>Ga0193727_1000014_pt1 | contig 48777 bp, 15 predicted proteins | sample H2c2metaG_FD_143051 | JGI IMG/M metagenome (GOLD analysis project Ga0193727, IMG submission 143051) | Soil microbial communities from a riparian zone of the East river system, Colorado, United States - H2c2 | ecosystem: Environmental > Terrestrial > Soil > Riparian zone | place: USA: East River...
CTGTCTTCTAAAACAGAATGAATAAAACCACTATTAAATTCTGTAGGTGATCCGGGTTCATTTTTAGAGATTTCTACTGATTTAGATGCTTCTATTTCAGCTCCTTTTTGTGTATTTTTTTTAGCCACCTTCCCTAATTCCATTCCTATTGTAGTACCCAGGGATGTAGCTAATGCTGCACCTCCAATAGTGAATAATCTAGGCACGATCGGCATACCGTTTGTTTGCTTAGCTATTTCAAGTGCAACTTTTCCAGTTGCAACCGCTACCCCTATTTTAGGTGCGACTTCTTTGATAGCATCTGCTGCTAATTCGGGTCCTTTCTCTATTGCACTGTCTACTATTTTTTTGTTAATTTCAACTTTATAACTATCATTTTCTGTGTTTTCTGTTACTTTTTCTGTTACTCGTATCACATCTATTTCTTTAGGGGTTTTCTCGTTACTCTTAGAAATTTCAACAGCTTCATTTTTCGATTCATCTCCGGTATCAAAAAATATTGAACCAAATACTGTAAGATTAACTCCTACTAAATAAAGCATTCCAGCGGCTAAGACTATTAAAGCAAAAATTAAACTATAATATACAAATTTTTGTAATCAAAAAATAAATTTATGATTAGAAAATTTATAATTCTCTGATGTATAGCTAAATATAGCAAAAGAAAATAGTGAAAAAATAATTAATTGAAACATATCGATCAAGGTATATTCAAAAATATACATAAAACAAAACAATCAAGTACCTATATATAATAAGGAAAGAAAAATCATTATATGATCATTTATGTTTTTAGCTAAGAAATTATTTTTAAATTGTGCACTTATAATGTATAAGTTTTTAAATAATTTTATCCGATAGGATACCAGTTTAAAAAAGTTGTTATTCAAATGAAGTTTAATAAATTTTATCATATTTGTTATTTTTATTTTATTAAATTTAAATAATTTAAATTAAAAAATTTAAATTTAATTAACTATAATTTTAATTAAAGGACTTACTTTTTTGCCTTTAATTTCGTTAAATCATTTCAAATTAAAAAATAAGTATAGGTATACATGCGTTCCTAGTACTTTAATTATCTATATAAATTTAATTAAAATTACCCTAATTAAATATTAAGCTAAAGTTAATTAAATTAAAAGATCAGTATTTATTTCTAAATCATACTGAGAAATGATAAATTTTCCTTTCCTTTTATTTAGCCAAAAGGAGGTGGATGACCTTTTTTAGCTTCTCTTTTATTAAAAAATGAAAATAAAAACTAAAAATAAGATACAAATACAAATACAAATACAAATATTTAAGATTTTATGATTTCTTTTTCGATAATACTTTTTTCTTTTCTTTTCTACTAATGTAAAGCAGAAATGCCTTTTTCCAGCTAAGAAAATCTAAATATTTAGTAGTATTAAGAGGACCATATTTGTCTAAAATGGCTATTAACTTATTTACGTCTTCCTGCTTAGATATTGTAATTGTACTTTTTTTGTTCTAATCTTAGTGCTTTATAATTTTTATTTTTTATTTGGGTAATTGAACCTATACCTAATTTATTTTTTGATTTTAACTAATACTTCTGTATCGTCAGAATTAAGTCCAATTCTAAATCGAAATTCAAATGCATAAGGTCTATTAGAAAATTTTATACAGTCAAAATTTCCTTCTGCCTCAATAAAGCCTATTAGCATTCAAAAATTTGTTCATCTGTTAATTTTTTATCTAAATTAAAATTTTTAAAACAAACAGAAGATGCAACAATAGAAGTATTAATAACAGTTTCTTGCGGTAACTGTAGTTACAGCAGGTGAACCCAAATCTGTGGTTGAAAAAGGGGTTATATGTGGAACAACATATAATAGACTAGTAACAGATATATGTAAAGGAGTTAATAATACATTAGGTAATATACCAAATACTAAAGTAGGTATTAATAAACTAATCAACATATAGTATTCTCTTCTATTTAAATCTTTTAAAGGAGGTAAATATGGAGAAAGGTTACCGAATGATATTCTATTGAACAAGAACATAGAATAGCAAGCAGATAAAACGATACCAGTAGAACCTAAACAAGCTATTATTGGATTTTGTAGCCAAATACCCATTAAAGATAACTGTTCACCAATTCAATTAATACTTAAAGGAATCCCTGTATTACATAAAGTAAAAATAAAGAAAAATATTGTGAATAAAGGCATATAAGTAGCTAAACCTCTAATATAATCAATAATTCTAGTTCCTGTTCGATCATAAATAATCCCACCTACACAAATAAATAAAGCGGGTGATGTGAATCCATGGCCTATTGCTAAGAGTATTGCTCCTTCTATTCCTTGTAAGTTATTAGAAAATAAACCTAATACTACCACAGCCATGTGTGCTACACTACTATAAGCAATTAATCTTTTACTATCTTGTTGAATAATAGTAGAGAAACTAGCATAAATTAAAGAAATAATAGCCACAGTTAAAATTAAAGGACTAAAATAATTAGTAGCATCAGGTAACAAATTAATTAAAACTCTTAAATACATGGCAATCAATTTTATCTTACAAATTATTATAATCTTCTTGTAACTATGTTTGTATCTGAATTTTTAAGATCCAATTTAAACTTGAAGCCTCTCAACGGTTGCCTGTTGCCTGTTGCCCTAGTTTCTGTTTATTTTTTGTTTTGGGGGTTTTCAATTAAGAATAAAAATAAAAACAATAGCCCCTCTGGTCTAAGGCCCATCGGGCATAGGCAAAGAAAATGTATTAGTATAAAAATTAAACAATAACCACCTGTAGTATTATCTTAATATTTTAGATCCAAATTAAAACCCTAAGTTGGTATTCTTATTAGACCACAACAAGGCAACAAGGTAGGCATTAGTTCATTCCATTTTTATTTCAAATATCTTTTTAATCCTTCCAGTCTTTCCTCTGGTCCAGGCAGCGAGCATCTGTAGTTAGTTTATCTTTTCTAATTATTAAATTACACGCTCTCCCTAAATCTTGCAAATCTAATTCTTTTTGCCATTGCTCGTGTGTCAGGGGAGAGGTTCTAAGTTAGTAAAAAAAAAAAAAGAACTGAAAATTTTATCTATGTCTGCAAATATTCGAATTGTTAAATTAAAACAATTATTATTTTATTAAGTTTACCACACTTAATTTACTGAATTAAAAATAACCAAAATTTTGTGCGCATCTATAGAGTGTTGACTAATCATAATTCTTAAACTTACTTAAATTTAAAAATTAGTTTTTACTTTTTACTAGATCAACCCTAAAACATCATTCTCCCGAAGTAAATCCTGCGACTCAATTAGGATATGGAACTGGAATTTCTTTGTTTTTGTTTTTATGCCTATGTTTGCAACAGAAACTTAAGCTAGTCTGTGTTTGGTTTTATCTTTGCAAAAGGAGTTTTTAGTTGAGGGGATAAACCTAAATTCAATGAGCTTTTAATCGTATCTTATTTTTCTAGGCCCCTATAGATAATTTATCTTTTTTATACAAAAGATTCTAAGCTAGCCTAAAGAAATTTGAATTCATTTAACTTTGTAGCCAAGGACTCGAGACGCATACTAATGGTCCTTAATGTAAATTTGTAAAAAAGACCTATAATTATTTGCATATTTTGATGTGATTTTACTGAGTAAATTAAAGCCGCTTAACCGTGACTAGTTTATAACTCCAACACAAAAATAATTTTGAATTTGCTCTAATAGATCTCTATTTTTTTCATTAAAGAATTTTGAAAACTAAACTAGCAAATCAATTGGTTCAAGAGATATGTAAAACCAGTTACAAACCTTAGAGCTAAATTATTGGAAGAGTCCTTTTGACCATAAACCAAATGCAGTTCAAGTAAATCCAAATAAGAATTCTGGTCTTGACATATTTTTGTTGTTGTGCTTTAGCATTTGTTGTTGTTTTTTAATCAATACAAAATCTCTAGTTGGTATAATAATTTGTTTAGAAGGGATGTTGGTTTGATAGCGACTTTCGCCGCCCATTAGAGTACACCTTAATAGCATTAATTATTTTTAATGAAACAACTACCGTCTACTCGTTGCTCTTTTACAAAATTATATATTCGCTCCTTTTGATACGGTTCGGCATAAAAATATATTTTGACTTAGATCCGCGATAGCCCATTTTACTTTCGTAAATATAATGGCTTATTACCGTACATGAATAATTACTTCATCCACTTATACTTTTTCACATATAGTTTGGTACCATTATTTTTAGGGTGTCCCCGGAATTTGATAGTTTGAAGGCACTTATTTGTGATTTCCCATTTCACAAAGCACCGTAAGAGGCTAATTTTAAAATAGTAGCGGCTAGTAAAATAGAACCGGCTAAAGGAGAATCACTATGAGCTTTAGGTAATCAAATAATAAATGGATATAAAGGAGTTTTAACAGCAAAAGCTAAGAAAAAACCTCAGGGTTAGGCCTTTAACCATTTCAGGTTTAGCTGGCTTATTTTCTCAAATTAATAATTTATTACATTAATAATTATTAGTTAGGTATTAATCTAACATCCGTCACCGGTGAACCGGACCATTCCTTGTAACCTCTTATACAAACGAACTATAATTCCGAATATACTTAGAAAGTCATGTGGCGTCTGGCCTCTACGCTTTTACAATGAAAGTTTCCAATTCATTGACATAGTTCGACGATATTCTCAATATAATTACTTATTCTCATAATGAGAGGTCTCTCGAGTTTGCCACTTCAGATTATATGATTAAACCAAAATAAAATTGCTAAAGCACAAAACAAACCTTTGCTTTTTCTTTTGTTACTATCCTTTAGGATCGTTATTATCAGAATTATTAGACCTCTTGGGTTGTAACGATCCTAAAGGATAGTAACTACCAGAGGCACTGGCAAAAAGTAATAATTCTCAGACCTCTTGGGTAAAGCTAAAAGCTAAAGAAAAATAATAATTATGATTTGTAGCCTTTGCCTCTGATTGTTGTAGTTCTAACGAACACTACTAGCCTAGTGGTCATATAAGAATACAAACCCTTGGCGCCCTTTTCTTTTTCATTTTTTTATTCTTACCATTATTATTACTATCCTTAGGATCGTTATTACCATTAATATCATCATCCTGATGATCTTTATTATCATTTTTATTATTACTATCCTATTGGATCGTTATCATTATTAATTAATATAAGAACAAAAGGGCAAAAGTTGGCTCAGGGCATCCGTGAAATAGAGTCCAGAGAGGCAAGAGCAGTTCTAGAGAACAGGCAAGAGATGCTAAAGCACAAAACCAAAACAAACAAAAACAAAACAAGAAAAATACTTTAATTTTATACTTTTATAGTAAAGTCTATATCTCATAGAGAGTAAAATAATACAATATATTTTGTTTAATTAGTTTAATAGATTTACTATGAATATAAATAGTAGGTTTATTTCTTTGCATATGAATACTACATTTAAGATTAAATTTAAACATTAAAATACTAATAATAAATACACTTTCTTTAACAGTAAAAGATTGAGTTTGAAGAGTTAAACCTGTTCCACTTTTAGTACCATCACCCATTATTCAATAAGCTAATGTTTCATAATCTAATAAATTATAAAGATCTAAAGGGATTATTTTCTTTTTATCAACATAAAATAAATTATGCCAATATGTCAAACAAGGAAGTACTCTAGTCTCGAAACAATTTTACAATGTTTTTACCTTTAAAAAGGTTTTATTGTTGTAGTATATAATCTAGGATAACACTGACAAAAATTAGAAAATTTATTAAAAACAGATAAAAAATAATCGAATCTATCAATAGTTGTTTAAAGGAGAATAATGTATTATTTGCTTTGTTTTAAATAAGTGTCCATCTTATAAAATAATACCTAATATAATACAATACTATTTAAGTTAATATGAATATTTAGAATATTTCTTATAATTATATTTTTATAATGAATTTCACTGTAGAACCTAAATTTTAACCACATAAACAAATGCTAAAGCAAAACAAAAAATTACATTTATTAATTTAAATCATTCACTTTTTGCTATTTTCTACATAAATTACACGGTCAAGGAGAAAAGACAGCTGAATTTAATTGAAATCGCGCTAAAAACAAACAAAACAAACAAAACAAACAAAACAAACAAAATTGTATTTGCAACGTGCTATAAAATTTTAATAATCAAACATCTGCTGGTCAATTTTTCCTTGCTAAAGGGAAATGACAACCATAATATTTTTTGACTTTCTAAACTAATTTCATATAAAGAAATAATTTGAAAATCTGTTGACCCAATATAACTATATATATATAATATACTTAATAACATAGGTAAACTACCAGCTAAAGTATATAAAAAAAATAAAAAAGCAGATCTAAATCTATCATTACCATGACCAAATAGTACAATTACTATAAATAAAATAGGTAATACCATAGCAATCAGCTTTATCATACAAATTATTATACAGAATGTTTTGTAGTCTTCACTCGGAAGGAAATACTCTACCTCTATTAAGACCTTTTTGATTAATCGGATTTGATTTAGTACTTCAATAGTGACAGGGGCTTTTGGTTCAATTAGAATTGCCACTTTTTTTAATATTGGAAAATTATAAACTTTTTTTTTAGGGTCAGGCTGTCCTGCAATAGGATAATTAATAAAGAATGGAATAATTTTGTTGTTTTGTTTGTTTTTATTAATGTCTTCAAATTTTTCATCTCGAAATTAAAAAAATTCTGTATTATTTGTTGTTTGTTTTTAATATTTTTGTTTTTGTTTAACTTCCCCACATTCTAATTAATAAATTAAATTTCTCAATAAATGCTCGTCTCTACTAGGTTGTACTAGGTTGACCTAGGCTAAATCTTAATAGTATTGGATATCCGTGTTTGCTGTTTGACTTTTTTTATATTGTCAAGTTGAAAACTTAATTCTCCCTAAGCGAATCCTGCTATTCAATTAGTATCAAGTTTCTTATTATGAGTCTAATATAAGAGGACTAATATTTGGATTGGCTAATTTTAACTCAGGAGATAGACCGAGGCGCTCCAGAGGTTATTTAATTTTTTAGCTATACCACGAGGCACGAGGCGGTGGCCTATCTTTTGCCAGGGTACATGTAACACACACCAACTCACAACCTATGCATCGGGTTTTTATTCTTATTTGTTATTTGATTAAAAATCATAACAAGAGCAGTTCTAGAGAACAGGCAAGAGGCAAGGGGAGGTCTTTAATGTAAACTTGTAAAAATGGTTTATAATCATTTGCATATCTTTATGTGATCTAATACCAGAATTGCTAGACTGTTCTCCGTGTTTAGATATTTCTCCTACAAAAAAAAAACAAAACAAAACAAAATAATTTTTAATCTGATCTAATAGATATCTGTCCTTTTTATGTAAAGTAAATTTAAAGTCAAGAAAAACATACCATTTTAAATGTAAAGTAAATTTAAAGTCAAGAAAAACATACCATTTTAAGCAGCTTTAGTATAAGTATATAAACCAAAACAACCCTCTCGTCTATAAAACCAGAGACAAATCAAGGATCTAATTTATAAGGGTAAAATCTGAGTTTCATATTTATAAGCCAGAATTAGTCTATTGGAATGGGTATGAAAACAATTTAGGCGAGGTCTTTTTATCTGTTGTATAGTATAATAATTTATTAGAAGGGATGCTGATCTGATAATATCTTTCGAAATCCATTAGAGTACACCTTAAGTTTATTAATTTTGTTTCTGTTTGTGTTTAATAAACCAACTACCGTCTACTCGTTGCTCTTTTACAGATTTAGGTTTTTACTGTTGCTAATCATGTAATTTATGACTTAGATCTGACTTAGATCCGCGATATCCCATTGAATTTTCACTCATTTTTTGACTTATTACCTTACCTGAGTAATTACTTCAGCCACATATAGCCTTGCGAATATAGTTTGGTATCAAAAGCTTTAGGGTGTCCCCGGAGTTTGATAGTTTTTAGCACAATAGTGAGCTCCCAATTCACTTAGCACTTTCGAAAAATATATAAAATAACAATAAATCTAAAGAAACAAAGGCACAAATTTGTAAAGTCTCTAAAACTAAAAATGAAATTAAAAAAAACTTTAAACTTTTAGTAATAGTAGTATAATTGGATAACAAAGCAATTGGTGTAACAAAAGTTGTTAATAAAACAAAATAAAGAGAGATTCCATCTATACCAAAATTTAAATGACAAAAGTTTAATTGATTAAATTCAGATACAAATTGATACTGACTAGTACTAGAATCAAATTGGTACCATAAAAATAAAGAAATAAAAAAATTTATTAAAGAAGTTGTTAAAGCGATTTTTTTCATTTGAGAATGACTCTCTAAAGTATCAGACATAGGTAAAATTAGTAAAGCACCGAATAAAGGAATTAATATTATTAAAGTTAGCATTTTTTTTTATTTTGTTGTGATTTTCATTTTCTTGAGCTTTTCTAAACTAAATATTTGTATATATTTCTTTTCTATTATATTTTTTGTTTTGTTTTGTTGTTTGGTTACCTCATATATATAGAGCCTTTTACTCAAGGAGTACCTCAATTGCAGACGTAATTCTGAATTAGGCAGCGCTGGTAAAAAAATAAAACACACAAAATTAACAAACACAAATGGTTACCCTGTTGCAGGTGCTTGCAGGTGCTTGCAGGTGCTTGCAGGTGCTTGCAGGTATAGCCTGTGCCTTTGCCGTGTTAACTGCTCACAAGCAAAGGTCGGTGTTGAGTTTTTATAACCACTGCTTTTACGTTACGGCCCTTTCCTCTGGCCTCTCTAGCCTCTCGGACCACTGCAAGGTAGAGCTAATGTTGCAAGGGTAGAGAAAATGTTGCAAGGTAGAGAAAATGTGAAAAGCAACTGTTGTTTTGTGTTTTTATTTTATAATAAATAAACTACTAAATATTTCTAATACACCAAGCTTAACCTTACTTAGTTGATTTTAACTTATAATGAGTGTAATGAAATTAAGAGTAGGTACTTGTTAGAAGAGCTCACATAAATAGGGATTTTTGTTTTTTGTTTTTTTTTTGTTTTTTTACTAGAAGAAACATATTTTTTTGTTTTTTATAAAGAAAACATCTTTAAATAATAAATATTAATTATTTTATTTTATTTTTGTTTTAATTGTAATGTACTACTTAAACTAAGCTTAGTTGCCTTTTGTTGGAACCCCTAAAAGCGAGTTAGCCGCACTTTATGTGCGTATTCAAGTAAACCTTAGCTTAAATGTACTTAAATAGTATAATATGAAGATATAAAATAATTATATTTAAGAAGAAGAATTGAAATATTATAATTATAAGATTAAATACTGATACTTACTTTTGTCACTTTTGCCTTTGCCCTTGTGCCCCTTGTGCCCCCTTGTGCATTTGCTTTTGTTAATCACAATGCTAACGATCCAATAGGATAGTAATAATAATTATGATGGTAATAATAATAAAAATAATTATAATAATTAATATAATAACAAAACTAGCGCATCGCAAGCGGGGGGGCATAATAGCAATTGTGAACAGCAAATTGTGAAAAGCAAATGTACTTAAATTATTTTTTCATACTTTGATTTTTGTTTGTGTTTTTTTGAAATGGTACTTAATAAGTTTACTTTTAATTTCTATCTCCTATCTCTACTCTCTATTTTTCTACTTACTAACTTATTTACTTAATTATACTTACCTTTTTCCTTGCATATCCCACAAACTATGTGAGCCGCTAACCAAGATAAATCACTCTCACCTAAATAAGCTACTAATTTTTTTAATTTTTTTTATTATTCTTTGATTTTTTGTTTTTGTGCTTTAGCTTTTTGTTTCCTTGTCATCTTTTGCATTTGATTTGTTTTATCCTTAGTTTAATAACATCCCCTTAAGGGATCCAGGGTAACAAGCATAGAACGGTGATTACCTTCGGCCCTTGCTTTTTCGCACAAGCCTTGCTAGCCTTGCTTGTGAGCTGGCGCAAGAGAAATGGTTCTACAAATAAACACGGGGTGGCCTTTTCTCTACCTTTGCAATCTTTTCTATAACTTGCTATTTTTCTATTTTTGCCAGTTGTGCTTTAGCTCTTGCTTTAGCTCTTGCTTTAGCTCTTGCTTTAGCTCTTGCTTTAGCTCTTGCTTTAGCTCTTGCTTTAGCTCTTGCTTTAGCTCTTATAATTCTCTGAGTATAATAACCGTACCGCAACGGGTGCCCTAGGACAAAAAGCAATAAAACCATATTAATTGAGTTATAGTGGATTAACAAGGAACAAAGCAAAAACAAAACAAAAAAGCAACCAAGCAAGCTATAAATTATATTTTAAATTTGAATTAATAAGAAACAAAAAAAGATAAAAATAAAATAAATAAATTCAAATAAAAGATTAAGGTAAGATAAATAGAAATAACAGAGAAGATACTTTTATGTTTTATGCGGTGTATTTACACACAACAAACGTAATTAATACGTAACTCCTTTATTTATAACGTAGCCAGCTAAAATAAGGTATTTGTTTAAAAGACAAATTATTTCGTTTAATTCTTAAACTATAATTTATTCTATAAACTTTAAATTAGTACTATTCTATTGTTTTGCCTAATTTTTTAAATTTGAATAACTAAAAAAACAAAAAAGACTGAATAATTAAATGGCTCTGGCCTCGAGATCAACCCAATAGGCTAAACTTTTAGCTCAACAAAAAAAAATAGTTGCTTTAACCAATCAAAATTAATTTATAATAATAAAAATTAATTAAAAGTTTTTGTTTTAAATTATTAATTTGTTTTCTTTCTGTATATTTTTATTTATCTTTATCAGAGGCATATTCACTCTATTCTTATTCTCCTTAAGGTTTAGGGTATATTTATTACACCAGCCAAAATAACAACTACTTTAGCAGCAGTATCTAGATTTTTACCTGCTCTACTTAAAATAAAACTAACGGTATTGTAAAAGTAAGAAACCAAAACATAAAAATGAAATCAAAAATGAGCTAATCTAAAGCTAAATAAGTAAATAAAAACCAAATCTTGTGAATTAAAATTAGTTAGTTGAGTTAAATTTGTCATAATATTTATTTTTGTACCACATTTAACATTTACCTCAAAACTACAACTACTATTGCTACCCTTTAACAATCACACCTAAAATAAAGTATCAAACAAGCACACCTACAATATAACAAAATTCCCACCAAAAAAAAGAAAACCCCAAGGGGGGTAGGCTGTTAAATAAAAAGATATTATAATTTATAGATAATACAAATGTTAAACTCTATAAAAATAAGAAGTTAAAGTACTAAATATAATATACCCACAGGCGAGTGTATTGTAATAATATTTTTAAAAAAATAGTAAAATTTAAACTTTAATAATTTTATTTATTTTTAAACAAAACTTCTAGTCCAACCAATAAAACTTCAAAATATCATACCTTCTATACTTAAAACAAAAAATCAAAATTCAATTACAATAAAAGATAATCGAGTATTTTATATGTTTTAAAATTTTTCCAAATAAGTGTCAATTATTACTCAGATCCAAAATAAATTTACTTTTATCAGCTTTTATCAGCTTTTATCAGAATATATTATAATTAAAAAATATAATATAAAACACTAAATAATGCTAGAAAAAATAAAAACCGCAACAGAATAACTATATAACAAAAATTAAGATCTACCCCCTCTAAGGAACTAAATTACCAGCCACAGCACCATTACCTTTTAAATCAATACCAGCAGACTTTAATATTTCAATCTATAACATTTTATAATATTTATTTTTATTTTTGTTTTTATAATTAATCCAATAACCACAGATCAAAAATAGTTCTAAAAACTAACTATGGTCTCTAATGAGAACTACTATTATTTTAATTAAAGGACTTTTGTTTTTGTTTTATTTTGCGTTTGCTGTTAAACCGAGGGAAAGCAGAAAAAACGAGATTAATTTCTTTAAACCATTTCAGTTAAAAATTTAAGTATAGGTATACGTGTGTTCCTAATACTTTAACTATTTGTCTGTATAAGAAATTGAGCTACTTTCAAACTGAGAAAGGATAAATTTGACTTTTCCGCAGCGCAGCCGCAAGGCTCCATATGAGCAACTAGAAATTTTAGAATGTTACCAAAAAATATTAAACTCTAACCCTTTCCTATACCAGTAATCTTTCAATAAATTTACATTACTAGGAAGTTTGTGTGATTTTTTTTATTGGAACAAGTACTTTTTATACTTTCTATCCAAATTATAAAGAAGTCTATGAGAAGACACCGCAAATCCAAATTTGGAAAAAGTTATTGGTATTACTGTACATTTAAAGATACAACATCTTAAAGTATAACCTGGCTCATATAAATAGGGACGCAGTAATCCGCACCTAAATTATACATAACTCCTAACAACCAATAAATATAGTATAATAAACACTTGATAATTATTGGATGCGAAAATATAACAACTCCGATAATAAATATAATAAAAAACAAGAAGCATAACATAAAAATCAAGAATCTCGTTTAACTGGCTAGAAATAAAAGCAAAATTAGGTAGATTACCCTCTTAAAAAAATGAATAATTACTTTTATCAGATTATTTTTATAATTATTTGGTCTTGTGACTGTTGTATATCTTTTAGCGTACAAAGACAAATAACAAATAACTAAAATAAATAAAAACAGTGGGGAATTATTTGTTTCATTTTTTGTAAAAATTTAAATTACATTAAAAATATTTCTTCTTACTCGGTTGATAAAAATAGAAAATTAAATCGTGTCATAACATTTAAATTGACTAAGTAGCCTTTTATTTAGTTAATTAATTAATTACCGCATAATAAATATTATTATTAAAATCAAAGGGTAAAAATCAAAGGTCCCTAGTTTAAAGATAAATTAAGTAAAGTAAAAAATCTTCAAAAATAAGTGTTAAATTGTAGAATCCACTACCCTATTTAGATGTTTAAACCCTATTCCTCTTCGTCATTTCTCCACACTAGAAAATCTTTTCATTTATAATAGTTGCAAAATTGTGTGCAGATGTTAAGAAAGTTTAAGCTTATGTCGAATATTTAATCATCAGCTTTAAGGGTCCTTTACAGGCTATTTTAAATAACTATTCACTAACTCTCTCACATTTGTATTTTGTTTTTAATTTAAATACCCTCTGTCAATTTTCTAAACAATTCTGACACTCTACTTAAACAATGTCACTAGAGTCCTGTAAGTTTAAAGTTAGAAAAATATAATCACACTATCATTTTTATATTCTCTTATAGAATTCTAAACTCTTCTTAAACAATGTTAGCATAATTCGAACAAAAATTTCAAAGTTAAAACCTCAACACAATTCAGCTGCTTCGAATGTCAAACCCTTCCAAACTAATTTACATTCCACTAAGTCTAGAATCTGTGCAAGGGATTCGCATATTTCCATCATTAAACTCCTAGATTTAGTTTGATAACCTAATTTTTAATTAAAAAACAAACAAAGGCCCTTAAAAATGAAAAACTCTCTCTTTATATTATATTATATTCCACTCTTTTGTTTTCTTTTTCTTTTTTTGTAGAAGCTTTTTAACTCTTCCTTCTATTAACCTTCCAATCATTAAGAAAGTAGTTGTTATAATTGAAAATCTGTAAACCTCGTATAAATTAAGAAATTTTGAATTCCTATATCGATGTTTCCACCCTCTATCTACATTCTTGTTTTTTAATGCCTCTCCATCCTAAGTTATATAGGATTATTTCTGTTATCCTCTATCCTCTCAACTCTGTCTTTAACCAATTGTTAAGAGTATTCTAGTAATAAAACTCACATTTCTTGCACGATTCTCATATTAAAGCTCTATTTAGAACGAGTTCTAAGTATAAATAATACTCCTAAATAATTAGTAGTTAAAATGAAGAGGTAAGATAAATTTAGAGAGAGGGGATAGAAAAAGAGGTAGTTTGTTTCTTCAGTACATATTACCGACTTAATTAAATTTTAGCTGTTCAACATTTGTTGTGTTAGGAGGGCTGTTGGGGATCTTGTTCTCAAAGGATCTCTCATTTTTGTTTTTTTTGGTTTTCATACACAAACATAACACAAGGTAGAATAGAATTAGGGTTTACGGCGCACACAATTCAAAGAAAAGGAAGTATATAATGAAACGGTGTGGATAAGTGAATAAAACTCAGACTCTCGAGTTTCTATACTACTAGAACTTCTTAATTTCTAAACTATTTCTAAACTATGGAGAATGAATGAGGTGTGTAAACTCAACATCCGAGAATGAGGTGTGTAAGCTCAACATCCGAATGGGGTGGGTTACGATATAAATAAATTTGGGTAGAGGTCGCTAAATATCCTATTCAACCACTTAACATAATAATCTCAAAGGCAATAACCTTTTGGTTTAATTTTAGATATATATCCAGAGAATATACTTATTTGTGAAATGAACTTTAAATAAATAATAACAGACTTACAATCTGATCGTGATTTGACATTGTTGTAGGGCTCAAATATATAATTTAAAGAATTAACTTTTTTACTTTTGACTCTCGCACTAATTTGGACTAAATCTTTATATACACCCTTTAGGCTCTTAGAGATTTTGAAGTTACACCTGGAACACTTGCGCTAGAACTTAGAACTATAAATTCCCATAAAACTACCACTAATAGAAACACTCCGCCAACAGTCGATTATGGAAGACTTCTTACTCTGTTAGCAGCTGTTGTTGCTTGCTCTGCGTGATAATCCAAATAAACAATGGCACTATAAATACCTTGTCAAACCCTGTCAAACAACTATCTTATGATGTATATGAGCTCTAATATAACTAGGATCGTTAAGAGAATTTGTATTTAATCTACTTGTTCTTATAATTATCTGACTAGCACAGCTTGATCAGCCAGAATTATCGATACCAGAAGAAAGGTATTTGAAAGGGGTCCCGCCTCTGTGCCAATCATTCACATTAGGGCCCTTCCGCTTCCGTAAATAAAAGTCTCTTATCCCACTGCTCCTACTTCCGTTCAGTCGTCTTGTATTAATTTTACAATCGTGTGGTGAGTATAATTAAATAAGAAAAAGTAAAGATAAAAAAAAACTAATCAAATGCAAAAGGAATAAAAGGAATAAAAATCTGTTATTTCACTTAATAATTTCTTAAATATTTTCTTAATAATTTTCTTAATAATTTTCTTAATAATTTTCTTAATAATTTTGTATAGTTGTTAAATCTAATGAATCAAGAGTAATCTATGTTGAATAAATTATTTGAAGAAAAACAAATGCTAATGCAAAACAAAAAGAGAGAACGGCGTGAATCGGTGGTTTAAAATAGTATTAAGTTTACTATAAAAAAAGTTTTACTACGGACTCCTGGAGTTGTAAATATTTATTTGTCCTGAGTGCTACTTAGAAGAGAAAAGTTATTTCATAGTTACTGTCGCACTGTTAGTTTGTAGAGGGCAAAACCTTATACAAATTTGGGGTTATCCAAATACTCCACAGCTTTCAGTACTTGGTGCTATTCCGGAAGGAAAAACATAAACAGAGACTCATTGTTAATACTGCTCATCTGTAAGACGCTATCCGCAGAACAAAAATTTTCAATCAAAAAAGTATATCACTATACAAACTGCACACTCTCATTAAATAAGATAAATATAAAACAGTTGATATACACAACTACTCCAGTCCTAGTTAGTTGTTTTAAAGTTTTATTTCTTTCCATATTCATTTTTGTTTGCTTTAGCTTTTTGTTTTGTTTTTTTTTTTCTTAAAAGTGGGTCAATATATTATTTAATTGAGGATATACCCTAAAGATACTCCTCCAATTGAAGGCTAAAGTATAAATACCCAAGCCCCACACGAATAAAAATATAATTCAGTACAATGGCTGATCTCCTTGTAAAAAATGTACACTAGGTGAAAATAGCTCTAATCTGATTAATACTGAAAAGGCTAATTCGATCATCCCAGCAAAAATAGCAAAAAATTAAATACAGAGTTCCAATTTTTTAGTGGATTCAAACCAGTTCAGATGTACCCCCAGAATTATGTACTACATTTAGCATTGACCTCAAAACTACCTTTACTACCTCACTTTTAGCTACACCCTTGTCCCTTGCCTCTCTGGCTTCCCTTGTCTCTTGTTCTGATTTGTAGCCTTGCCCTGTTGCTTTTGTTATAATCCTAACGATCCTATAGGATAGTATTCATAATAATAATAATAATTATCAGAATTATTAGACCTCTTGGGTTGTAACGATCCTAAAGGATAGTAACTACCAGAGGCACCCAGAGGCACAGGCAAAACTCAGAATTATGAGAATTATAGGACTAGCACAGCTTGCTCTGCTCTGGTGTCTAATACTATAGCCTACACGTGAATATAATACAAGTCTCCGAGCATAGATTCCCTTGCTTGTGATGGACCTTTGACCTATCTTTGCTTTGGTGTTCTTATTTGTAGTCTTAAGATAAGAAAATTTGAAAAAGAGGGCTGGTAAAAGGGGTTTGACTTTGTTTTTCATTTTTACTTTATTCGCCTCTAGCTTAAACAAATAATTCGAATCAAATAGCATATATTTTATCAGTACACAAAGCTGCTTGTTTTAGTTTATAGCAAATAGTATAACTCATTTAATTTATAAGGCATAAAACTTTTTACTTTTTAATATCCTAAAATAATAACTATCAGTGATTCGCAATAAAGTCTGGATATAAAACAAACTTAAACAAATAAAATTAAATTAAACAAACTTAATCAAATAAAATTAAATCACCGCAGCTTGTGCTTTTTTTATAATCATAATCAATTTCCAAAGGAGAATTATAATTATAAAGCTCAGAATTATTAGACCTCTTGGGTTGTTGGTAAAAGACCTACTACAAGAGGCACAGGCAAAAGTCAGAATTATGAGAATTATCTGAGGAGATTAACCTGACGTTTGTATTTTTATTGACCTCTTCCCTGTTCGAGGCTTCCTCTTGTTATTATTTTTATATGAATAAAACCCTGATGTTCTTAGAATTATGATTATAACCTTTTGTTCTGGTTCTTAGAATAATATGAGGGGAATAACCCGCTGCGCTACAATACTACTGGGCAATAGTTGACTTTTGTGATTCTTTTAATAATAATTAATATAATAACAATGAAAAGGCACAAGAGCAGCAAGGTTCCTTGTATTTGAGTTCTTAATTGTAGCCTTTTCCCTGTTGCTTTGCTTTGTTTCTTAGACCTCTTGGGTTGTTGGTCAAAGACCTACTAGCAGAGGCACAGGCAAAAGTAATAATACTTACGACCTCTTGGGTTGTAACGATCCTAAAGGATAGTAACTACCAGAGGCACAGGCAAAACTCAGAATTCTTATAATTCTCTTGTTATAATTTTCTAAATAAAATAATTATAAAAACTAAATGACAAAGCAAATGGAAGCAACAGCAAGGTAGTGGATGTTGTAGTTCTAACGAACACTACTACCCAAGAGGTCATTCGGTCAATCAAAAAAATAATACACACTAGGGCACACTAGGGCACACTAGGGCACACTAGGGCACACTAGGGCACACTAGGGCACACTAGGGCACACTAGGGCACACTAGGGCACATTAGGGCACATTAGGGCACATTAGGGCACAGTAGGGCACTGTAGGGCACAGTAGAGCACGGTAGGGCAAAGTATGGCACAGGTGAGTTCTTATTTTTCTTTAAGAATATTTATTGTTTTTTCCTTATCTAAATCTGTTAAATAAAACTAGGCCTTGAAGTTAAATTCAAATGCAAAAGTACGAATAACAACCCTTTGTTTCACGCGTCGTGCAAAGGGCAAAAAGCAAACTAGCGCTGCGGTTTTTTTTATACAAATAAGAGCTAAAGCACAACATGGACCAGAAAGTAATTGTTAAATTAAATAAAAAAAAAAATAAAAATAAAAAGAACAGAAATTCAAGTAAAGAAAATTAAAAGAAATTTTGACCTGAAGATATTTTCAAAGTATACGAACCTTTTCTATTTTTGTTAGTAATGGAAGCAGTGTCTAAAAAATTAACTTTACCAACAGAGCTCGCTCCTCTTTCATATCTTTTCTGCGATCTTTTTGGGATAATGTGTTCTCTCAATAATCTCCCTCCAATTTTAATTTTAATCCCCGATAAATACGCAGGTATAGAATTAACGCTCTTATTTTGATATTCAGAAACAGTTTTTACAATTCTTTTTTGGAATAGTTTTGCTATTTGTATATTAGTTCTAAATTTTTTATTTTTAATATTTAAAGAAAGAAGGTTAACTAAAATATTACTATCTTGGTAAGGTTTGTGTATTCTAATTAATTGAAATTCTACTGGTTTATTAAATTTATTATTTAAAATTTCACAAATTATTTTAAATTTCAGAGAAAAAACTCTAAATAAATTAGATTTATTTAATTTAAATAAAATATTTTGATCTTCAGTTCGTTTATTCATTAATCTAATAAGACTTCTGACTACTTTCCAGTGTATCTTTTTGTAACTGTTCTTAAATTTTCTATAACTATTTCAACTAAATCTTTGTTTATTCTTTTTTCTAATCAGTGCATCCCTGTACTGTCTAATTTGTGTATAATTAAAAATAGAATATCATTTAAAAACTTGAAACTTAGGAATATTTATAAAATATTGTAATTGTATTACTACTTTATCTGGAGTAAAAATAAAAACAGGTTTACTAATTAAACAATACATACTCTTAAAAAAATAAAATAATAATTTATAACTATCTTTGATTAATTTATTGTTTCCCTTAAGGTTGTATCCTGTTTCTCCGCTTACACCGTTTAATCAATTTAATTTATTTAAGATTAGTTGTATGTTTTGGGGTATTTCTCTTTGTACTATTGTTGGGGCATTTGGTTCTTCTGTTATGTGTGTTTGTGTTTGTGTATTTGCATCAGAGGTTACGGGGGCTACGGCTACTGTTGCTTTTTTTTCTAATTGAAATGTGAAAGGAACAGCATTTGTAGACTGATTTTTATTAGTTTCTATTTTTACAGAATTGTTATTTTGAGATTCAGGAGATTCAACTCCTACTCCTCTTAATAATAGATTTCTTTTATTGAAATTATATCCAATATGTTGATTAAAGTTTATTAATACACCTTTTTTGCTATTAATATAGTTACTAAATGTCTTTAAATATTCATATATAGCATCGGTGATATTTGAAGAGGCTACACTTCTATGGTGTTTTGTAGAGGGGGTTTTATTTAAATTAACCCACAATGTTGTTGTTTTTGTTGTTGTTTTTGTTTTTGTTGTTGTTTTTGTTGTTGTTTTAGGGTGGACAGTGTTTAGATAGACAATACTTTTTCCAGTTAATAAACTCTCTTTTCTATATTTATACTTTTCTAATTGTAACGGACTTAAAGGAAAGAAAATTTGTTTATTTAAGTCTTTTAATTCAGGAGAATCTGTGATAATTCCATCTCATCCTTTTAAGGGCTGGGCTTGGGGCTTAGTTGAGATTTTCCTTATTTGTCGATTGGGGAATTCGAGGATTATTTTATTTGTATTTTGATTCATATTAGAACGAACTAAACAAAAAAGACTATACCCCTTTGAGGCACTGTTAGAGAAAGTTGAGACACTGTTAGAGAAAGCATTAGGATCCCAGTCCTCAAAATTAAACCCCGTTACCCAGTCCTCAAAATTAAACCACGTTACCAAGTCCTCAAAATTAAACCACGTTACCATTTCTCGACCGTATACGGCTAAAAGTGAATCATAGGCCTTATCTCACGCAATAAAAAATGCTGTTGCTACACATCCATACTTTAAAAAATATAATGCCTGACTTATTATTGTAGCATAGCTATTTAATGGTGAATTTCTTACTTCAAATCTTTTCCTTTCAAATATTAATATGTAAAGGCAAAAAAATAATTTAATCAGTAATATTATAATAACATGTGTAACATGAATACAAGCGACTATAAGACATAGTAAATGCACAATTTTAAGTAATTGTAAATAAAAATTAGTATTAGTAGCAACCATCAAAAAAGAGACTCTCCCGATAAGTCTAAATATTCGCACCAAGCTGTTATTATAGTACTTTTCTACTTTTGCTGGTAAAGTAGGAATGCTGTAAGCTCTCATAGCACCAAGAAAAATTGAGCTTTTCCCTCATTTTTTAAAAAACCAAGTTTTAATTCTAATTATATTGTTTACCAAATTAAGTTTAATAAATTTAAATAATTTTTTCATATCTATTTTTTTTGTTATTTTTATTTTATTAAATTTAAATTTTATTTTTCATCTTTTGCTACTTTTGCATCCCTCGCTTTGGATTGTATATACTTCCCTTGTCTATTACCCTGTAAGCTTAAGCGCTAACAGCCTGGCTCCCTTGCTAGCCCTTGCTAGCCCTTGCTAGCCCTTGCTAGCCCTTGCTAGCCCTTGCTAGCCCTTGCTAGCCCTTGCTAGCCCTTGCTAGCCCTTGCTAGTGACTACGGTTTTGATTCTAATTATATTATGAATAATGAATTGAACTTTTGCCTCTTGCCCTGTTGTTATGATTTTTAGCCTTTTCCCTGTTGTGCTTTAGCTCTTATTTTGACTTGTGCTGCTTTAGCTACTCGGCCCTACTCGGGCCTTTGGCTGACTCTGGCCTCCCATTGGCCAACGCCAAGGCTTTGTATTAGTATTGGACTAAAATTAAGAACTAAGGGTGCGAAGCTGCGAGCAGTGGAGTAAAGGTTGCGCAAATGAAAAGCAAAAGCATATTGTTAACCGTACCTTTATGAACAAATAAGAATAAAAAGCACAAGCAAAGTCCCCAGCCTAGTTTATATGATAAAATAAGAATAAAACCCCTTTTGCATTTTTTGTTGTTTTTATGTTAATTCTTAAATAAAAATAAGAACAACAGGGCATCAGGTCAACATCAGGGTAACATCAGGGTAACATCAGGGCAAGAGGTTGCTTTTAGCGCGTCGGGTTTCTACGACTACGGCTACGATCCTAAATGATAGTCGTACTCGTTATAAGAACAAAAGGGCAAACGGGTAACCAGGCAACAGGTGGCTAATACCAGCACAGCCCACAGATAATAATACAAACGGCGGGCCATTGTTTTTCGTTCTGGTTCTTGAGGTTCTGGATCAGGATCTGATTTTATTCAATAAGAAAAGAATACAAACTAGGGCAACAGGGTTATAATGATAATGATTACAAATGATCTCCAAAGGAAAATAATAATAATTATAAGAATTATAAGAATTATAAGAATTATAAGAACAACAGGCAACAGTCGCGATAGGGTTTTCTCTTCAGATAAGGAGAATTATAAGAACAACCTGCAATAGGCAAAAGGTAAAAGTTAAATATATTTTTAAATTTAATTAACTATAATTTTAATTAAAGGACTTACTTTTTTGCCTTTAATTTCGTTAAATCATTTCAAATTAAAAAATAAGTATAGGTATACATGCGTTCCTAGTACTTTAATTATCTATATAAATTTAATTAAAATTACCCTAATTAAATATTAAGCTAAAGTTAATTAAATTAAAAGATCAGTATTTATTTCTAAATCATACTGAGAAATGATAAATTTTCCTTTCCTTTTATTTAGCCAAAAGGGGGTGGATGACCTTTTTTAGCTTCTCTTTTATTAAAAAATGAAAATAAAAACTAAAAATAAATTAAGATAAAAATAAGATACAAATACAAATACAAATACCTTTGCACCCCTTGTGCCTTTGCGTTGTTCTTATATTATTTATTCTCCTCAGAGAAATATAATAACAAAAGTCAACTATTGCCCTTGTGCATTTGCTTTTGTTATAAAGATAACGATCCTATAGGATAGTAATGATAAATATAATTTCCGAAATAAAATACTAATAATAAAGATAATTATAAATAATGATAAAAAAGATAATAAAGATCCTCAGGATGATGATATTAAAGGTAAAAATAATGGTAATAATAATAATAATAATAATAATCATAATAATAATTCTTATTTTAAGACAAAAGTAATAATTCTTATGTTAACGATCCTATAGGATAGAAATAACAAAAATTAAAAGCAAATGGAAGCAACAGCAGCGCAAGCGAGTGTAGTGGATTTTGGTCAAATACCTACTAGCCAATAAGAATACCAAGTAGGTTTTTATTCTTTATCAATTTTCACAGTCTTCATCAGTATTTTTTGTTTTTTTTTTACAAGTTTATCTCTTATTTTATCTTTGTTTTATTACTTTGCGTAATTACGAACATTTTCATATTTATCCATAATTGGATAAGTATATAGGTCGAAAGGAATTATCGGCCATTTGTCTCTAATTTTCTCTGTTCTCCTTATTTCCTTAATTTTATCAATTCTTATTTTTTTCTTTAATTTTGTTATTTTTCTTTTATTTTTTCTTTTATTTATTTATAACCCGCAGGATTATGCAAAATTCGTTATTGGAGGCCATTAATTATTATTATTATTCTTTAGAATTGAGGTTCTAACCGTATATTGATTAATTATTTTGTAGATTGTTTTCTTTGTTTTCTTTGGCAAATTAAAGCAAGAGCAAAAGCAAAAGCAAAAATTAAAATACCTTTACCTTTACTTTATAACAATAAAATTTTCTATTACTATGTCTAATCAACGGTAGATCGTTATCTTTAGCTTTATCTGTATGTTTTTTCTGCCTTTGTTTAATTAGCAATACCTTTTTGTTTTTATTTTTAGGCTTCATGCCAAACCTCCACAATAACATTAACAATTATTTTTATAATAAGACTCAGCTGTCATCTTAAATATATGAAACATACTACAACCCAAAATACACTTAGAAAATGAAATTAATGGAGTTAATTCAATATCTAACACTTAATTTAACTTTCGACTCTGCTAGGTTGCTTTTCTAATTTCCGGCTTTCAACTTGTCTGGTATAAGGGGGGGGGGGGGGCAAACTACTGAATTCCTTTTAAAATTAAACCGTAAACTTTTCTTCCAATCTCGGGTATTAGAATAGATGATAAATCTATAACCAAATATAAACCCTTTAACTTAAATTTTATAAACCCTTTATCTTAAAATTAATAATAACAATAAAAACGGAGTTGAACACTCTGATATTAATCGTTTAAAATTACCCTATCAGGGGGTATACCACTCTATAAATTAAAACTACTTCACACTCAGATTGAAAAAACGTAGAAAAATAGAGTTATATTCCCTTGGTTAGTTAGAAAGAGTTAGGTTGGTTCTTTAGTTAGTAATTTAATTAGTCAATTAGGTAGCTTTTAGTTCAAAGTCCTTTAGAGATATGTATAAAAGTATCAAAATAGCTTTTGAAGATTGATTGTTGCTTTCTCTGTAGTTTTTGTTTAATCTTAATCTTATTTTTATTCATATAATTATAATTTAGTTTACATTATTGTTCTTAGAGTAGTTCTCGAGAACAGTCTTCATATAGTAATTTAAAGTTGAAATTTACTCTCCTCTATTCTAAATTAAAAACAGATGTTAATGAAAAGTAGTGAAGTTACTCCCAAAAAGTTCTAGCTTATAGTTATTGTTTATATTATTATTTTTATAATATAGTTAGGTACATTCTTAATTTAATTGGACATTCTTTTCTCTCCTTTATTTCTTGTTATATAGTGGCTGAGTGAGTTAGTCCATTAGTTTATTTTACCTCTTAGTTCTTGATTACCTTGATTAATACTATTTCCCTACTATAATTATATGACATGACATTATTATATAACTACAGTAGAGTAATTAGATAAACCTAATTAGCAAACCCCCTAAAAATAATTGATTGATCCGACAATTCTAATCTTAAACCAAGATCTTGTACAAAACTTAATTTTTACGATGATGCTGTGCTTTCTGTATTGGTTATTAAAAAGAATGACTTCACAGGTCCTTACAACACTACAAATTTGCCTATGCTTAGCGACTTTTATTAAGTCAAGAAAAGTCTAAGTATTGTTAATAAATCTTTCCTGACTCTAGGTAAACCTTTAAGGTGTGTTCACACCTTTGTGCTCATTAGATACACGATTTTATTAACCCTTCAACAAACTCTAGTTTATCTGCTTTAGGTGAACTGTATAAAAAGGATGGGATTTTTTAAAAAAGAAACTATTAGTTACGTTGATTTTACAAACATGGGGCTTTAATGAAGAAGAATCAATAAATAGCATTCGAATAATTTGCAATTCCAGAGGCTGTTATCCCTTGAAAGCTGCAACGACCATGGAGATATTTAATAGGAGTATAAAAAGATAGGTATACCCCCCTAACACTTGCTTCCTTAGAAATAAGTTACGTGTTTGAGGAATGAAGTCAGATTTTCCATAGACAATTACCATACCAAATTTATGGAGAATACAAGATGGGTCGCGCTCATGAAATTAAACCCCCCCCCCAAAGGACTTTCAGTTACACTGGATATTGAACTTCATATGGCCTATTTCATATGGCCTATTTCACAGCTAATTATAAGGGAGGGATAAATTAAAGTTTGAAGTAAGAATCAGAGGATGAACAAAAAGCTAAAGCACAACAACAAAAAGCTAAAGCAAAAAACACAAATGCTAAAGCAAAAAAAACCAAAAATATGGTATGAATAGATTTAGCTAGTGCTGACACTACAGGTATGACGGATTTAACTTTACCTGAGTTATATAAGAGCTCATTAATTAAACCCAGTGAGTTTAAATTTTTAAATATAAACCAATTCTTAATTGGTTATTTAATTGTTAACGAAGATTTCGAATTTCCTTCGAATTAATTTATCCCTCGATACCTTGTTATAATGAAAAATTGTTTACCCATAGGGAGTACATGTCATTTTACATAACCCTAATAATTTTAGCATTAGTAAAGTTAGTCAAGGGTGTAAAATCAATATAAAATCAGCAATTTACTTGCACCCCGAAAGTAAAAGTAAAACTAATTGTCAATACTAATAAGGATGAAGCTATAAAACCTTTTTTATTCTATTTTTAAGGATATTAAAGCATTAAGACGTGAATATCCTAAAGGACATAACCATAATTTACTTTACAAGGGAGGTGGGAACTCCATTTATGGTACAGTAATTCGAGGTATGTAAAATAAAAGTGTTTTGATTCCTTAACTGGTAAGAACGTAAGGGTAATAGGTACTGAATTATCTAACCAAATTTTAGCTTCTTGAACAACAGCGTTCATAATAAGTGTCCTTGGAGAGTGTTTACATAACATACAAAAATTGGCTGGTAAAGTTGTATCTGTTACTACAGATGGTTTTATCACGGACATAGAAGATCTTGAAAATAAACTTTTATCTTTACCCACCTGATGATATAATACTTCTATAAAAATACAGATCATTAAGACATGAATTATCAAATGACAGTGTAGCATTAGAATTAGTGTAAAAGGGATATTTAGTTGAACAACCCGAAATCCATAAGGTATTTTACCTAGAGGTATCTCTGATAATTCTGAACTAGTTACATTCTTAAATACAAAAAAATGCTATGAGGATTAAAGATAAAGTTTTCGAGTTTACGCTAAAAAGCTTAATAAGTGCTAAAGACAAATTTAATATAGGTGGTACTATTCCTTAAATTCTAAAAGATAAAATGTTTAGGTTAGTATATGATAACAGAATAAAAATTATAGAACCAAAAAAAAAGTTTGATTAATTTAATTGTTCTAACTTAAGTGATACTTTATTGGATAGCGAGCCATTAAAATTTTATTAAATATTGTAAAACTTTGAGGTTTATAAGTAAATTCCCCTTTACAACTTATTACAATAAAACAACAGTAACAGAGCAGCAACAGCAAACAAATCCAACAATTAAGTTGTAGTCCAAATTTCATAAAAGCTTATTACAGTAAGAATGAATCATAGGGTTAAATTGCACTGAATTCCAGTATGTTAAAGATAGGATATCTTTCATAAAGGTAAACGGCGCACGGTCTACTAAAGAAATTAAAATCTCTACTTCTTCAATTTAAAAACTAAAGAACCGTAGATTATTTGGAAAACCCGTGCCACATACAAAAGAGATTCTATAAATTTTGTTAATTCATAATTTCCCCTTTCCCATTTTCCAAATTCCATTTTCCATACTTAAGATAGGATTGGTTCTTAAAGTAGATAGATAGAACCACACAAAGAAGTTAGGTAAAATAATAAAAATAATAAGAGGACATTCTAATACAACATAGTATTTACTTAATAAACTACAAACTTTAAGAATGTACATTATTAACAAACAACAAATTACAAATATTTGATCTACTTACTTTAAAGAAATTACAATTGCAAATACAAATAAAAATACAAATGTAAATGCAATAACAAATGAAATCGCAAATGCAGATGCAAAGGTAAATAAAAATAAAAGTACAAGTAAGGTTTTTTTCTAAAAAACAAATAATTGGCGTATAACAGCAAAAAACACAAAAAAAGGGGCTAATAAAAAGAAAATTTTTAATTGTGTTGCTAGATGGTAAGTTAAAAATAGTAAAGTGTTTGTAAATTTATTTGGTCAAAAAAAAACCTTTCATAATTAATTATAACCCGTCGTCGATTATTACTCCGTTTTTCAATGTGTAGGGCTTTGTATCTACGAAAACATTATTTTCATAAATGGGAATACGTTTATTTGCTGTTGCTATTAAAGTATATAACTCTTCTTTAATAGTAATATTACCCTCTGAAAAATTTCTATACCATTTTTCATTTGAAATAGATAATTCATTGTTTTTAATTAATAACTTTTGTAAACTATTAAAGTCTATAAATTTTGAGTCTTTTAAACCTTTAACTTTAATATATGCCGCAGAAGTTAATTTATCATTGAATATTTTTTCTATTCCTCCGTAAACCTTAGGTGCTAGAAAGACAGCTTTTAAAAAATCATGCTCTAATTTTAATTGTCCTAATTTTGTACCAATAATTTTAGAATCAATAGCTTTATCTGTAAATGCACTATCCGTATCGGTATAAAGTAACTCAAACAAAGGATTATTTTTAAATTGTGACATATAAACCCTGGCCATAGCAGTAATAGAAGAAGAAATAGGTATAGAGATATTTAGATTAGTATTATGACTAGTCTCTTTCCTATTATATGTTAATAAAGAATTACCATTATTTAAATCTAAAACATTTAATATTTTATAATCTAGAAGAAACTGTTCGTTATCATTACTAATAATAATATGATTTTCAGTTTCAGGAGACATTCCAAATCTTCCATAGAGGGAATTTAGAAGTAGCTTAGAAATAATATAGATAGGATCACCTGTACTAACGCTAGATTTCAAAGAATAAATTTTATCTACATATTCTGTGAAAATAAATTCTGAATCAAAAGTGTAACCTCTCAATATTTTAAATTTATATCCAAATTTCATTGCATTTTTAATTTCCTCTGAATGATATCACGAAGTTCAATTACCTAATGGTGAAATAGTTCTAGTTCCACCTTTTTTTGTTATAGCTTTTACTTGTAATATTGGATGTCTTATATATTCAGGGGTTTCTACCTCTACTTCGAAAATACCATATGGTATATCTCCAATTAAAGAAATATCACCCGTAAAATATTTAACTGTAGCAACAGGCATTTTACAGAATTTCATAATATATGGATATAATGAATTAACATCATAACCTTTAATATTTTCCCCATAGGGTTTAAAAACATCTACTGATCCTCCTGTGTACGAGTCTTTTATATCTTTATATATATCATTAAAAATTAAAGGTATTTTTATATCTTTAAGTAGAAAATTACTTCTAAAGATTCCAAAAGCTAGGGAAGAAATAGTAGGAAATCTTAATACATCTACTCTAAACAAATCAAATATAAGTTTTCTAAATTCAGCTATAACTTGAAATAAAGAAATAACATCTCTTTCACAATAATCGATTAATTTATTTTTAAAGTTTCACTCTTTATCAGTATGAGGTTTATAATTATTTACATAATTCTTATAGTCTTCTAATGATATATTATCAAACTCTTCAAATAAAGGTACACTACCTATATAATTTATATTTTCCAATTTCAAAAATTTATAAGGGAATATATCTTTCTTTAATACTTTAAAAAGTCTGCTCAGGTTAGATAAAGAAGATGGAATTAATAAATAAGAGTCCCTAAAACATAATGTAATGAATTTATTATTAGAACACTGAAATTTACATTTAAAATCAATTATACAATTATCTCTAATTATTGGAGAAATTTTAGCATTAAATGAACTTAAAATTTTAATTAAAAATACAGCATCAAAATAGCTAAAATTATGTAAGTAAACTACATTATCTTTATAACAAGGTTTCATGATACTTTCAATTGCAGCTATTAACATCTTATCTGAATTTTCAAAGTTTGATAAATAGAAAGAAGAAACGTTAATACCGTCATATATAGATATACAAACAGGACTCATTATGCCATTTGTAGTAATAGTCTCGAGATCCATCGTAATGAAATTTTTATTAAGAATTAGATTTTTCTTGATAGGCTTTAAATATTTAGATTTTCTTTCTATTTCTTTAATAATTAAATTTCCATTTTTATATATATAATTATGAGTTTTTAATTTCCTTGAAAAATACGTTAAATCTTTTTTATCTAACCTAGTATCAGTAAACTGATATAAAACTTTACCATTTAATTTTAAATCTACGTTTAATGAATCCTCCTGAATTTTTATAAAATATTTAGCTTTAGAGTTATATTTCTGTACTATGGCATATTTAGAATCCTCTGATATTTCATAATCTCCCCAGGTGCTGAAATCCATTGTATTAGGTAAATTAAAACCATTAATTTTATGTTTTCTTTTTTCTAAGTGTTCTTTAGGAGATCTATAGAAATTACTTTTAATCAATTTTAACTTTTGAAGGGAAAGTATTCTATAAGTAAAAATAATTGAATCAAATTTGGGATAATCGTAATTATATTCTATACCTTTAACGTTTCAAAACTCTTTAAAGATCTCAAATAATTCATTAAATTCAGTAACTTTAACTGTTTGTAAGAAAGAGATAGATCTAACTGTTTTTTCATCAATTAAAATTTTAAATTGAATTACAATTGTTGTATCTTTGTCTAAGTTAAAAATTTTTTCAGTATAAAATTTGTTTAAAGCATTTTTAAGATGAATATCAGGAATTATAATACTATCAATTTTGAAATAATAATCCATTCATTTATTTTTTAAGGGGTCCGTAGGTTTTGATGTTAAATTCTTATCTATTTTTTTATTATCCAATGCATTATTTAATATAGAAAAATTAGTAGAATATTTTTTTATTTGAATACGAATTGAATTATACAAATTATCTGAAGAATTTTCTACTATACCTGTTAAGCTAGTTACATTTGCAGCAAAACGTCCCGCAATTAAAGGACGGTTTTTAGTTAAATAAGGAAAAGTTACACCGTATAAACACCTATTTAACTTAAATGAATTAAATATATTTGTACTGCGCCTTGTCATATTATTAAATTCAGTAAATTCAGATTTAGTTTTCATGATTATTTTTTGTTTTTTGTTTTTTCATTTAAAAAGAGATTTTTTTATTTAAGTATATCTCTTTAAACCTTATTTAATATAAACAAATTATTTCATATGTTTTATTATTTGAGATTTTAGTTATAAATTTTATTTATATCTAGTAACACCTCGTGAAGGTAATCTCTTGTTACGGAAGAGGGTTTTTAAAATTTTTAGTCATTATTATTCAGAACTGTAAATAAACTATGAAAACAATCATTAATGCAAATAGACCAGTAGCTTACGCAAGAGCGAAGCAAAGGATTACATATGTAAATAATTGACCCTCTTAATGGAGGTTTTTAGCTATAAAAATAAAAATAAAACATAGGTTAGTGGTTAGTAAAAAAAATTAGATTAAAAAGATTTTTATTATTTTTTATTATTAATATTTTATTTTAAGATGAAAAAAATAATTAAAATTTTAGTACAATAATAAAATTAGTTCAATAATAAAATTGAAATTTTAGCGTAATTCTATAAACCGTGCTAATTTAGGGTACTCATCTTCAAGTTTAAATTATTTTTGTTTTGAAAAACTTTCTATCTTTTCTATCTTACTTTTGCTTTTAAATTATTTTTAAAACTCTCACATTTCCTGTTAATTATTTTTCGACTATATCTATCTTTATTTTTTGATAATGTCTCTTTGACCCTGTAAATTCTTCTTTACCTTGTACCCAATTAATTTTTGTTTAAACTTTTTATATTTTTAGTTCTAACCCTCATATGGATTAACTATTAAAGGAGTTCAAATGCAAAAGGGAAGTAAATGTACGCTACATTTTTGTATTATCTCTCTTAATTCTAAATTTTAATAATCCTGATTAATTAGTTGAAAATTTTAATATTTATAATAATTAAAAGGGAAGAGGGTACCCACAGACTATGCTAGCTTTCTATTTAATATCAGCAGTGGTGGTGTATTAATTTTTATTTATTATAATGTTTTTTAGATTGGACCACTTTGGGGGTACTCTTCTATTACTTTATGCGGTTTAATTAAGTGAGGTTCACGAATGAGATAAAAGTTTTTTTTATTTATTTACTCACGTTCAAGAAATAACCACCAGATAAGGAGGGAGGTAAAAAATAACATAATCAAAATTTAAATAAAATTTAAAGTCTTTATAAAGTCTTTATAAAGTAAGTAAAGTAATTAAAAGTTTTACAACTAACAGAGCAATTTCTGAGTAAGAAACCGCATAATATGAAAAATAAATAAAATTTTGTATGGTGAAATTAATAAGAAAAATTTATTGTAACTATATATTTTTTTTTTGTTTTTATCTTTTTGTCCAAAAAAGGGGTCTTATAAGAGATTTGAACTCTTATCTCAGCATCCACAAAGCTGCATTCTACCAATTAAACTAATAGGACCTTAATAATTATATTTAGATTAATAAATAAGAAAATTATATATATATTTACAGCGCCTTAATTAATTAAACACCACGAGAGAGAGTAATTTAACCCTAGAAGAATAAGAGGAAAGTAAAAATAAATAAAGTAAAATAATGTTTAAAGAAAGTTCGGATGACCAAAAGATAATTCGTTTTTTTAGTCTAAGATTTAATTTAAACACCCGCCACGCTAAAGCAAGGGCCGAAGCGCTACTGTATTCTGTTATTATATGTTGTCTTTGCTTGCTATAGAAAAAAGCAAAGGTTGCTTTGGGGCTAAGCAAAAAGGTGGCTAATGCAAGCACAGGCAAAAGTGGGAGCAAATGTTTTAATTCTAACTCTAATAAAACGCAAAGGCAAAAGGGACTCTTGCTGTTGTTCTCATGAACTGTAGGCATCAGGCATCAGAGCAAATGTTTTTAAAAAAACTAAAAAAAATAAACCCCGTTGATTCAATAAGCAAGAAAGATCACTAATTAAAAAGGTCCTTAGTTCTGACCTCAAAGGAGGTGGTCAATTCCATCTTGATAGGGATTTTTCTGTTCTTATATTTATATATATTTTTATATTTTTATATAAAATTAAAAGAATTTTATTTGGAGTAATTTTAAATTTAAAGGGGTTTTGTTTTTGTTTCTTTTGCTTTTGCCCTTGTCCTTGTTGAATTTTTATCTTAATACCTTTGCTTTTACCCTGTGGCCTTAACCCTAAAAGAACAGGCTATTTGTGTTTTATGACTTGTGCTTTTTTATTTTTTTTTAATATTTAGTCTAAGTATTCAAATAAAATTTTGTTCTCCTGTTGCCTGTTGCCATAGTTTTATTATTTTATTTTTGACCTATTGAGTTGTTGGTCAAAGACCTACTACCATTACCCTCGCTTGCGCTGCTATTGCTTCGGGTTTTTAGAACGTGCCTATAGCAAGGAATTATTACTTTTGCCTGTGCCTCTGGGTGCCTCTGGGTGCCTCTGGGTGCCTCTGGGTGCCTCTGGGTGCCTCTGGTAGTTACTATCCTTTAGGATCGTTACAACCCTAGAGGTCTAATCATGTTTATTTTTGTATAAGAATTCTGAGAATAATGATAATAATTATGATAATCATATTGATAACGATCCTATAGGATAGTAATAATAATTATAATGATAATCATAAGAATAATTATATTGATAATACTGATAATAATAATAAATAAAAAAAAGCACAGCAAAAGGGAAAAGGCTAAAATTAATAACTCATGCTCGTAGCCTTACATGGGCAACAGGCTGCGCAAGCAAGAAAGCAAGCAAGATTCTTATAAAAATCAGAGCTAAAGCACATCAGGGTAAATAAGCAAGCGAGTATTCTAAAACAAATAAGAACAACAGTGTATAAGGGTTATTCTCCTCATATAATTATAAGAGCTAAAGCACAACAGGGAATAAAATATTATTAATCTAAAAGTAATAATAAAAAAAAAGTAAGTAAACAAAAAATAAATTAAATCTAAGAATAATCATTATTTACCAAATTTAGTTATGTATTGTCTAATTACTTGTTGAAAAGTATTTAAGGGTAATAGATATTTAGATAAAAGATACACTATAGCCCATAAGACTAGAAATGATACAAAGATTTGATTAAAGAAATAAAAAGGTATTAATTGAGGCATTTTTTATTCACGGTATTTTTTGGTTTTCTTATGTTTGTTTTTTAAAGAAAATATCTCTACTTTAATATTTTTATTTAGATTTAACCCTTTTGAAGCACATTTGCTTTTCATTTCACATTTGCTTTTCATTTTTCTTGTTTTACTTTTGCCAGTGCTTTGCACAGGAACTTTTAACTCTCGACTGGTTGCTTTTGCCCTAGTTTTTATGATTGACCTCTTGGCTAGTAGGTATTTGACCTACATCCACTACCCTCGCTTGCGCTACTGTTGCTTCGGTTACTTCGAGTACGTATACGACTAGACTATCCTTTAGGATCGTAGTCGTAGTCGAAGTCGTTATAAGAACAACAGGGAAAAGGCTAAAAGTAAGAACGCGTCTTATGCTAGTGCTAAGTCATAATTAAAAAGCAAAGGGAGCAAGCCCGAACATCATCAGCGAAGGAAGCCAGGGCCAATGCTAAAAGCAAGGGCCGTAGCGAAACAGCAAGGTTTAAAAAAAAATAAGCGAGGAAACCTCCCTCTTTTCTGATTTTACTTGTGCATTTGTGCTTAGAATTTGCTTTTGTGCTTTAGCATTTGCTTTTGTTATAATCATAAACATAACGATCCTATAGGATAGTAATCATAATAATAATTATCAGAATTATTAGACCTCTTGGGTTGTAACGATCCTAAAGGATAGTAACTACCAGAGGCACAGGCAAAAGTAATAATTCTTATTTTAAGAAAAAAAGTAATAATTCTTATTAAAAAAAAAATAAGAATTCTTAGAGTTATTAAAATTAAAAATAAGAATAAAAACGAAATGAAAAGCACAGGTTCAAATAAGAATAAAAACTCGTAGCGCCAACCGCAATCATTACCATGCCAACTTTTGCCTTAAGCTCACACCCTCTGTTCTTATTATTATATGAGAAAAATAACACGAAGCCTCTAATAGGCAAGAGGCAAAGGTGCTGCAAGGGTAGAGTTAATTTTTAATTTTCTTTATTTCTGTTATTTTTATTTAATTTATTTTTTGTTTAATTTATTTTATTTTGTTTTTTAGGCTCTGCTTTGCTTTGCTCTGCTTTGCTTTGCTCTGCTAAATTAAGTATCTCCAACTAGCTCCGCTTAATCCACTATCATTTTATAATTTAATTTATTAACTCCTCCTGGCTCTGCTGACTCTACCCCCTGGTACTGATATAATACACATTATGGCAGAGGTTTTACTTTTGCATATGCAAAGAAAAGCCTTAGTTTTATAATAAGAATAAGAAGAGTTTAGTAATTACAAAAATAAATTAATTTAAGTTTAATATTAAGAGAAAGATGTGTTAATAGGCTTCTGGGGGTGTGGTGATCCCTGCAACAGCATAAATAATTATTAAAGTTATATAGTTATATTTGAACTATATTATAAAATGAGATAATAAATGTTACTTAATTTAATTTAATTTAAACCTATTTCTGTTCTGTTCTGTTATGTTATGTTCTGTTCTGTTATAATCTGGTTATAGTAATTTTTGCTTGGATAGTTTGTAAAAAGAGTAACTTATAAACACAGGGCTTTGCATTTTTGCATTTTTGCATTTTTGATTTTTGCATTTTGCTTTTTGCATCGCTATCTTTTCACCATTTTTATTTGGACTCCTACTTTTCTAATTTAAAGTAGAAATTTCATTCATTTCATTTGCTTCCCTGTTTCCTCTCCGTTTCCTCTTCTGTTGCCCTTGTTTTCTTATTTGACTGGTGCTGCTTTAGCTACTCTGGCCTTTGGCTGTCGCTGGCCTCCCATTGGCCAAGGCTTTGTATACTTATTGAACTAAAATTCAGAACAAAGGGTGCGAACATGCGAGCAGTGCGTGTAGAGGGAGAATTTTTACTTGTGTGCTTTAATTGTTGGTCTCTGACCTACTACTTTAGCATCTCTTGCCTCTCTTGCCTATCTTGCCTATCTTGCCTATCTTGCCTATCTTGTTCTGATTTTTATAATAATAAAACCCTGATTCTTTTTTTGTTTGTTTTTTGGTTGTTTTTTTTTTTATTTTTACTTGTGTGCTTTAGCATCTCTGTACTCTTTTGCATTTGTAAGGCCAGAGCTAGAGGTTAGCTGCGAATTATAATAATAATGATTATTATTATAAATATTATTATTGTCATTATTATTATGATTGTTATTACTATCCTTAGGATCGTTATTATTATTATAATTAATATAAGAATTATTACTTTTGCCTGTGCCTCTGCTAGTAGGTCTTTGACCAACAACCCAAGAGGTCGTAAGAATTCTGATAAATACTATCCTATGGGATCGTATAACAAAAGCAAAGGTTGATAAATGAACTTTAGTTTTATCTGAATATTAAATATTAAGATCAAATCAACAGGGCAAGAGTAGCCTAGCATCTTTTTCTTGGCCTAACACTTAGGGCTAAAGGCAACAGGAAAAATTTAATTTCATTTTTATTCTTAATTTTAGAAGAATAATAAAAATAAGAACATCCTCTGGGACAATTTCTCATAAGGACTCAAAAGGGGTAGGGCAATTGCAATTTGCAACTGTAATTTATTTCTCATTTCTCGATCAAAAAAGGGTGGTGGGTTCACTGCTTTTCTTTCTTTTAGCTAGTGAATTTTAAATTTGTGGCGGACAACCTTACAATCCGATTTGTAAAGCTAAGGTATAAAAGTACCCTTACTAGAAGTAAAAGTAGAATAAAAATAGACTAAGGCTAAGCAAAGTTAAATTAAGAGAAATTAAGAGAAATTAGAAATTTTACGAGTAATTAGAATCGAACTAATAATTTCTATTTGGAAGATAGAGGTTATACCATTTAACTATACTCGCTTTATAACCTTATTTTGCATTAGTTGTTTTTAGTTTTTTGTGTTTATTTTTTGTGTTTATTTTTCTGTTTATTTTTCTGTTTATTTTTAGAACATTTTTAATTAGTTTTACTTAGTTTTAATTAGTTTTACTTAGTTTTACTTAGTTTTAATTAGTTTTACTTAGTTTTAATTAGTTTTACTTAGTTTTAATTAGTTTTACCGTTACTTTAAAGGTAATAACTAATGCACAAGTCTATGCAAAAGTCTAAATTAATGTTAAAACAACTTTTGCATTGCAAATTAACTTTTTCCTATTGCCCTGTGCGCAATGTGCGCAATCATTACCAATGACAACTTTTGTTTAGTTTGTTGTTTTGCTTTAGCATTTGTTGTTTTGTTGTTTTGTTGTTTTGTTGTTTTGTTGTTTTGTTGTTTTGTTGTTTTGTTGTTTTGTTGTTTTGTTGTTTTCCTTTTTCTTTTGTTTAACTAGACGTACAATTTCACCAAAAGGTTTTATTACCACTGATTTTTTTACCACTGATTTTTATCAACCCCTCTTAGAAAAAGATGTAATTAATTACCTCAAACTTGAAAGAACAACGCTAATGGGCTATTGGGCTACTGGGCTAATAAAAATTAAGAGCCTGAATATTTGCCTCTCCTTTGAGTGGTTTGAGTGGATATAGTTGTACAACACTCAAGCACTAACATGTGACAGAGATCTACTTAACTTAATCTTGAATACGAAGGAAACTTAAATAATTCTGTAACTATACCAAAGTAACTATACTAAATATCTTATGGATTCATTCCTTACATCTCTTGCTCTGGTATCGACAATCGTTTGTATAGATTAGATGATAATCAGGGTTGGCCTGCCTTGGCCCTCAACGTTGTTTAGGCATAAGTCCAGTCGTCATAAATCAAGTATGTTTCACAATCTACCGTTATTTCTCCCTTCTGTTGTTTGTTGTTTTTATTACTAAGGTAATAAGGGAGTATAAAACGAATGCTTTGAACAAATTCAAAGCAATGGGTGTAATTGTTAGTGATGCAAAATTTAATTTAAGAATATTAAGCCTACATAATTGAATAGTTTAGCTAGAGTTACGAAACAACTATTAACAATATTTTATTTATATTTAACTTTTCCTTTAGTTTATAAAAATCTACTACTTCCAACATACTTAGTTTTGGTTTTTGGTTTCTGGTTTCTGGTTTCTGGTTTCTGGTTTCTGGTTTCTGGTTTCTGGTTTCTGGTTTCTGGTTTCTGGTTTGGTTAAATGTGCAATCGCATAATTGTGCAATCACATAAATGTGCAATCACATAGATGTGCAATCACATAAATAATTTTGGGTTACACTTAACTTTATTAATTTTATTAATTTTATTAACTTTATTAACTTTATTAACTTTATTAACTTTATTAACTTTTTGTTTTGTTATTCAAAATTTAAATTTAAAATGTATAGGTAATACTTTCGACTAAACCTAAACCTCTTAGGGATAAAGGTTGGCTCAGTACTCTGTTCTTTACACAAAATTTTGTTATCTGATTAAGTGAGTTTGTGGGTGAGTGATCACTATCGTATAGTTAATTTTCTAGTGGGTAATTGTATAACCCTTCTTTTCCAACTCTAGCAACTCTAGCAACTCTATAAGAATTTGAATATAAGATATAAGATATAAAATATAAAATATAAAATATAAAATATAAAATATAAATCTGTGTCTTGTGTCTTGTGTCTTGTGTCTTGTGTCTTGTGTCTTGTGTCTTGTGTCTTGTGTCAGGTGTCAGGTGTCTGGTGTATGTGATTTCGGAAAACATACTTAAACCTTCAATTTCAACCTCACTATCTAAACTATATAGGGTAGCTTTGTAAAGATTACTCAACCAGTAGAAGATAGAAGAAATATTTTGTAACAATTGAATGATTAAATAATAACATTCTTCTAGATACTTTTGATCAGGAGTAATTAACTAATTTTTCAAATGAGAAGCACCAAAAAAATGTATGGATGGATTAACTATGCAAAATATAAAGTTTTAAAATCATCACTTTCATAATACCATATCCTTTTATGCCCTTTATTTTTGTTTCAATTAGAACTCTGTAAGTGTTGAATCTAATATCCTAATGTCAATATGAGTGTTCTGATCAAGTCAATACAATAATTTAAATTTAAAGTTAAAGTTACATTTTATTTTCTGTTATTTTTAGTTTTGAATTTTATTTTCTTATTTTTCTTTTTAATTTGTATTTTCTATTGTTCTGAATTGTACTAGTGCATCACTTGCCTCAGGTTGGCACCGAGCAAAGGTTGCAGCACTTTTGCCTTGGCCTTACCCCCACTCCATAACCTATGCTCGTACTCTGACTCTGACAATAGGCAAGGGAAGCTCTTCTCCCTCTGCTTTTTGTTATTATCTTAAGAGAATTCTAATAATTATTAGAAAAACTCCGAATTATATTAAATAATCACCTCATATAACTATAAAAACTCTAAGCTCTAAGCTCCAAAGCAAAGGGGATATAAAAATTAAAACAAGGATACAAAACGTAAAAGAAAAAGGATGCAATAAATTGCACTAACAAATAGGAATTAATAAATATACAACTAATATAGCTCTAACTCTAATTATAATAAAGTATAGTTCAACCTATAGTGAAGCAAGTATAATAATATTTATATACTATACTTAAATTAGTGAATTATATATCCTAACAATATTTAATCTTTGAATAATTTATATTAATACTAAAGAATAAAAAATATCTGACTAATATTCCCTCACTCTAATTATAAGTTATTCTAATAGTCTACTCCTAACCACCTCTACAACTAATATGTTATCCTTCTATATAAGATCCTAAAAATATACACAAAAATGCACTAATAAATAGGAAAGGAGTTAATAAAAAATATATACCTAATATAAAAATCACTCTAATTATAGACTATCTGAATCTATCTAATTCCACAAACGCTGCTACCAACTATATGTAATATACCCCCTAATTTATGCTATAATTTTCATATATGGGAAGTATAATTGGAAAAATTAAATTAGATTGGATTAATTACAAAAATTGGATCACTTAACCGCTAATTAACCAAAAGTTATTATAAATTCTATTATCCCTACGGGTACCTGCTTATATTAACTAAAATTGTTTTGATCAAATGTATGGAAATTAACTAAAAGTTCTTATAATTATTTATACTATATTTATATTATCCCTATTGTATACTCTACTCTATTTATACGCTATTATTATATTATTTATACTATCCACTTCGGGGTATCCTACTTACTTAATTACTTCTTACTTACAAATACAAATAACCTAAATTTAACTAAAATTAGGATAACTTAATATATCCTATCCTCTAGTACTCCTCCAAATATGAAATAAATTGCATAAGGGGAGAGAAGTTTTTTTTAATAAATTAGTATATTATATATAACCCAACTCTACGTATTCCCAATAAGGGATAATATAGGTGATAATATATAAGTTAATAAGAGTTATAATAATAGAGTAGATTAAATTTCAGTAATTTCCAGATATTTGATCCAAACTTCTTATATAAACAATAGACTATAGACTATAGACTAGAGTATATTCCTACGTATTCACCTATGTATAATATTCAGTGGAGAACATAAATAATAATAGAGTAAAATTTAGGTTAATTTTAGGTTATGTGATCCAAAGTACTTTTAGTTAATACTAATAGACTAGGCATATCCCTATGGGGTATAACATAGGGATCAAATTAGTTAATAATCGACTAAAAATAGAGTAATTTTAGGTAATTTAAGATATTAGATCCAACTTTCTTAAATAAGTTAATAATATACTATAAATAGAGTCCTTGAATACTGAATATTAAAAATAACACAAACTCCTTAATTAATTAAATAATTTAATATAACCTAATTCTAATTTATACGGAATTTATACGAAGAAGAACAGAAGTAGAATAAAATTATACGGAATTTATACAAAGTAGAACAGAAGTAAAATAAATGAATTAGTACTCTACTAAATGCTAAATGAATCTATGCTATTAAACTTCTAAGTTAAAATAATTTATACGAAGTAGAAGGCACTCTTTTTTATAAGATAATGTTAGTTGTAATTATTCCTGGTGCAATTGAACTAGCTTGATATGTGGAACCTACTCCACTTAACCAAACCAAAGTTATTTAAAATAAAAACAAAAATAAAATCTATCTACTCAATTTTAATTATTCTTCCATTGCTTGTACAGTATTTTTTTGTTTTGTTTTTGAGAAAAAAAAAGAACTTTAATTATTCTTCTCTTGCTTGTACTGTAGTTTTTTTTAGAAATTACTGCGAGCAAATGCAAAGTATAAAATTAATTAAGTTATATGTTTATATTGGAACTATATTATAAGATGACAGAATAATTGTTACAATTTAAAACCCTTAACCCCTAGTACTTAGTTTGTTGTGTGTGTAAACACCAGCTAAACCGTAAAAGAACCATCTTTTTATTACTGTTTGTTTATCTTACCTTTTATTCTTTTAATTTTTATTTATTTTCTTTCTGGTCTTCCTTGTTTCTCAGTGTTTTAATTATATTCGTGTCTTTAGGAATTTGTCTTTAATTTATTAAGAAGTAGTGTTAGAATGAGAGTGATAAAATTTAAGGTGGGAACCATTTTATTTTAGTTTAGGAGGTTTGTTTAAATTAAACAAAGTTAATAAATCTCAGTATAAGATGATGGAATATGGTCTAAATAAAACATAGCGTTGGTAGCGTTGTTTAATAATTTAGATGTAATTGAGAGTATCTATCTAGAATACAATTAGCTAGAGAATGAATTTTTATAACTGTTTGGTATATGAGCTCTAATATTTTTCCTAACACTCCACTATTTAGAGTTATTTCTTGGATCTGTATATTTTTATAAGAATAAACGAGACTTTTAAGAATGAGTTAGAAATAAACATAAACTAGTGCTCGAGTTGTTTTTTTTACTATGGTTGACTCTAATACAAAGGTGTGTTTAATATCCATAATAGAAATAGAAATATATAAAAATAGGTACCCTAGAAGATCCTCCAAAACGCAAAGTGTAAAACTTAAACCTAGTGGAAGTCTACTAACACCTTACATAACTAGAAATTTATTAATTATTTCATCTAGTGAAAAATATAAAAATATTAAATACTCTAATTGCTCCGCTAATTTTTAAATTGAGTATATAAAATTATATCAGTGTAGCTAGTATGTTGAGGATTTTTAATCCAAGGTGAAATAAGTGGGGAAAAACTTAGTGCAACATATAGTTTTTTTAGTCTCATAAGTCCAACAATAACCACCACACTAAGTTTAGTTTCACACAATTATAATCCTTAATATTGGTTCGTAACCTCCTGTCCCTAATCCAGAACTAGTGGGTTGTAAGTGTACCCTTATTCACTTCCGTCCTAAATATTTCTATGTATAGGTTTTAATTCTATCTTTTAGAGTTAGCTGTTGTGAAAGCTATTTCCCCTATTATCTACTTATTTTTTTTTTTAATTAAATATGGTCTCCGACTAGTCTTTTTTTTCATTTCTGCCGATCTTTACTACTCGTTCATATAAAAATTAGATTCCATATATGATACCATATTGTCACTCTCTCTTTTTACCTTGTCACATTAACTTTCTTTATCTTAGCTTCCTTTGGTTGGATCTTCTCTCTGGATGTGTTATTTCTTGTAAGTGTGAGTTGCAACATTAAAAAGGTCCTTAGTATGTTGGGTTTAAGCGTAAGCGAATGAATTGTATCTAAAAAAAAGAGAGTAGTGCCTTCTGAATCTGTAACTTACAAAGCTGTAACTAACCTGTAATAATTTGAAGAGGAATAGAGTTTGTTGTTATTTTTACGATAACACACTTTTAGATTTTAATTTTAAGGACTTCTTAGTGAAAAATCCTTAAGAATAGTGGATTGTTGTAAGTGAGTGTGATTCATTAAGAGAGGTGTTAGTTTAAATTCAACAATAGTTCCGAAGGGGGGTAAAACCATCCTGATGATTTCATACACAAGGAATAGACTTTTATTTCCATTCACAGTGATGAGCGTAGATTTGACTTTGTTTTCCTTATATAGGGAATAGTCTGGGGTTTGTGAAGTTATGATGGATACTAGAGTACAGGATAAAAATTAGGGTTAGATTTACTATATATATCTCAAGCTTAGCTTGAGGATGGAAAAAAAATATACTATAGGAAGTTACATAAGTTATATAGTTGCTTCGCTATAAGTAGGAGAAGCATAGAAGTATAATTGCTTATAGCACATAGTTAGAGTGATTGGTTTCTTAGTCATATTTTAATGAATTCCTTTCCTAATTATTACTGCAAATTATTGCAGCATTTATAAAAAAAAAGTATAATATAACCTTTATTGTAATACTAGCTAGATGTAGGTGTAGGAATATTCAGATAGTTTATAATTTAGAGTTAGAGGTGTATCAGTTAGTAAGTTAGTTATGTAAATGTATATTAATAACTCATAGTTCATTTTCTATATCTCAATGTTAGCCTGAGGATGGAATAGATGGATGGAAGAATATGTATAATATATAGAATATAATCTTTAAGTAGTAGAAGAGAATATAATCTTTAAGAAGTATGAGGTATGAGGTATAAGTAGTATAACATAATATTCTACTATAATTAGAGTGAGAGTTATATTTCTTGTATAACTTATATTCTTTCCTATTAAAAAAGTGAAATCTTTTAAGGTATCTAATTAACTAAATTTATTTTATTTATAATAACATAAGGCAGTATATTAGTTTCTCATGCGAATCTTGTATTTCTATAATTATTTATTATAGTTCCTTTTATCTTGCTATGCTAGATGTATGTAAAAAAGTATCGGTATATCCGTATTAGATGTACTTGCTTCGCTATAAGTAGGAACAGTATTATAATTTATTTAATAAGGGTGTACTTAATTTTAGTTAGTTTGTTTTATGTTAAATAATTTTAGTTAGTTTATATTATGTTAAATTTTAACACTGTTTGAACAAGTGGTGGGGATAATAGTATAATCTATGATAAGAGTAAGTGGGACATTAGTTTATTTGGTTTTAAATTTTCTTAACTAAAACTTGAGTATAAGTATAAATTATTTTTATAAATTATATATTTTAAATCTTATATTTTATCTAATTCCTATAACAGCATACTTCTATTTATAGTGCTCTTGCTAAGCAATAGGTTATATAGAAATAGCATAGGGTATAACAGTTATATATAGTAGTCGGGGAACTATAAGTAGGTGAAGTCTGGTAGTATAATTGATTATAATTAAAGTTAGAGGTTTATTAGTTGTATTAAATCCTATTTATTTCAGCAATGAAAATTGCAGCATTTATATTAACTTTAACTATATTTTATATAGTATGCTTAGTTTGCATAGGTAGAATCGCCTTTACTAACTATAATATAGGTATAGGACTAGTAAAAGTCCTAGTCTACTTTAGTACTCTATCTTGTTGAATACTCTTAAATATATCTCGTTCTTCCTCTTGGATAATATCTGAAGTATTTCTTTTCAATACTCTGCAATAATACTAGTACCAACTAAAGAGCCGTATCCTCGTTCCTATAGCTCTCTCCTTGTAATCATCCAAGATTCAACTTTTGCGTTCAGGACTCTTAGTTCTACTTCCCCTTTAAATGAATTTATATTAAATTAATCATAGGCTAACACTACTCTGACTTAAATTTGAAAACTAAGCAAGCGATTCTAGGCGATGGGAACTATGGTATGCTAGCTAGTAAGCTAAGGAATGGAATAATGTAATGAAATTAGAATGAATGTAATGATTGCAGATAATTGTAATTATGGAATGTTAAGTAATAGTAAGATATAAGGCACAGGCAAAGGTAAGTACGGACTATAACTAAAATACAACCGTGGGAAGCTTCTAAACTAAATATAATTAGAGCGCCGCTACTAAGCGAAGGAGGCTAAGCGATGGTAAGTCTGGAATTAAACTTGAATGACTGTACTGAATTCATAATTCCTGGAATAGGGAATAACTAAATTCTTGTTATTGTTGTTATTGATTACAATAAGTCCATCTAAATTACCCAGCTTATATTCTATCTTATTCAAACTTCCCCCTTATTAAACTTACAATTAAACTTACACTTAAACCTACAATTACACGGAGTATTTCCTAGGTGTGGCGAGTTCCAGCGTACCTTTTGTAAAATAAGTACATATACCTGATCCCGTTGACTGAATATACAAGCAAGTAATAACTAAACTAGCTCCGGTATAATAAAATATTATTGAAGCTATTCTAGTGTGAATAGAACTTATTTTGTTAATAAAAATAGGGCGTTACCCCTATTGTGCTTTAGCTTTTTGTTTTTTTTTTTGCTTTAGCATTTGTTTTGCTTTAGCATTTGTTTTTATCATCATACTTTGATATGTATTAAACTTAAACTTAAAATTATTTTAGTAAGAGGAGATAAATGCAGAAATTTGCATAGGGATATCCGCACCACTAGGGATTAATTCTAATCGAGTTTTGTCTAGGATTCTTCGAGTTATATATATTTGCAGCGCTCACTGATTAAACATAATTAATTTTATTAGATATAATATAATTTTAACACCTATTTTATATCTTTATTTTATTTAGATAAGAATTAAATGAATTCCTTAAATTTGAGTCTCTCCTTTTCTGTTATAATAGATAGTAGTGTGATGGATTATTAGATATAATACCATAAAGGACTCACTACTTTTCTTGGATAAAAGAATTAAAACTTAGATTTAATACATTTTTTTTATTTTGTTATTTTTTTTTAGAATAGATCTTCTATTTAGTTTTTATCTTTTTAGTTAGGGCTATTTTTCTATATTATTTATTTTGAGGGCAAAGAAAAATACAAAAGTTATATACAAATAGAATAGATAATAGAGGTAGATATAAGTGTTTATGGCTATTGATGTATGGAGGTTTATCTACTCTACACTACTCTACACTAAAATTTATCTTTTTCCTTTTTCTTTTACTCGCTAATTCTTTGCTTTTAATTAGTACAGCTGAAGAAATACTAAACAAAAGGGATACAAAGTAAAAAATCAAAAAGTATTAATTATATATATTTATATATGGTCAAATGCCCGAGCCTCGGTTGTATTAAGTAATTAAATTCTCAGAGCAGGTCTTTACCTAAAGGAGTGTGGGTAATTGTTATTTGTAAGGTTAGATAAATATATAATAGATATATAATATCTAAGAGATGAATGGTAATAAAAAATTAATTTGGGTATATTACTCATATGAATTAGAATAATAAGGGTCCACAGAAAGAGAAAGAACTAAGGAGTTTAATGTAATGAATAATTAAGACCAGACATATAAAGGTATAAACCATGTAACAATACTTAGGTAGTATAACTTTATTTATTAGATTTTGATTGTAAATAATAATTAGAAAGATTATCAAATAATAAGAATAAGTTTCTAAATTAAAGAAAGAAATAAACTACCCCGGCTAATGAGGAGGTTTATCTTTTGTCTTTTTAACAACACTTCAATACTTTTATAACACTTCAATACTTTAACACTTCAATAATTGAAGATTTATTACAATGGTAATATATTATTTTAATTTGATTTTTGTAGGAGTGGAACTCTGTTAGTTTTGTATGACTGGAACTCGGTTAGTTTAGTTTAGATAGATATTAGGGCTTAAGCCTGTTGCTAGGCTAGGCTAGTTTAGTTTTATTCTTTATATTGTGTATTCAATCTGTGACCTGTACCCCCTGTACCTAGGTGTGAGCCATACCGAATAAGAAAGAATTTGGATTTACTTAAGCATTAAGTTTGTTTGTCCGCAAATTAATAGATTTTCCTGGACTCTTGTAGTCTTATTTTTGTATGTCTAAACAAATATTTATTATTAGTCTAAGTTGATTAGTATTATTTGCATAGGGGTTTTAATTTAAGTTGAGCCACTTTTAGGAACTTTACCTGGTTAAACTTTTCAATTGCAAATCCCATCGCTTTGCTCGCAACCGAACAACTTCTATACACCTATATTTGAGCGCTGCTCTCACACTTAACTTGACCGTAGCCGAGTAAGTTCAATGCTTAGCGGGTCTCCTACTTAATCACTTACTATTTCAGGAGTATTGACATGAGGTGAAATGACAGCGTTAGTGCATACCTGAATAGGTTTAAACTGAAGGTTACACCCTTCTCTAGAGGTAGCTTATAGGACTCCTCTTTCTCGCGAAAGAGATGGTTATATAGTTACTGCGGGACGTAGCGGTCCCTTGGCTTGGTATAACGAGAATGTTAGTCTTGTATATACATCGCCCTATGTAACCTTGGCCGCTCTGAGGTGCCTGTGGGGTTACTTCATGGTTTATCTTGATGATGACTCAAGATGGTTTAATGACTTACTTTCTTAACTATCTACGCCTTGTTATAACATTTATTGTATCCTTAATCGTTGAGAGGCAGCGAGCGTTGGGTTTTACTTGTGATCCTCGTCGATCATAGTCGGATCACAAGCTTAGATTTCATAGTGGAATACAAGTAAGTAGATCAGCGCTTTAGGTGAAGAGATTAAATCTCGGTTTCCTCGATTCAGTGTCACTCTGCTTGTCAGAGAAGGTTAATTACGCCTCCTTATTAAAGGACGCTAACCGCTTAACGTCGGGTTTAAGTTTCTAGGATAATGCTCTAGTCGGACTAATTGTCTATACCAAGGACAAATCGAGACGTGCTCATATGATTGTGTTAATCTAGAGTGGACCTAATCAATGGGTTACTTATTAAGAGTATGGGCGGGAGATAGAGAGCTAGTCCGTGCTATATTTCTATTGGCTTTAACGTTGTGAATGAGCATCTGTTTAGTGGGTATACTCAATCGCCCTGGTTAGTGCGTAAAACCATTCGTGGCTTTAGGGGAGTTTTGCTTTTATTCGTAGAATAGGGAGAGAAGCATAGGAAGTTTAATTGAACTTGCCTAGTCTAGTGTCAGCTTCTATCCCAATCATTCGGCGCTTGGGTCTCGCGCTTTGTAAACCTTTCGATCGTTGAGTATATAGATCAGACCACATTCAGGAGTAAAAAGCGTAGCTAAATTACGGGATGACGTCACCTAGGCTTAGCTTTCGGGTTTTGTTACATAAGCAAATTATTTTTTGTCAATTTAATCCGTGATGTGGCGTTGTCAATGATGAAGTTTATAGAATGTTATACGAACCCTGGACTACTAGTTCTAAAGTGTCATTTCTTTTAAAAAATTTAAATTCTAATTCTAATAATAGTGAAAGTCTTATCAATTGTTGTAAGTTCCTTTAATATAATTGTTACCAGCTCCAGTATTATAACGCCATACTTACCAACCTATTTCGTGTTGGTGTTTTATGTTGTGGAGCTTAATTAAATTATACCGTTAACTCTTTTTTATACTATCTAAATCTGTAAGTCCTATAAACTAGGGTGTTTAAACTTAGTGAAACCCTTCAAATTCGGCTACTCATAAATAACTCTTTGTAATTCCATAACTACAATAATATGTAGATCGGCAGCTGAGGTGCTCGCTTGGTCGAAACAGTAGCTTTGCAACATTTTCTTAAATTTACAATTATTTTCAACCTCACAATTCTTCTCGTTTTATAATTTTACGCGCCACTATACATCCTCTATACACCTATTCTTGACCTTAGCTCACTCCTTTTCTTGAGCGTATATTTTCATACCTGATTAGGTCTTATCCTATTACGAATCGGAGGGAGTTTTCTATGAACATACCCGTTAAGCGTAGACCCCCTATGATAGAATGGACATTATATAGAATATCTTCTTATACCGTTTGTGATTAGAGCTCTCTTATCTATTTTACTACATTCTCACTCAATGAAATTACTGTTTGAATTGATTTGCCTCAAATTCTATTACCACTTGTGAACTATGCATAATTACGCATAAGATAAGATTGAGCGATCGATTTGTTTCATTTGTGTTCTTAGTTATCCTTCTCTCCATACCTCTAATATTTATAGATTTCTATAAATAATCAGGGTAATTATAAATTTATTTTTGGTTGGGCCCCTTTAATAACTAAGTGGTGCGGGCTAACATACACGTATTTAGATCTTCTAGGCTTTCGAACTATAATAAATTAAGGCTGCTTATTCTTATTCGGATTTAAACTTTTGTTTAACTTTTACTTTAATTTGTTTAAGTTTAAGTTGTTTAAGTTTAAGTTCTAGTTTGTTCTATTGTTTTCTTTTCTATTCTTTACTAAGATCATTTAAATTAAAAAAGTTAATAAGATTTGTGTTGTTTGTTTGTTTAATCATTTAATTTTTACTACTTCATAATTGTTTATCCTATGGGGTAAAATATAATTCAGTAAAAGGGGTTTTTGGTAGAAAAAATACTTCATTAAATAGTTTTGTTGTTTGCTATTTCCTCTTATTTCAAAAATCAGAAAAGAGGATAAAGGAAGCAGCAAAATATTATAGACATAATATTTAAAAAGTTATAAATACTTTAATTTTGTTCTATTTGTTCTATATTCGTTAATTACCTACAGTAGGTATAATAACTTCTATTTGAACTACCACCATATGAGACTCTGGTAGTTATTTTTAACGACCTTATGTTTTAAATTAATACTCTGACACATAAAATTTAGCGCTAGTTTACCTAGCAAATAAAAAAACACAGTTTAAAGCTTTTTTAATTCTTTTCACTGTTTGTACCCCTTTGATCCAAGGAAGAATTAGCTAAATAAAAAGAAAAGAAACACGATTGGATTTAATTTCGTTGCAATTTTCTTCTGACTAAGTACTACAAGCTATTGTTTTTTAATGTGATTGTACACTGTTACATAAGTATCTATGTTTTCAGCTAAATTAACGCTAAAAAAGATATTTATAAATAGAACTCAAAATAAACATATAAATATAAAGACAATTACAAAATCTGTGTATTTATCTAGAGTATTTATTGTTTGATTTAAACTTACATTTTTATCTATATCTTTATCTTTATCTTTAATACTTTCAACTTCTTTAAATTTTTGTTTGTTTGTTTTTTTAATTTTTTGGATGAATTTTATTATAAAATCTGTTAATTTTCTAATTAAAAATTTTCTAAATAATAGAGAAAAGATACTTAAAACTAGGCTTAACTCTATGTAATTTAAAGAGTTTAATCCGTTTACCATAACAATCAAAGGTATTTCACTGTCTTCTAAAACAGAATGAATAAAACCACTATTAAATTCTGTAGGTGATCCGG
>Ga0193727_1000015_pt1 | contig 47264 bp, 47 predicted proteins | sample H2c2metaG_FD_143051 | JGI IMG/M metagenome (GOLD analysis project Ga0193727, IMG submission 143051) | Soil microbial communities from a riparian zone of the East river system, Colorado, United States - H2c2 | ecosystem: Environmental > Terrestrial > Soil > Riparian zone | place: USA: East River...
CACGTGGATGCGCGAGCTTCCCGAACGCTGGGGCCACGCTCTCGCCGCGGACCGATTCTTTCCCGAGGACCCCGACCCCGAAGCAACGCAGCGCTGGTTCAGCCGCCTCCAGACCGCCTCGATGACGCCGCGCGACGCGATCGCCTTCCTGTCGATGGCAATGGACATCGATGTACGTGACGTGGTGCCGTCGGTGCGCGTGCCGACCCTGATCGTGCACCGCGTGGACGATCCCATCTGCCACGTCGAGAACGCTCGCTTTCTTGCAGCGAACATCCCCGAAGCGCACTACATCGAGCTCCCCGGCAACTTCCACATCCCCTGGGCGGGCAGCGGCGGTGACGAGATCCTCGAGGAGATCCGCGAGTTCCTGACCGGCGTGCGGGAATCGCCGGAGCCGGACCGCGTGCTCGCGACCGTGCTCTTCACGGACATCGTCGGCTCGACCGAACGCGCGACGCAGCTCGGCGACCGCCGCTGGCGCGAGCTGCTGGAGGCGCATCACTCGGCGGTGCGGCGGCAGCTCGAGCGCTTCCGCGGCCGCGAGCTCGACACCGCCGGCGATGGCTTCCTCGCGAGCTTCGACGGGCCTGCGCGAGCGATCCGTTGCGCGCGCGCAGCGATCGAAGCCGTCGGCCAGCTCGGGCTCGAGATCCGCGCTGGCGTGCACACGGGCGAGTGCGAGGTCGTCGGCGACAAGCTGGCCGGCATCGCCGTTCACATCGGCGCACGCGTGGCGGGCCGTGCCGGGCCGGGAGAAGTGCTGGTCTCGAGCACGGTGCGAGATCTGGTCGCCGGCTCCGGGCTCGTGTTCGAGGATCGCGGCGCGGCTGCGCTGAAGGGCGTGCCCGGCGAGTGGCGGCTCTACGCGGTCAGCGGCGAAGCGTGAGGAAGCCAGCGCCGAGCAGGCCGCGGACGAGGACGATCGCATCGCCTTCGAGCGTGCTCCGGTCGACCTGGTTCCGGCAGGCCTGTTCCTCGACGACTCGGTAGAGCTTGCGAATGCCGTCGAGCCGGGTCACCAGCTCGACCGTCATCGGGTCGAGGCCGGCGCGCAAGCCGAGCCCGTCGTGCAGCGTTTCGGAGACCTCGACCAACGCGAGAGCAAGGAGGGCTAGAGCTTCTTCGGAGCATCGGCGTCGGCCGCTTGCGCCGGCGGCGGGGCTCTCAGCGTCGCCGCGCTTTGAGCTCGCGCTCGATGCGCCGCTTCGATTCGCGGTCGGCGATGTCACGGCGCTTGTCGCGCCCCTCCTTGCCGCGGGCAAGCGCGAGCTCGACCTTGGCGCGGCCGTCCTTGAAGTAGAGCCGCGTCGGCACAACGGTCAGGCCCTTCTCGGCGACCTGTACCGCGAGGCGATCGATCTCACGGCGGTGCAGCAGGAGCTTGCGGTCGCGGTCGGGCTCGTGCGGAGCGACCGAGGCCTGCTCGTACGGCGGGATGTGCAGGCCGACGAGCCAGAGCTCGCCATCGCGCGCGTCGGCGTAGGCACGCTGCAGGACGGCATGTCCGTGGCGCAGCGACTTGACCTCGCTGCCGCTGAGCACGAGGCCCGCCTCGAAGCGATCGAGGAAGTGATAGTCGTGCCGCGCGCGGCGGTTCTCGGCGATCTGCTTCTCGGCCACGCGGCCGATTGTAGGTCGGCACGCTTTTGTCACACGCCCGCCACAGACATGCGCGCTTTTCGCCACTACGCTCACCGCGGGTGGCGGGTGGTCCGATCCCCACCCATGGGTGGGGCCGCGCGCGCGTGAACCTTTAGCGGTCGGGGGTCAGCTCGAGCTCGACCTTGCCTTCGCTGCGGCGAAGGTCCGCGATGCGCACCTCGAGCGGATCGCCGAGGCGGTAGGTGCGCCCGGCGCGGCGGCCGACGAGCGCGGTCGCGAGCTCGTTCAGCTCGAAGTAGTCGCCCGGGAGGCGCCGCGCCGGGACGAAGCCCTCGAAGACATCGCCGAAGCGGGCGAACAGGCCCGACGGGATCAGGCCGGTGATCTCGCCCTCGAACGTCGTTTCCCAGCCGACCTCGAACAGCTGGCGCTCGAGGAGCCACGCGAGGCAGAGATCATCCGCGCGGTACTCGAGCTTCGAGGCGTGACGCTCGCGCTCCGAGGCGTGCTGAGCCTGCTCTTCGAGGTCGTCCGGGAGCGGCTCGTCCGAGGCGCCGAGCTCGCGCAGCAGCGCGCGGTGGACGACCAGATCGGGGTAGCGGCGGATCGGCGAGGTGAAATGGCAATACGCGGTGCTCGCCAGGCCCATGTGGCCGAGATTCGCCGGGTCGTAGCGCGCCTGCTTGAGCGCCTGGAGCACGAGCGGCGTGAACGCCTCGCGGCCGCGGCCCGAGCGCTTGACGTAGTCGGTCACCAGCTCGCTCGCGGCGCCGGCGACGGCCGCTGCATCGCTCGGCCCCATGCGCTCGGGTGCCGGCGGCGTCGGAATGCCCAGGTCGGCGAGACGCGCGAGCAGGAGCGAGACAGCCTGCGGCTCAGGTGGCTCGTGGACGCGGTAGAGCGCCTCGCGCCGGCGGCCGGCGAGCAGCTCGGCGACGAGCTCGTTCGCGCGGATCATCAATTCCTCTACCAGCATGTGCGCGTGCGGCTCGGACTCACGCCAGGCGCGCTCGATCCCGCCCTCGCCGTCAAAGGCGAAGACGACCTCGGAGCTCTCGACGCGCAGAGCCCCGCGGGCGAAACGCTCGTCGCGCAGTCCCTGGGCCAGGCGCTCGGCGCGGCGCAGCGCCTCGGTCAGCGCCGGCTCGGCGCGCTCACGGCCGGCGAGGATCGACTCGGCCTGGCCGTAGGTCAGCCGGGCCGAGCTGCGGATCACCGAGCGGTAGAAGGTCGGCTCACCGCTGTTCAACGGGAACTCGACGGTGACGCAGAGCCGGTCGACGTTCGGCCGCAGCGAGCAGAGCTCCTCGGACAGCTCGGGCGGCAGCATCGGCGAGACGAGGCCTGGCACGTAGACCGAGAACGCGCGCTCGGCGGCACCGCGGTCGAGCGGCGTGCCCGCGCCGACGAACCACGAGACGTCCGCGATGTGCACGAAGGCGCGGTCCTCCTCGACGGTCAGGGCGTCGTCGAAGTCCTTGGCGGTGTCCGGGTCGATCGTGAACGAGAGCCGGTCGCGCAGGTCGACCCGGCCCTCAGGGTCGATCGCAGGCGGGTCGTAGGGCTCGAACCCCCGCAGCTCGCCTTCTTCGACCAGCAGCCCCTCCAGCACGACCTCGATCGAGCTCGCCGGTCCCAGCACGCGCTCGACCCGCGCACGGCCGCGGCCCTTGCGCACGACCGCCAGGTCGCCCGGCCCGCCCTGCGTGCGACGGTCGAGCAGCAGAGGCGTGCCCGGCGCGAAATACGGCTCGCCGACGAGGTGCTTGCCCCGCGAGGCGAGCTCTACGAGAACGGGATCAGACCTTGAGGAAACGGCGGATCGTCAGTCCGGAGCCGGCAGCGCCTAGGGCGAGGCCCGTCACGAGCACGATCAGGATGTGAACCCCGAACGGCCAGGCGTGGATGTCGGAGGCGTTCGTCAGGTGGATCAGCGGCATGAACAGCTCGCGACCGAGCACCAGCAGGATCACCGCCAGCACCGCCCCGCCGAGGCCTTCGAGCAGGCCTTCGACCATGAACGGACCGCGCACGAACCAGTTCGTCGCGCCGACGAGCTTCATCACCTCGATCTCCCGTCGCCGCGCGAAAATCGAGAGGCGGATCGTGTTTGCCACGAGCAGCGTCGAGGAGACGAGCAGCACGATGAACGCGATCAGGACGACGATCCAGAGATACCGCGCCACCGATAACACGCGGTGCGAGATCTGGCTACAGCTCTCCCCGATCCCGGAGGCTGCGGCTTTCGAGCCCGGCGCGGGCGGGCAGATCGTCTCGACGCCCTTCGGCTTCGCGGTCCCGAGCTGTGTCGAGATCGCGTCGATGTCCTCGGCGCGCCGGGGAATCACCTTGAACGCGTTCGGCAGCGGGTTGCCGGGCAGCCCGGCGACCAGCTCCGGGTGCTTCTTGCGCTCGATCGCGAGCGCCTCGTCCTTGGAGACGAAGCGGATGCTCTTCACCTGCGGCATCGCGGTCAGCTGCCGCCGGACGGCGTCGATCTGGCTGGTGTTGGCCTCCCCCTCGCTGGGGCACCGGAGCTGTGTGCAGAAGTAGACGTTCACGAGCAGCTGCTTCTTGTAGTGGTCGCTGAGCGAGAGCGCCCAGCTGCCGAGGCCGATGACGAGGCCGAGCATGAACATCCCGATCAGCACCGTCGTGGTCGCGGCGAAGGTGGTCGAGAGGTTGGCGCCGAGCGAGCGGATTGCCTCGGCGACGATGACGCGGAAGCGGGTCACTCGGTCGTGTACCCGCCGCGGCGCTCGTCACGGAGGAGCTTGCCGCCCTCGAGCGCGATCACGCGCTTGCGCATCTTGTCGACCATCTCGCGGTCATGCGTGGCCATCAGGATGGTCGTGCCCGAGCGGTTGATCCGATAGAGCAGCTGCATGATCCCGACACTCGTGTCGGGGTCGAGGTTGCCCGTCGGCTCATCGCAGATCAGCAGCGGCGGGTGGTTGACGAACGCGCGCGCGATCGAGACGCGCTGCTGCTCGCCGCCGGAGAGCTCGTCGGGCAGGGACGACATCTTGTGCGTGAGGCCGACCATGTTCAGCACCTCGGGCACCTTCCGCCGGATCGCGGTCGAGTTCTCGCCCTGCACCTTGAGCGCGTAGGCGACGTTCTCGGCCGCCGTGCGGTTCGGCAGCAGCTTGAAGTCCTGGAACACGCAGCCGACGTTGCGGCGCAACAGCGGCACCTTGCTGCGCTTGAGCCGCCCGAGCTCACGCCCGCCGACGACGATCCGGCCGCGTGTCGGCTCGAGCTCCTTCAGCACGAGGCGGATGACCGTCGACTTGCCCGAGCCCGAGGCGCCGACGATGAACACGAACTCGCCCTTGTCGATGCCGAAGGAGACGTCTTGCAGGGCTGCGACGTCCGGCTCGTAGATCTTCGTCACGTTCTCGAACGTGACCATCGCCGAGCTCGAAGGCGCAGGCGAGGGCTCTGCGGGCTCGTGATCGAGAACCGCAGTGGAGGTGTCTGTGTGCTGGAGGTCCGGTTCCTGCACGGGCGTGGTGCGAGCGAGGCCGGCGCGGGGATGCGAAGGCTGGGCTACGGCGGCGAATGCTAGCTAAACGGCTGGCTAGACCACCTTGCCCGCCGCCTTGGCGAGCAGGTACTCGTGGACGAAATCGTCCAGGTCGCCATCCAGAACTGCCTGCGTATTACCGGTTTCGTACTCGGTGCGGTGATCCTTGACCAGCTGGTAGGGGTGCAGGACGTAGCTGCGGATCTGGCTGCCGAAGTCGGCTTGCTGGGCGGCACCGCGCTCCTTGGCCAGCTCCTCCTCGCGGCGCTCCTGCTCCTGTTCCAGCAGGCGCGACTTGAGCACTCGTAGGGCGGTCTGCTTGTTCGAGCTCTGGCTGCGCTCGTTCTGGATCTGGACGACGATCCCGGTCGGGATGTGCGTGATCCGGACGGCGGAGTCGGTCTTGTTCACGTGCTGGCCGCCGGCGCCGCTGGCGCGATAGGTGTCGATGCGCAGGTCGCTCTCGTCGAGGTCGACGTCGACATCGTCGGTCAGCAGGGGGCTGACGATCACCTGCGCGAAGCTCGTGTGGCGGCGGTGGGCCTGGTCGAAGGGGCTCTGCCGGACGAGCCGGTGGACGCCGCGCTCGGCCTTGAGGATCCCGTACGCGTTCTCGCCCTTGACGCTGAAGGTCGCCGACTTGAGGCCGGCCTCCTCGCCGGGGCTCGCTTCGAGCAGCTCGGTCTGGAAGCCGCGGTTCTGGGCCCACCGGAGGTACATGCGCAGTAGGATCTCGGCCCAGTCCTGGGCGTCCGTGCCGCCCGTGCCGGCATGGATGGTGACAAGCGCGTCGCCGGCGTCGTACTCGCCCGAGAAGAGCGCGTCCTCCTGGAGGCGGTCGAGCTCGGCGCGGAGCGGCGCGATGCTGGTGACGATCTCGCCCTCCATCTCGCCGTCCATGGCGAGCAGCTCCTGGGCGTCCTGGTAGTCCTGGACGAGCCGGCGGTAGCGCTCGAGGCGGCGGGTCAGGCGCGCGTGCTCGGCGCTGACCTGCGCTGCATGCTGCTGGTCATCCCAGAAGCCCGGCGTGCCCAGCTCTTGCTCGAGCTCGGCGACGCGGCTCTCGAGGTGATCCGGGTCAAAGGTAATCACGGACCCAGGCGAGCTGGGCCCCGATCTCCTGGAGCTGCTGGTCCAGCGGCTGGGTTGGGGTCTGGTCGCTCATCGCTCGTCGATGGTAGCGAGTTCCTTAATCGCCGAAACGCGCTGTCGGGCTTTGCTCGGCAGCGCTCGCGCTGCGTCTAGGGCGAGGCGAGGCGGCGAAAAGTCGTCATGCCGACGGCGAAGCCGGCGGCGGACTTTTCGACGTCAAGCGCCGTGGCAGCGCTTGAACTTCTTGCCGCTGCCGCACCAGCACGGGTCGTTGCGGCCGAGGTTCTTCTCGCGGTCGCTCGTCACGCGCTGCTGGGTCATCACCGAGCCGCCGCCCGCGTCGAGCGTGCCCGCCGTGACCGAAGCGCCGTCCCCGCCGAGCGCGATCCCCGCGCCACCACCCGCCGCAGCGATCGCCTGGGCGCCCGCGAGTGACTCGTGCGCGTACGCGAACCCGTCGTCGTTGAGCGCCTGCGCGGCCTGCGCCTGCTGGAGCTGGTCTGCCTCCTCGACCTCGATCTCCGCGTGGAAGAGCGTCCGCACGACCTCTTCGCGGATCTCGCCGTTCAGCTCCTCGAACATCCGATGCCCTTCGCCCGTGTACTCGACCAACGGATCCTTCTGCGCCATCGCGCGCAGGTGCACGCCCTCACGCAGGTAGTCCATGTTCTCGAGGTGCTCGCGCCAGCGGTGGTCGACGACCTGCAGGATCACGAACCGCTCGACGTCACGCAGCAGCGGCTGTGACGTCTCCGGATTCAGGCCGAGGCCCTGCTCGCGCTCCTTGTAGGTGTCGCGCGCGTCCTCCTGGAACTCTTCCACGAGCGCCACGCGGTCGAGCCCGACCTCCTCGCGCAGCTCGTCCGGCGTGATGGGCTCGTCCGTCGCATAGAGGTCGATCATCGCGCGGCAGAGCGCGTCGAGATCCCACTCCTCCTCGAACTCGCCGGTCGTGTACTGGTCGACCGTGCGCTCGATCACCTCGTCGATCCAGAGCCCGACCTCCTCCGAGAGGTCCTCCCCCTCGAGCACGCGCCGGCGCTGCTCGTAGATGACCGAGCGCTGCCTGTTCATCACATCGTCGTACTTGAGCACGTTCTTGCGCATGACGAAGTTCTGCTCCTCGACCTTCTTCTGCGCGTTCTCGATCTGGTTCGAGAGGATCTTCGCCTCCATGGGCTGATCGTCCGGCACCTTGAAACGCTCCATGATGTTGTAGATCCGGTCGCCGGCGAACAGGCGCACCAGGTCGTCCTTGCCGGAGAGGTAGAAGCGCGACTCGCCGGGGTCGCCCTGGCGGCCCGACCGGCCGCGCAGCTGGTTGTCGATCCGCCGCGCCTCGTGGCGCTCGGTGCCGAGCACGTAGAGGCCGCCGAGCTCTTTGATCTCGTCCTCGAGCTTGATGTCGACGCCGCGGCCGGCCATGTTGGTCGCGATCGTGACGGCCCCGCGCTGGCCCGCCTCGGCGATGATCCCGGCCTCCTTCTCGTGCTGCTTCGCGTTGAGGACGTTGTGCGGGATGCCCTGGCGGTCGAGCAGCTGCGAGAGGTGCTCTGAGACCTCGACCGAGATCGACCCAACGAGCACCGGCTGGCCTGCGTTGTGGCGCTCCTTGATGTCCTCGATCGCGGCGTTGTACTTCGCCTCCGCTGTCTTGAAGATCAGGTCGTTCTCGTCCTGGCGGACGACCTGCACGTTGGTCGGGATCTCGACCACGTGCAGGTTGTAGATCTCGACGAACTCCTTCTCCTCGGTCTTGGCCGTGCCGGTCATCCCGGCGAGCTTGTCGTAGAGGCGGAAGTAGTTCTGGAGCGTGATCGTGGCGAGCGTCTGGTGCTCCTCCTGGATGCTGACGCCCTCCTTGGCCTCGACTGCCTGGTGGAGGCCCTCCGACCAGCGGCGGCCTTCCATGATCCGGCCAGTGAACTCGTCGACGATCTTCACCTCGCCGTCCTGGACGACGTAGTCGACGTCGTTCTGGAAGAGCGCCTGCGCCTTCAGCGCCTGGTTCAGGTGGTTGGCGAGCTGCCCGTTGCGCGGGTCGTAGAGGTTGTCGATCCCGAGCGCGCGCTCAACGGCCTCGATCGCGCCGTGCATCGGTGAGACCGTCTTGTGCTTCTCGTCGTACTCGAAGTCGGCCCCGGAGGCCTCGGCCGCGCCCTTGGGCTGGCCCGGCTTGGCTGCAAAGCCCTCGAGCGTCTTGGCAATGCGCGCGAAGTCGTAGTACACCTGGGCGGCGGTCTCGGGCTCGCCGGAGATGATCAGCGGCGTCCGCGCCTCGTCGATCAGGATCGAGTCGACCTCGTCCACGATCGCGAAGTCGTGGCCGCGCTGGACGACGCCCTCGAGCGTGACGGCCATGTTGTCCCGCAGGTAGTCGAAGCCGAACTCGGAGTTGGTGCCGTAGACGACGTCGGCTGCGTACGCCTCGCGCCGCTCGTCGAAGGGCATCATGTTCTCGATGTGGGAAGCCCGCATCCCAAGGGCGTCCCAGACCGGCTTCGTCCACTCGGGGTCGCGCTTGGCCAGGTAGTCGTTGACCGTGACCAGGTGGACGCTGTTGCCGTTCAGCGCGTTCAAGTACAGCGGCTGCACGGCGACGAACGTCTTGCCCTCGCCGGTCTTCATCTCGGCGATGTCGCCCTCGTGCAGGACGATGCCGCCCATCTCCTGGACGTCGAAGAGGCGGATGCCCATTGTGCGCTTGAACGCCTCGCGGACGGCGGCGAAGGCCTCGAAGACGAGCTCGTCGACCGGCTCGCCGTTCTCGATCCGCTGCTTGAACTCGACGGTCTTGCCGGCGAGCTCTTCGTCGCTCAGAGCCTCGAACTCGGGCTCGAGCGTGCCGATGTAGGCGGCCTGATCGGCCAGCCGCTTGACGCGCCGGCCCTCGCCGAAGCGCAGGACTTTTTCGAAGGATCCGAGCTGCTGAGCCATCGTCTTAGCGTAGCTGCCCTACAGGGGGTCGGCCTGGATCTCCCAGGCCTCGCCGTCCAGGCGGCTAGCACGCACGACGTAGTGCTCGCCCTGGGAGCCGCCGATTCGCTCCAGCTCCGGGACGCTCCCGAACGTGCGCTCGCCGTCGACGGTGAACGTGCGGCCGGCCTCGCCGGAGACCAGCTCGAGCTCGTCGCCGTCGGCGCGGAAGCTCGCCACGGCGATGCGTCGGGCCGCCACGGCCCAGACGTCGTCCCGCTGGCGGACGGCCTCGGCGCGATAGGGCGTTTCGAGAGTTTGCTCGACCGCGTCGGCTAACGGCCCGAGCGGGTCCGGCGGCTCGTCTTCGTCCACGACCAGGTCGCCGTTCGGGAGCGTGACGAAGTGGACCTCGTCGCCGCTCAGGCCCGGCGCTTCGGCCGAGGCAACCGCGTCCCAGCGGCGTGGGCGCGGGACGCCGTGGATCCCGGTCACGCCCCAGTGCGGGCCGGGGTCGACGGGGCCTGGCTCCGGCTCCTGCTCGAGCCGTGCCTCGCGCGCCAGCTTCTTGTGCAGCGGCTCGCGCCGGAAGATCACTGGGGCTCGATCAGCCCGTAGCCGCCGTCGCGGCGCCGGTACACGATGTTCACCGCCTCGGAGTCGCCGCTACGGAAGACGAAGAAGTCGTGCCCGACGAGCTCGAGCTGGAGCACCGCCTCCTCCGGCGTCATCGCGTCTAGCGCGAACTGTTTGGTCTTCACGATCTCGAGGTCGAGCTCGTCCGCTGTCGCAGGCGTCCGCTCGGCGGCGGTGTTCGCTCTGGCCGCTCGCCGCCTGCGGTCGCGCCCACGCGTGCGGTAGCGGGTGACCTGCCGCTCGAGCTTCTCGACGAGCTGGTCGATCGAGGCGCGCATGTCCGAGGACGCCTCTCGCGCCCGCAGCACCGGGCCGGACGTCCAGATCGTCGCCTCGGCGATCTGGTTGTTCGCAATCGACGGGTTCTTCTCCAGCATCAGCTCGAGCTCGATCCGGGGGTCGGTCAGCTGCCGCTCGAGCTTGCCGAGCTTCTCCTCGGCGTAGCTTCGGATCGAGTCGCTGACTTCCAGATTCCTGCCCTTCACCTGGAACTGCATCCGCGCTCCTTCGCTGTGCTCGGTGGACGGAATCTAGCGGACGACCCGCGCGAACGTGATCACCTCGACCCGCCGCGCACCGGCCTTGCGGAGGGCGCTCGCGGCGGCGTTCGCGGTTGAGCCGCTCGTGTAGACGTCGTCGACGAGCGCAACCCGGGGCGGCGATTCGCCGGCAGGGGTGAACGCACCGGCGACGTTGCGCCGGCGGTCGGCGAGTGTCAGCCCGCGCTGCCGCGAGGCTGGGCGCGTCCTGCCGAGCAGCGCGTGCACCGGCAGCGACCAGCGCTCGCCGAGCTCGCGCGCGAGCCGCTCGGCCGGGTGGTGCCCGCGCTCGAGGCCGCGCGCCCGATCGGACGGGACGAACGCGAGCGCTGCCACGGCGGGTGAGGGCAAGGCGTCGGCCACCGCGTCGGCCGCCTCGGCCGCAAGCGTCCGTAGGCCTCGCTCCTTCCACGCGCGCACGAGCTGCCGAACGGCCGGGTCGTACGCGACCGCTGCACGAGCCGAGACGAATGCGAGGCGGCGGCCGGCGCACTCGCGACACCGCTGGACCGGCCAGGCGGTCGGAGCGCCGCAGCGAGCACAGAGCGGTACGGAGAGCCGCGGGAGGGCGCCGCGGCAGTCCGGGCAGAGTTGCTCGCCGCCGGCGCCGCAGACGACGCAGCGCACGGGCAGGATCAGGTCTAGGAGCTTCACGTCACACCACACTCACCTCCTTCGGCGAGCGTAGAGCCGCAAACGTCACGTGTCTCTGACGCCTCTGTGACGGTTGTGTGCCAGGCTATCCCCCGGTCGAGAAGGCCCGGTCGGCCTCGGCCAGCGTCTCCGCAGAGCCGATGTCGTACCAGCGACCGGGCACGAGCCAGGCGTACACCGGCACCCGCGGGTAGAGCCATTCGACGAGCCGCCCAGGCTGATCGGGGTTGTTTCCCGCCTCGAGGTACTCGCCCACGAGCACGAGCGAATCGCGCGGATAGAAGTAGAGCGCGATCCCGGTCAGCGTGCTGCGCGGCTGCTCCGGCTTCTCCTCGAAGTACGTCAGCCGGCCCTCATCGTCGAGCTCGATCGCGTTGTAGCGGCGGATCGCCTCCAGGTCGCCGACGTCGTAGACGCCGAGCGCCGGCGCGCGCTTTGCCCGCCCGAACTCCGCGAACGGCGCCAGGCTCTGGCTGAAGAGGTTGTCGCCGGCGAGCACCAGCAGGTCGTCGTCGATCGCCGCGGTGCGGATCGTCAGGTCGAGATCGCCGATCGCGCCGAGCTTCGACTCCTCGTCGCCGGTGCCGTCGTCGACGATCTGCACCTCGTGGCCGTCCCACCCGGCCACCCACTCGCGGAAAGCGCCGGCGAACTTCGAGTTCGTGACCAAGTAGATCGCGTCCAGCCCCTCCACGCCCTGCAGCTGCAGGAGCAGGTGCTCGACCATCGGCCGCCCCCCGACCGGCAGCAGGGCCTTCGGCCGGTCGAGCGTCAGCGGGTAGAGCCGCGTGGCGTAGCCAGCGGCGAGGATGACCGCCTTCATGCGCGGTATCGGCGCTACGTACCCTCGTCCCAAGACGCGAGGTACTTCGCCTGCTCCTCGGTCAGCTCGTCGATGTCGACGCCCATCGTCGCGAGCTTCAGCCGCGCGATCTCGTTGTCGATCTCCTGTGGCACCGGGTAGACCTTGCGCTCGAGGCTGGCCGCGTTGGCGACCACGTACTCGGCCGACAGGGCCTGGTTCGCGAACGACATGTCCATCACCTGCGCCGGATGCCCCTCGGCCGCCGAGAGGTTCACGAGCCGGCCGTCGGCGATCAGGTAGATCCGCCGACCATCTTCGAGCTTGAACTCGTCGACGAACGTGCGCAGCGTCCGTGTCTCGGTCGCAAGCGCCCGCAACGCCGGGATCTCGATCTCGACGTTGAAGTGGCCGGTGTTGGCGAGGATCGCGCCGTCCTTCATCTGCAGCATGTGCTCGCGCGTGATCACCGACTTGTCCCCGGTGGCCGTGACGAAGATGTCGCCGACCTCGGCGGCCCGCTCCATCGGCAGCACCTGGAAGCCGTCCATGACGGCTTCGAGCGCCCGCAGGGGGTCGACCTCGGTGACCACGACGTGGGAGCCCATGCCCTTTGCGCGCATCGCCACGCCCCGGCCGCACCAGCCGTAGCCGGCGACGACGAAGGTGCGTCCCGCGAGCAGGATGTTCGTCGCGCGCACGATCCCGTCGATCGTCGACTGGCCCGTGCCGTAGCGGTTGTCGAACATGTGCTTGGTGAGCGCGTCGTTGACCGCGATCACCGGGAACCCGAGCGCGCCGTCGCGCTCCAGGGCCTTGAGCCGGATCACGCCGGTCGTCGTCTCCTCGGTCGCGCCGACGATGTCGCCCAGCTGCTCGCGCCGGTGCGAGTGGAGCACGCCGATCACGTCGGCGCCGTCGTCCATCGTCAGCTGCGGCTTGTGGTCGACCGCGGCTTCGATGTGCTGGTAGTAGGTGTCGTTGTCCTCGCCCTTGATCGCAAAGACGGAGATCTCGAACTCGTCGACGAGCGCGGCCGCGACGTCGTCCTGCGTCGAGAGCGGGTTCGACGCGCAGAGCACGACGTCCGCGCCGCCGTCCTTCAGCGTGCGCATCAGGTTGGCGGTCTCGCTGGTGACGTGCAGGCAGGCGGAGACGCGGTAGCCCGCGAGCGGCTGGTCGGTCGCGAAACGCTCGCGGATCGCAGCCAGGACCGGCATCTGCCGGTCGGCCCACTCGATCCGGTTGACGCCTTCCGGCGCGAGCGCGAGATCCTTGACGTCGTGGCGAATCGTCGTAGCCATGTTGCTCCTTCGTTTCTCGATTTAGGCGGCGAGCAGCCGCTCGTGCTTGCGCTGCTCCCAGTCGAGCGCGCTCAGTTCTGTCCCTGCGAGCCACGAATCGACTGCCGCTCGCAGGTCCGGCTCGCGCCGGAGGCGCGCGGCGAACGATAGCTCTCGCAACTCGACTTGGAAGCGCCGCCGCAGCTCCTGCAGCGAGCGCAGCTGGTTCAGCTCGAGCAGGCCGTAGGTGCGGTAGCCGGAGCCTGTGCGCCGCGGGACGACGAGCCCCGCCCGCTCGAGGTAGCGCAGCATGCGCGGGGACCATCCCGTCTCACGCGCCGCCTGGCCCACTGTCGCCAGTCGCATGGCGAAACCTTACCACACTTGTGTCAGGCTTCGCTCGTGCCCTCGCGCCCGTAGGCGTCTTCGAGCCGGACGATATCGTCGAGCTGCGGCGTCGAGACCTCGATGATCGACGTGTCCTCGAGCGCGGTCATGCGGTGCACCGTTCCGGGCGGGAAGTGGAAGGCCGCACCGGGGCCGACGACCTCCCTGTTCAGCATCCGCTCGCCCGGCGCGCCGAGCTCGACCTGCGCGCGGCCCTCGAGCACATACCAGGCCTCATCCTTCTCCTTGTGGAACTGGAGGCTGAGCGACTCGCCCGCGCGGACGAAGAGGATCTTGCCGGCGTAGCGGTCGGTCTTCGACCAGATCAGCTCGTGGCCCCAGGGCTTGTCCACCTTCTCGGGCTCCGACGCGAACTTGTCGAGCCCGCCGAGGTTCGGTGAAGTCAAGTGATCGTGCTCGGCCACGAGCCGCGCGAACCTACCACCATGCGACTACTCGGGCCACCCCGGGTGGTCGGCGAGGTACTCGTTCGCCACCCGCAGGTCCTTTGGAGTGTTGACCGTCAGCCAGGTTCCTTCGTGCCGCAGCGCGCGCAGGCGGCCCTCCGCGGCGAGCTCGGGGAAGGTGGTCGTCTCGTGGTCGCCACGCTCCGGGAAGCGCTCGAGCGCCTCCTCGCCGAGGGCGTAGATGCCGCAGCTGACCCACTGGTCGAGGCGCGGCGCCTCGCGGAAGCCCGTCACCAGGTCGTCCTCGAGATCGACCACGCCGAATGGTGAGCGCAGCGGGACGACGGTGATCGTCGCGGCGGCGCCGCGTTCCCGGTGGAGCGCGAGCAGGCGTGAGAAGTCGACGTCCACGAGCTCGTCGCCGTTGAGCGCGAACAGGTCACCCTGCTCGCGCCGCGCCTGCGCCGCGAAGCGGATGCCTCCTCCCCGCCCCAGCGGCTCCGGCTCGGCGACGGCCACGACCTCCGGGCCGAGCCCGCCGAGCGCCGTCTCGAAGGCGCCTTCGTGGCCGGCTGCGCAGCTGACCAGCACACGCGTCACGCCCGCCATGGCCAGCTGTTCGACCTGGTAGGCCGCGAGCGGCCGGCCCGCCAGCTCGACGAGTGCCTTTGGACGGCCGCCCGCGGCCTCGCCGAGGCGCTCGGCCCTCCCCCCCGCCAGGATGATCGCCTCCACTACGGCGCCGCTTGCGGTGCCGTTGTCAGCCTGAGTGGGCTTTGCTCACTCAGGCGTCTGAAATGACCGGTCGGCACACTGGACATCGAGCGACGGCTCCTACGGCGCGGTCTGGCGTTCGGGCTCTTCGGTCTCCGGGAGCGCGTCGAGCGGCGAGGCGGCGCGGCCGATGCCTTCGTAGACGAAGCCGGCGCCGCGAGCCTGCTCCGGGTCGAGCAGGTTGCGGCCGTCGATGATCAGCGGCCTGCTCATCGCCTGCCGAACGTCGTCGGAGGCGAGCTCGCGCAGCTCGTCCCACTCGGTCACGACCACCGCGGCGTCCGCCCCGGAGACCGCGTCGAGCACGCTCTCGCAGAAGGTGACGCCCTGGAGCAGCCGGCGCGCGTCGGCGACCGGGTCCCAGACTCGCACCTCGGCGCCCTCGGCCAGCAGGCGCGAGGCCAGCACGAGCGACGGCGCCTCGCGCAGGTCGTCGGTGTTGGGCTTGAAGGCGAGCCCGAGCAGCGCGATCTTCTTGCCGCGCAGCTTGCCCAGGTGCTTTTCGAGCTTCCCGACGACGCGCCGCTTCTGCAGCTCGTTCACCTCGATCACGGCGCTCAGCAGCTGGAAGTGGTAGCCCGAGTTCGACGCGAGCTGCTTCAGCGCGACGCCGTCCTTCGGGAAGCACGAGCCACCCCAGCCGATCCCCGCGCGCAGGAAGTGCGGGCCGAGCCGGTGGTCGAGCCCGACGCCCTCGGCGACCTTGACCACGTCCGCGCCGGTCGCCTCGCAAACGTTCGCGATCTCGTTGATGAAGCTGATCCGCGTCATCAGGAACGCGTTCGCGGCGAGCTTGATCATCTCGGCCGAGGCGACGTCGGCGTCCACGACCGTCGTCTCGAGTGGGTCGTAGAGCGAAGCGATCGTCTTCGCATCGGCCTCGGTGAAGGCCCCGACGACGACGCGGTCGGGCTCCATGAAGTCGTGGACGGCGTTGCCCTCGGCGAGGAATTCGGGGTTCGAGACGTAGCCGACATGCGCGAGCCCGCGGGCGTCGAGCGCGGCGCGCACCTTCTCGCCGGTGCCGACCGGCACAGTGCTCTTCATCACCAGCAGCGCCCGCTCCTCGAGCGCCGGCAGCTGGTCGACGACCGTCCAGACCGCGGACAGGTCGGCGTCGCCGGAGTAGGTCGGCGGCGTGCCGACGCAGACGAAGAGCACGGGCGCATCGACCACGTCGTCAAGCTCGAGCGTGAAGCTCAGGCGCTCGCGGTTCCGCTCGAGCAGCTCCTCGACGCCCGGCTCGTGGAACGGCACGCGCCCCGCCTGCAGCGCCTCGATCCGCTCCGGGACGACGTCGCGGACGACGACCTCGTGGCCCAGCTCGGCGAAGCAGGCGCCCGTCACGAGGCCGACCCAGCCGGCCCCGAAGATGCCGATTTTCGGCTTCACGGGCGAGGAGCCTACCGGGGCAGTGGCCTCAGCCCGCGCGCGATCGCGAGCATCGTCTCGTTCGAGAGCGAGTCGAGCAGCGTGTTCACGACCCAGTAGGTCGCACCGTTTTCGCGCAGCACGACCATGTGCAGGTGCGGGCCTGTGTAGTAGAGGTCGAAGTCGCGCCTGTTGATGCGCTGGGAGACGCTCTTGTCGTCGAGGATCGGCGCGTCGGCCCAGCGCGTCTCCTGAATGCCCCAGTACTCGTTGCCGCCCCTGCGGAAGGTCAGCCGCAACGTCGGCTGGTCGCCGAGCGGGTAGATCCGGACCGGCGTCTCGCCGTAGCCGGTGTCGAGGTTGGAGGAGCTCTCGAGCTTCGTCGGATATTCGAGCGTGAAGGGCAGGCGCTTGCGCAGCTTGAACAAGGTCGAGCGCGTCGCCTCCGGGTCGCGGCGCACCTGCGGCGGCTGACGCACCGGCGCGGTCGGGATCACCACGGGCGTGAGCTCGCCGTGGAAGGTCGAGCCGACGATCCCGGTCAGCAACGCCCCGTTCGCGAGCGGCCGGAGCTGAGCCGGGAGCGGCTCGACGTCCGCGCTGCCGATCAGCTTTGCGACCTGCTGCGCCGCGACTTTCCCGTTCGCCGCGCGCGCGGGGTCGTAGTAGACCTTCGAGTGGAAGTAGTTCCAGTTGGGCGCGTTCGCGGGCTGGCCACTGGGCGGCGTGACGGTGACGTAGCCCTTCTGCCCGAGCAGGTAGCTCGCGTTCGAGGCCGAGCCCGCGACCCCGTTGCCGTTCAGCACGGTCAGCGTCACCTGCCGCGGCGGGATCGTGCGCTTGCGCGCCGGGAGCTTGTGCCCGAGCGCGACGGCCGTCGCGGTCGAGGCCCCGCCGACGTCCGGGTTGAGGAACTGCTGCACCGCGGCGGTGATGTTGCTCTGGTCGGTGGCGAGCTCGTTCTGGCCGAAGATGTTCTGGATCTTCACCTGGAAGACGTGGCCGTGCGGGAGGTTGTAGGCGAACGAGGCGTACTTCTTGATGTCACTCAGGTTGACGGCGCGTCCGCCCCGCTCCACCTCCATGTAGTGGTTTTGGGTGACCGTGTTGACGATCCCGAGCACGGTCGAGAGGCCGAGCGACTTGGCCACCTGCTGGCGGGCGGACCCGACGAACAGCTGCTGGCGCGCGAGCCGATAGAGGTCGGAGTCGGTGTGCCGGAAACGGACGAAGTCGAGTGCCTGCTTGCCGGTCAGGTGCTGGTAGCCAGGCTGCAGGTTGATGTTCGCGTAGTCGGTCCCGGAGGTGCCGACGTTCTTGTTGTAGTAGCGGCGGTCGACGTCCAGCCAGACCCCGCCGAGCTTATTGACGACGCCGATGAAGCCGAGAAAGTTAATCGGGATCAGGTAGTTGATCGGCAGGTTCGTCAGGTGCCGGACGGTCTCGAGCGCGCCGCCGAGCCCGCAGTAGGCGTAGGCGCTGTTGATCCGGCCGGTGCCCTGCGCGACGGCGGCGCCACCGCCCTTGCCCGGGCAGTAGAGCGGAACCTGCAAGTCACGCGGGAACGACAGCATCGAGATCGTGTTCGTTACCGGGTCGGCGCGGATCAGCATCATCGTGTCCGAGCGCGAAGGAGAGGCGCCGTCTCCGGCGCGATGGTCGTAGCCGAGCACGAGCGCGATCGCCGCGGTCTTAGGCGGATCGAGCCGTGCCTGCGTCTGCTGGCCCTCGGCCGAGGTCGGCCGAAGCAGGGCCACGCTCTCGTGCGCCCAGAGGTAAAAGCCGCCGACGACGCCGACCACCACGACGGCGAGCGCCATGCCGACCCAGGCGAAGAAGCGGCCGACCCGCGTGGCCACGCCGCGCTGCGGCGGCGGTGGCTGGCGGTACAGCGTCACCGGCGTCAGCGCGCCGGGAGGCAGAACCGCGTGGCCGTTGCCGTTGAGCGCGGCTCCGCGGCCGATTCCTTTCTTGAGAGTGGTCCGCATCGAAAAAAGAACGCCATGGAAGGCGTTCGCCGGAAGTCAGGATAGCCGACGCTTCGGGCGTCTACACCGGCTCCAGCGCCCGCTCGTCGGGCTCGTAGGCGAGGTTCGGGCGCAACCAGCGCTCGGCCTCGGGCTGTTCGAGACCCTTGCGCGCGGCGTACGACTCGACCTGGTCGCGGCCCACCCGGCCGACGGAGAAGTAGCGGGCCTCCGGGTGCTGGAGGTAGATGCCGCTGACGGCGGAGGCCGGCGTGACGGCGAACGTCTCCGTGAGTGCGAACCCGTGCGCTTCAGCACCGAGCAGCTGGAGGAGCTTTCCCTTCTCGGAGTGGTCGGGACAGGCGGGATACCCGAAGGCGGGCCGGATGCCGCGGTAGCGCTCGGCGATCAGCTCGTGGTTCGGGCGCCGCTCCCCCTGCTCGTACCAGGAGCGGCGGCTCGCCTCGTGTAGGTACTCCGCAAACGCCTCCGCCAGCCGGTCGGCGAGCGCCTTGGTCAGGATCGCCCGGTAGTCGTCGTGCTCGGCTTCGAAGCGGGCGGCGAGCTCGTCGGTGCCGAAGATGCCGACGGCGAAGGCGCCAAGATGGTCGCCGGAGGGCGCGACGTAGTCCGCCAGCGAGCGGTTCGGGCGCGAGTCGCCGTAGTCGCTCTGCTGCCTGAGCATGCAGAAACGCACGTTGTCTTCGACCGCGATGTCCTCGCCGTCGGACAAGGCCGGCCAGAAGCCGTGCACCCCGCGCGCGGTGAGCAGGCCTTCGCGGACGATCTGGCCGAGCAGCTCCTGCGCGTCGTCGTAGAGCTCCCGCGCCTCGGGCCGCTCGAGGATCGCTGGGAACTTGCCCTTGAGGTCCCAGGCGTAGAAGAAGAACTGCCAGTCGACGTATCGGCGCAGCGTCTCCAGCTCGGGCTCGACGGCGCGCGTGCCGAGAAACGTCGGCTCGGGCAGGTCGTCGAACGCGACGCGTTGCCGGTTCTCGAGCGCGCGCGGGTACGGGAGGAGCGGCTTGCGGTCGCGCTCGGCGTGGAGTTCGCGCAGGCGCTCCTGGTCCGAGCGGTTCTCCCGGTCGAGCGTCGCACGCCGGGTGGGATCGAGCAGATCGGAGACAACCGCGGTGACGCGCGACGCGTCCTGCACGTAGACCGTCGGTTGCGCGTACGCCGGCGCGATCCGCACCGCCGTGTGCTGCTTGGACGTGGTCGCGCCGCCGATCAGCAGCGGGAGGTCGAGTCCCCGCCGCTCCATCTCGCGCGCCACGTTGACCATCTCATCCAGCGACGGCGTGATCAGGCCGGAGAGCCCGACCGCGTCGGCGCCGACCTCGACCGCCGTGTCGAGGATCGTGTCGGCCGGCACCATCACGCCGAGGTCGAGCACCTCGTAGTTGTTGCAGCCGAGCACGACGCCGACGATGTTCTTGCCGATGTCGTGCACGTCGCCCTTGACGGTCGCGAGCACGAGCTTCCCCTGCGCGCGCGAGATGCCCGTCCGCTCCTTCTCCTCCTCCATGTACGGCTCGAGGTAGGCGACCGCACGCTTCATCGCGCGAGCGCTCTTCACGACTTGTGGCAGGAACATCTTCCCGCTCCCGAAGAGATCGCCGACAATCGCCATGCCGTCCATCAGCGGGCCCTCGATCACGTCGAGCGGCCGCTCGTGCTGCTGCCGCGCCTCCTCGGTGTCCTCCTCGATGAAGTCGACCACGCCGTGGACGAGGGCGTAGGAGAGGCGCTTGCCGACCGGCGCGTCGCGCCAGGAGAGGTCGACCTCGCGCTTCGTCGCCTCGCCCTTGACCCGGCTCGCGTATTCGACCAGCCGCTCGGTCGCGTCCGGCCGGCGGTCGAAGAGGACGTCCTCGACGAGCTCGAGCAGCTCCGGCTCGATGTCCTCGTAGACCATCAGCTGACCGGCGTTGACGATTCCCATGTCGAGCCCGGCGCGGATCGCGTAGTAGAGGAAGGCGGCGTGCATCGCCTCGCGGACGTGGTCGTTGCCGCGGAACGCGAAGGAGAGGTTCGAGATCCCGCCGGAGATGCGCACGCCCGGGCAGCGCTCCTTGATCAGCGGGATCGCGTCGATGTAGGCCTTTGCGAACCCTGCGTGCTCCTCGATCCCGGTCGCGACGGCGAGCACGTTCGGGTCGAAGACGATGTCCTCCGCCGCGAAGCCTGCCTGGTCGACGAGCAGCCGGTAGGCCCGCTCGCAGATCTCGACCTTGCGCTCGACCGTGTCGGCCTGTCCCTGCTCGTCGAAGGCCATCACGATCACGGCGGCGCCGAGCTCTTGCAGGCGACCGGCCTGGGTAAGGAACGACTCCTCGCCCTCCTTGAGCGAGATCGAGTTCGCGATGCCCTTGCCCTGGACGCACTCGAGGCCGGCCTCGAGCACCTCGAAGCGCGAGCTGTCGACGACGATCGGGATCCGGGCGACCTCGGGCTCGGAGGCGATCAGGCGGAGGAAGGTCGTCATCGCCTCGACCGCGTCCAGGAGGTCGGCGTCCATGTTGACGTCGAGCAGGTTCGCGCCCCCGCGCACCTGCTCGAGCGCGACGTCGACGGCCGCTGTGTAGTCGTCCGCCTCGACCAGGCTGCGAAAGCGCGCCGAGCCGGTGACGTTCGTCCGCTCGCCGATCATCACGAAGCCGGTGTCCTCGCCGATCTCGAACGGCTCGAGCCCGCTGAAGCGCGGGCGGCGCGGCGGCTCGGGAATCGTCCGCGGCGGGAGCTCGCGCACCGCCGCGACGATCTCGGCGGTGTGCTCGGGCGTCGTGCCGCAGCAGCCGCCGACCACGTTGACGAAGCCTTCCTTCGCGAACTCGCCCAGGAGCGTGCTGGTCTCGGCGGGCTGCTCGTCGTAGCCGCCGAGCGCGTTCGGCAGGCCGGCGTTCGGATGGCACGAGACGTACGTCGTCGCTGCCCGTGAGAGCGACTCGATCACGGGCCGCATCTCGCGCGCGCCGACCGAGCAGTTGACGCCGACGATCAGCGGACGGGCGTGCTCGATCGAGATCCAGAAGGCCTCGACCGTCTGCCCGGAGAGATTGCGGCCGCTGCGGTCGATGGCCGTGAAGGAGATCCAGAGCGGCAGCTCCGGCACCGCCTCCCGCGCGGCGGCAACGGCGGCCTTCGCGTTGAGCGTGTCGAAGATCGTCTCGATCAGGAGCAGGTCGACGCCGCCGTCGCGCAGCGCGAGCATCTGCTCCGTGTACGCGGCGACCACGTCCTCGAAGCGGACGGCGCGGTAGGCCGGGTCCTCGACCTTCGGCGAGAGCGAGAGCGTCACGTTCAGCGGCCCGACGGAGCCCGCGACGAAGCCGTCGTACTCGTCGGCGACCTCGCGGGCGAGCCGCGTACCTTCGAGGTTCATGTCGCGCACCGCCGCCTCGAGCGCGTAGTCGGCCTGGCCGATGCTCGTCGCGGTGAAGGTGTTCGTGGTCGCGATGTCCGCGCCGGCCTCGAAGTAGGCGCGATGGACGCTCTCGACGATCTCCGGGCGCGTCAGGTTGAGCAGGTCGGGATCGCCTTTGACGTCCCGCGGGTGCTCGCGGAAGCGCTCGCCGCGCCACTCCTCCTCGGTCAGCCCGCGGTTCTGGAGCAGGACGCCCCACGAGCCGTCGAGCACGGCGATCCGCTCGGCGAGGAGTGCTTCGAGTCTTTCGCGCGCGTTCTGCAAACCGTTCGGCTCCTTGCCCAAGGACCACGAGAGCCGGGTGCTCGCGGGCTCTTTAGGCGTTTGGTAACCCGGTCGCCAAGCTGCCTTTCAAAGCTCTCCGGGTACCTATGAGCGTAGCAGCCTTACGCCGGACGGCCGGAAACCGCGAGCTGGTTCTCCGCGTGCTTGATGCGCTGCTCGAGCTGCCACCGGTCGGCGTCCGACTCGCCCTGCTCAGCGCGCTCGAGCTCTGCGCGGGCGGTCTCGAGCTGCTCCTGGGCGCGGGCCGGGTCGATGTGCTTCGCGTCGACGGCGTCGTCCACGAGCGCGAGCGCGCGGTCCTGCTCGACCTTGAAGAAGCCGGGGCCGGTCGCGAACTCGACGATGTCCTCGGCCGCGCGGTTGCGGTAGATCCGCGTCGAGCCGGCCTTCAGCATCGCCACCAGCGGCGCGTGCCGCGCGAGCACGCCGATCTCGCCGGCCTCCCCCGGCACGACGATCATCTCGACCTCGCCCTCGAACGCCGCGCCCTCGGGCGTGACCAGGGAGACCTCGAACGTTGCCACTACGCCGGGACGGGCTCGGGCTCTTCGGCCCCGGCGTCGGCCTCGGCCTCCGCGGCGGAGTCCTCCTCCACCCCGGAGCTCTCGTCGCCGCGAGCCTTGGTGACTGCCTCGTCGATCGGGCCGACCATGTAGAAGGCCTGCTCGGGGAGGTCGTCGTGCTTGCCGTCGAGGATCTCCGCGAAGCCGGCGATCGTCTCCTCGAGCGAGACAAACTTGCCGGGCTGGCCCGTGAACGTCTCGGCGACGAACATCGGCTGCGAGAGGAAGCGCTCGATCTTGCGCGCCCGCTGCACGACCACGCGGTCCTCGTCGGAGAGCTCGTCCATGCCGAGGATCGCGATGATGTCCTGCAGGTCCTTGTAGCGCTGCAGGACCTCCTGCACGCGGGTGGCGGTGTCGTAGTGCTCGTCCGAGACGACGCCCCGGGCAAGCGCGCGCGACGTCGAGTCGAGCGGGTCGATCGCGGGATAGATGCCCTTCTCCGAGATCGGCCGCGAGAGCGTGATGAACGCGTCGAGGTGGGCGAACGTGTTCGCCGGCGCAGGGTCGGTGAGGTCGTCGGCGGGCACGTAGATCGCCTGCACGGAGGTGACCGAGCCCTGCCGCGTCGAGGTAATGCGCTCCTGCAGCTGGCCCATCTCGGTCGCGAGCGTCGGCTGGTAGCCGACGGCGCTCGGCATGCGGCCGAGCAGCGCCGAGACCTCGGAGCCCGCCTGCACGAAGCGGAAGATGTTGTCGATGAAGAGCAGCACGTCGCCGCCCTCGCCCTGGTCGCGGAAGTACTCGGCCATCGTCAGGCCGGTCAGCGCGACGCGCAGGCGTGCACCGGGCGGCTCGTTCATCTGGCCGAAGACCAGCGCCGTGTCGGCGAGCACGCCCGACTCGGTCATCTCGAGCCAGAGGTCGTTGCCCTCGCGCGTCCGTTCGCCGACCCCGGCGAACACCGAGTTGCCCTGGTGCTCGCGGGCGACGCTGCGGATCAGCTCCTGGATCAGGACCGTCTTGCCGAGGCCGGCGCCGCCGAAGAGGCCGACCTTGCCGCCGCGTACGAATGGCGCGACCAGGTCGATCACCTTGATGCCGGTCTCGAAGATCTCCATCGTCGGCTGCAGCTCGTCGAAGGCCGGCGGGTCGCGGTGGATCGGCCAGCGCTCTGCGTCGGCGGCGAGCGGCTCGCCTTCGTCGATCGGCTCGCCCAGCACGTTCCAGAGCCGACCGAGGGTCTGCTTGCCCACCGGGACGGTGATCGGCGCGCCGGTGTCGATCACGTCGATGCCGCGCGGGATGCCGTCGGTTGCGTCCATCGCGACCGCGCGGACGCGGTCGTCGCCGAGGTGCTGCTGCACTTCGGCGATCAGGTCGCCTCCGCCGTCCGGGCGCTCGATTTTGAGCGCGGTGTAGATCTCGGGCAGTCGGTCCGTGAAGAGCGCGTCGATCACGACGCCGCGAATCTCGATGACCTTGCCGACGTTCTGGCCGTTGTTCTGGTCAGGCATGTGTCTCCTGGAGAGGTGGCTCGGGTGCGCTGCCGAGGGCGCGCCGGCGGTGGCGGCCCGGTAGCCGGAGTCTAGCGAAGCGCCGCTTCGCCGGATCCGCCTGCGGGTACGACTTTCCGTCCTCTGTCAGCGCCGCCACCCGGGCGGCATGATCGAGGCTTCAGACGTACGAGGTTACGAGCGATGGGAACACTGTCGAACAGTATCCCTGAGGGGCCTGGCGTTACCGGTCGAAGAGGACCGGGCCGCCGCGGAGCGACCGCTGCGCGTTCGTGAGCCGCATCTGCTGGAAGGCGTTCATGCGCTGGATCGCGCTCGAGGTGCGCAGGTTCATCGTGTCGACCGCGCCGAGCTGGCCGGTGAGCACGCGCGGCGCCTGTGCGTGGGGCACGGCGACCGAGCCGGAGCGGACCGCCGACGAGGCCAGGAGGCTGCCGAGGCCGACCGCGGCAACGGCCATCGCGGCCACAGCCGGAGCGAGCCGGAGCGACAGGCGGCGGCGCGGGCGGGCGATCTGGATCGGGCTCGCCAGGTGCTCGAACGGCGCCTCTCGGAGCGTCCGGGTCAGGCCGCCGATCTCGCTGCTGAACGCGCTGCAGGCCGGGCACGCGTCGAGATGCGCGTGCAGCAGCACGCGCTCGAAGCTCGACAGCTCGCCGTCGAGTTGGGTCGACGCCCATTGCCGGGCGCGATCACACTCGCCACTCATGAGACTCACAGTAGCTTCGACGGCGGGGGTGTGGAGAAGTTAGACCCCTCAAACGAGGGAGTGATGCGAATCGACGACCACCCCGATCAGCACCAGGATCAGCCCGAGGATGATGAAGACGGCCGAGTTGTTGATCGTCTCGTTCTGCTCGTCGAGCGTGGCCCAACGGAGACTTCTGTTGCCGAATCCGGGGATCGGCAGCATCGACGAGCCGGCCGTCTCCGACTTCACCCGGGCGGGGCCGCGGTTCCCGACGAAAAAGCCCGAGACCATCAGGAAGCAACCGAGCCCGTAGAACCCGAGCGAAACCGCGCGGTCGAGCGCGGCACCGGCCAGCAGGCCGAGCGCGACGGAGACGACCACCGTGAGTGCCGAGCAGGCCACCACGAGGACGACGAGACGGCGGATCGCCGCGAGCATCTGCTACGCCGGCAGCGGTTGCTCGGGATGCTCGCTCTTCGTGCGCTCGCCGGCACGGCGAATCTCGTCCGCGTTCATCGGCCAGCGCTCGAGCGGATAGTGGCACGCGGCCACGTGGCCGTTGCCGAACGAGTAGAGCGGCGGGTCCTCCACGTCACAGTGACCCTCGACGAAGCGCGGGCAGCGCGGGTGGAAGTTGCACGCGCTCGGCGGGTTCACCGGGCTCGGCACGTCCCCTTCGAGCACGATCGGCTGCCTGCTGCGGCCGAGCTCGGGGTTGGCGATCGGCACGGCCGAGAGCAGCGCGCCCGTGTACGGGTGCTTAGGCTCGCGGTAGAGCACGTCGCGCGAGGCGACCTCCACAACCTTGCCGAGGTACATCACCATCACGCGGTCCGAGATGTGCCGGACGACGTTCAGATCGTGCGCGATGAAGATATACGTCAGGCCGAAGTCGTCCTGCAGGTCCTTCAGCAGGTTGAGGATCTGCGCCTGTACCGAGACGTCCAGCGCGGAGACGGGCTCGTCGCAGACGATCAGCTTCGGGTTGACGGCGAGCGCGCGGGCGACGCCGATGCGCTGCCGCTGGCCGCCGGAGAACTCGTGCGGGAAGCGGTTGTAGTGCTCCGGGTTGAGGCCGACGACCTCGAGCAGCTCCTGCACGCGGCGCTTGATCTCGGAGCTCGAGCCGAGGCCGTGCACCTCGAGCGGCTCGCCGATGATGAAGCCGACGCGCTTGCGGGGGTTCAGCGACGCGTACGGGTCCTGGAAGATCATCGTCATCTCGCGCCGGATCGGGCGCATCGCCGGGCGCGAGAGCTTCGTGATGTCGCGGCCCTCGAAGGTGATCTTCCCGTCCGTAGCCTCGAGCAGCTTCATGATGCAGCGCGCGAGCGTCGACTTGCCGCAGCCCGACTCGCCCACGATGCCGAGCGTCTCGCCGGGCTTGACGCTGAACGAGACGCCGTCGACCGCCTTCACGGAGGCGATCTCCTTCTGGAAGATGATCCCGCGTGTAATCGGGAAGTACTTGCGGACGTTCTCGACGACGAGCAGCTCCTCCCCGGTCTGGGGGTTCGCAGCGGGTGCGGTCTCCACTACCCGGCCTCCGCCATCGTTGCGGCGAGTAGCTTGGCCGCCTCTCGCTCCTTCGTCTCCTCGTCCAAGTGGCACTTCTCGAAATGGTTGGGATCGCGCGAGGTCGGCTTGAGGGCCGGCACGGTCGTCTTGCAGACCTCCATCACGTAGGGACAACGCGGATGGAAGCGGCAGCCGCGGGGCGGGTTGAGCAGCGACGGCGGCTGGCCAGGGATCTGCGTCAGCCGCTCGACATCGGCGTCGAGCCTCGGCAGCGAGCCCATCAGCCCCCACGTGTACGGGTGCTGCGGCTGGCTGAAGAGGTCGTACACGGTCGCCTGCTCGACGACGTTGGCGGCGTACATGACGAACACGTCGTCCGCGAGCTCGGCGACCACGCCGAGGTCGTGCGTGATCATGATGATCGCGCTGCCGAAGTCCTCCTGCAGCCGCTTCATCAGCGAGAGGATCTGCGCCTGCGTGGTCACGTCGAGCGCGGTCGTCGGCTCGTCCGCGATCAGCAGGTCGGGATCGTTGATCAGCGCCATCGCGATCATCACGCGCTGGCGCATGCCGCCCGAGAACTGGTGCGGGTAGTCGTCGATGCGGGTCTGCGCGCGCGGGATCCCGACGGCGCCCAGCAGCTCGACGGCCCGCGCGCGCGCCACCTTCTTCGTCACGTCCCGGTGGAGCAGGACCGCCTCGGTCAGCTGCCGCCCGATCGTGAGCACCGGGTTCAGCGACGTCATCGGGTCCTGGAAGATCATCGAGATGTCGTTCCCGCGCACCTGGCGCAGGTCGTTGGACTTCATCGTCAGCAGGTCGTCGCCCTTCCACAGCGCCTCGCCGCTCGTGATCGTGTTGCGCTTCGGGTTGAGGCCCATGATCGTCAGGCAGGTGACGCTCTTCCCGGAGCCGGACTCGCCGACGATCCCGAGCGTCTGGCCCTTCTCGACGGAGAACGAGACGCCCTCGACGGCCGTGACGATGCCGTCTTCGGTGCGGAAGGACGTGCTGAGGTCCTTGACGTCGAGGAGGGCCACAGGCGGTCTAGGTTAGCCGGATCCGCGGGTCGATCCAGGCGTACAACAGGTCGACCAGCAGGTTGAAGACGATGATCGCGACCGTCGCGAAGACGATCACCCCCTGGACGATCGCCAGGTCCTGGTTGTTGATGCCGATGATCGCGGTCTGGCCGAGGCCCGGGAGCTGGAAGACGTACTCCGTGAAGATCGCCCCGCCGAGCCCGATGCCGATGTCCATCCCGAGCATCGTCACGACCGGCAGCAGCGCGTTGCGCAGGACGTGCGAGACCAGGACCTGCCGCTCCGGCGCGCCCTTGGCGCGCGCGGTGCGCACGAAGTCCTCGTTCAGCGTCTCCATCACGTTCGCCCGGATCATGCGCACGTAGAGCGCGGCGAACAGGAGCGCGAAGGTGCACCACGGCAGGATCAGGTGGTAGAACCACTGCCAGGGACCGCCCGGCTGCCCCGAGTCGGATGGGGCGCCGAAGAAGTTGGCGTAGTTCGCGATCGGCGTCCAGCCGAGCCTCACGCCGAACACGTACTCGAGGATCAGGCCGATCCAGACGGGGTGGGCGGAGACCCCGATCAGGACGAAGATCATTGCGAAGCGGTCGGTTAACGAGCGTGGCTTGAGCGCGGAGTAGATCCCGACAGTGAGGCCGATGATCATCCAGAGGATCGCGCCGCCGAAGACGAGCGAGGCGGTTACGGGGGCGGCCTCCTTGATCCGTTGGTTGACGCTCTGGCTGGTGGCGAAGGACTCGCCGAGGTCCTGGTGGATCACCAGCTGCTTGACGAACTTCCAGTACTGGACCGGCATCGGCTGGTCGAGGCCGAGCTTCGCGGTCGCGCGGACCAGGCACTCCCGCTTGGCCTGCTCGCCTCCGCAGACGGCGCGCGCCGGGTTGTTCGGCCCGACGAAGAAGATCACGAACGTGACGAACGTGATCACGATGAAGAGGAGAATCGCCCAGAGTGTTCGTCTGACGAGATATCGGAACACGTGCCGCTCCTAAGTTCGCTCGGGGTCCTGCCGCGCCGGGGGGAATCCTAGCCGTAACCGGGATTGTGAAACGCGTGAGGCGCCGACCGGTGCCGGCGCCTCACGTTTGTTGCTTCGTCCCTTAGTGCCTCCTACTTGAGCGCCATCGCAGGAATGCTGAAGTCCTGGTAGATGCCCTGGTACACGAGGCTCTTCGGGTTGACACGGCTCGAGAACAGGTACCGGTTGTTGTACGTGCGCTCGATGGCCATCGGAGCCGCCTGGTTCATGATGTCGAGATCCATCTGGCCGTAGACCTTCAGCCGGTTCGGGCCGACGAGTCGCGCCGCCTGCTCCATCTTCTTGTTCCACTTGGGATCGTTGAAGTAGGAGTAGTTGACGTTGTTCTCAGCCTGAATCGACTTGCCGTACAGCAGGATGTTGATCCAGTCGTACGGGTCGGGGTAATCGGAGCACCAACCCATGGAGACACCCATGTCGAGATCGGTGTTCTTGTGGCCCATGGCGTCGTAGAGATCGGCGCCAGAGAAGCCCTTCATGGTGATGTTGTTCTGGTTGAAGCCGAGACGCTGGAGATCACGCTTGACGATCTGGGCCTGGGCGGGGTTGATCGTGCCCGAGGACCGGAAGCCAACGGTGATCTTGCCGGACCGGAACTTGCCCTTGGCCAGCGTCTTCGCCTTGCTGACGTTCTGCTTGTAGATCGAGACGTTCTTCCAGCCGGGGACGCCCGGGTTGAAGATGTGCGTCCACGGGCCGCCCGCGAACGGGCCGACCTGAGCGGCGTACGACTTGCGATCGATCACGTAGTTGATCGCCTGCCGCAGCCCCAGGTTGCCCTTGAAGAGCGCGCGGGACGTGTTGAACGGCAGGTAGCCGGTGCAGTTGATCGGCTTCGACCAGAAGCGGCCCTTGTTGAGGCCGTACTGGTTGAAGATGCCCTGCACCTCGGCCGCCGGCATGACCGGATCCTCGTCGATCTGGTTCGCCTTGGTCTGGTTGAAGAGCGTCTGCTCGTTCAGGTTCCACTGGACATCGAGACCGGCAAGGTTCCGCGGCCGGGTGCGGCCGGGGCCCTTCTTGTAGTTCGGGTTCTGCCGGATCTGCGTCAGCTTGTCAGGGTCGTTGCGCGTCATGTAATACGGACCCGCCGACGGCAGGCTCGTCTTGGACACGTTCACGACTTCCTTCGTGAGCGGCAGCTTCAACGACGTCGCCTGGAAGAACGGCATGGTGATCTTCGCCATGAACGTCCCGTCAGGCTTGGTCAGGTTGATCGTCAGCTTGTTCCCCTTGGCGATGACGCCGCTGGCGCTCGAAGCGAGGCCGTCGTTGACCTTCTTGGCACCGACGATGTTGGTGCCGTTCGGGTCGACGATGAACGGTGCGCCCGGCGAGGCAAGAGCCTTGTTCGCCGTGCGGTCGATCGCCCGCTTGAAGTTCGCAGCGGTGACCTTCGCGCCGTCACTGAACTTGAAGCCTGGACGGAGGAAGAAGGTGTACCTCCTGCCGTTGTTCGAAACGGTGAACTTCGAGGCAACCTCAGGAATCAGCTTGCTGCCTGCCGGGCCCTGAAGGTCCGGATAGTTGTAGAGCTTCGCTGCGGTCGCGTACTCCAGCCACCACGCAGTGGTGACGTAAGCGAGCTGCGGGTCGACCTGGGTCGAGGCGCCGGTGACGCCGTACCGCCAGATGCCGCCCTTCTTGAACGCGTGCGAACTACCTGCACTCGCACTCGCAAAGCTCGCTGCGACCAGAAGGCTTGCCCCGGCCACCAGCATCATGACCGCGAGCCATAGCCGTCTTCGCATGTCTCTCCTTTCCGTGAATTCGAGCCGCGACGTACCGGCTCGGAACGGGCGCCTGCCCCGTTCAGAGTCTTGAGACGTAGAGGTTAAGAGTTGGTTAGTGGTGCGTTTACTGCTGCGAGGAACGCGGGTCGAAGGCGTCTCGCGCGCCGTCGCCGAGCAGGTTGAAGGCCAATGTCGTCATCAGCACGGCGAGGCCGGGCCAGAGCATCAGCAGCGGGCGGGTCGTGTAGTACTCGGGCGCCGAGGAGAGCAGGTTCCCCCAGCTCGCCGTGGGCTGCTTGATCCCGAGGCCGAGGAACGACAGGCCGGCCTCGAAGAGCACGTAGCTGGCGACGATCAGGGTCGAGTAGACGATCATCGGCGCGACCAGGTGCGGAAGCACGTGCGAGCGGATGATGCGCATGTCGCTCGCCCCGATCATCCGGGCGGCCTCGATGTATTCCTTCTCGCGGATCGAGAGCACCTGCGCGCGCATGATCCTGGCCGGGTAGAACCAGCCGAAGATGGTGAAGATCAGCACGAGCGTGACCACCCCGTTCGGAAACAGGCCTCTGATCGTGATCGCGTCGAGCTGCGGGCCGATCGTCGCCGCCAGCGCGACGATGAAGAGCAGCAGCGGGAAGGCCATCGTCACCTCGGTGATGCGCGAGATGATCGTGTCCGGCCAGCCGCGGAAGTAGCCGGCAATCGACCCGAGTAACACCCCGATCGCCATCACCCCCAAGGTCGAGAGCAGCGCGACCTCGAGCGAGACGCGGGCGCCGTAGAGCAGGCGCAGGAACTCGTCTTGACCGAGCCGGTTCGCGGCACCGAGGACGAAGATGTCGGTCTTGCCCGTGTTGACGTTCTCGACGTGCGTCCAGGGGTCCGCGGGTAGCAGGCTCGGGAGCTCGACCGCCGCGGTGCCGGTGAAGATCTCGTCCGGCCCGTGGCCGATGAAGTGCTTGGCGATCGGCGCGCCGACGAAGGCGACCAGGATCAGGAAGATGATGAAGATCCCGCTCGCGATCGCAACCTTGTCGCGCCGGAAGCGCCGCCAGACGAGCTCCCAGTAGCCGCGCGCGCGTACCGCTTCGGCTCCGCCGAGATCGGATCCGCTCTCGACCGCGACAGCAGCCCCGAGGCCGGCGCCGCCGGACGAAACTACGACTTCTTTTTCCTGCTGAGCCATGTAAGGAGGCGGTTAAGCCTGTCCGGACTATAGACGAGCGAAACGCGCCGGAGTTGGTTGTGCCACGGGGGAAACCGGGTTTCCCCCGTGAGCCCCCTCCTTATGCACGCCGCGGCTGCGCCGCCATGTCGGCACAGCCGCGGAGACGATCACGACACCGGAACACGGCGCCATCCCGCTTCTGCCGTGATCTTCTGCGACGAACCTCGGCAGCTAACCGGTGAGTGCGTCGGCTCCTGCCACGACCTCGAGGATCTCCTGCGTGATCTCCGCCTGGCGGGCGCGGTTCATGTCGAGCGTCAGGCTCGAGATCAGGTCGGCGGCGTTGCCGGAGGCGTTGCGCATGGCCGTCATTCGGGCGCCCTGTTCCGAGGCGGCCGACTCGAGCAGCGCGCGGTAGAGCTCCGTCTCGACGTAGACCGGCAGCAGGCGCTGCAGGATCTCCTCGGGCTCGGGCTCGTAGATGAAGTCGCCGAGGAGGGCCTGCTCGTGCTCGGCCTCGTCGTCACGCGCGAGCGCCTCCTCCGGAATCGGCAGCAGGTCGCGCTCAACCACCCGCTGGACGAGCGCCGAGACGAACTGGTTGTAGACGATCACGACGCGGTCGACCTCGCCGCTCGCGTAGAGCTCGGCCGCCTTGTTGGCGATCGCCTGCGCGTCGTGGTACGAGGGCCGGTCGCTGAAGCCGATCCAGCTCTGGTCGATCTCGTACCGGCGGAAGCCGAGCGTCGAGCGGCCCTTCTTGCCCGCGACGAGCCAGTGCACCTCGACCCCGTCGCCGCGCAGCTCCCGCTCGAGCGCGAAGGCGTGCCGCAGCACCTGCGCGTTGAACGCACCCGCGAGGCCGCGGTCGCCGGTCAGCGGGATGATCGCGACCTTCTTCACCTCGCGCCGCTGCAGCAGGGCGAGCCCCTGCAGGGACGTGCTCGCCTTGGCCGTGCCCATCATCAGCTCCGTCATCCGGTCCGCGTAGGGCCGCATGGCCTCGATCCGCGCCTGCGCGCGGCGCAGCCGGGCCGAGGCGACGAGCTCCATCGCCTTGGTGATCTTGCGCGTGTTCCGGATCGAGCGGATCCGGCGCTTGAGGTCCTGGACGGTGGCCATCGGGGCGCTAGGCGGCGGCCGGGGTCTCCTCGGAGGGCTTGAACAGCTTCGCGAAGCTCTCGAGCTGCTGGTTCAGCTTCTCCGCGAGCTCGTCCGGCAGCTCGCCGTTCTCGGTGATCTGCTTCAGGATCGACCCCTCCGCGCGCAGCTGCTCGCGCAGCTCCTCGAGGTAGCGAGGCACATCGGCGACGGGGATCTCGTCCAGGTAGCCGTTCACGCCCGTGTAGACCGCCGCCACCTGCTCCGCGACCGGCCACGGGTCGTACTGCGGCTGGTTGAGCATCGAGACCAGGCGCTCGCCGCGAGCGAGGATCTTCTGCGTCGCCTGGTCGAGCTCCGAGCCGAACTGCGCGAACGCCTCCAGCTCGCGATACTGCGAGAGGTCGAGCTTGAGGCTGCCGGCGACCTTGTTCATCGCCTTGATCCGGGCCGCGCCGCCGACGCGGGAGACCGAGATGCCGACGTTGATCGCGGGCCGGACACCCGAGTGGAAGAGCTCCGACTCGAGGAAGATCTGGCCGTCGGTGATCGAGATCACGTTGGTCGGGATGTAGGCCGAGACGTCGCCGGCCTGCGTCTCGACGACCGGCAGCGCGGTCAGCGAGCCGCCGCCCTGCTCGTCGGAGAGCTTGCACGCGCGCTCCAGCAGCCGCGAGTGCAGGTAGAAGACGTCGCCCGGGTAGGCCTCGCGGCCTGGCGGGCGGCGCAGCAGCAGCGACATCTGCCGGTAGGCGTCGGCGTGCTTGGAGAGGTCGTCGTACATCACGAGCGCGTGCTTGCCCTCGAACATGAAGTACTCGCCCATCGCGCAGCCGGCGTAGGGGGCCATCCACTTGATCGGAGCTGCCTCGGCAGCGCCGGCCTGGACGATGATCGTGTACTCCATCGCCCCCTCCTCCTTCAGCTTCTCGTGCACCTGGGCGACGGTCGAGGCCTTCTGCCCGATCGCCACGTAGATGCAGATCAGGTCCTGCCCACGCTGGTTCAAGATCGTGTCGACGAGGATCGCCGTCTTGCCCGTGGTTCGGTCGCCGATGATCAGCTCGCGCTGGCCGCGGCCGATCGGGATCATCGAGTCGATCGCCTTCAGGCCGGTCTGAACCGGCTCCTTGACCGGCTGGCGCTGGATCACGCCGGGCGCCTTGAACTCGAGCGGCCGGTGCTCGGCGGCGTTGATCGGGCCCTGGCCGTCGAGCGGGTTGCCGAGCGGGTCGACGATGCGGCCGATCAGCTCGGGGCCGACCGGGACGCTCGCCACCGAGCCGGTGCGCTTGACGGGCTCGCCCTCCTTGACGTGCTCCCACTCGCCGAAGAGCGCCGTACCGACGTTGTCCTCCTCGAGGTTGAAGGCGAGACCGGTGACGCCGTGCTCGAATTCGAGCATCTCCGACGAGACGCAGTTCTCGAGGCCGTAAACGCGGGCGATCCCGTCGCCGACCTGCAGCACCGAGCCGACCTCGGCGAGGTCGCTCTCGACGTCGTACTCCTCGATCCGCTGCTTCAGGATCGAGGTGATCTCATCGGGGCGCAACTTCATGAATCTCCTCTCTAGGCAGTGACCAGCTGGCGGCGGAGCCGGTCGAGCCGGCCGCGCACGCTGGCGTCAAGACGATGGGAACCAACCTGCAGGACGATGCCGCCGATCAGCTCGGGGTCGACGGCGCGTGTGGCCTCGACCTTGCGGCCGGAGGCCTGCTCGATCTGCTGCAGCAGCTTGTCGGCCTCGGCGTCGGAGAGCTCGACCGCGGTCGTCAGCTCGGCGTGGACGATGCCCTCGTGCTCGGCGACCAGGCGCTCGAACTCGTTCGAGATCTCTTCGAGCTGCGCGGCGCGGCCCTTGTCGGCCAGGACGAGCAGGAAGTTGCGCAGCAGCTCGTCACTGCCGGCCAGCACATCCTCGAGCGCTGCCCGGCGAGCCCGGGGGTCGACCTGGGGGTTGCGCAGCAGCTCACGCAGCTCGGGCACCTCGCGCTCGGCCGCGACGAGCTGTGCCAGCTGGTCGCGGACCGGCTCGAGCTTGTTCTCCTCCTGCGCGGCTTCGAACAGGGCCTTCGCGTACACGCGGTCGACGACGCTCACTCCTTACCACCCTCCAGGACGGAGAAGTCGAGCTCGCCGACGGCCTCTTCGATCAGGCGCTTCTGGTCGGCGTCGTCCAGGGACTTGCGCGTCACCTTGGTGGCGGCGAGCAGGCTCAGGTCGACCACCTCCAGGCGGATCTGCTCGAGCGCGCGGCGCGTCTCGGCCTCGATCTGCTTGCGCGTCTCCTCCAGCCGCCGCTGGCGGTCGGCTTCGAGCTCCTCGCGCATGCGGCGCTCGTTGGCGTCGCCGATCCGGCGTGCCTCGCTGAGGATCTGCTCGGCGTCGGTCTGCGCGCTCGCGATCAGCTTGCGGTGCTCCTCGAGCAGCTTCTGGGCCTCCGCACGGGCCTTGTCGGCCTCGTCCAGCGACTGCCGGATCCGCTCGCGCCGCTGGTCGATCGTGTGCTGGATCGGGCCGAACGCGTACCGCTTCAGCACGAACAGCGCGATCAGGAAGCAGACGATCGTCCAGATCATCAGCCCCGGAGTGACCTGGATCAGCGGGTTGGCTGCGAGCGGCATCGACACTGCTAGACGAGAACGAAGGCCAGGATCGAGCCGAGCAGGCCGTAGAAGACGACCGCCTCGGTGAGGGCGAAGCCGAGCCACTGGATGCCCTGCAGCTCGCCGCGCAGCTCCGGCTGGCGAGCGACCGACTGGATCATCGCGGCGAAGATGTTGCCGATGCCGACGCCGGCGCCGAGGGCGCCGAGGCCGACGCCGAGCGCGAGGCCGATCGCCTTGCCGGCCTTCGTCACGTCGCCGGTGGTGGCGGCGAGAATCGTTCCAAGCACGTCAGTACCTCCTTAGTGCTCCGGCTCGATCGCCGAGCCGATGTAGATGGCGGACAGGGCGGCGAAGATGAACGCCTGGATGCCGACCACGATCACGACCTCGAAGAGGTAGAAGACCGTCGCGAAGATAACCACGGGGATCAGCTTCAGCGTCTGGAAGATGAAGATCAGGCCGAGGAAGGTCAGGATCAGGATGTGCCCGGCGAGCATGTTCGCGAACAGACGCACGCTGAGCGAGATCAGGCGCATGAACTGGCCGAGGATCTCGAGCGGCACGATCAGGAGCAGCAGGCCCTTCGGCGCCTCGGGGATCCAGCTCTTGAAGTAGCGCACGGGGCCGTTCCAGCGGATGCCCTCGAAGTGCGTGAAGAGGAACGTCAGGAGGGCGAGCGCCAGCGTCACGGAGAGCGATGACGTGGCTGCGTAGATGCCCCAGACGGGAAAGCCGTGGTAGGTCTCGCCGGTGATCGGGAGGGGGATGAACCCGATCAGATTGATCACGAAGATGAAGATCAACAGGGTCGCCACGTACGGGAACCAGCGGCCGATCGCCTTCGCCGGCAGGCCCTGCTCGGCGATCTGCACCTGCGCGACCTCGTAGATCGTCTCCCCGACCGTCTCCCGGCGGTTGAGCGTCTTGCCGCGCATCAGGACGAGGCCGACCAGGATCGAGAGGACGGTGCCGAGCATCAGGTAGACGACCGCCTTCGTGATCGAGAGGTTGAGCGGGCCGAGGTGGATCGAGACCCATTCGTGCTGCTCGAACTCGGTCGTCGGGTCGAATTCGCCGCGCGCGAACGCCGGCGCGGGCAGGGCGAGGAAGAGCATTGTCAAGGCGAGCAGCGCGCGTCTCATGCTCGCGGCTCCTGGGAGTAGTAGCCGAGCAGCGAGAGGCCGAGCTCGGCGGTGTAGGCGGCGCCGTAGACGAGCGCGGCGGCCAGGCCGGCCTCCTTGTCCGAGGCGACGAGCGCGAGCAGCACCGCGAGCACGACGAGCAAGCGCGACATCATCCCGAAGGCGAGCAGACCCGAGGCGGCAAGGTTGTCCGGAGAGGGCTTCACGCGCCCGAGCAGCAGGCCGAGCGCCTGCGCACCGACCCAGAGCAGCGCCGCTGCGGCCCAGCCCTCGAGCGGCCAGCCCGCGACGAGGAACAGTGGCAGGGCAATCGCGATCACGAGCGCTCCGGCGGCGGGCGCGAGCCAGCGCTGCCGCTCCGGATACGGCCGCGGCGCGCCGAGAATGCCGACGCGCGTCAAAAGGCGTCCTTGTAGCGCTTGTAGACGGCGAACACCCCGGCCGGGATGCCGACGAACGCGCCGACGAGGATCCCGTAGCCGACCGAGCCTGCGGCCCAGCCGATGAGCGCGCCTGCGCCCACCGACCCGGCGGTCACGCCCCCGAGCAGCGCGCCGGCTCCGGCCGGCTCGAACGACGAACGGGGACTGGGCTCCATCGGGCCGAGCATAACAAACCTTGTAACACCGAAAACCGGCTCAGCAGTCGCATTTTCGAGGGACTTTGTTCACTAAGATCGTGCGGGTGCGGGTCGTCCTCATCCACGGCAGCGGCGGGAACGCGGAGAGCGCGTGGGACTCTGTCCAGGCACTCGCGGACCGGTTCGAGCTCGTGGCGCCGAACCGCGGCGGCTATCCGCCGGGGCCGCTGCTCGAGCGGATCGACTTCGAGCAGCAGGCCGCCGAGCTCGGGCCGTTGCTCGACGGCGGCGCCCACCTGGTGGGTCACTCGTACGGCGGTTTGATCGCCCTGCTGATCGCCGCGCGCCGCCCCGAGGCCGTGCGCTCGCTGGCCGTCAGCGAGCCGCCTGCGTTTGCCCTCGCGCGCGGGAACCCGGACGTCGAGCGGCTGCTCGGGCAACTCGACCATGTCAGGAAGACCGTGCGTGAGCCGCGCGAGTTCGCGGCCCGCTTCCTCGAGCTCGTCGGCAGCAACGCGGCGCTGCCGGACACGCTGCCGCCGGAGGCTGAGCAGAGCATCCGCGCGACGATGGCCGAGCGCTCCCCGCTCGAGGCGGAGCTACCGCTCGACGAGCTCGGCGCCACCCCCTTCCCGAAGCTCGTGATCTCGGGCGCGCACCACCCGGCCTTCGACGCGGTCTGCGACGTGCTCGAGCAGCGACTCGGCGCGGAGCGCGCCGTGCTTCCGGGCGCTGGACACAGCATCCCGCGAGCGCCGGGCTACGCCGAGCTGCTGCGAGCGTTTCTCGGCTAGGCCGTACGGCGCTCGGCCGCCGCGCGCGCTTCGGCCTCGCGGCGGCGGATGCGCGGGTTCGCCAGCTTGACGATCTCGAGCAGGTAGACCATGTAGATCGAGGCGCCGAGCGCGAGCGCGCCGATCAGCGCGACCGCCAGGGTCGGGCCGGCCTGCCAGTCGCCGTGCGCGTGCGGGTGGATGAAGCGCGTGGCCAGCGCAGCGCCCGCGAGGATCGCGCACCAACCCCACATCGTCAGCGCCGCGCGCCGCTGCGAGAAGCCGATGTTGAGGAAGCGGTGGTGCAGGTGGGTCATGTCGGCTGCGTAGACGGGCTGGCCGTACTTGATCCGCTTGGCGACCACGAACGAGGTGTCGATGATCGGCACCGCCAGCACGAGCAGCGGGAAGAGCAGCGTGGCGACGGCGGCAGTCTTCAAGAGGCCCTGGACGGCGAGCGCGCCGAGCGTGAACCCGAGTAGCAGCGCCCCCGAGTCGCCCATGAAGATCCGCGCCGGGTAGAAGTTGTGGCGCAGAAAACCGACGCAGGCACCGAACACGATCGCGGCCAGGATCGCCGTGTCAGGGCGCCCGAGCGAGAGCGCGATCACGCAGAACGTCCCGCCCGAGATCGCACAGACACCGGCCGCCAGTCCGTCGAGCCCGTCGAGGAAGTTGACCATGTTCATGATCGCCACGATCCAGAGGATCGTCAGCGGGATCCCCACCCACTCCGGCAGCGCGTGCACGCCGAGGATCGGAAAGGTGAAGCGATGCACCCAGATCCCGAAGCCGGTCGGGATCGCGGCGGCGGCGATCTGCCCGCCGAGCTTCTCCCACCAGACGAGGCCGCGGAAGTCGTCGATCGCGCCGACCGTCGTTGCCACCGCCATCCCGAGCAGCAGGCCCTTGGTCTCGCGCCCGAGCGACAGGAAGGCGAGCGCGGGCACGAAGATCCCGAAGAAGAGCGCGAGCCCGCCGAGCCTCGGCACCGAGCCGCGGTTCACGCGGCGCGTGCCAGGTGAGTCGACCACGCCGAGCATCCGCGCCATCCCACCGACCGCCGGCGTCAGCAGCACGACGATCACGAGCGCCAGCGCCGCCCCGTAGACGACCTCGAGGTGGTCGGTCAGCGTCTCCCAGACCATCTACTTCGTCCCGTAAAGGCGGTCGCCCGCGTCACCCAGGCCGGGCACGATGTAGCCCTTCTCGTTCAGGCCGCGGTCGACGGCGGCGGTGACGATCCGCACGTCCGGGTGTTCGCCGCGCAGGTGCTCGATCCCTTCGGGCGCGGCGACCAGGCAGACCAGCGTGACCGAGCGCGCGCCGGCCGCCTTGACCGCGCCGACCGCCGCCGCGCTGGAGCGTCCGGTGGCGAGCATCGGGTCGAGCACGATGGCATCGCGCTCGCCGTCGCCGAGCTCGGGCAGCTTCACGTAGTACTCGACCGGCTGCAGCGTCTCTTCGTCGCGGTAGAGGCCGATGAAGCCGACCCGGGCACTCGAGACCAGCGAGAGCACGCCGTCGAGCATCCCCAGCCCCGCGCGCAGGACCGGGCAGACGGCGACCTTCTTGCCCGCGATCCGCTGCACCTCGGTGCGCTCGAGCGGCGTCTCGACCTCGTCGGTCTCGGTCGGGAAGTCCTTCGTCGCCTCGTAGGTCAGCAGCAGGGTCAGCTCGTTGGCGAGCTTGCGGAAGTGGACGGTCGGCGTGTCCTTGTCCCGCAGGTACGAGAGCTTGTGCTGGACGAGCGGGTGCGTCACCACCGTGACGCCCTGGAGCGTCTCCGTCACGCGACGTACGTGGTGTAGCCGCGGAAGCCCGGGTAGAGCGGCCGCTTCTCGCACAGCGCCAGGCTGCGGGCGGCGAGCTCAGAGACGTCGGCCCCGTCGGCGAGCGCGCTGCAGATGATGGTGCCGACCTCGCGGAAGTCATCCTCGTCGAAGCCGCGCATCGTGGCCGCGGGTGTGCCGATCCGGATCCCCGAGGCGACCGTCGGCGGCCGCTCGTCGAAGGGAACGGTGTTGCGGTTGACGGTCAGCTTCGCCTCGGCCAGCCGCTCCTCGGCGTCCTTGCCGGTCCACTCGGTCGAGCGCAGGTCGACCTGCAACAGGTGCGTGTCGGTGCCGCCGGTGAGCACGTCGAGCCCGCCGTCCTGCAGCGTGGCGGCGAGAGTGTCAGCGTTCGCGCGCACCTGGGTCTGGTACTCGCGGAAGGCGTCGGTCGCGGCGATCCGGAAGCAGGTCGCCTTGGCCGCGATCGTGTGCACGAGCGGCCCGCCCTGCATGCCCGGAAAGACGGCGCGGTCGATCGCCTGCGCGTGCTCTTCGGTGCAGAGGATGAACCCGGCGCGCGGGCCGGCGAGCGTCTTGTGCGTGGTCGACGTGACGAAGTGGCAGTCCTTGACCGGGTTCGGATGCAGGCCGGCTGCGACCAGGCCCGCGAAGTGCGCCATGTCGCAGAGCAGCAGCGCGCCGACCTCGTCGGCGATCTCGCGGAAGCGGTCGGTCTCGACCGTGCGCGGGTAGGCCGAGCCGCCGCAGACGATCAGCTTCGGCTTGTGCTGCTTGGCGAGCGCAAGGACGTCGTCGTAGTCGACCATGTTCGTCTCGCGCGAGACGCCGTAGTGGGCGATCGTGTAGAGCCGCCCGCTGAAGTTGACCTTGAGGCCGTGCGTCAGGTGGCCGCCGTGCGAGAGCTCGAGCGAGAGGATCACGTCGCCCGGCTGCAGCGCCGCCATGTAGACGGCCATGTTGGTCTGCGCGCCCGCGTGCGGCTGGACGTTCGCGTGCTCGGCGCCGAACAGCTCCTTCGCCCGATCGACCGCCGTCTGCTCGATCTCGTCCACGACCTCGCAGCCGCCGTAGTAGCGCCGGCCCGGGTAGCCCTCGGCGTACTTGTTCGTCGGCACGGAGCCGAGCGCCTCGAAGATCGCCGGCCAGGTGAAGTTCTCGGAGGCGATCAGCTCGATCTGGTCGCGCTGCCGCTCGAGCTCGCGCCCGAGCAGCTCGGCGATCGCCGGGTCGATCTCGTCGAGCCCAGCGGTCTTCAGGTGCTGGAACGTCTCCTGCGCGATCGCCACGCCTGGGATGGTACTCAGGTCACCTGCCGAAAGCGTTCCAGGGCCTCGGCTGCCGGAACCGCGCCCTCGCGCAGGACGCGCGGCTCGGCGCCGGTCAGATCGAGCACGGTCGAGGGCGTGCCCGGGAGCTCGCCGCCATCGACGAGCGCGGCGGCGGCGCGGATCTCGGTCGGGACCTCCTCGATCGTCCGCGCCTCCGGCGCGCCGTGGAGGTTGGCGCTCGTGGCCACCACCGCGCCCACCTGGGCGAGCACCTCGGCGCCGGGACCGGGCAGCTCGGGGACGCGCACGCCGATCGTCTCGGGCGCCGAGCCGGTCAGCCAGCGGAAGCGCTGCTCGGGGTTCGACAACACCAGCGTGTAGGGGCCCGGCAGCAGCGCGTGCAGGATCGCTCGCGGGAGCTCCGGGACGAGGCGGGCGAGCGTGTCGACGTCCTTCGCCAGCAGCGCCAGCGGTTGCTCGGCTGGGCGCCGCTTGAGCCGGTAGATCTCCCGCGCGGCCGTCTCGAGGTGGGGGTCGGCGCAGAGCCCGTAGACCGTGTCGGTCGGCAGCACCGCCGGCCGCCCGTCGCGCAGCCCCGCGACGGCCTGCTCGATCAGGCGCGCCGCCCGGCGAGGAGGAACCCGAGCACGGCCTCCTTGAACTCCTCCGGCGCCTCGACGAAGATCATGTGGCCCGAGCCTGGCAGCACGACGGTCTCCGCGGCCGGGATGCCTTCGGTGAGCTCGCCTGCACAGGCCGGCCCGGTGATGAAGTCCTGCTCGCCGGTGATCACGAGCGTCGGCATCGCCAGGCTCGGCAGCAGTGGCCGCAGGTCGAAGTGCTCCCAGATCTCCTGCTCCCAGAGCCGCGTCGCGTCGACACAGAGCGAGTCGCCCGCGAGCGAGGCGACGTGCCGCTGCTCCCGCTCGCCGTAGTGGGCGTAGTAGAGGGGCATCATCCGGCGGGCGAGCTCCATCAGCTCGCGGCCGTCGGCGAACTCGCCCTGGAGCTCGGTCTGGAGCGCGTCGACCGCATCCGCGTACCACGGTTCGCCTTCACGCGCCTCGACGGCCCGATGCATCGCCGCCTCCTGCTCGGGCCCGTGGCGCGGCAGGGTGCTCGCGAGGATTAGACGTTCGACGCGGTCGGGATGGCTCGCCGCGTACTCGACGGCGACGACGCCGCCGTGCGAGTGGCCGAACAGGAGCAGCTGCTCGAGGCCGAGGTGCTCGCGCAGCTCCTCGACGTCCGAGACGTAGTCGGCGATCGCGTACTGCCCAGGGTCTCGTGCGGGATCTGAGCCGCCGGTGCCGCGCGGGTCGAGCAGCACGAGCTCGAGCTCGTCGCCGAGCGCGGCCAGGTCGGCGAAGTACAGCGAGGAGAAGCCGGGCCCGCCGGGATGGCAGACGAGCGTCGGGCCGGAGCCGGAACGGTGGTAGGCAAGCGTGCGCCCGTCTGCTGTCGTCAGCCGTTCCATCTGCCCTCTGCCACCCGGTCCCTCCCAGCCAGGTCGGGAGTGATCGTAACGTCCGAGAAGCCGAAGTCAGACAGCAGCCGCTCGACCCGGTCTCCCGCGCCCGCGGCGGTCTCGAGCACGAGCCAACCGCCCGGCCGGAGCGCTTCGCGGGAGGCGAGCGCGAGCTTCTCGGTCGCGCCCGAGGCGATCAGCGCGACATGCGGCTCCCAGTCGCGCACCTCGGGCTGCAGCATCGCCAGCTCGTCCGGCTCGACGTACGGCGGGTTCGAGACCACGAGGTCGAAGTCGTGCTCGCCGAGGCCACTCGTCAGGTCGTGCTCGACGAGGCGCACGCGGCCATTGATCCCCGTCAGCTCCAGGTTCTCGCGCGCGAGCGCGAGCGCTTCCGGCGAGACGTCCATTGCAGTTACATGCGCACGAGGGACCTCGTCGGCGATCGCCAGCGCGATCGCGCCGGTGCCCGTGCCGACGTCGAGCACCTGCGGCTCCTCGAGCTCGCGGATGTGCTCCAGGGCGCGCTCGACCACGACCTCGGTCTCGGGACGCGGGATCAGCGCGCGCCGGTCGGTCTTCAGCGTCAGCCGCCGGAAGCCCCATTCGCCGAGGATGTAGGCGAGCGGCTCGCGCGACTCGCGCCGCCTGACGTTGGCGTCGAAAGCGTCCACTTGCTCCTCCGTCATGTCCCGATCGAGCTCTGCGTACAGCAACGCACGGGCACAGTCGTCGCAGGCCTTGGCCAGCAGCAGCTCCGATTCGAGCCTCGCCGACTCCACGCCGGCCTCGGCGAGCCGCGCGGTCGCTCCAGCGAGCGCGTCGCCGAGGGTCACGCCGGCTCGAGCGCCCGACGGCGGTCGTCGGCGGCAAGCGCCTCGGTGAACTCGTCCAGCTCACCCTCGAGGATCTTGTCGAGCCGGTGCACGGTCAGGTGTACGCGGTGGTCGGTCACCCGGTTCTCCGCGAAGTTGTAGGTGCGGATCTTCTCGGCGCGCTGGCCGGAGCCGATCTGCGTCCGCCGCGTCTCGGCCTGCTCGGACTGCTGCCGGGCGCGCTCGGCCTCGTAGAGGCGGGCACGCAGGACACGCATCGCCTTGTTCCGGTTCTGGAGCTGCGACTTCTCGTCCTGCATCGCGACCACGATCCCGGTGGGCACGTGCGTGATCCGCACCGCCGAGTCGGTCGTGTTCACGCTCTGGCCGCCGGGCCCGGTCGAGCGGTAGACGTCGATCTTGAGGTCGCTCGGGTCGAGCTCGACCTCGACCTCTTCGACCTCCGGCATCACCGCGACCGTCGCCGTCGAGGTGTGGATCCGGCCCTGCGACTCGGTCTCGGGAACGCGCTGGACGCGGTGCGTGCCGGCCTCCCACTTGAAGATCGAGTACGCGCCGTCGCCCTTGACCGCAAACACGACTTCCTTGAAGCCGCCCGACTCGTTGCCGCTCGCTTCGAGCTGCTCAACGGTGAAGCCGCGGCGCTCGGCGTAGCGCGTCATCATTCGGAAGACGTCGGCCGCCCAGAGCGCCGCCTCGTCGCCGCCGACGCCCTGACGGATCTCCACGATCACGTCCTTGCTGTCGGCGGGATCGTTCTCGACGAGCGCGAGCTTCAGCTCCTCCTCGAGCGCGTCCTGGCGCTCCTCGAGCTCGGGGATCATCTCCCTGAGGTCGCCGTCGCCGCGGGCGGCCTCGAGGTCGTCGCTGACCTCGCGCCACTGCTGCGCCAGCTTGGCCGGGCCTTCGAGCTCCTTCACGCGGCGGCCGACCTCCGCGGCTTCGCGGTGGTCGTTGTAGACGGCAGGGTCGCTCAGACGCTCCTGCGCCTCGCGATACGAGCGCTCCAGCTCGTCCACCAGCTCCTGGAAGTCGGCCATTTCAGGAAGGGTAGTGCCGATGGCCGATCCCGTGATCGCGGCGCCAGATGAGGCGCGCCCGCCCATCTCGCCTCCGCCCACGGCGGGCGTCACCGCGCTCCTGCGCCGGCCCGGGTTCAGGCGGGTCTACCTGGCGGTGGCGACGAGCGAGCTCGGCGACTCGTTCCACTACATCGCCTTGATGTGGGCGGCGCTCTTGGCAGCCGGACCGCTCGGCGTGATCGCCGTGCGGCTGGCCGACAGCTTCCCCGCGCTCATCTTCGGCTTCCACGGCGGGCTTGTCGCCGACCGCGCGGGGCGCAAGCGGCTGATGGTGGTGGCCGACCTCGTCCGCGCCGCGACGCTCGTGCCCATCGCGCTCGCGGGGCTCACGGGCTCGCTGCCCCTGTGGGCTCTCGTCGCGGCGTCCTTTGTCTTGACCACCTCCGCGAGCTACTTCGATCCCGCGTATGGGGCGGTGCTACCCGCGCTGGCCGGCCGGGAGAGCATCCAGGCAGCGAACGCGCTCGTCCGCTCGAGCGCGGACGCCCTCTGGCTCGCCGGTTCGGCGCTGGCGGCGGGGCTGCTGAGCGTCGTGCCCCTGAGTGCCTTCTTCGCCATAAACGCCGGCTCGTTCCTGCTTTCCGCGCTGCTGCTCTCCGGGCTTCCCAGCTTCGATGGCCCCGTGCACGTGGACGGGACGAGGCCGCGCCTGCGTGAGGCGTTCACGGTGCTGCGGCCGCACCCGTGGCTTGCCGCCTCCGTCGCCACGCTGGGCGTGGCGGTGACGATCTCGGCCGGGACCTGGATCGTCGGAGTCCCCGAGCTCGTGCGGCGCGGGCTTCATGGCGGCGCCGCACGCTTCTCGATTGTGATCGTCGCGTACGCGCTCGGCTCGATCGTCACCGGAGCCGTGCTCGCGCGCCGGCCCGTAGCGCGGAAAGCGCGCGCGAGCCTGTTTGCCTGGCTCGCCTACCTACCGGCCTACCTGCTGCTCGCGTTTGCGCACTCGCTGGCGCCGGCGCTGGCCGGAGCGTTCGTCGCCGGGGCCGGCCAGGGCGCAGCCCTCGTGCTCACGATGTCGGCGGCGCAGTCCGAGATCCCCGACTCGCATCTCGGCCGGGTCACCGGCCTGATCTCACTTGTGCACCGCGGCGCCCACGCGAGCGGCCTACTGTTGATCTCGCCGCTGTTCGCCGTGGTCGCCACGCGCAGCGTCTTCCTGGGAGCGGCCTTCGCGATTCCGCTGGTCAGCCTGACTGCAACGGGACTGGCGACGCGATTCGCTAGGCCATGACCTCGACGCGCTCGGCGCCGAGGGTGTCGCCCTTTTCCAGCGCGAGCACCTCGCGCAGGGCGCGGATCGAGACCTCGAGCTGGTCGAGCGTCGGCTCCCGGGTCGTCAGCCGTTGCAGCCAGAGACCCGGCGCGAGCAGCGTCATCACGACCCGGTTGTCGGTGTGCTTGCCGGCGAACCGGATCAGCTCGTAGGCGAGCCCCGCGATCAGCGGCAGCAGCAGGATCCGGCTCGCGATCAGCCAGTACCAGACCGGCCGGCCGAAGAAGGCGAAGACGAAGATCGCGATCACCATCACCCAGAGCAGGAAGGCCGTGCCGCAGCGCGGGTGGATCAGGCTGTAGCGCTGGACCGTGGACGGCGTCAGCTCCTCGCCGGCCTCGTAGGCGTTGATCGCCTTGTGCTCGGCGGCGTGGTACTGGAAGACGCGCCGCAGGTCGGGCAGCAGCGAGATCAGGATCAGGTAGGCGATGAAGACCGACACCCGGATCGCGCCCTCGACCAGGACGAACAAGGTGCCGTTCGAGATCGGCAGTAGGTCGGCAAGCAGCGCGGGGCCGACCTTGAACAGCGAGATCGCGAAGCCAATCGCGATCAGGAACGCGAACACGATCGCGCCGCGGGAGAGCTCCGTCTCCGCTTCCTCGTTCTCGTCGGCGGCCGCGTAGTTCGCCGAGATCGAGAGCGCACGAAAGCCGATGGCGAGGGACTCGCCCAGCGCGACCACGCCACGAACGATCGGCAGCCGGAACGCCCAGTGCCGTTTCATCACGGACTCGATCGGGCGGCAGACCTCGGCGATCTGCCCGTTCGGCTTGCGGACGGCGACGGCCCAGTTCGATGGGCCGCGCATCATCACGCCCTCGAGGACGGCTTGCCCGCCGATCGGGGCGCTCATATCGGCTCTAGGCCTTGCTGGCCTTCTCGAGGCGGCGCTGGAAGCGCTCGACGCGGCCGCCGGAGTCCATCAGCTTTTGCTTGCCCGTGTAGAACGGATGGCAGTTCGAGCACACCTCGACGTGCAGCTCGGGCTTGGTCGAGCGCGTCTGGAACTCGTTCCCGCAGGCGCAGTGCACCGTTGCGAGCATGTACTCGGGATGGATCTCGGGCTTCATCGTCCACCCAGGATAGCAACGGTGGTATCGGTGGCCACGTTGCCGCCCGAGACCACCGCGACGACCCGTTGGCCCGGTTCCACAGCGGCTTTCCGGGCGAGCAGGGCGGCGGTGGTCGCGGCGCCCGCGGCCTCCGGCGCGAGCTTCGCGCGCGTGTACAAGAATCGGAAGGCGTCTTTGAGCTCGTCCTCGGTGACCAGCACCGACTCGACGCCGAGGGCGAGGCACTGCTGCACGCAGTTCGCGCCGGCGTACGGGCCGTTCAGCCCGTCGGCGAGCGACGCGGCCTCGACGGTGACGGGCTCGCCGGCCTTCATGCTCTCGTGCAGGGCGCGCGAGCGCTCGGGCTCGACGGCGACCACGCGCGTGCCTGGACTGCGGCCCTTGACCGCGGTCGCGACCCCGGAGACGAGGCCGCCGCCGCCGACGGGCACGAGCACGACGTCCGGCTCGGGGACGTCTTCGAGCAGCTCCAGGCCGACGGTGCCCTGGCCCGCCATCACGAACGGGTCGTCGTACGGATGGACGAGCGTGCGGCCGGTCTCCTCGATCAGCTGCTCGAGGCGCTCGAAGGCCTCCGGGATGTCCGGCGCCTCCGTGTCGATCGTGGCGCCGTAGCCCCGGGCGGCCTCGATCTTCAGCGGGCTCGCGGTCTGCCACATTACGACCAGCGCGTCGATCCCCTCCTGCGCGGAGGCGTAGGCGAGCGCCTGGGCGTGGTTCCCGGCCGAGATCGAGATCACGCCGCGCGCCTTCTCCTCGTCGGAGAGCTGCGAGAGCTTGTTCAGCGCGCCGCGCGGCTTGAAGGAGCCGGTCTTCTGGAAGAGCTCGGCCTTGAGGTACACCTCGGCGCCACCGGCCCGCTCGCCGAGCGTCGCCGAGCCGAAGGTCGGTGTGCGATGCACACGCCCGGCGATCCTCTCGCGGGCGGCCTCGACGTCGGCGAGCTCGATGATCACGTCAGCTTGTAGTCCGGTCCCGCGCCGCCCTCGGGCGGGGTGAGCCGCCCGCCCTTGGCGGTGATCGCGCCGCACTGCACGCAGTTCGACGGCGTCACCTCGACGCCGTTCTCGGTCACCTCGTAGACCGCAGCCGGGCACATGCGCGTCCACAGCTCGGCGATCTCTTCGGGCACCTCGCGCTGCACCCGGATGTGATTCGGCGCGTCGTCGCGCGTCGCGTTCCCGGAGAGGAAGACGGACGAGAGCTTGTCGAAGGTGAGCTCGCCGTCCGGCGTCGGGTAGTTCTTCGCGCGGTCGGTGCGGATCAGCTCCTGGTCGGCGTCGGCCTTCATCCCCGCGTCCCCGGGCGGGAAGGCGCCGCGGGTCGCGGTCATCACCCCCGCAAGCGCGCCGCCGAGCACGAGGC
>Ga0193727_1000016_pt1 | contig 46218 bp, 76 predicted proteins | sample H2c2metaG_FD_143051 | JGI IMG/M metagenome (GOLD analysis project Ga0193727, IMG submission 143051) | Soil microbial communities from a riparian zone of the East river system, Colorado, United States - H2c2 | ecosystem: Environmental > Terrestrial > Soil > Riparian zone | place: USA: East River...
ATAGCGGCGACGGCGCCGAGAAGACTGCCGGCACCTGCTGCTGTCGTCTGCCAATTCTTAAACATGGATACTTTCCTGGTTGGGGAAGCCACGATGGCTTCTGGGGATATCTGGTCAATAGGAACCTGACCTGTTTGCGGGGGCAGGAACACGGCAAAACTTCCAATGGCCGACTCTACCACGGCCATCTCTTTTTGAAGCATGGCAATCTGCGCCGCGTATGCGTCGCGCATGCCGTGCATCTGATCGAGCACCGCCGCCTGGCGGCCGGCGTTGGTCGCATCAACCAAGACTGCGTGCGCCGCTGGGACCGTGGCTGGCACGATAATTTTTGGCGCCTCGGTAGTGGCCGATTTCGCCGCATCAACTTTGGCGATGGACTGTGAGAGCATCCAAGTGTTGTAGGCGTCGTATGCGTGTCCTATGCGCCCGGTGCCAGGGTTCCCGTTCATTGGCAGGGTGCCGAGACCGGCGGTCGCCCGCGCGGGATTTTCAAACACCCAACAGAAATTCGCCGTCAGGTTTTCGATCGGCCGAGTGCCAGGGTTTCTAATTTGGGCATCGAGAGAAACAAAATATTTCCCGAGTTCCCAAATTGCATAGTCGCATTGAGTGAGGAGATCGTCTCGAAGGTTGGGGCCACGCGCATCGCAGAACCCAGCCAACCGCGTCTTGCGCGGGGCGCCGTTCGAGTCTCGCCACTCTAGAAAGCCGCCGCTACCGTGATCGGCATTGACGCGCTCGAAGGTGCTGTCGAGATTGACGCCGCTCTCGCCGCACCCATTGCCGACGATGGCCGCTGCTCCGAACGGATGATAGCCATTCTCGACGAAGTGTGAGAGGGCGATCTGTTGGCGCTCTGTCATTGTTCAAACGCACTCATGTTGATATTGGATGGCGTGCACGTGCTCCCAGATGTGGAAGCTACCGCTATGTCGTACCAAAGAGCCACATTCAGAGTCTGCGATGAAGAAGGAATCGCATTTAACGAAAATGGGAATTGAACATTGTTTGAAGTGACGATGGATGTTGTAAGACCGGTTCCAGTCGAGGCCGCGCCGTTCGTCGGTGCGGTTCCCGTCCCAAAGCGCAAATTTACAAAGCAGCTCTGACCGCTGGTGCTGTTTAATATGTCGCCACCGACAATAAATAGGATATTGCCGGTCTTTGTTGGGGTGATCGCTCCGGCCAATCCCATCATTACGCTGGAAGTGCTCGTTGTCGGGGTTGGGGCTGATGGGTTCTTCTGGATTGCTGCTCCGGAGCGGGCCACCCAAGAGGGGTTCTGACCGCCACCATTTGTCTGCAGGATTTGCCCGGAAAGACCGGGGCCAAGGACGCTCCACGTAGACGAGCCGCGGTAGACGATCGAGCCCTGCGTAGACCCAAGAGTGTTGTCCAGGACCGCTGACATGGTGTTGTCAAGTGGCGCCGCAGACCCTCCGCTGATGTTGCTTTTTATGGTGCTATTGGCGGCGTTCGCGAGTGCCACGGTCCCCGTGGTCGTAACGGGGCCGCCAGTGAGACCGGTTCCGGTCGCGACATTGGTGACCGTGCCGGTGCCGACAACCGCCGTCCAGGTTGGATTGGCGGAGACGCCCTGCGTCGTTAGAACCTTGCCGGAGGTATCGGGAGCAAGAACCGTCCAACCAGAGCCGGACCGATAGAGAATGTCTCCCTGTGCATTGCCGGCAGCCGAGTCGATAATCGATGTAAGGGTGTTCCCAATCGGAGCCGCAGAGCCGCCGGTGATGTTGCTCAGCACGGTCCCCGCGGTTACGACGCTATACGGTGTCGTGGAATAAACGACATTGCCGCTTGTGTCGACGCCTGTGGCGACGTTGCCAGCCGGGGCGGTCGAGGAGAACACGCCACCAAGGGCAACAGCCGTTGGGGCGGTGACGGTCGAAGATGTCCAGGATGGGTTGGCGGCAGCGCCGCCGCTCTGCAGGAACTGGCCAGCGGTGCCTGGCGTGAGAGCATTCCATGCGCTCGCTCCGCGGTAGAGGATATCGCCTTGAACATTTCCAATGGCGGAATCGATAACCGCAGACGGGGTGTTGTCGATCGGCGCCGCCGCGCCGCCGCTGACGTTGCTCTTGATGGTGTTGTTCGAGGCGCTGGCGAGCGAGATCGTGCCCGACGTGGCTATGGGGCCGCCCGTGAGGCCGGTGCCCGTGATGATGTTTGTGACGGTGCCCGTGCCGAGGATTGATTGCCACGCCGGATTTGCGCTTGGTCCCTGCGTTGCGAGGACCTGCCCGTTGGTCCCTGGCGGCAGAGCAGCCCAGCCGCCGGAGCCACGATAAAGGATATCGCCCTGGACCGACCCAAGTTGGGCGTCTATCGCGGGGGAGAGCGGCGTGACGCCGGCCGAAAATAGCTGCCCGTACTGGCCAAAGAGCTCGCGCTGGCCAGCGATGAGCGTTGAAATGGATTGCTCGTACTCGCGTCGGCTGATGCCAGGTGCGGTCGGAACTGTGAGATTGCGAGGATGCCAACAGCCGGCGACAATCACCGTCCCGCTCGTCACCGGGGGAGTGAAGTTCACGACGATGTCGGTGACCGGCAGCGCGAGAGTGTTCAGCGCCTTGCCGCTGGCCGAAGCGCAATTCCAAAGGCTCGACGGATAGGAGTAGAGCGTTCCCGCAATCGTGACCTGGAGGTCGGAGCAATCACCGAAGACCGGAAATCCGACCTGCACCTGCATGGTGCTCGAGGTGATGTTGTAGGTCTGCGTGCGGTTCGCGTCGGCGATCGGCGGGATCGGTGGCGGAGCCTGCGCGAACGCAAAAGGTGCAAGTAAGGCACCAAATGCTGCAAGTAAGGTCCAAGTCGCTGCTTTCAGCATGAGTGTGGACTCGATGGCACGGTGCCGGTCTGAGGAATGACGAAGCCAGGCGGTCCCCACGTCGGAGGTAGACCAACGAAACTCACCGGCGAGTTGAACACCGGGCTTCCGGCGGCGATCTTGTAGGCCCAGCATGTGAGCATCGGGTCTTCGAGCACAGGATTTGAATCGGTGTAATCACCGGTCGTGCTGATGGCCGCCCCGGTATAGGCGCGATAGGCATTGTTCGCGACAAGCAGCGGGTTCACGGGCGAGCCGCTGATCTTTTGGTAGCCCGTGCCGCCGCCGCCGCTAATGACGATGTTGTTCTGGAAATGGTTGCCGCTCATCGTTCCTGCCACGCAGCCGGTGCCGGCCGATGTTTGGTAGCCGATCGTCTTTTGGCCGCGCGTGGACAGATCGATCAGGTTTCCAGAGAAGACATTGTTGTTCCCACCATGAATGTGCGTGGTGTTCCCGCCGCTGTTCCCCGTGACGACGTTGCCGGATATGGTCACATTCGACATACAATCGTCGAGATAGATCGCGCTCCCGCTATTCAGGCCGCCGATCACGGCGCCGTCTTCGATGTAATTATTTTTGATCTTTACGCCAGTCGCGGTCGCCGCAGTATCGATGACGTAGATCGCGCCGCAGTCAGACAGGCTCGTGCATGTGCTGGCTACATAATTTCCTTGGATCACCAGGTTCGAGATATTGCCGCTCACATTCGAAAACGCGATACCGAACGATGCGATCCTCGTGACAGCGTTGTTCGTGATGACAGCACTCGCGCAGCCATAGCAATGAATGCCGGCCTCGTTCTGTGACCCCACGCAATTGCCGGAGTTAACTACACAGAAACCATCGGAAACGATATTGTTTTTGACGGTCAGCGATTGGCTTCCGCCAAGACTCGAGATCGCGGAATACCGGAAATTATGAAGCTTCAGTCCGATGATCGTGATGTTGTGTGCATTGCCGACAAAGAATATATCCCAAAGCCCGGTCCCGTCCGATGTCGAGCCGCCTGTAATATCAGCATTATTCACGCCATCAGGCGGATAATTTGACCACGTCTGGCCATCGTCGGTCGTCGTTTGCAGGGCGACGGCGCAAGTGGTCGTGCCATTGCAGATCGAGGCATCGGCGGCCGGCGGCGCGTAGCTTCCAGAACGGATGTAGCAGGTTTTGTTGGTTGCGCTTCCCTCCATCGCCAGCTTGCACTGATGGAGCGTCGCAAACGGTGCGGCCAGCGTTCCGACGTTGCTGTCATTCCCATTGGTCGCGACGTAGAACGCCGGTGCGATCGTGTCGAGTACGGTGAAGCCGGGCGCGCAGGCAATTCCCACAGCAGCCGCGAAGAGGATCGCTAGCCAGCGCATAGGCGTGCCGCCGCGATCACACACGGGATGCCGTATATCGCGATGGCGAATAGCAGCCCGATCAACATAAGATTGTGTGTGAGGTCATCTGGCGTCATCGAGCGTGGTTCCAGCCATCAGAATGGCCAGACACTCATGGTTCCTACGCGCGTGGCAACGCACCAAGGTCAGGGGGGTGCACTCTTTATTTCAATGGCCAGCGCTACACTGGTGACGGCTTGACTCGCCCATGTCCAAGCAACCGCCGTCTTGTTGATTGCCCATTCCGCCGAAAGCTCGCCCGTGAATTGATTTGAGAGCCCGACGAATCCGGTACCCTCAACTATCGCAGCCGCCGCATTGTTGCGAACGAATCCATAGGCTGCATTGGTGGGCGCGCCGAGCGCCGCAAGTGTCGCGGTGATCCCTGTATTTGTTCCACTCCCATTGGTGCCGGCAAACTGGACAACGGCTCCTGAGCCATGCGTGCCAGACAGGTCGACATTCGAAAACTCATCGACGGACCATCCTATAAAGTTCTGATTAATCCCACCGAAGTCAATAGTTAGCTGGCCTGAATGAGGAACAGGAGATAAGTCGCGGAACATGTGAACGCCGCGAATTCCGCCGCCATCAAACTGGCTGCCAATCAAAACCCACGTGCCGCCAGCGCCAGACACAGTCGGGACTTGCGCGGTGCTTCCCGTTACCGTGATGATGTCAAGCTTGTTTGCGCCGATAAGGGTGTGGTCCGCTGTGAAGGCGTTAACTGTGTTTGTCTGAAAGCCGAAGGTCAGATTTTTGGCAGAAATTGGTGGATTGATATAGACCGATGCCCCATCGACATACGCAAAACGGCCCGTCCCGTCATGCGTGGCTTTGATGGCGTCTATCTGGAACATCCTAACGATACTACTTGTGACGCTGTCGAATACATCTGTAAGCTCGAAATCCAATAATCCAGTCATCGCCATGCCCTCATAGTGGGGGATTTATAAAGAGCCATAGAAGGAGCGCGAGGAGAAGTATCTTCATTGCTCCACCGCTACGACATTCGCATTAGTTATAGTACAGGTACTAGCTACCGTAATAAACAAAGATACGTCTATCCAAACGGCAGTGCCTACAGTTAGACCGGTTACAAGCGCAGAAAGCGCGAATGGAAACTGATTTGCAGCCACCGGCTGTTTAAGATTAAAACTAGTTCCACGCGTAGTTCCTGTTGCCGCCGCCCCATTGATAGGCGCCGTCCCCGTACCGGTGCGGATTTGAGCAGTACATACAGAGGCGAGTGTATTATTTGCTATGGTTCCGTTTATTGTGATGAAGACCGTTCCAGTCTTAACCGGGGTGATGGTCCCGCCAAGCGCCATCATCACGCCCGGCGTAGTGGCCGTTGTCGCCGCGGGCGCCGCGGATGTGGCAGTGGTCGCGGCACCTAAAATCCCCGAGAACGCACACTTGCTGCTGACGCCGCCTATCGTGCAGTAGAACAGGTCCGTACCAGCATATGGAGTCGTCCCCGCCGGGAGCGTCGGTAGCGTCTGCTGCGCGAAGGCGGACGAGCATCCCAGGGTTGCCGCGAGAAGAAGAGAGAATAGAAGTTTTCTCATAAGAACATATCCAAGCCAGCGTCTGTGAGAAGTGCAGATGTGTTTTGCAAAAGAAGGATTGCGCCGCCCAGATCACCCCCAGGGCCCAATCCAAGGACAGGCCATGGACTCGCCTGCGGGACAACCGGACCAGTTGATGCCTTTATCTCAGCGGCTATAGCAACGCTGGTCACTGACTGACTCGCCCAGGTCCAATCAACGGTATTATCGTTCAGTTTCCATTCGGCAACATGCTCGCCGCCGGCGGTCATGAAATTAGCAAGGCTCGTGAACCCAGAGCCGATCGTTATTGTGTTCGCGCCGCTGTTTCGAATGAAGCCATAGGCCGCGTTATTGGCCGAACCAAAGGCGGAAAGAGTTATAAGGCCGCTAGTTGTGGTCCCCGTCGCCGGATTGAGGCTGCCGGTCTGAACGATGGCGCCGGAACCATGAGTACCTGTCGTATCTGTCCCTTGAAGCTGATCAATGGACCACCCGACACTGCCTTGGTTCACTCCGGCAAAATCTATCGTTAGGATGCCGCTGCCTGGTGAGGCCGACAAGTCTCTGAATAACGTTACCGTCCTGGCGCCAGCGCTTCCGTCACTAACGGTTGCTATTTGGACCCACGTTCCACTCGCTCCCGTTACCGTGGGAACGGTTGCGGGCCCGGCGCCTGTGAAATTTCGAGAGGCGACACTAACGATAACAAGCGCATTTGCCGTTGGCGAAATGCTTGCAGTTGTCGTGGAAGTAACCGAGGCAGCGCTGCCCGTCGTGAGATTAGAAGCGGTGATCGCCGCCCATGCTTCAGGGCACGCCAGACATAGTAAGATACTGGCTGTTGCAAGCCTGAGTATAATCGAGCGCGTTAGAGCAGCCGCCACCGGCAATGAAGCCTCCTCGCCCGTAGCCGGACATCATAAGTTGTTGCGCCATCGCGGGCCCGACCCACGAGAAATAAGCTATCGCGGCGAGTACCAGTCCTATTTGTATGCAATAGTAAGCGATACGGCGGATGCGGTCGCGTTCGTTACGTCCGTCGTAGCATACCCCGAGGATACGCAAATCCCGATCCCAGTGGCGAAGGCAAGCCCTGCCGAGATGTCCTGGACGAAACCGGCGCCGCTCGTGGAGGCGGGGATCGCAAGCTGATAGACCAAATTGGTTGCAGATGAACATGTCGGCGCACTCGCAGTATTATAGAACCGCACGTAGTTAATCGTCGCGGAATTGTTCGTCGCCGTGACGTGGTAGACCTGCCCTGCTGAGGCCTTCACGCTGGTGGAATTCGTGGTAGCTGCAGGTTGAAGGAAGAAAGTCGTAAGTCCGCCAGCCGTTGTCGGGGTTGGCTGAGCGTTCACAGAGAATGGAGTATTGTCAGACGAAACCGTGACGCGCGGCGAACCGGTGCCGGTCACGCCGTTGCCCATAAGCGGCGTGACGCCGTTGATCTGCTTTATATTGTCCTGTGCAACAGTAGCGGTGATTGAGCCAGCTATCGTCGCGAGATTGCCCCCGCTCTCTAGGGCAAGAGCTGCAGTGCTGGTATTGAGGCCGGCGTTTGAGAGGACGCGAAGGTTACCAGAAGTGTCGAGCGAAAGAGGGTCCGTCTTTGCGGTTACATAGGTCGGTGCCCCCGTTGTTACCGCACCCTGCGCAAGGGGTCCATTTTGACCGGACGTATTTCCACCTTGTGCATCGCCTACCTCGCCAATCAAGGCCGAGCCCGCCGCAAGAGCAGGAAGCGTGGTAATTGTGCCTATGTTCCATGTGCCTGATTGCGTGACGGCGCCGATGACGTTGGCACCAGTCGGCAATCCGGTATTCGGGCTGAAGGTTACAACCGTCGCCTGATCGCCAGCCACTGCTGCGGTGCTTGCGGCCTTGACGCTGGTGCAATTCGCGCCAGCAGATTGATCGCAGGTCACGACGTGCGAGAGATTGAACCCGGAGCCGTCAGTCGTTGTGACGATGGTTGCGCCGGAACCGGGAGTGACGCCAATCGAGCCTGCGCCAGCAAACGCCTGTGTGGCGCCGAGAAGGAGGGCAAGAAGCGCGATCCTAACGCGGTTCATCATAGTATGGACTCCACAACAAGCTGATCGGTAGGAGTGGGCGGCCCAACCGGCACGATCGGTTGGGGATTGGGGAAGATTGAAGCCCCGCTCACATATGAGAAGCGCGCAGGATAGATATGCACGGCAAAAATCGCGTCGATTTGGAACATGATGCGCAGGACGTTTAATGTCATGTCGAAGACGACAGTCAGCTCCCACGGGAATATTTGAACTGCTTGCTCTATGTTCGTGTCGAGGTCCACACTCGCCGCAGGACCGAAGATTGGCAACGCACTTGCGGGCGCCAGACCGGTTGCGGGGAGCGGGTTGTCGCTCCCGTATGGATTGGGGATCACGTAGCTGTATCGCGCGGGGAAGTTTGCGACGGCACTGTTCCCGTCCACGAGCGGCAAAGAGATTTCCTTCGCTGCAACCGAATCGAAAACCATGACGATCGGATCGTGCGGCGTGCTCGGTGGGATTCCCACCCCATCGCTTGGATACCGAGGATCGTACAAGGTGCCGATCTCCTGCTATGCAGAATTGAACGTCGCATAAATGCTGATGGACACATTGGTGAACGTCGTGCCGCCAGGATAAGTGCTTGGAAGAGTCACGTCGCCGCCGGCGTCAAAATAGAACTTCGGAGGGCCGACGCTATCAAACTTACCTCCCATTGTCGTTCCGATCGCCAAAACTGCAATATTGATAACCGTCCCGGCCGAAACCAACGGATTTGTGAGCGCTGGATGTGTTTCGAATCCTACCGCCCCTGGTACAAAACTTGCCGTTTTTGCGAGAAGCAAACCAGGTGACGCGCCAGCCCCACTATTATCGTACATACCCAAAAATGCTGTCGCGCCGGTTGCAATTCTTGAGTGCACCGAGATGGATTGTAAGACACCGTCTTGCGGCATCGTGAAGCCGCCGCCGAGACAGGTCGCGCCGGCGGAATAAGTTCCATTGCTTCCCCCGATGGCGGTATAACCAACATTGAAAGGAACTGGCGGCGGCACATCCCCCACCGGCGCCCCACTTACCCATGTATAGCGCGCCGGAAATTTGTGCGTGGCAAAGATGGCGTCGATCTGTTGCATTTCAACTTGGACACCAAGCAGGCTGTCAAATACGACTGTGAGCTCAAACGTCAAAAGCGTAGATGTTGATGGCAGGCCGGTCGCGGGAAGCGGGTTATCATTGCCATACGGATTGGCGATGACATAGCTATAGCGCGCTGGGAATCTCGCGACGGCATCATTGCCATCGACAAGCGGGATGGAAATCTCTTTGCCGAGGACGGAGTCAAAGACCTGGACGATTATGGGCCCGCCGGTCATTAATTCACTGCCCTATGTTTGCGGCGCGGTTTTGGTGGCGCCGGGGGCGGTTGGGGAGGCGGCGCGACAGGTGCTGGGGCGGGCGGTTGCGGCTCTTGCGGCGGCGCTACAGGGGCTGACGCTGGCTGCGGCATCGGTGCGGCGACAGGCTTTTGCGCATGGTGTGACCGCGGCGGTCCGGTCTTTTCGGCGCGAGGCGCCGACTCCTCTGGCTCCTCATGCGAGACGGTTTTTGGCACCTTAAAACCAAAGGTGCGGTCGATGCCAGCTTCAACTTTGTCAAGCTGGATTCGCAAGCCCATTAGATTTTGCAGCGGCAGCATAACCCGCAAATTATGGACGTCGCTACCACCGAAATTGCTTACATCTCCCTTCTTGGTTGAGTGCGAAGTCACTGCGTGAGCCGCAGTCGTCAAGGTCCTTTCAGCGAAATCGGCAGTCGGCCCCATAAACTGTCCGGCTAGGTCAACATCGGCTCGGCGAGATGGTGGCGTGTACGCTCCATAAAGCCGATCAAATGACCATTGCCCGCGCGTCGCTCCTGACACCGATCGATTTAGCTCTCCAAACCATCCTGTCATAGCGCTCCGGTCGAGAGATTCCTTGATCCATTCCGGGAAGGTCTTCGGCTGTGGCTGACCGGACAGCTCATGATAAAGGAATGTCGCAAGCGCTCCCATGCCCATGGTCGTCAAGACGCCCTGCAGCGAACGAAAATCGCGCTGTTGCAAATTGGCGATCAGAATTTTCTCGGTCGCCGCCGCCATAAAGTTCCGATACTGCGTGAGCATCCCGGCGAACTTGTTGTCCATGAAAATCGGCTTGTCTCCAATGCCGGCCTGCATCACGGTCATGGAGCTTTCATGTTGCAAAGCAGCGCCGAAAGCCTCACGCGCACCTTGGTCAGTCCAATCAGAGAGATTGGCGATCTTGCGGCCGTCTACTTCAGTACCGTGCGCTTCATATTGCTTACTAATACGGACCGCCATCTCACGGCTGATTGAGTTTTGCGCGAGAAACTCAATCTCTTTCGCCGATGCAGTCCCGTCCGCAACACGAGCCGTTCTCCTGCCTATTTCTCCCTGCGTTACAAGAGAGGACAGGCTTTTCGCCAAGTCAGTCAGTGGAGTGTGGAAATTTAGAATCATGGATTTATCGGCCCCCCACGCCATCGCGCGAGATAGCCTGTTTTGCGGCGCGGAGTCGGATATGTCGTAAAGATTGTGCCGGATGTGGCCGAGCATTCCGTCAACGCCCAATCCTGCGTCCTTGGCTTGCTCCCTGACGATGCCGCGGAACTGCGATGACATGAAGCTCTTGATCATCGGCATCCAAGAATCGCGGAAGACGGTCTTCAGCCCATAGCGAAAGATACCATTCGAAAGATCGGTGAGCCGCACGGTAGACGATGTTCCGAGCTGGCGGGTGAGGTTGTAGTTTTGGAAGTCGCGGATCGCGGCGGCAGCCTTCCGCGACCAAGGGGATAAATCCCAACCTTGAACACCTCGGAACCGATCTCGGGCTGCCTCCAGGTCAGCAAGCACGCCGTCGCGCTCCTTGATGATCTTCGTTCCGTCCGAGCCCGGCAGTATTTTGGCCGCATATTCTTCCTCAATACGTCTGCGCACATCGGTCATTGCGACATCGCCGAAGCGCCGCGTCATCAGCACGTCGGGAACGATGGAACGTACTATCGACGCGACTCCTTGCATGGCGTCGGTCTTGATGAGGCCGCGATTGATAAGCTCATTTACCTCGATCGGCATCTTGCGTTCACGGAGCGATCCGCGAAGGTCGCTTAGGCCGGGGTGGAAGTCTGTGCCAGCCGACTGAACATCGTAATCGAGTCGGCCGTCCGGCGACCCTATTAGCCGATTCGTCCACTCTTCCGCGCGAGACCGTAGCTCTTGGCGAGAGAGACCAGTCTCTACTTTGAGCATGCGCTGGGCCGCCTCCTCTGGCGCTTCCCCTTCTTTGAGCGCAGACTTGCCTTTCCACTCGTTGACTGCAGATAGGTCGCCGCCGGAAATCCTAGCTTGTAATCCGGCCTTTGCCTCTTGCTCGCGGCCAAGATAATCGGTGAACAAATCACGCGTGCCAGCATAATCCTTCACGATTGCATCGCGGTCCGGCATCAGGGGGAAAAACGATTTGGCCCCCTTCGGGGCGGACAGGTCTTCTGACAATAGAGGATTGCCGTTCACATCCTTGGTGTCTTTCGCCATCTGCGCGACCGGATCGAAAATCTTTGACCGCAGGTCTTTCGCCGCTTGCTGGACTTCCGGCACTGCATGCTCGTCGCCGTTGTGCATTGCGGCGCCTGTTTTCTGAAGAAAGTCACGGTAGCTGAGTTTATCGGCCGTAGTCGGAGCACCGACTCCCTCCTTCGCGGCGGCGAACTTGAGCGTCCCTGGCTGATTAGAGCCGTAGTAGTGCTGCTTCCACGCATCATCAAGGATGTCATGTGCCTGCGCCTGGTATCGATTCTTGATATCGAGAGCGACGTTTTCGAGGGGCGGTCCGAATGGCGCAACTTGATCGCCAGGCTTGAACTGCAACCCGGTGTTGGCGATGTCGTTCATCGCCCGCTTGGCCTCGAGACTGTCCGATCCGTAAATCCGCAGGTTCGGAGACGCGCCCCATTTCTGAACGCCGAACGCGCTTTTCATGTCGAGCTGGCGCGTGTCTACAGGAGCCGCTCCGGCCGGCTGCATAGCGGCCTGGACAGCGGGAGGCTGGACTTCCACCGGAGCCATCGTTCCATCGGTATTTATGCGCGGTCGCGCTGCTTCCACCTCGGCAGTTGCTCGCTCCATTTCCGGCCCGGATAGATGACTGCCAGCTTTGCCCAAGACACCGCCGAGGATGGCGCCGGTTCCGATGTTCTCCCCATACTCTTTCCAGGTCGATCCGCCTGGTTTGGAAGCAGCTCCATAGGCGCCGAACGCCGCTCCATAGGCCGCCGTGGCCGCTGTTGCTCCGAGCCGCTCCTCGCCGAGGATTGGGATTGCCATTGTTGGATCGATGAAGCCAGCCGCGACACCCGCGATGGTTCCAGGCCAGCCGGCGGAATCTAGCACCTTCTGATTGGCCGCGTGCTGATCCTGCTCGGCCATCAGGTATTTGGTGTAAGCCTCGTTTTGTGAACCGGCATAGATCGAAAGCTGATCACCTTCGTGCGGCGTACCCTTGAGGGTGTCCAAGGGATTGTAGCCAGGTGTCGGTTTGTTCTCTGGCATCGACTGCGCAGCCGCGTGCGCATTCAAAAAGTTTCCCGTGAAGGTACCGGGCTGACGTAGAGCCGCGTCAATCGTCTCGCTTGCCGATGGCGCAGGAGTTGGGGCCGCGGGAACCGGTTCAGCGGCTTGCGGGGGCGGAGGAGCCGACGTTGCTAGATCAGGATCGCTCTGCGCGCCTTCGGTGAATAAGGGCATTATTGCCGTCCGTTAAGCATGCCGACCTGGCCGAGTATCCCCATGGCGGTGTGACGGGTACCAAACTTCTCTTCCGCCTCATCCATGGCCTGCTTGGGATCGGCGACAAACCGGCTAGGAAGAGCGCCCCACCTCCCGTTTGCGTCCTTAACGACAACTTGATAGGTGGGAGCCGTGCCGGAGTGCATTTCGTCGGCGGTCCGCTGATCGGGAATAAGATAGTGATCGCTCGAGCCAGGAGCCAATCGCGCAACATCATCGGCGAGCTGCTTCCCGATATAAGACTTGTCGCCATCGACGGGCGGATAAGCGGATGAATATTCAGGCGGGTGCATCATGACTCGGCCGTCGTTCGCGCCGGATGCTCCCCACGTGGTCGCGAGCTTGCCTAGGGCGTAATCCTTGGCCGCAGACGCGTCGCCGGTCTTGAGGTACTGCTCGCGGAAAAGGTCGTCGTATTGGCCCTTCAAGGCCGTGCCGGAAAGCGAATCGCCAGGCGTGGCGTTCGGTCCTAGCCATGCCGGCGAGAGTGCATTGGCGACCGACTGCGGCGTCATCTTGTTGGCGATCGCAACTTCATCGTTGCGCGATTTGATGACAGACGGATTCGAGCTGGCCTTAGCGGCCTCTATGCGCTCCTCTGGTGTCTGGAATTGCCCGACACTATGCCAGGCGGCGAGGTCAGAGGATGCGTCTTCGCCAAATCGCCTGTCGAATGTCTGCGGATTGGATTTCCACGCCTCGGTCAAAAGATCATTCGCCGCGCCTGCCCGCGTGACATCCCCAGAATGAGCCATATTGACCACGGCCTTCGCGATCGTCGGGTCGGCGAGCGTCGCATCGCGGGACGGCGGCGGAAGGTTCTTGATGCTGTCCAGGATGGCCTGCGCGGTCTGCGGCGGTCCGTATGTCATCCAATCAGTGAGCTGCGGTTTCTCGGCCTCTGGGATGGCGCTGAGAGATATTCCTGGCTCGCGGCCGGCAACCCTAGCGATGATGGCAGCTCGAGCCTGTATGCCCTGCGAGATAGATGCCGGATCGTTGTAATTGATCGGACCAGGCGTCTGGCTAGGATCGATCATTTTCGCGCGGGCCGCATAGCCGATCGGATCATGCGCCAATGCCGCCGTCGCATCCGCATGCTGTTGCTGAATTGCGCCACCGATGCCGGCTTGGAACAAATCGTGACCGCCCGCTAGGCGAGAGACGGCCTGTTGATAAGTCTCCGGCCCGGCAGGGCCGCCGTCGCCCGACACCTGGCTTCCACCGGCGCCGGAGCCCGGCGTAAGGCCGGCGGCCGAGGAGATACGGGAAGCGCGCTCCTGTTCCTTTGGATCGCCGGCGGAGAGCTGGACATATTGCGCCATCGTTTCAGGCGGCGGCAGGGTGTGGTTTTGCAGCGAGCGTTCGATCGAGCCGCCGAGGTCGTTTGCCGTTTTGGCCCGCACACCCGGATCAGAGGCTACAGACGCGGTGTACGGCGCCGCTGCCATAGGATTGGCCGCGACGTGCTCTGGCGTGAATGGCTGACCGCTGACGGACGCCTGCGCGCCGCCTCCTGCGAGGTTGCCTTTTGCATAATTCGCCCAGCGCGCCGCGCCATTGTTCACCGCCGGGGCCTCGTACTTGCCGGTGAAGGCCGATGTTAGAGCGGCTGGGGACGCCGTGGACGTGATCGGCAACCCGTACTGGCGAGCTTCCTTGTCGACATATTCAAGCTGGGTATTGAATGAACTCGGGTCCTTACCATTTGCTGTTGCCCAACTCTTGAGAGCCATCGCGCGAGGTGTATTCCAGTTGGCGATCCCAGAGGCCGCCTCCGCCGCATGCACCCCTCCAAGCCTATCCCAAGATGTGCCGGACGGGCCAAATCCTCCCTCGCCCTGGTACGCTCCCGTATTAAGCGTCCGCCCGCTTTCGCCAGATAGAGTTGCCACCATGGCGTGAGAAGCATTCGCCGACCATCCCTTGCCGACAAAATAATTATAGGCGGCGGCTTGCCTCGTCGGACCGCCGATCGGCGCAGCCGGAGCAGGTTGTCCTTCTGCCAAAGCCGTCCCGCTCTGCGACGGCGTAAGACCTGCCTTTATGGGATTTACAGCGGTCGCTGGCACATGACCGGCGATGATCGCCACAGTCGCAGGATCGCCCGTCATTATCGCGTGGTTCGACAATGCGCCATAGGATGGAGGGCTAACCGGAGCGCCAGAATTGGCCATCTTGATGGTGTGATCTGTCGCCTGCCGGTTCGCTTGGATCGAGTCAGCGTTGAGACCATCGATATAAGCGACGCGCGAGCTGGCTTGCTGGGTGATCGTCGCGCGGTCCTGGTTGCTCAAGTTCGGGATAGCGTTGACGCCATCAGTCGCGGCTTTGATTGCCGCCGTTTTGCCGCCTTGCTGATAGGCGTTATCGACCAGGCTCGACACATGGTCGCCGAGAAATCCATTTAGCCTCTGAGCGAGCTGGTTGTCGGCATCTACCTTGCTAAGACCAGAGGCCGGGTTGGCGGCGAGCGCCGCATAGCGATCCTGTAGCCTATCTTGTAGATTGTCGTATTGCGGCGAATTGATCTTACCGTTTCTTGCCAACGTGCTCATGTCAGCCGAGACGGAATCAATGTCAGTTTGGACGGCATGCCCGGAAGCAATCATATTCGCCGAGGTTTGCTTCGCCAGCAAATCGCGGTAGTGCTCGTCGCCTACTTTTATCGCGTAAAGTTTGGCTGCCGTGCCGTATTGCTGGCCTAGGGCGTCGTAATTGCGACCTTGAACAAATCCGCCCCAGGCTTGCTTAAAGCCTTCTGGGCTTCCCTCATTATCGAGACGGATTTTCTGCGCAGCATCAGCAACAGTAATAGATTCCGATGATGCATGGCCGGCGGCATATGACTTGCTGACCGCGGCGGCAGGGTCGCCGCCGAACAGGCCGCCTAGCGAAGGAATGACGCTTTGGCCGCCACTCTGATCGCGCGTAACCTGAGAGGCTGGCGGGCTGCCAACGGAGCTGGCCGCTGGGGCGTCGCTGCCAGCAAGGCCGGCTTGCGCCCCGGCCGCGTAATCGGCGCCTGATTGCTGCTCCTTGCCACCCTTAACAATGCTATCGATGAGAGGCGAGAACCCCTCGGAGATGCCGTTGGCCAGAGCGGTCAGCGCCTGCGTGCGCGACATCATAGCCTTTGCGACCATGTCGCCCGTAACGCCAGGCCGAACCTCTTCCAGAGTTACATTGCCAAGCCGCTCGTAGCCCGCCGCGATGTTTTCTTTGTCTGAGGTCCCTACGACCGGACCGCTATCGAGGGGAGACTGCGCCATATTAAATAAACTTCCCTAATAGACCGCCGAGGCCACCAATCAGCGCGCCAGCGACGCCCAGCCCTTCATTGTCGCGTGCCGTCTGCGCAGCCTTGGTGTAGAATTGAGAGGCTTGTAAATCCTGAAACGCCTGATTTTGGATATTGCCGACCGTCCTGGTGATGTCTTGATTGCCAAGGCCGATCGTCGCGTTCTCGATCGCCGTTCCGGAAGGGGAGGCCATCTCGACCCCGCTGGCCGCGCGCACCGCGTTTATGTTCCCAAGCGTTTCCGTCAGATGCTGCGTCATCGCGGTGTCAGTCTGGTTGGCCTTGATCAGACCTTCCCAGTACTTGTCCATCTCGTTTTTGGCGTTCTGTTCGTCGCCCGCCGCCGTGGCCTCGCCCTGCCCGATCGCGCTGATCGCGCCGCCGATCCCGCCCAATTCAGGGTTCCACCTTGGGTCTTGGGCAAGTTGCCAGGAGGTTTTCACTTTGGCTACACCGTCACTTCGAGTGTGAATTCAACTAAGGTCAAAGGCCCAGGAGCATCCTTGATAAGCTGTATGGAAGGATCGAACGAACGCCCCAGAGGGCGCGTCCGGTAGGTGTTTGTTTTTAAGTTCGGCTGTGCGAACGGATTATCGCCAAAATCAAACGGCGGTATCGACCTACCGCCAAAAACGAACCCGTTTGAATCGATGACGCTGGCCGCGGCCCTGGTGATCTTGCGGCGCCTCTGTCTCTGGTCCTGCGCCTGGCCTAGCGGCGCTTCTGGCATGAACGGGGAATATATCGACGTAAACGGCTGACCACCGACAAGCGTGGGGCTAGAAAAATCATCGTCTGGGTTCTTGATAAGGAAGCCATTCACATCCACGCTTCGCAAGCCGTAGTCGATCGCCCCGTCCATGACCCGCACTTGACCATTCGCAAAAACAGCGAATTGACCAATACCGGGGCGCACCATGCTAACCGGAGGTGAATTCACCAGCACTGAATGATCAAGGTAAGCGGAAGGGTCCACAAACTCCACGATGAATGCGCCGCCGTAGTTTGTATTGAAAATAACATCCAGAAAGCCCTGCGATAGCCAGACGACGTCCCCAACGCCAGTCCATGGTACCCACCCAACAAAAGTCTTATCGTCCTGCACCCGGCCGACCACAACGGACCCGTCCGAGTTTAAAACGTAGATGTATCGCTCTGGGAAACCCTCGTCGCCGCGCCCTACCGCGATTGTGACTGGCTTATTTATGAGCTGCGAATGGTTGATCGTTAAATCCTGCTCTGTATACGGAGTCGTGAAATTCCCGGTTCGGATAATCGCGGAAATCCGATCGCCAGATGCCGATACGAAAATCAAGGCGTCTCTAGTAACTGCAGGTTTTATCTCAGAGGATGTTGCATCTGAAATCGAGGCGAAGCGAACTGTTCCAGGTTGAAGCGCCTGGCCGCCTGTGGAAACTGGTACGTAGTAGACGCCCTTGTCGGTTAACATGAATTCGTCGCCGTTCCACTCGGCAACATTGCGAATACGCGGCGACCCTTCGATGAATTCGAGCATAGCGCTGTCTGCGGATGCGCCTGCGGCAGGATTGGAGATCGCCGCCGCACTATCAACCCAGAACACGTCATAATTCCCCGGAGAGCTCCAGAGGATAGCGTTCGGTCTCAGCGGGAAATCACAGAAACCAAGCCGCTGATGGGCAAAGAAGCACGCCCGCGGCCAGTTCGTTGAGTTCATAAATTCTTGCTGCCAGGTAAGTATCGAGAGCGGGCTCGGTGAAATGCCGCTCGCCGCGCCACCGATAATCTGCAAGCTGGCCCATGCGGAGACAAGAAAATCGCCGTTTACAACAGCCGGGCTCTGATTGTTGAGGACGGTCCCAAAGACCGACAGGAAGCCGCCAGGCGCAGGTCCGTAACCGGCAACTTCCACGATCATCTTTGATAATGAAGTCTCGGCAATCGTCCCGATCGGGAACATCTGGCTTATTTGCGGCGAGTACCCAGGATTGACGCCAAACCCGAAGCCGGTAGCCAGGCTCGACGAAATGACGGTGCCGAATCCCGTTCCAACATAGGCGTTATCGAGGCGCCCCGTTCCGGTGAAGCGCACCTGATATCCGGCCAAGGAATAGATTTGGCCAACCTGCAAATTGCTGAATATCCCGGCGGACGCGGTCAGGCTGATATTGCCGAACAACGCGCTGGGAAAAATCGTGACGCCGCGATTAGAAAGCCGGAAGAATGGCTCATTGATCTGCGGCCCGATCTGCGCAAAGGAGAATGGCACGAACGAGAAAGCGTTAGACGGGAGGGACGCGTTCCACAGCGCTAACTGTGGCTTCATCCCAGGGAAGCAAATCACGATCCTATCTTCGGTCGTGCACCAATTTATCTGATCGACTGTAGCGTCCGTCCAAATATATGCTGCGGATGCAAACTGAGTGACGACGTTCCCGGCAAGGTCAAAGATCACGATCGCGCCGGCTGGGAAGGAGATGATGAGCTCCTGCGCCGGTGACATCCGGAATCGCTCGGCCCGCCTGGAGTTTGGGAAATTAACCGCTGTCCTTCCAGGGCGCACCTCGATCGTTCCGGTATTCCGCTGGCGCCAGTTCGACATGGTGCGAGCGCCGGTCTTCGGCACCTTCACGTCCTCGCGCCGGTTCGCGTCTTGATCGACCTGGCCGCCACCAAAGTCTGTCTGGGCGAAAACAAGCCTCTCAGCCATCAAAACCACCCTCCAACACGGCGCACCCGGCGCTTCTCGAGGAACCCCGATCGGAAGGGCACTCGTCGCGGCATTTCGGAATCAGCCTTCGAGCGCGCCTCGCTGATTTCCTCTGCCGCCAGCTTTTTCGTCGTTATCGCCGCCTTATCGTCTTCGTTCAGACCCTGATAGAGGAGCGATTCAACTTCACGTGTGAGTGTTTCATGGATGCCAGGCGTTACGTCGAGAATTACGCCCGCGTGCTGCGTCGGATCGATTAGGTAGAGGGCCGTGACGCCGTTTGGGGCATAGCAATGGATTTGGTCGCCAATTATTTTATAGTCTAGCGGAGGTGGCATAGCCGCCCCGCCGTCCGCTCTAAACCCAGAAAGCGGCTGAACCATCAGCGCAAGATCGGTGCGCCATACGTTTTCGAGGTGCAAACAATCCGCGGGCTTCTGGAAAATGTCGGCGTACCCAGGATAGGTCGATGCCCCGAGCCTGGTAAGCTGGATGGTCGCGGTCTGGAAAGTCCAGTTGTGCTTGTAGAGCACCTGGAGCAGCATGCGATCATAGGCGGTCGAAGCCGCGATCCACTGATCCGAGCCGTCGTCCGTCGTGACTGGCTCATTGCCCGTGGCGATCAGGGCATTGTTGATGAGCGTTAGCTTGTCGAGCAACATGTCAGCGCCCCATTAAAAAACCCGCCCGTTTTGCCGGGCGGGCTATCCCTTTAGAGCCTATGAACGTTCAAATCATTTGTGGGCGGGCTTTGCCGGCGCCGGCATCGCCGGCAACTCAGTGAGCGGCTCTTTCTTTTCAACAGGCGCATGTTGCTGTCCGACAGAGGTCTTGTCGATCACTTCCACGCCGGGGCCCGGCACATCGAGCGTCCAAACATCAGGGGCGTGCTTTTCCGCCGCCTTGTAGTCCATGAGAAACATATCGTGTTTTTCGATCTTCCCGTCAGGCCTAGTGTAAAATGCCGTGACCTTTTCGGGGACTGTCACCACGCCAAATGGCGTCGTGTGCGGTAGGCGCGCCCAGGTCTCAAGCGCGTCGATGCGCGTTTCAGGGGTCGGGGCTGGAGTCGCAACGGGAGCCGCATCTTTTTCCACTTTCGTCATTTTCGTCCTCATTCCCAGCCGCGATAACAGCTGTTCTTGATTGTGTTCCCCGGAAATCCATGACCGTCGAAGATAGTGCCGCTTTGTGCTGACATAGCCCATTTGGCTTTGTCTGCGCTTTTCAAAGCTTCAGTCCAATCTTGCTTGTCTATAAGCGCGCGGACGCATGAAGTCCCATCTCCGAAATAGGCCGTGAATACACCATTCGGTTTGTTCGCCGGAATTGTCGACCCGCCTGCCATATTAAGGAGCTCCCGCCGCGCCCGTGCGAATCTTCCGCTTGACCTGGTTCATCGTCAGAGCAGCGTCCATCACCGGAGGACCGCTGGCCTTCAAGGATTGCGGCGTCGGGAAAACAGGATAGTTTCGCTTGTCGATGATCTTAGGCGCGGTCGGGCCCACAGGCATCTTGTAGTCTTCGGCCAACGCCCAATCATCGGGACGCGCTGCCGCCGCCTCCTCGTAGTCGATCGAGTGCATATCATACAGCTCGATCGTCCCATCCTTGCAGGCGAGGTAGTAGCAATCGACGCGCCCCACCGGGGTTTTTGTAAATTTCACTGGCTCCATGGCCATCTGCTCGCGAATGCCGTGTAGGTGATCGACTTGGCGGTGCCCGCCACCGTGTTGAAGAGGTATAGAAACTCATAAGCCACGTCGTTCTGCACCATGTCCGCGAAGATGATGAAGCGGCCGGGCACGGTAGTAGAGCCGGCGCCAGTACCCGCCGAGCCCGTCGAGCCATTCGGGATCAAGGTGAAATTGCCAACCTTCAACCCACCAAGGTGAACAGGCGCCGAGCCATTGGAATTGTTCGAACCCATGACGTCTATGTTGTAGATATCATCGGTATTCGCGGTGACTAGTGCGCTGATGTCGATGATGATAGCCACCTTCATGCGGCCAAGTTCTCCAACGATGCCGAGGTCGGTCCGGGGCAGAGCGGCGCCAAGGTCCAAAATTTTATTTGCCGCCGCGACCTGACCGATCCCGTTGGCAGTCGTTGCAGCCGCCCCATCGGCGAGCTGCATGAATTTGTCAAAGCTATAGGAATCCATTTTCGGTTATCCTTATCCCCGTCCCGTCATCAGGCGATGATCGCTAATTGCTGAATACCAGCAAGCCTCATGAAGCAGAAGTAGTCGTTGTCGACGAGGCCGACATCCCAATGGAAATGCGTATTGTAGGTGATGCCGTCCTGCAAGAGGCCGTAATCGCGGACTTCCATGGGCGCGTTCTGAATGCCGCACAGGCGATTTTCGCCCAACGCCACAACATAAATAGAAGCGCATTGCGCAGCGCCGCCGCCAGGTGCCACTTCGGTAAAGGGCAGGATTGGCGGGTTGAGGGTCTTCTCGTAGCCGAACAGAAGCGGCAAACCCTGATAGGTCATGAACGGGCCGCCGCCAGCGCCGCCAGCCGCATTGTAGGGGCCGAACGGAGTGTCCGACTGCTTAATCACAAACCCGGAAACGGTCGTGTCTCGCGCGGCCCGGAGGAATCGATATTTCATACCCCACGGCACAATAATGTGCGTCGGGGATTTGACGTTCTGAATCGCCAGGTCGAGCTGAGACAGCGATAGCGCCGTGCCGCCGGATACGCCACCGGCATTGTCGAGCACCCGGCCCAACAGCGACGAACGCTTCTGAAGGCCGTTGAACACGGTGTTGTTGGACGTGTTATCGCCCTTGATAAAATTAGTGATGAAGAGCTGGCCAAGTTCAGCCATGCCGCTGATTTCTTCCCACGTGCGGCGGCGATCGCCGCCGCGATCAACCATCGACCGATCGACGGGGATGTCGTGATCGATCAAATAGGTCGCTTCCTGATAAGCAGCGACGACGGCCGAGCCACTCGTTGATGGCGCATTGATGGCACGGAAGGCCATATTCGCCGGAAGAGAGACCTGCCGGTATCCATTCCAAGTAAACCCAGAGATGTTCTGGAACGGAAGGACATCCATCACGTCCGAGGATTTCGCAAATTCCTGGATAAGGGGCTGCACTTCCTCGGGAACCCCTTTGGCGTATTCGCCAATGGTCATTACAGGAGTCAGGATAGGAGAAGCCATTTACGTAATCCCCTCAATGGCGCGCGTTCTGCGCCCCTTCACGTTGCTGTTGGTGATACCAGGTGCGTTTATCTACGTTGGAAAACTTGTCCCAACCGGGCGGCTTGCCGTCGTTCGCTTCCGGCGTTTCGCGGCCGGACGAGGAAAGATTGCCGACGCCTTGGCTCGTGAGCGCTTTCTTCATTGCCTCAATGCCCTTCACAATTTCGGGCGTATAAAGCACGGCGCTCAGTTGCTTTGCGGTCGGATCGTCGAACGATGCCTTGAACCAGGTGTCGAGCTCGCCGATGCGCGCCGCGGCGTTTTCGCCAAGCGCCTTATCGCGGGCGAGACGCCCTGTAACGGCAATGGATTGCTGTATCGCGTCCATTTGAAGCACAGCGCTGAATTGCTTCTGCGACATACCTGTTTCGTTTGCGATCTTGCGGAGAATAGCGAGACGAGGATCGTTTTGGTTAAACTCTGTGCCGGGCGGTAATTCCGCGAGACCTTCTGGGAGCTTGAATTCCTTGGGCAGCTCAGCTCTGTAGTCTTCGGCCTTCGCCGGAGTCTCGCCGCGCGCAGCCTCAATGTCGGCTTTGAATTTCGCGGAATCCTCGAGGTGCTTGTTGAGATCGCCCCACTTCGGTTCGCGCCGGTCTTTGTCCCAAAAGGACTCTGGCAGCTGGTCTGGCTTGACCGCGCTATATGGCTTTGGTTCGTTTCCTGCCGGGGCCGAAGCCGTGCCCGTATCCGTCTGGGGGGTCGATAGGGACGCGTCGGTCTGAGCCGACGGCGGCGTGCTGGCCGCGGCTGGTGGGAGACCTGAATTGTCCGCTTGCGTCGGGTCGGTCATTGTCGAGTTTAAAATCCAACATGCCTAAAATCTGTGAAGCCAAATTCCTTCGCCCCTCGCAGAAATACAACGCACCGAGTTCGGCGTTGCCAGCGCGAACCGATTTCAATTCGCGAGTAAGCCACTCATGAAGGAACTCAGCTTGGGGAGATTTACCCAAAACAGCGATGCCGGTTGCGATCTCTTCGTTGGTCATTGCGCTGGCCAAACCCATCCCCTTTGAGGGTCAAGAACGTGATGATCGCTCACATGCGGCCTCTGATTTGGAGCGCCGCCGGGACTGGCGCGGGGCCGGCGGGTTGCTCGACGGGCGGGGCGCCGGCCTGAGCAGGCGCGGTCGGCGCGGTGCCTTGCTGCAATTTCTGGATTTGATCTACCGCGGCCTGGACCTGCTCTTGCGTGCGCTGAACCCAAATGCCACCGCCTGGTATTTTCTTTCGGAGGTTCAGCATGGTCTTCAGGCCGTCCGTCCACATTTTGAATTCTTCAGGGGACGCCGCTCCGGCGATCTGCACAAACCGCGTGAACTCCGCCACTTCTTGCTGTTCGGCCGCGCGCTGGGCAGGATTGAATGGCTGCAGTGACGCAGCCTTGCCGTCAATCTTGATTGGCTGAATGACGCCCTCTTTTTCCAAAATATACTGGTATCTCGAGAAGACCCCTCCGCAAAATTCCGACCAGAAGACAAGCCCCGGCGTTCCGATCCGGCGCTGGGCCATCGTCATTTCGTCCAACCACTGCGTCGCAGTCGGCGGGGTGTCGCCGGTTTGCTTTGGCCAATCGAGGAAGAATAGCCTGCGCAGCCGCTGCTCGAGGTCGTTCCGGTCATAAATCGCCGCGTCCGGCGGATTCGGCGTGTAGATTGCCTTGATCGCGCCTTCCGAGCCAGGACGCACCGGATATGCCATATCGCATTCGATACCGCTCTCGATATTCGTCCAGGAATCGTCAGGCCAGGCAATGGGAGGCCGTAATCCTAGCTCGAGGTTCTTGATCTTCGCCTCGGCCAGCGCGTCCTCTGTGCGCAGGTCAGGGAGGCTTTTGATCAGAGGCCCGACGCCCCACGACCATTCAGGGCTCGGGCTGAATCGCGCAACGATGAGCGGGCAACAGCCGATCCCCTTGATCTTCTTGCTATCGACGAGCTCGTTGCCGATCAGGACGACATATTGCCAGGTCTCGTTGTCCTCTTGTTCCCAATCGCGCCAAAACCCCCACGAGATATTTGTCTTCGCGCGCGGGGAATTATCGATCTCGCGCTGCATTTTCTCCGGAAGCGTGATTCCCTTCGTCAGCGCTTTGATGTGGCAGTTGCGCGTCCAGCGCGACACAAACCGGTCGTCAATGCCACCGAACGGGCCCAGGTTTATTTCGAGCTCTCGGATTGGGATAGGTTGGCAGTTGATCGGCCGTCCGGCCTGATTACGATCAATCCACATGCCGACAGTGCCGAGCGCTAGGTCAGGCGTAAACCCTAGGCCGCACGCCGGATAGAAGTTCGAGGAGGCAATCGCCTTGAAAATCTGATCGTCGCCGGCCCGCGCGGCCTTATTCACTATCTCGACCTGCGCCAGCGGGACGTGCATCCCGGCCTCGCGTTTCGCCCAGTGCTCCGACTCCGGCAAGAACGTGTTCATGATGACGGTCGTGAAATCTTCCGTCAGTTCGAAGGCGAAGCTCTGATTGAGCTGGGCAAAATCCTTTGGCTTCACTTCAGATGTGGGGACAGTCGAGAGCACGTTGCGCGCGCGGTGCGGCGCGGCGAAGAAATATCCCTCGCGAATATCTAGCTCGAATTGGATTTTCATGCGCCGGCATTCGATCAGCCGATCGTTTGCCTCTTGCTGAAGCTTCTCGTCAGCCATTGGGCTTGGCGCCCCCGATTGGGGTCCCGGCTCTGCTGGTGAACGGAGTTTGGAAGCCTCCTGAAACAGTCGAGAACGGCGCGGGAATGCCCGCGGCCTGCATTGCGTTCTCTTGCCCGTAGTTCCGCAGCCAATCTAGGTTGATGCCGCCCAACTGCTTTTGCGTGGCGGCCGCAGTATCCTTGACGGACTGCTGCCACTGCTGCATGAGCTGCTGAGTAAACCAATCGTTCTGGCTGCTGCTGTCGCTGCCACCGCCGCCCATGTGTCGCCCTCGGTATACCGGGGTCGAAGGTGGATTATCGGGGGTGCGTTCTCAACGCACTAAGGGCGCGGGTAGAAGACTTCAGCCCCGGCGCGCAGGCAATCGGCGAAGAGGCGATCCGGGACCGCGGACAGTAATCCTCGACCAGGAAGGCCTACCAAATGCCGCACGGTCATCGTGCAACACCCGATTATCCGCATGTGAGGACCAGGAAGCTCGCGGGCGGAGATGCGCAAAACAGCCCCCTCCGCCGCGGCGTCTGAAATATATTTCGGGGCTTCATGATCGGGGACAACCGCGACTTTCGTCCCCTTGCCGTCAGGATCAATGAAAATCCACGTTCCGGCCGATTCGCAATGACCGAAAGCGCAAACATGCTTCCAATGGCCTGGTATTGCCCAATTCCAAAAAGGGCTCGGAACCCGAGGCGAAAACGCCACGTACCAAACAGACACGCGCCCGCTCGTACGCTGGATAAACATTATTTTTTCTTTCCGCCCTTGCGGCCCTTGCCAGCCTCAGAATAAGCGATCGCAATCGCCTGTTTCTGCGGGCGGCCGGCGCGCATCTCGGTCGCGATGTTCGAGCTGGTCGTTTTCTTGGAGGAGCCTTTTTTCAGGGGCATCTCAATATCTCATGAGGTTGGGATGGCGGCGAGCTGCGCTTGTAACGTCGCCTGGATGCCTTGAAACACAGGAACAGCCGCCTGCATCGCCGCGCTGGAGCCCGGAACATCCAGGGGGAATGTGACAAGCGAAACCCCGAATCCTCCCGAGTCCTTTATGTCAAACGCAGTAATCGTCCAGCCCTCCGCGATGCCGGCGTTCAAATCCGAAATAGCCTTGGTGATTGCGCCTATCTTGGTGGCGAGATCGCCAGCAAGTAGCGCGTTTGTTGTTGAAATAGCCATTATCCTACTTTCCTTCCGCCAAGATTCCACCGCGTGCCGCCGTAACCCGACGTTTTAATCGGGCGTACGTTGACGATCGCGTCAAGGCCAACCATCGCCCGGCCCTCGCCCATCCCCAAGAAGGCATATTGCAGCGCGTCGCAGATATCCGAGTATTTGTCCTTGATGGGCTCAGGCTCACCGAGCGCGTTCTTCTTTATCCTGTATCGCCCGCTCATCGCCGCCTTCAGCGTCTGGCAGCCGGTCGGGCTGAGGTTGAATCGCGGCAATCCACGCACGAGCCCGTCGAGTGGGCCGCCGAGGACGCTCTCGACCGCCATAATCCGCGTCGCCATCGCATTATTCTTCACGGGTGCGGGGCTGACCAACAATCCATTGTATTTAAATACGTCATACGATGTCCGTTCGTCAGCCTGGCCTCGATCTTGTCCTTTTGGATCACCAAAGATTCGATATCGGCAGCCGGCATAAGTTTTCTCAAGAAAACGCTTAAACTCAGGAGCAAATCCCGTGGCGCTAACTCCATAGCGTCTAAATTCGTGCTGAATGAAAATTCTTCCATCTATAACCTGCATGCAAATCGCGGCGGGACGCGCCCGTCCAAAATCGAGCCCGACGATGACATCGTGACCAGGGACAACCTCAAGGGTTTCCGCCGCAATATGTGTGTCGGAATTGAAGTTCTTGAATACGGGCGACCCATCCACGACAAACGTAATTTGATTCCGCAGACGGCTATCGATCCAAGCTTTTGTCTTACCTTGGGCTTTCTGTTCATAAAACGCCGCGCCTCCCTTCAACCACCGCACATTTTCGGCATCCGGATTAATCCGGTACCCCACAACATTCCGCCCAGTCTGACCGCGAAGCTCCAATAACGCCGGCGGTTGAACGAAATACGCCCAGTCGTGAGGCAGACCCGCCTTGATGATTTCATCCTCGTCTTCCTCCTCAATCGGGACCTCGCCGGTGATTTTCGGCAGCCAATGCGTCTCGTCCGGAGCGTTCATGTCGGCGATAATGCCGTCCCACGTCGAACCGCCCCTCGTGACAGAGGGATACCGACCCGTGCGGCTCTCAGCCTCCATGAAAATCAAATGGCTCATATACTCGAGCTCGTTGAACCACGCGCCGGTGTATTCCATCGATCGGAACTTCTGAACGTCGCCCTCCTCCAATGCCGAGAAAAATACAACGTCGAGCTCGATGTCCCCGATTCTGATCTCATGACGATAAGGCCGATCCCAAAAAAATCGCCCGAACTTTTCCTCGGGAAACCAATCAAGCCACGTTCTGATGGTCGTATTTCGCAGATTGGGATACGAATCGCGCAAAATGATCCAGCGAGAGTGCCGCTTGCCCGTCTCCGGGTTTAAACGCTGCTCCATCGCGTGCATGTAAATCCGCATCGCGCACGCAGAGCTCGTCCCCGAACCAAGCGGCCCCCGGATAATCGAAACATGGGAACGATCGCGCAAAAATTGCCGCAGAACTTCGCCGTCAGGCTGATAAATCGGGAATCCCTCTGGCGAGCTAGGAAGGCCAAACTCAGTCATTCATGGGCCCGTAGCGCCAAGGGAAAAATATGCGGCGGCAGATCAATACGACTCCACAAAGAATCAGGCCAATCATACCCAAGGCAAAAATCGAGGAAAGAACCCCAAAAATGACAGAAAAATCAGCCGGCAACGCGCAACCCACTGAATACCATACCAATGCTCCAAGAACGAAGCCCTCTGCCGCGAAAAAAATACCCCAGCGCATCTCCGCCCGCTCATAAATGGTCATTTCATACTCGCTTCAATCTAACCATCCCAAGGCCGGGAAATCGCAACGCTACCTTCACGCCGCGCGAAAGATCAACACACCGCTTGGTCCACAACGCCGGACCCCAATCATTGTGGACAGCAATTACGCTTCGGCCGCGATAGGTGACTTTGTAACGGTCGCCGAAGTGATGAGATCGCAGGGCAATCGATAAACCACTGGGATGAAACCGAGCCCCGCTCGCCGTCACATGCCCAGACTCAGCCCCATACCACGACGCTCGGCAGTTCTGAGCGCTCGCAGGAACACACGCAACAAACAAAATGAAAAGAACGACGATGATGGACATGACATCACCCAGCGGGCAGTGGATTCCTCACAAACCCATTAAGCCCCACTTCGCCAGCAACCGCAACGACCGTCAATACCGCACCAGCACCCGCGTACATTTCCGGGTACTTGTCCATGCTCGACGTGTAAACAATGTTGCCGCGCGACCCGTCGCCAGCGACAATCATCCCGTCGCCCCAAAAACCATAAAATTGATTGGAAAATGCGCCGCTTATGCCGCCGTCAGGCGAGTTACCGAAATAAATCGCCGCCCCCTTGCCACCAGCCTGCCTCGATGAACCTGCACCAAAAAAGTAACAGTCGTCGGCGTTGCACAACGCGTAAGCGCAACCGTCCTTGATCGTCACATGAGTGTCAGTCGCAACAACAAAACATGTGTTCAGGCTGCTTCCGCGAATCCCATCAAGGGTAATGCCGTTCGCACCGCCCCCTACCGAAACCGTCACACTCTCAAGGCTCGTCCGATAGTTCGGCAACGGCGCGCTCGTCTTCATCGTGCCGCAATAAACACCATTCCCCGTCACACCAACAATATGCAAGTCCTTGTAATGAGCCCGAGAAGACGACAAACACGAAAGCCCATTCCCAGCAATCCCAAAACCATCAATCGATAAATCAGAAATACCGCCGTTGTCGATCCGGCTCTCAGAACCAAATGGCTTGTCGGAAAAGACATTTCCACCGGCCGGCCCCGCCCACCGAATAATCGTCCCAGTCGCCGCAACGCTGTCCCAAATCGCAGGACCCCGAAATGCCCCCTTAATAAAAATATTGCTCCGACGTAAAATAGGGCTACCAATAGAATATACAGCAGGCTCTAAATATACCGTCCCCCCACCAGGACCAGTCGCTAAATCAGAAATCGCCCCGTTGATCGCCGGAGCGTTGTCCCCCAATGTCCACGGGACATCAATCTCCCACGTCCGACCGCCATTCGGCTTAGTCATCAGCCATTTCCTCATGCCCCCAGTCGTCATAATTCGGCAAAGGATCAGCGCTACCCGTCACTAAAATATAAAAACCCCCCGCGATGCCGCTAATCGCGTAAATAAAAAACATAACCTTCAGAAAATTGCCCATCGCTACCTGTCACACCGATACGACCAACCCCAAAGCGGACTCCAATAACCCTGGTCGTTGTACTGACACCGCCATAAAGCCGTATCAATAATCTGACCCCCAGCCCACGTCGCACACGAATAATCAGGCTTGTAAAAACCCGCGTGCCCGCTCGTGCACAAATGAGCATCGCCCGGCCCCGAAAGACCATAATTGTACGGATACCCCGCTAACGCAGGCGAACTAATCGCAAAAATACCAATCGCCGCAGCCACCCTCAGAAACTTGCCCATCACATGCCTCACAATTTACGGAAAAAAATTAGAAGAGCTACAGAGCGAGGTACGAGTTCACTGAACAGCGCCCCGATTTTGCCCCCCCGGTCGCGCCCCTCGATAGCCCTATTACGCGCGTGCGCTGATGCAAACGACGCACATCCCTAAGAGATTGCAACACCTTAGTAGCTAGCCGTTGTAGTTCTCACTTAGCACCAGCTCTCTTGGGCTAGCCGATGAGGCCTACACCTAAGAACATATCCACTCGTCCAGCTCCGCTGTCTCATAGCTGCTGTTCGTTTGCGTCGTGGGTTGGTACGCGTCTAAGCGACGTGTTGTAGAGGGGTTAGTCGCGCGCGAGGAGGGGGCACGGTGTGGATAACCGCGATCACATTTTGCAACAACGCACTGTCTGCCGAGTATGGGCGCCTACATGCGCGGGGGCTTGACATAATTGTGGCGAATGGCCTGAAATCGGTGCATCTTGTTAGACCTTATGTTAGACCCTTGCATGGCATTGAGTGGCGACGCGAAGCGTGAGTATCAACGTATTTACATGGCCGAGCGCCGCGCCATTCAGCGCATGGAGAGCGATATGGCGAAGATGAACTGGGAGCGCGCCAACAGCCGCGTCGATAGTGGATTTCAAGCTTGGGACAAGCGTGAGGCACTATTGGCGTTGGCCGAGACGTACGCCGATCCGCGCATGGACACGTCGCGATTTGGCAAGATCACTCCCACCAGAGAGGGATATATCACCCTCTTGGACATAGCCGAGTTGCGTGGCTACGCTAAGGAGTGGGCGTGGCACAGGTTCAAAGATCGGTTTGGCAAGTGTCCACGGTTTGATGAGAACGGTGCGCTGATTACTCGATCGGCGGCAGCCCGAAGGCGATAGAGGCGGGGACGCCGGTTAGCGAAACCGGTCTTGCGTAGGGAATGATTGGTTATCCCTGCCGCCGTGCGCGCTCACACCACGCCCCCTAACTCACATATTGCTGTTGAGACCGAGCCATTTGAACATGTGCGGCATAAGCACGATGGTCGCTGCAAAGATAGCGAGCATGAGCACGCAGAATATATAATCGTTTGCTTTCACTTAGTTATTTCCTTCAGCTTCTTCGCCAATCGTTTAGCAGCTGGTTCCCATGTCTTCTTCAGATCAGCTTCGATATAGGCGAGGAGGAGCTTGTTGATCGTTCTCTGTTCGTCAAGCTCCAGCGCCGCGCTGTCAAGCACTTCCCATATGTCTTCGATTGTTTTGTCGCTCATTCCTTTTCCTCGATAACCGGTGTTCCCAAGTTCACCACATACCCGGCGGGCGCAAGGAGCGTTTGCTGGCGATTGTCGTGCCTGCTCAGATCGACGTGAACGGCGGGCGCAGGGTCTTTGATGCGCAGGCGATCGATCGCAGCGAGCCTCGTAGCGCCTGGCTGAAGCGGGTTATCGCGGATTGATTGAGCCGTGGCGAAATTGGTTGGGTCTTCAGCCTCAAATCGTGCAAGCCGCTGTTCGTGCAGAGCGTCCTTGAACACGCGCTGATGCCGCCAGTACTCGAGGTGCCGCCTGGACATCCCGAGGGCCTTTGCAGCCACGTAATCGCCGATTGGAGTGCCTGGGGCGATCTTCTCGCCATTGCCGAGTGTGAGCTCCTGGTCAACGCCATGCCACATTGCGTGTAAAAGCCTCTTAGCGCGCGAGTCCAGTCTTACCGCTTGTTTATAGCCGTGTACGACAAGAGCTTTATTCATTTTTTCCACCTTGCGAATGCCGCAATACGCGCTATTTCGCTTCTTCGTTTTGCTGACAATTTGGACGCCCTTGCTAATCCGCCCCTGCTGGCATTTGTAGCCAAAATACCCTGTGGATAACTCAATTCTCCCTCGAGAAAGTCGCTGCTTGCGGGAGCAGGCACAAGCGCTATTTCAACTCCCAACGCAGTCAGCAATTTGCCCATGCTCTTAGGGCCGATGCATTTCTGGTAGTTCCGCGGCACGCGTGGCTCAGCTATCAATTTCGCCGTGTAGCCCGATTGCAGTCCAGTCAGGGCGTCGAGCCCAAGAAAGCTAAGCCCCAATGACATGCGCCGGCGGTTGAGCATGGCGCGGAAGCTCTCGTAATCGCGTGCTGTGGCGCATCCCTCATTCGGCGCACCAGTTATCGGGTTCATTCCCCCAGCAACCATGTCCTCAACCAATCGTTGAGATCGATAAACGCCGCGATGCCGAAACACAGGCCGCCGACGTCAAGGAGCAGTCTTTCAAAGCTCATTTTCAGCCGCGATCTCTCCTAGCTTTTGTTGCAGGGCCGTCGAGACGGCTGGAGGCGCGGTGCGGTAGTCTACAGTATCAGCTGGCGGAAGCAGCTCAGCGGGCTTCCTGGAGGCCCTGGCGTTCATCCTCAGCTCATAGGCTAAGTGGCGGAATAACCGGCCGAGGCGCTCGCGCATCATTTCCATTTCGTGCTCAGCTCTCATATACGTGTCCACGCGTGAAGGGCGACTGAGATGAACACTATGAAGCCGCCAATTATACAGCCAACAATGATCACATCCCCAATCCGGTCGCTCATCATATCGATGTGCTTCAGTAGTTCATTAAACTGAGCGTCATTCATGTCGGTGGCCATTCGCTAGGGAATCTCCAACCGCCGTTATGGCACGGCGGCGATTTGCCTTTCGTCTTGCGCCAGTAAGAATCCCATGCCTCCCACTGCGGTGTGTCCAGCTCAACGCGAATGCCAATATCAGCATCGGCAATTGCGTGATGCTCCCCATTCGCAAGCGGCAACTCATCATCGTAGCAGCCCTTATTGAGCCACACGTCAGGCGCTTTGATGTATTGCTTTTCGGTTGATTGAGTGGCACTTGCGTATCGCTTTGCGGCATTGATTAAGTGCTCAAAACTCACTTGCTTGAGTGCCACCTCAAAGCGTTTGATGGCCGCTTGCTTGTTGATGCGCTTCGGAAATGCGGCCCAAAACTCCTCAAATTCCCTCGCGCGCGCGGCAGTTAGTGTAGAGGCCTTCCGAGGTAGAGCCTTGTTTTCCTTACTACCTTCTTCCCTATATATCTCCTGAACTAAATAACTAGGAGGGTTAGGAAGGGGTTTGATATTACTCTTTGGGGGAACCTCGGGAACCTGGCAAAAAGGCGCAACTTGGGCCTCAAATGCCGCATTTTGAGTTTTTTGAGTATGCTCAAACGCCTCAACTTGAGTGTTTTGCTGTGTCAATGATGCAACACTTGCGTTTTTTGAGTGATCATTTTGAGTGTTTTGAGGTGCCTCAAAATCAGCAATAATGTCCGCAATGATGCTCAAAACATCCGCAACAATTGCTTTGGGCAATGCGGCAATGCGAAGCAAGATTGCGGGCGGTATGGGGATCATGCACGCGCTGCCTTTGAACGATATTTCCGATAATATTCGCGATTGTATTCTGTTACGTGCTCGCGGTTTTTGTCGCGCCAAGCCGTCTTCCATTCACGATAATGAACAGGATCGCGGCTGTCGTGCAACCGTGTCTTTAGATGCGGTGCACCAAGCGATACCCTCGCGCTCATTCCGCTGCCTCCCTAGCTCGCCAGCGTTCAAATGTCTTCGACCTGCCGGAACGTTCTCCTGGCTCAAGGATAGTCACCACCTTGCCATGCTCGAGGACGAAGGTCCCGTGATCAGTAACGAGCGACGTGGCGCCAACCGCAAGAGCTTCCGCGCAGATGGAAGCTATTTCCATTCTCCAAGGGTCGAGATTGATCTCCTGGACTCGCTCGATCCATCTGATGAGCGCATGGTCTGTAACTGGGCTTTTCATTTTTTTGCTTTCCTCCTCTTAACGACGATATAGGGGCGCAACTCAGGATGAGCCGAGCGGAGAGCGTCTAGTATTTCTGGCGATTCGCTATTGCTGAATGCCAAACCAGATGCACATGCGGCGTGCTCGCGCAGATAGTTTGAGCGTGGATGCCAGCCGTCATTTTCGACGCGCTCTTTCATAAAAAGTGCGGCCTTATAAAACGCTTCGATCTTCTCTTCGCTTGTCACTTTCTTGATTTCCTTGCGTGTGCCTCACAATAAAAATGTGCCGTGCGTTTTTTGTTGCAGAAGTGGAAGCCGGCATCCTCTGGCTCGCCGACCGGCCAGCGGCACCCGCAGACGGCCACCACAGCCGCGGCGGCGGGCGATATGGCCATCTGAGCGAGACGCCAGTCATTGGGCTCGATAAGAGCTATGGCTGGCGGGCGAGAGTTTGGGCGCTCTCCAGGTAGAGCCGGCTGGAATGGTCGCGCCAAAATACTCTCTACGGCGGCCTGGAATCGCGGCCTGAACCGCGCTGCCTGTTCCTCAATGGGCGTGATGAGCTCGCGGGCCACTTTGAGGCCAAGTTTTTCCTTCTGTGATTCCGCGAGCCGCAGTTGTGCAAGGCGATTGGTAGCTGCCGTAGTGTCTCCTTTTGCGTAATGAGGTTTCGGCGCCGGTATGGTTGGGCCGCGCGCTATCAGCTCATCATCGGCCGCCTGCGCTTTCCGGACCATTTTCTCGGAATAGGCGATCCAGCTGCCCGTGATGGTCATTTGCAAATGACCTCGGCGCCAAACCTCGCGATCAACGCCGCCTCGGCTCGGTTGTGATCTTTCTTGCGTTCGAAATGCTTGGCGCATGCCGGAAAAAGCTGGAGAGCGAGAGCTCGGGACTTTTCCTTGTCCTTTGTCAGCTTCCAGTGTTTTTTCCAGACTGTCGGGCTTACCGAGCGGCGTGGAATATTTAATGCGCCAAGAATTCCGTCTATTACGCCGCACGCTCTGCCGAACTTGAAGGTGGATGACACTCCTTGCCCTGGCATTGCGCCGACAGCCTCGAACACGGCGAAATCCGGCGCCATCTGGCGAATCCGATCGGCGAGCCGTCCGCTGTCGATATGCCCGTAGGCCGTAGGGAAGTCCTCGGCAATGACGCGATGCGGCGCCTCTGGCCAATAGAAAGCGAGGGCGCCGCTAACGCCTGGATCGATACCTAAAATGCAGGTTGTCACTCGGCTGCGTCTTCAAACTGCAGTTCAGCCTGTACGCCAGGATGAAGCCACTCGATGATTTGAGAATGCCGGGTAATTCTATCAATGATAGAATCTCGATCCATGCCCTTAAGCTGGAGAGCGAAATCGATATCCTTCTTCGGGATGCCGTCAGCCTTGGCAGCTTTGTACGCCTGGCGGATTTCTCCCGCTAGCGCAGCGAAATCTAGCTTCATTGGTAGAATTTCGTCGCAAGCCTTCATGAGCAACGAGCGTTTTTGTTCCTGCGTGAGCTCCTTGACAACGCTGTTATCGCCCATGCCAGGCTCCATGCCAGCGTGCATGTAGGCTTCGCCCTCTTTCGTCTTATTCCGTGATCCTAGCGGCCGTCCCATTTCGTTTTCCTTTCGTTGTGGTTGGACGCGGCGCCCAACGGAGCGTTGCCAAGAGCCTAGTCCAACCATCGAACGGTTTGGAGGCGTTCGAGGAGCTGCGAGCGTTGACAGCCCAGGGCTCTTACCGCGCGATTCTTATTTGCGGGTTGGTGGAAAATTAAACTCAGGTCCCGTGATTCCGAAGGCGATAAGAGACACGATCAGAAGCCCGGCGTTGAAGGCGAGGTCGATGGCTGGGAAAATTCCGATGCCTGTGAACATTTCTCCAACTCCTTCACAAATCGTGATTGTTATTTACTCGGCCGCTTCTTTAGACGAAGGCGGCGAATAGAAATCATTTGGCGTAACTTTTCCCTCCGTAAAATCCAGAATTCGGCGCATGACCGCCCGCCTCGGCAGGCTATGCTCGCGCACCCAAATGCTCACGGCCTGCTGTGTGACGCCGATCGCTTCCGCGAAGGCGGGCTGTGTGAGATTTTTTTCGGCGAGAAATTGGTCGAGCTTCATAAGCTCATAAAACGATATTTGGTTGTTTATGTCAACATCGAAACATAGTTAGCCTAACACGGAATATTTTCAGATACTTATGCGATGGGAAGACGCCGGGTGGAGAAGAAGCATAAGGCCAAGCCGGCGTGGACAACCCGGCTGGAGGAACTGCGTAAGCACGTCAAGCTTGACCAGGTGCAGTTCGCCAAAACGCTCGGCCTAGCCAGCCAACAGGCCTACAATCGGTTCGCTATGGGCAAGTCGGAGCTTAAGGCCGAGCTGTGCCTTAAAATCCGCAAGGAATACGGAGTGTCGCTTGATTGGCTAATTGCCGGGAACGAACCCGTCACCTCGACCAGACAAGTTCCGGTCGAGTGGAAACCGGGGATTCCGCTAGCTGTCCACGCTCTCTCTCTTTCAGAAATGATCGCAGCTCTCGCAAAAGACCCCGCACTGCTTCAATCTGATCGCCCACCGGCCGACCGTCCTCAGCCGAAATCTCAAGATCGTTCAGCCGGCGAATCAAAGCCAGGAAAACCCTCTCCTCGAAAGACATAATTTTTTCGTCCGGCAGGCCTGATTTTATTTTCCACTGCATCGCGCCAAAATATCCGCCATGTCAAGCGTCGCTGCCAAAACATCCACGATAAAATATTGTTGACATAGACAATGAGATATTGTTATATGCGCCATCAGCCAGACAATCACGCTGGCATGGAGAGCCAATGTTGAAGCTCGTACAGCCAATCGAAACCAGCACAATTCCCTATGACAGCGCTGTGGTGGCGGGGAAAAAGATCGTTGCTGATATTGAGGACATGCAATGGCGGCTCGGCGCGCTTGCCGATCGCCTCGAGCCGAAATACGGCGACGCGACTTTGGCAAGGTTCGCCGAAGAGCTGGGCATCAATTACCGCACCTTGAAGAACATGCGCTGCGTTACCCGAGCTTGGCAGGAATCGGACTGCCGTCCGTCCTTTTGTATTGGCCAGTCTTTAATGGCCCATCCAAATCGAGAAGAGATCGTGCGCAAGAACCCATTCTTGACTGTCCACGCCGCGCGCGCGCTGTCCAGGGAACTGCGAGAGCCCGCGAAAGAAATAGTTGCGGCCGACCCCATCCAAGAAGAATGCGCGGATTGCGACGGCCCGGAAGAATTTTGGGTACGCAGTTTAGGCAACATCCTTGGGGATGTTCTGTCGATCCGCGCCATGTGGACCAAGCTCTATCCGGGCTGGGAAAAATTCGAAATCCCTTCGTCGCATGTCACGCTTGCTAAGCAAGCGGCAAAGGAACTGAACCAATTGGCAAGCGAGTTGAGGAGTTTTGCACGTGTTAAGGACTAGACGGTTCTACTATGGCCCGCAAGGTCAAGAGAAAACCATGTGGTGGGACCTGAGATGGTCTCCCGCAACTGAAAACGTAACCATCAATGGCAAGCTCATGCATGCCTTGAAGGGCATGCCGGGGATGTCTGTTGGGTGTGTAATGTCCAACGTGGCATTCGACAAAAGCAACCAGCCAGCGTTCCCGCACACGGTCTACATGGCGCAGTTCCTGAAGAGCATTGCGCTTATTGTGGACGAGATCAAGAACGGCTCCCCGTCACATTGCGTGGTCTACGCGCACTCTTACGGCGACATTGTCGATCTTAATGATGTGGGCGAGCTCAAAAAACTGGCAAAGGACAATCCAGCCTTGGTCGAGCGCGATTTTACGTTGCGCGCGTACCATTCAAGCGAGCCCGGCAAGAAGAAGTCGCCAAAGAACACACCAGAGCCCAAACCTGCGACCCCGAAAATAATGGTGGCCGCCGTCGAGAAACCCGACGGCGAAAATGCACCGGTTGCCCGTAAAAAGGCTCCTGTGCATCGGGGAGTGCTGGGAAGGGCGGTGAGATATGGTCAAGTTGATCGTGGCGTTGCCAAGCAATTGTCGGAAATGGCCAGGCGGTAGGCATGGCCCTAGCCCATGCCGGGCGCGAGCGCGGCATGCACGAGGGCCAAGAGGAGAACGCCATGATAAGCGGCCACAAGTCAGAGCAATCCGTCGTGAACCATATCCGCATGCTGTACGCGCTTCAGGACCGCACGAAGGAAGCCGATGATTTCATGTACAAGCTTGCGCAAGACTATCTCACTTCGAGCGCGGACAATGTCACCGCCCGTCGCCGTGCCCATGACTTGCTCAGAATCGCAGCGGGGACGATATGACCATTTCGCGCGAGGTAGCAAACGTCATCGTCCACATGATGACCGAGGCGCAGCTCGCCCGCGTCATGAACCGCATGAAGCGGTATTCCGATGCATTCCCAGATATCCGCGACGTGATCGCGCAGGCCGTCCACGATGAGCTTGTGGCGATTATCGCCAATCTTCCGCCAACCGTGGAGCGACTCAATGACCGCGCACTCCCGACATTTTCCAATCCACCAGCCGGACGATCCGGGGTTTGACGAATTTCCCGAGCCCAACGTGGGCTATTATCCAGGCTGGCTCACCGCGATTATCTGGGTTGCACCGAGCGTATTGTTCTGGGCAATCGCCTATGTGGTTCTCATTGAAGTGGTGCTCCGATGACCAGGGAAGAGCTCAGAACCAAGGCGATCTGGACATTGGCATCCACAAATTTTGATTTCCAGAAGCCCGCGAACGCTCGCAGCTTCGCTCAAATGCCGACGTTTATCCGTGAGCTGCTCATTGAGAAAATGACCGTCGCCTTTGGTGCGCTTGGCGAGGCCGGGTTCCCTGTCCTTGGCGATATAACGAGCGAGATGATGCAGGCTAATAGCGAGCTTCCTCATAACTCGTCACTGGCAACTAGGTTTAAGACCATGCTCGAGGCCGGCGATCTGACGAGGAAGCTATGACAAGCGATACCTGGCCGTACGCGTTGAATTCACGCGGGCACCCAATCGTAACCTGTTTCTTGGACGCCGGGGTTGATGGCGAGATAGCGACCTGGCGATCCTACGTCGTGTTGCCAAAGCCGGCTGGCAAGTCCGAATTCAACTATGAGGCGGCAGCTTTCCGCGCCGGATGGAAGCGGGCCGCGCTAGGGGGCTGGTTCAAGCCAGGGGAATTGGCGCGGTTCGCAGGAGATGTCCGCGAGCTTTGTTTCTACATTGGCGTGGGCCCAGATTGGGAAGCGTGGGGGCATCAGACATACCGAGAAAGGCTCACGTCATGACAAAACTTAGAACTTTTTTCTTTTTCTCATTTGGCCTGACTTTCTTGTTTGGCTTCCTGCTTGGCGTCTGGCTTGGCAAGCAGTCGCCGTGCTCTGAGGTCGAGCAAATAGATATTGGGAAGGTGCTGCAGTGACGGAAGATAAAATTGCGATCATGGTTCTATCCACCGGGATGGAGATGATCGGCGAGGTCCTTTCCGGCACAACCAAATTCGGAATTGACGCCCTCGTCATTTACAAACCGTCTGTTGTGTCGATCCAGCCGACCGGCCTCGGATTGCGCAGCGTCTTTGACGGCAATCCTGCTTATTCAGGGCCTGACTTGGCGATATCGCGCCACGCGGTCGTGATGATCTCCAAGCCGAGCAAGAACCTCTTGGACGCGTATAAGGCGCAGCGCGCCGGATTGCTCGCCGCCGCCCCGATCGGTCCAAAAATTACTGGAAGAAATCAATGATCGAATCTCCCCTCCCCGTCGGCATTCATTACAATGTTTCGGCCGCCGCATATCACGCGGACCCATGTGAAAAGCCATCGCTGTCTTCGTCGGTGGCAAAAATTTTGATCGAGAAGACGCCGCGTCATGCCTGGCACGCGCACCCTCGGCTCAATCCTGATTTTGCGGCGGATAAGAGCCCCAAGTTTGATCTCGGCTCCGCCGTCCATGAGCTCATGCTCGGCAAGGGCGTGGGCTATACGGTCATTGACGCCGCAGATTATCGCGGCAAGGAAGCACAGCAAGCGCGCCAGAAGGCCCGAGAATCCGGCACCGTGCCATTGCTCGGGGAGCAGTACAAGCAGGCCGTCGGGATCGCCAAGGAGGCGCTCGACGCCCTCGCCAAAATGGATGTGCATCTAGAGGATTACCGCAACGAGGGCGTGCTCATTTGGGAGAACCACGAGTTGCCATGTCGAGCGATGGTGGATTCGATCGGCCGCGGGATACACCAAATTTGGGATATCAAAACCACGTCCGCAGGTCTCTCGGACTTTGCGATCGCCAGGAATATCGTCAACTTTGGTTATGATCTTCAGGCCGCCTTTTATATCAAAGGCATGGAAGCGCTCTTCCAAGAACTCACCGACCGCATCGAGTTCAGATGGGTGTTTGTCGAGACTGATCCGCCATATGACCTTCGCGTTATCCAGGCCGATGCAACCACGCTGGAATTCGGGCGCCGCAAGGCCGGGGCCGCAATGCTCATGTGGGCAGCGTGCATGAGCTCTGGCAACTGGCCGGGCTGGCCACGCGGCATCGGGAAAATCACCTATCCGTCTTGGGCTGAGTCCGCCTGGCTCGACCGCGAGCTGCAAGAGGCGGGGATCGAATGATCTTGGCAGGGCCGGGCGAGGCAAGGCAAGGATTTAAATGACTGATATTTTGCAAACAATCGAGCCAAAAAGCGATCAACTCAACGCCGATGATCTTCTTGGCGGCCGCACGATCACGATCACGATCACCGATGTCACTATCGTGCCAGGCGATCAGCCGGTCTCGCTCTATTTCGAAGGCGACGACGGAAAACCCTACAAGCCCGGCAAGTCCATGCGGCGCGTTATTGTGAACGCATGGGGGACGGACACCAAATCGTACGTCGGCCGCAGGATGACGCTCTACCGCGATGACAAGGTGATCTTCGGCGGTGTCCAGGTCGGCGGAATACGGATTTCGCATATGTCCGACATCAAGCAGAGCATAACGATGGCTCTCACGGCCACGCGCGCCAGCAGGAAGCCATTTACCGTTGAGCCGCTTGAAATGGGAGCACAAGGCCGCATGCCTGGGGGCGTCTTTGCCGAGCCGCAGGAGCTGTTCGAACTCATCGAGAATGGCAACGAGGCGGCGACCGGCGGTATGCTGAAGGCATTTTGGACGAGCCTTTCACTAGCACAGCGCAAGGCAATCGGCGCCGCTCAGCTAGAAACATGGAAGAAAATAGCAGATGAAAAGTCCAATCCCTAAGGTAGTTAGAATAATAGGAGCTGCATTTTTTATTCCTACGGCGGCTCTTTGCTTCACATTGCTAGTTCAGCACCCATCACCCGACAATGGTGGCATATATGAATTGTTGGCCGTTTCTACGTTTATGAGCGGTTTTCTGATATTTATATAGAAAATACTTGACATAAATATAATACAGCACAATATCTAAGTATGGAGGATCGGATGGTCGGTATTGCACTTGTAACATTCAGCGTATGTGTAACTTATTGCGTATCCGTTCTTTCCATTCGCATCGATAAACTAGAACGCAGAATAAAGGAGCTAGAAAAACATGTCTAAGAGCAAAGAAGTTTCAACTATTACTAAAGCGGCAGGCATGGCCGCCAAGAACATCGCGCGGATGGAAGCCTGCGCAGAGCTTGTCCACGCCGAGGAGACAAAGCGCCGGAGCCTGCAGCTCGTGTCGACCGGCGAGCAGTTCAGCGCTCTGATCCGCCACGGTAAGACCACGCTCCAATTCGAGGGCGATTCGTTCGCGGTAACGCATAACGACTGACCCTTCGGCCTGCCGGGTGTCCTCCCGCCCGGCAGAGCGAAGCGCCAGGCAACGGCTCAGAAATGAGCCAGCGCATGCTGAGAAATCGGTATGAAAATGGAGCGCCTGTCCTAGGGATTAATGCGCGGATACGACACGCCCGCGACGCTTCATCCAAGAAAGGAAAGCACATGACACAACTAGGGTACTTTGGACTTGCAGCTGCGATGATCGGTGGAATGTTGCTTCTCGGCATCCCGGCGAAATCCCAGGAGCTCGAGGTAACGCCGTATGGGCCGCGCATTGGGATCGGGCCGCGCTATCATCATGAATGGAGACGCCACGAAGATTCCGATCGCGATTATTGGCGCCGGCGCCACCACCGTCACCATCATCATTGGGATGACGACGAAGATTGAGGAGGATTAAATGAGACGTATATTCGCAATTACGATGGTCGCAGCGCTCACCGCTGCCGCGCCGGCATATGCTCAGCATTGGCATGGGGGAGGCGGTGGGTGGCACGGCGGCGGAGGAGGCTGGCATCATGGCGGCAGTGGTTTTGGACCTGGCGCCGCCATTGCTGGCGGCTTGCTCGGGCTCGGGATCGCTGGCGCTATAGCAGGGTCTCAATATAACGACGGCTATGACGATGGTTATACGCCGTACTACGCCGCTCCTAGATACAGCGCTCGCTGCCCATATGGCTACTACTTCGCCAGTGACGGACTGTGTTATCCGGGCTGACGTTTCGGCATGGGCTTGCGAGCCCATTGCGAAGCGCCTGCTTCACTAACAAGGGAGATTAAAATGACACACAATTTTCTAGGCCTATCAATCGCCTTCGCCATCTTGTGGATGGTGTTCGCCATCCCGGCCCATGCCGAGACTTGCTACAGCACCTGCTCGACCAACAGCGGGGGCATTCAGACATGTAACTCGCAATGCTACTGAGAGGCTTGCTGTTCGTGCTTGCCGTCCTATTCGCGTGTGGCGCGCATGCGAGTGAGGCGGATTACCCGTCGAACAGTCGCGCGGCCTCACCAGTTCCAAGCGGCACTCGCGCGAGGCTGCATATCCTACCATGCGAAGCTGGCACTTCGTTCAAGAAATGTTCGAACATTTCTTTGACTGGGGAGCTTACCATCGCTGATGGCGATGCCTTCGCGCTCAGGACAAAAGAGATTGCGCGCGCCGTCGTGACGCTCGCCGGGGAAGGCGGCAGCACGTTCGCCGCGATTAAGATAGGCGAAATCATCCACGCCAAGAAATACGCGACAGTGGTTAATGGGTTCTGCTTTTCCGCATGCGCGTACATTTGGATCGCGGGCCAAGATCGCGGCCTCGGGCTGGGCGGGATGGTTGTGTTCCATCCGTCCTACAACATCGAGCAAGAGGACGTCGCCGACGGCTCTGGGAATGCCCTACTCGGGATGTATATGGCTCGCCTTGGCTACAATTATGACGATGTAATACGCACAATTGGGCATGGCCCAAACGATCTCCACGTCGTATTCATGAAGCTGGACGGCGTTGTAGACCGCCGCAACATTACGGCCGTTGAGTTTAGGGCAATCCTCGCAGGAGAGCCGCATTGAAGTTCGACGACCTTCCCCTCTACGCGACCGACAAGGAGCTTGCCGAGGCTTTTCTTGGCAAGCGCGCCTATCTGTGGCCGGCGATCGCTCTGCATTACGAGGGGCGCGGGCTACCAGCGATCGATAGCCTGTTTGGCGGACGCTACGTCCCCGCTGTTATTAAATTCTTCGATGCGGTAAATGGAGTAAACGGCGCCGCGCCGATCCCCGCGGCAGATGGGGAGGAACAACCATGGCCGGCCCAAAACTCACGGAAACGCCAGGCTTAGTTTATATCAAGCGCAAGTGTGGGCCGTCAGTTCCGATCTGGCGCGCACCCAAAGCCGCCATCAAGGCAGGCTTCCCGATCAAGACGTGGAACCTTTCGGAGTGTCCGCCTGCCGAGCTGCCCGCCCGCTGTCAGCGCATTTGGGCCGAGGCGATGGACTTCAAGGGAGAGCATCCGCCCCTCTACAATGGGACCATTGGCTCCCTCATGGAGCTTTATCAGACGCATAAGGAATCGTCTTATCACCAGCTCAAGTCGACAACTTCCAGGACATACGACACCTATATCGCAAAGATCATCAAGGCTTACGGGGCTCGCCGCGTCGGCAACATAACCGGCCTCGACGTGCTGCGTTGGGCAGAAGCCTGGTCGGATGGCAAACAGCACCTCGCCGCCGCCATGATGGCCGCCAACGTATTGAAATCCGCACTCGGATTTGGGCAGCTCTGCGGCTTTGCCGACTGCAGGCGTCTCCGCGAAATCCTCTCGGTCCTGCATCTGCCACGCCCGAAGGCCAGGGAGCAGGCTCCAGGGGCCATGGAGGTGCGCCGGGCCATGGATGCCGCCATTGCCCTCGGGCAGCCCTCAGCGGCCTTCTGCTACGCCCTGCAGTTTGAGACAGCGGCGCGCCAGTACGACATCACCGGCCAATGGGTTCCGATCAACGACCCGCGCATTTCGCCAATTACTGGGCGATCCAAAAAATGGATCGGCCCGACGTGGGCAGCGATCAGTGAAGATATGATTTTTACTTTCACGCCAAGCAAAACAGAGCGAACAACCGGCCGCCGAATCGGTGTCGATCTCAAACTCTGTCCGCTTGTGATGGAGGCGATTGCAAGCATCCCCTCTGCGGCGCGGATCGGCCCCCTCGTGATCGACACTCGCACCGGCAAGCCGTTTCCCGGGAGGTCTTTTTTGGCATTGTGGGATAAGGTCCGCACGCGGGCTGGGCTTCCAAAGACATTATGGAACCGCGACCTGCGCGCCGGAGCTCTCACGGAAGGCGGCATGGCCGGGGCTACCGCAGATGATCGCGCCAAGCTCGCGGGCCACTCTGGGCCAAAGATGGTGCGCGGAGTTTACGACCGGGATGTTCTGGTGAGCGCCAACCGTGTTGCAGAAGCAAGGGCGAGATTTAGGAAGGACGGAAAATGAAGCCAGGTGATCGAGTTTTATGTTGGGCTGGGGATATGGCCACCGTAATTCAGATCGATGGCAATGACGTGAAGGTATGCATCGATAGGACGGGGGAATCTTGGGTCCATCTGTCGCAAGTTCAGACCATGGAGCAAATTGGCGTCTCCGAAGCGCGCGCCAAGTTCAGGAAGGGAAGCGGATGACACATAATATGATAATTGCAATCGGGTTTGCGATGATGATCGTCGGTCTAGCGGTGGTCATGATTGGGGTCTGGAAAGCTCCGATGATTCGCACAACTTGGACCGCCATAAAGCCAGGCGATCCGGACCAGGTCCTTACGATAGACAAGGATGGCAAGGGAACCTGGGATTATCCCAAGAACAAATAAACACACGCCCAACGCACGCGTCACACGATAGATATATATATCAATGTGTTACTGCGCATATTTATTAACTGCTTGTTAATCCTACGTCGTTGATTCCATTATATATAAGGAGAAGGTGACGAAATGAACGAGATGAAAGAACTAGCCGCGAGGCCGATTAGTCTCGTTGAAACCCCTGTTGCCCACGATCCAAACCTATGGTGCAGGATTTTGCGGCTAGAGGAAAAATGCAGGCGTTATGAGGAGAGGCTAGCTAGAATCGCTAGAATCGCAGCGCTCGCGGAAAAGGAAACGGTGACGAAATGAGCGAGATGGTAGAGCGCGCAAAGAAGGCGGTCGAAGAATGCGGAATAGATTGGCAGGATTGGGATGGAAATTACGGCATCGCTGACAAATTCGATCTAATCGTCCGCACTGTCATCGCCGCCATGCGAGAGCCGACGGGAGAGATGATCGACGTAGGCAGCTACCCGGTTCCGCTTGATGCTGAAATGGCGGCAACCTCAAACGAAATAGCGCTGGAGATTTGGAAAGCCATGATCGACGCCGCGCTTGCGGAAAAGGAAGAGGAAACGAAATGAGCGAGATGGTCGAGCGGGTCGCAGAAGCGATGAATCGCTCCGAAGTAGATTGGCGGGACATAGACGAAGCTTCGGTCACCTGCCTTGCCCGCGCAGCGATAGCCGCCATGCGCCTGCCTACGCAGGAGATGGTTAAGGCTGGAGCACTTGCAACCAGGAAGATACTGGATTGGGACAGGTCTGCGACTGCGACTCGTGTATGGCAATCCATGATCGATGCCACACTCGCGGGAAAGAAGCCATGACGATGATCGTGTTCTTCCTCGGATTCGCCATCGGCTATCTGACGCGTGGCATCTTGGTGGTGGTTGGCGAAATATTGGACGAAGACCGCATCAGAAAATCAAAGCGCAATTAGACTGGTATGCTGCCCTGGCGGCGCTTGATAGACTGGGATCGGAGCCGCGGGAGCGCGACTCGCTAGATATATAGTGCAAAGCAAGGAAAGGCCGGCGATTGCAGCCATGATGATCGTCATCGTATTTTGATTGCTACCTTGCACCGTCTGAGTTCTTTGTAACTCAAGAGCCGCCTCTTTCGCAGCCGCAATCACCTTGCGCGCAGCCTCTGTCTCCGCGCCTTCGTGGCGCCCGCCAGCGAGCTTCAATTGCGATAAGTCGTTCGCGATCTGGGCCATTGCCGGATCGGAGACCGCAGCCCGACCGCCCATATCGTAGCGAAACTTCTCTACCTCCGCGAGGCGCGAGTTCATTGTAGCAAGCGTAGCCACAATATTGTCAGAGGTTTTGTTGATCGTCTCGCTGAGAGACGTAGTGACTTTGTCCAACTGCGTCGAGACCAAATCAGAGGTCGTCTTCATCTGCTCGCGTTGCGTCTCGGAAATCTGCTTGTCGTAATCTTTCTTCAGGGCGGCCAAGTCGTCGACCCGACGCCGCTCGGCGCTTATCACCATGTCGAAATAGGTGTTGACGTGTCTGATTTCCGCTGAAAGGTATCTTTCTGCGTCTGCGTCTTTCTCCCGCTGGAAGCGGGCTTGTGCGTCAACGAGCGCGAGAACGTTTTCGGTAGGGTCTATGACCGGAGCACCGCCAGCATCAACGCCGATGCCGGGCCGGCCAACCTTCCCCTCGTTTTTTGAGTATCCGGCGGCGGTTGCTCGCCTGGTTTGACGGGCGTCGGGTGCCAAATCAACCACCTATTTCCTCTGCTCCCACCGCCCAGCGATAAATCCCACCACAAGGCCGGCTACATACCAGCAGGCCGATGGTACGCTAAGCGACCAACCGTCGCAAGGAAGAGAGGTGCCGCTGCCACTGCTATCAAGAAGGCCGACCAGAGCAGCCAGCGGGTCCATCTCATAAAGGCCGCATTACAGTCAGGTTTGTTATTACATGCCTTCCGATCGGACCCATCCCCGAAGTGCAAGCAATCATCAATCCATGCGATGTCGCCTCATCGAACAAGCCAAGGATCGGCTGATAAAGCTCAGTCATCCTTTTCTTGAGATCGGCGGCGACATCGGCGTCCGAACGAACGGTCATGTCGAGTTTAACTATTTCA
>Ga0193727_1000017_pt1 | contig 45918 bp, 50 predicted proteins | sample H2c2metaG_FD_143051 | JGI IMG/M metagenome (GOLD analysis project Ga0193727, IMG submission 143051) | Soil microbial communities from a riparian zone of the East river system, Colorado, United States - H2c2 | ecosystem: Environmental > Terrestrial > Soil > Riparian zone | place: USA: East River...
CATCTCTCGTCATAATGGGTTGCAGGGAAAAGTACCACACGTGTATGGGGAATTGCGTTTTGCGATAACTCGCCACCCCTACCACTCTTTGAAATCGCCCTTGTGCTCGTGCGTTTCAATCACGTTGCCAGCTTCATCGTAAACGCGAATCACGGCATCGGCTGATCGGCTGTCGTGCTTCGCGTATCCGATAGCATTGCTGGCCGCATTCGGTTCGCCATACCACAGCCGACCAAACGGCAGCGCGTCGGAAATCAGATCAACGCCGCGTTGATCTTTGCGTGGGCGCACTTCGTAAACGTGCTGAAAGCTAGGCATCGGAGGCGGCCAGCGGTTGGCTCCAGCGCTTGGTTAGGCGCCGGTTTCATTCTTCACCATCAAAATAGTCCAGCGGCTGTGAGCGGATATACCTGCGCTCGGGGAACGGCACACCCCACTTATTGCTGTCGGGCTGATAGAATGTATCGCCAATTGGATTGTCCGCCACCACGTAAAGGATCATGTCTTCTGTAGTGTCATTGGTGATCTGGTGTGGCTCACCCGGTTTGAAAATAAATGCGTCGCCAGCCTCAATCGGAGTAGTCCCATCTTTATGGCGGACGACGCCGCTGCCTGAAATCACATGATAGAACTCCCACTGTGCGCTGTGCGAATGATACGAATAGGGAGCCTTCCCCGGCGGAATACGCAAAATCTCGACATCAAAGGGATGCCGCTCGTTGAGGTCGGTGGACTCGGGCTTGCGTCCCAACGCCTCTGAAATCTCTTTGCCCGCACCGCTGAACTTTCCCTTCGGTGAAGACCAAGTGATCTCTGTCATCTTTGTGGTGTTGACCTTATGCATAAGCGAAGTCTCCTAACTAGAATTAGACTGCATCTTGCAATCTATTTCCTGCCCTTCCGAGGAGAAAGCGATTAAAAGGCTGCATAGTGAGAATTGTGCCGAATCATTCGGCATTCAGGAAGCGATTTTTCTCGACACCCGCGACGCCGGAAAACGGTTGTGTTAATGGAGCTTGCTAATCTGCGCGACTTCGAAAGCACGGACCGTCTTTTGGTAATGCCAAACCGCCGTGTAATTATGAGTACCGATCAAAGTCCCGGTCAATTGGATTCTGTCGTTGTCGTAGAAGCCCGGGAAGTTTCCAACAAGAAGGACAATTGTTCTAGCGGGAATATGCAGGTACGAGAACGCTAACGAGAAGGCCTTCGTCGACTACCTGAACGATTTCTCCATAGATTAATGTTTTATCGACTGGACGTTGATCGAGCATGCTGCCGTGCATGGAAGAGGCGACCGATTGTCGCTCGACAGGCCCGGATGGCGATGGAACAGGCGTCGAATGTTCGCTCCAATACTTCGCACTTTCCGTCGCACGTTTTTCCATGGCCCCCGCTAACTGCCGAGCCCTCGTAACGTCGGTTTGGTATGTCTGTTGCTGGAAATCGCCAGCCGCTTTCGGATCGTAGCCGTATTTCTTTTGAATTTCGGGCGAGAGCTCGGTGAAAGGAATCTTGACGATCCCGCCTGAGAAAGTAATCACGATCCCGTCCGGTTCGACGCGGCTCACCTTAACGTTTTTGTATTCTTTCCCGTCAATCGTCTTGAAGTCGTCAGCGAGGACGATTGAAGCAAAGCACAGGATCAAAAACGTGAGCGCTTTCATTTTTGAATTGTGCCGAATTATTCAGCATTTAGGAAGCGGAATCCAAGCGGAACGGTGACAACGTGTGCAGGAATCCTCGATGTCATGCTGCCGGATCATTTGCCATTCGGCATTCAATTCGCATTCTAGCGCGATCCTGTGAAGCGGGCCGGGCGGTGGATAAAGTGGATAAAAGGCCACATTGACGGGTTGAGCGTGTTAAAATGCTGAGGCGATCTATCAGCGCCGGGTTTTATCCACTATTTTATCCACTCGTGGAAAATTTTCGGCATTAGTTGAGCGTACGTGAGATGATGCGATTTTCTCGATTTACCTAGCGTTGAGCACGTCAGATCAAGTGGGGATAAAGTGAGAAAATCATCCAGATAGCGGTGTAAACGAGATGCTCTACCACTGAGCTAACCGCCCTAGTGATCGACTGTAGCGGCAGAGTCTTCCCTGAGCAAAGTCGAATAGGGCCATATCGCCTGCAGGTTTCCTTAAAACACTTCTCGGCCAGATTGCCGAGGTCGCAGCAAGATTGCTGCTTTTAGCAAGCTTGCTACCCGGCACCCGAGTTGCCCAATCTTCTATCTCGAAGGAGGGAGTGAGGATCAAATTTTACGCATTGCTCAATTTCGAGCCATGGTTCATGAATGTGACTTCGCCAACTTGGAATGAAAGAGTACTACTTCGATGACCTGAAAGTGGGTGACCGGTTCAAATCCGAGCCGCTCGAAGTAACGGAGAAGCAGCTTATCGAGTTTGCCCATAAATTTGATCCGCAGATGTTTCATCTCGATCGCAAGAGCGCCGAGAGAACAATTTTTAAAGGCTTGATTGCCAGTGGCTGGCATACGGCGGCAATGACGATGGGTCTCTTTGTGCGGACAATGAATTTCACGGAAGGCGCGATTGGACTTGGCGTCGATGAACTGCGCTGGCCCAATGCGGTGCGACCAGGCGACGTGTTGACGGTTGAAACCGAGATTGTCGATCTGCGACTGTCGCGGTCGAAGCCGAAGTACGGGATCGTTCGGCTGCGCAATGTGACGACAAATCAGCGCGGCGAAATTGTGCAGACGATGCTGGCGACCGCAATGGTGCCGCGCCGGCGCATAGCAGAGATAAATCGTGATAAGTGATTGGCTAGTGACGCGGGCTGGGAAGCCTGCGCCCGCCGCACATGTAGGATGCTTATGTTCCGAGTTTATCGATTGACCATCTGCATCGCCCAGTCAGGATAACGTTCGCCAGCGACGGCATGTTTCGGCGCGACTTCCTCGATGCGAGCGAGATCGGCGCTGCTGAGAATTACATCTAGCGCGCCGACATTTTCCTGTAGATATTTGCGCCCTGAAATCGTGGCGTCGTCTGCCGGTAATCATCTTCCGGCAAATCCTCTCGCTTTTTGATTTTGCCGGTCAAAAATCCGCGACCGAGCAGGCTGTAGGGCACGAAACCGATTCCCAGCTCACGGCACACACCGAGAACATCCGCTTCAGGATCGCGCGTCCAGAGTGAGTATTCCGATTGCAAAGCAGTGATCGGATGAACGCCGTGCGCTCGCCGAATGGTCTCCGCGCCCGCTTCGGATAGACCGAGAAATCGCACTTTGCCTTCGCGTACCAGGTCTGGCATCGCGCCAACCGTTTCTTCGATCGGCGTATCTGGATCGACACGATGCTGATAATACAGATCGATTACATCCACAACGAGCCGGCGCAGACTTTCTTCGCATGCCTGACGGACGTAATCGGGTTTGCCGCTGATCCCACGAAATTCCGGTCTGGCCGGATCCCGGAGAATCCCAAATTTTGTCGCAATAATGACCTGTTCGCGGCGTCCTCGAAGGGCGCGCCCAACCAATTGCTCGTTTGTGTACGGGCCATACATATCGGCGGTGTCGAAGAATGTGATTCCGAGCTCAGCGCGCGATCAATTGTAGCCAGAGATTCTTCTTCGTCTCGTCCGCGGTAAAAATCCGGTATTCCCATGCAACCGAGACCGAGGACCGAGACGATCGGTCCGCCGCGTCCAAGTTTTCGTTGTCTCATATTTTTTACGATTCGGTTGCCAGTTTTAGCGCCGTCGCGAAATCGTCAGGCAATGGCGCTTCAAAATTTCTCCATTCGCCGCTCCGTGGATGGCGAAATCCAATTTTCCAGGAGTGCAACATTTGTCGCGGGAAATCTTTCGCCAGGCGTGCCGCATAAACTTTATCGCCCAACACCGGGTGACCGATATGATGAAGATGCACCCGGATCTGGTGAGTCCGTCCACTGTGCAACCGGCACTCGATCAAGCTCGCCTGATTTCCAGAGCGCAGGACGCGATATTCGGTCTTGGCCGCTCGCCCGCGTAACGAGGTCACGGTCATTCGTTGTCGATGGACCGGATGCCGACGGATTTTTTCTTCGATTGTGCCCGTCTGTTTGCGCAATTTCCCCGCGACAAGCGCGAGGTAAATCTTCTCGACTGTGCGCTCGGCAAACTGTCTCGATAAATCCCGATGGGTCGTATCATTTTTCGCGACGATAAGGCATCCACTTGTTTCTTTGTCGAGCCGATGAACGATGCCGGGCCGTTCTTTTCCGCCGATTCCTGACAGGGTCGTGCAATGGCTGAGCAATGCATTGACCAAGGTGTGGTGCTGATGGCCAGCGCCGGGATGAACAACAAGCCCAGCCGGCTTATTGATAACAATGAGATCGTTGTCCTCGAACAAAACCTCGAGCGGAATGGGCTCTGGCCGAGTCTCGATCTTTTCGAGTGGTGGCTCGGTTAGCTCGATTTCATCACCCCTGCGAATGGGTTGGCGTGGCCGCGTAGTTGCGCCGTTGAGTCGAACGAATCCGGCGCGGATCAATTGTTGAACGCGGGAGCGCGAGTATTCCGGAAGCTGCTTTGCCAGAAAACGATCAAGCCGAAGCTTTGCATCCTCTTTTGACACGACGAACTGGTTCCTTGTCGATTCGGCGGTTGGAAGTTGTTTCATAGAAAATGGATATGATCGTGTCGCCATTTCATTGTCCCGAAACCTCTGAATGTTACAATCGGCTTTGATGGCGATTACAGGGAGTTCACGATGATACAAACATGCCCGGCCTGCGGTGCGGCTGTCGAAACGAGCAATGCGGAGCCGTTGGCGCAGGTAGCCTGTCCGACATGCGGCGAACAGGTACGGGTGGAACGGACGTTTGATCATTTCGTTGTGGTCGAGACGCTCGGGGTCGGAGGGATGGGCACGGTTTACAAGGCGCGCGATACGCTGCTGGATCGATTTGTGGCGCTGAAGCTGTTGCGCGGGAATCTTAGCAGCGACGAAGACCATACCTCTCAATTGCGACAGGAGGCGCGTATCGCTGCCTCCGTGAGCGACCCCAATGTGATACAAGTCTTCTCTTCCGGAACGGATCACGGACGATTTTATGTGGTAATGGAACTGGTTAATCATGGAAGCCTCGATGATCTGATCGAGCAGCGAACAAGCCTGCCCGAAAAGCTAGTGCTCGAGACCGGCATGCAGGTCGCGAAAGGACTGCGTGCCGCGTACCGGCAGGGTCTGATTCATCGCGACGTTAAGCCCGCCAACATATTGCTTGTCGACGAACACACGGCAAAGATAAGTGACTTCGGCCTGGCAGGCGTTGCGGCGCAAGGATCGGAGACAGAAGGCGTGATTTGGGGAACTCCATATTATGTCGCGCCAGAAAGATTAAATAACGATCCAGGGGACTTCCGGAGCGATATTTACGGTCTCGGCGCAACGCTCTTTCACGCCATTGCAGGCAAGGCGCCGATTGAAGGCAATACGAATTCTGCTGCTCTGTTGCTCGAGTTAAAACAACAGCCGCTCGATCTGCGCTCCGTCGCGCCGAAAGTGTCCCAGGACACGGCTGCCGTTTTACAGCGAATGATCGCCCCTGATCCCGCTCAGCGTTTTTCTTCCTACGACGAGCTTGTCGCTGAGCTTGAGCAGGCGCACCGCGCGCTGGGCAGCACAGGCGACGGCAGTATTGCACCCGGGCGAGCGCGATGGTGGCCTTTCATTACCGGAGCTTTGCTTATGACGGTAATGGCGGCAGCAGCAATCTTCTTTCTTGTTCGCAAGCCGCTCGAGAATGCCTCCTTGGCAAAGTCATCGGCCCAGCCCGCCAGGACAACGACAAAGGAGCAGAGGCAGCCGCAGGGTGTCGTAAATGCAACGGGCGCGGAAGAGGAGAGAAAGAAGACTCGCGATCGTGAGGCCGCTTCGTGGAACGCAGCGCTCTCCAGTTATAAAGAGCAAGTTGCTCTCTATAATTTCGCTGACGCTGCTGAGGCGATTAAGAATATGCGGCCGAGCGACGCGTCGCTGAAGAGCGCAAAAGAAACAGCAGAGAGAAAAGGACAATGGCTGGTCGATTGGAAGAACGACCTAATGAAAGACCTTAACGACACGCATTTCTCTGGCGCACTTGCAGATCGCAGTGGCGAACAGTACACCGGCATCGCCGGCGCGACCGATAAAAGTCTCAGTTTGAAGCTTCGACACGGCATCGCACGAGTTACGTGGGCGGAGCTTTCGCCACAGGCTTTACTCAATGTTTCCACCTCGTTCATTCAGCCAACTGCACCAGACGCAGCGGATCGACAATGGCGCTGCGCCGTCTTTGCGAGCGAGACCGGACAAGCCGAAGTCGCTCGGCAATTAGCGGATACCGCTGCAAAAACCAAGCCACAATACCGGGACCAGATTTCAGCCTTGTTTTCGGATGTGTCACAGCCTTGATGGCGGCGCGCCCGGAGGTCGGGCCCACCAGATTCCCGTCGAAATTGTTGTAGCCGCGTCTCTGGTTGCCACGCCGTAGCTGTGCGAAGGCGGTGAGACGCCTGACGCTCGATTCCAAAATACCTCAGCATCCCGCGCCTTACAGAACGAAGCGGTTAGGAGTTGCGGCGCATCAAGTGTGGCCTGAAGATGAACGAATTCTCTGCACAATAGTCAGATTCTAGACGAATCGTTGCGATACTTTCATTTTCGCGCGACTTTTTGACCCCGACACATGGAGCAAAATCCGCCACCACCATTTCCTTCACCGGAAGAACTGAAGTCCAAGATCACGGAGTTCATGAAACAGAACTTCGGCGATCGGGTGTCGGTGGCAACGTTTGCCGAGCCGGCGCCGGCGGCTGAGGTCGAGGATGAAAAGCCGGAGAAGACCGACCACCCCGAATTTGAATTCAAATTTTTACCGCGCGATATCAAAGGGCATCTCGACCGGTTCGTCATTAAACAGGACGAAGCGAAGAAGGTGCTCGCGATCGCGGTTTGCGATCATTACAATCATGCCAAGTATCTGCGGCGGCTCGAGAAGGAAGACGCCAGGCGCGCCGAGGAGACCGAGTACATCAAGCAAAATGTGATCTTGGTCGGCCCGACCGGGGTTGGCAAAACGTATCTCATCAAGCACATCGCCGATCTGATCAAAGTGCCGTTTGTGAAAGCGGACGCGACCAAGTTCAGCGAGACCGGCTACGTCGGCGGCGATGTCGAGGATCTTGTTCGCGAACTCGTCCACAAGGCGGATGGCGACGTCAATCTGGCGCAATTCGGCATTATCTACATCGACGAGATCGACAAGATCGCTTCGGCCGGAAATTTGATCGGTCGCGATGTCAGCGGCCGAGGCGTGCAAACGACGCTGCTCAAGTTAATGGAGGAAACGGAAGTCCCGGTGCGAAGCATGAACGATCTCCAGGCGCAATTGCAAGCCGCATTCGAATTTCAGAAGCGCGGAAAAGCGAGACGGGACACGATCAATACGCGACATATTCTCTTTGTCGTGAGCGGCGCGTTCGAGAAGTTGAAAGAGCAGGTGGCCCGGCGCGTCAGACAAGGTCAGATCGGATTTAGCGCTTCGCCGGTGCACGTGATGGATAACGAGCTATTTCAGCACGTTACGACGCAGGATTTTATCGAGTACGGATTCGAGCCGGAATTCATTGGGCGTTTGCCCGTTCGCGTGGTCTGCGAGGAGCTCGGCGCGGATGATCTCTTCAAGATCATGAAATATTCCGAGGGAAGTTTGCTTCGGCAATACGAGCGCGCATTTCGCGCCTATGGCATCCAGATCAGTTTCGAAGATGAAGCGTTGCGCTTGTTGGCCGAATCGGCTGCCCTGGAAAAAACCGGCGCGCGCGGATTATTGACTGTATTTGAAAAATTATTCCGGGATTACAAATATTATCTCGCGGGGTCGGGCTTGAGCCAGTTGCGCGTTACAGCCGACCTCGTACGCGAGCCGAAACGAGTGCTCGACCGGTTGATGGCCGAGGGGCACAAACAGGAGGTGCAAACCCTCGAAGCCGGTGTGCATCAGTTCGCCGAGAAATTTAGAAACGAGCATGGGCTGGAGATTGTTTTTGATGAGACAGCAGTGCGACGTTTGGTTGAGCGCGCCCAAGCCGAGCGAATGACGACGAGCGATCTGTGCGCCCATTTGTTTAGAGATTACCAATTTGGATTGAGCCTGATTAAGAAGAGTACCGGCCGGGCCGAATTTGTCATTGATGCTGGGGCCGTTGATGCTCCGGACAAATTCTTGAGCGAGCTGGTCGTCCACTCCTACTACCCGGCTGCAGTGGCGCAAAAGGCCTGATTGTTCATGAAGCGATCGCTGTTCACGACGCTGATAATCGGAGGTGCAATTGCTGCTACCGTCAGCGCCTTGCATGCAACCGGACTGCTTCTCGGTATTGAGACTGCTGTCGGGGGCCTCGTCTCTGATTACGCCAGCGCGACGAGAGTCGTTAGTTGGAAATGGCAGTATTTTTTTATTTCGTTGCTGGCTTTCGGCGGCGTTTGGCTCGGTCTCAGCCGTGTGCCACGAGGCGGCGCCCGCTTGCTAGTCGTTTTTTTGGTGATCGAGTTGCTCGGTCTTTCGTGGGTTTGCTCGCTTTATCGCGTATTTTTCCAGCCGCTGCCCTCCGTTCTTGCTGTGGTGCTTGCATTGATCGCGACGGAGGGTTGGACTGCTTTCTTACTGCGGAATCGCTCGTATTTGGTGCGGACATTCTTCGCCAACCGGCTGTCGAAGAAGGAGTTCAGCCGGGTGAGGGAGGGGACAATTTCGTTCGATGTTGATCCCAAAGCGTACGAAGTGAGCGTCGTGACTTGCGACATTGCCGATAAGTACGGATTTACCCACGATTCTGGGCCTGTCGCTTTCGCCAAGGGCATGGAAGGATTTATTCGCGATACGCCCGATCATCTCATGCAAGCAGGGGCTTATTTACACGCCGTGGACGGGGAGGGAGTGGTCGCCATTTTTGGCTTTCCCGGTAGCGAGTCCGGGCACGCTGAGAAAGCTTTGCGCGCGGTCCTCGATTTGATTCGAGATCTTCGCAAGCGGCAGCAGAATAACGGAGAAATTTCTGCAAACTATGGCATTCATGCCGGAGTCAGTTCCGGCACCATCATTGCCGCTCCGTTGCAGGATAGTGGAAATCCAGCCCTTTTAATCAGCGGTGAACCGCTCGATCTGGCCCGTAGATTCTGTGCCGCAAATCGCCGCTATGGGTCGAAAATTCTAATGGACACGCCAACTTTTGATCTGGCGAGCAACACAGTCGTCGCTCGGCCGATCGATTTTGTGAACGGAGTCAATTCACAAGATCGGCATGAAATTTACGAACCACTTTGGCTTGCAACGGAGGCTAGTCCGGAGCATATCGCGCGTCGCGATTCTTTCTGGAGTGGAGTCGTTCTGTATCGAGAGAAACGCTGGGCGGAAGCGTATACGGAGTTTCAGAAGGCGCGCGATCCAGAGGAAGAGGATGATCCTCCTCTGGAATTTTATTTGCGCCGTCTGGAACCGCTTGCTTTGCAGTTAACGGAAACGCCACCGGCTTAAGACCTGCGCTTGCTTTGAGAAAGACGGAATATCCGGTGGCGATCCGGAATTTGATTGCGCAACTGCGACAAATGCCGGGAGTTGGACCCCGTTCAGCGGAGCGGATTGCGCTCTGGATTGTCCGCGCGCAGAGCGATCAACCGGAGCAGATCTCGCGTGCCATCACTGACACCCGCCAGGCGATTCATCCGTGCGCGCTCTGCGGATTTTTTACCACTGACGAGATCTGTGACATTTGTGCGGATTCCTCGCGCTCATTGGAACTGCTCTGCGTTGTCGAACAGCCCACAGACATCCTTCCTCTGGAGAAAACCAGGGCGTTCCGCGGCCGCTATCATTCTCTCGGAGGGAAAATTTCGCCGCTCGATCATGTCGCCCCTGAGGATTTGCGGATCAAGGAATTGCTGGAGCGCCTCGATCGCGAAAAAATTTCCGAGATAATTTTCGCGCTTTCCGCCGATGTTGAAGGCGAGGCGACGACAAATTATCTTGTCGATCTTTTAAAAGGACCGTCGATCACTTTGACGCGGATTGCGCGCGGCCTGCCCGCTGGCGGCGGTTTGGAATCGGCTGACGAGCTAACGCTTTATCAGGCGTTGTCAGGGCGGACTAAACTGTAGCGGCGGTCTGTTACCGTCGGACGAATTGATGCGGCGCTCACAGACCGCCGCTACAGCAATCGCTTTTCAACGTCTTAACGTTGCACTAACTTTCGGCGACATGTCCTGCGCAAAGATCGATCCGATGCTGCACCAGGCCCAAAAACCGCCGTGGATTAAGGTGCGTCTGCCATCGAATCCGGTTTTCTTTTCAACCAAGGCGCTCATTTCTGATTTGCGCTTGCATACGGTTTGCGAAAGCGCGCAATGCCCGAATCGCTGGGAATGCTGGAGCCAGGGCACGGCCACGATGATGATCGCTGGCGATCGTTGCACGCGGGCATGCGGTTTTTGCGCTGTGACAACAGCCAAGCCCTACGCGCTGGAAGAAGACGAGCCGCAGCGCGTCGCCGAAGCAGTACGCCGGATGAAATTAAAACACGTTGTTATCACAGCGGTTGCGCGTGACGACCTAAGGGACGGCGGCGCCAATCATTTCGCCCGCACGATTACGGCAATTCGGGAAATGGATCCTTCGGTGATTGTGGAAGTGCTCGTTCCCGATTTTCATGCGCAGGATTGGTGTATTGAAATGGTGCTGGATGCCGGGCCAGACATTTACAATCACAACATGGAAACGGTCGAGCGCCTCACGCCGCTGGTGCGCTCGCGCGCCAGGTATCGGACTTCCCTGCACGTTTTGCAGCGAGCGAAAGAATTGTCGTTAGGCAGCTGCCGGATTGTGACCAAGAGCGGGGTAATGCTCGGCCTCGGCGAAAAAGAGACTGAACTTTTTCAGACGATGGACGATTTGCGCGAGGTGGGCTGCGAAGTTCTAACCATGGGCCAATATTTGCGCCCGACCCCGAAACACTTGCCGGTGGTGGAGTACATCCCGCCAGACCAATTCAATTATTACGGCGATATCGCACGCAAAAAGGGTTTTCTCCATGTCGCCTCCGGTCCGCTTGTCCGCAGCTCTTATCATGCGGCCGATTTTCATCCGGTGGTTCGTCGATGACCGAAGCGGCCCGGGATCAGTTCGCGCAAATTCGTTTGACGGCCGCAGCGGTCATCCCGGCGTATCGCGAAGAAAAGCACGTTGGCGACATTGCCCGCCGAACCCGTCTGCAACTCGATCATGTGTTGGTGGTCGATGACGGCTCAAACGATCAGACCGCGCGACGGGCGCGTGAGGCCGGCGCTGAAGTCATCGTTCATAACCACAACCGCGGGAAAGGCGAAGCGATCAAGACGGGATTACGGCACTGGTTAGATCGACAATTCACTCGTGTGATCATTCTCGATTCCGACGGCCAGCATCTTCCCGAAGAGATTGACCGGTTTATAGCTGCGGCTGCGACTGTGGCAGAGCCAAGCTTCTTTCTCGGTAATCGCATGACCAATCTCGCGGGAATGCCCGTCCTTCGTCGGGTTGTAAATCGCTACATGAGCAATCGAATCAGCGGCCTTTGCGGACAAAGAATCCCGGACACGCAATGCGGCTTCCGCATGCTGGACCGCCAATTGATTCCGGAACTGCTAGGCGGCTCGGACCGTTTCGATTACGAAACTGAAATGCTCATCATTGCCAGCCGCAAAGGGTACCGTATCGAATCAGTCCCGATCACAACTGTTTACTCCGATGAAGTGAGCAAGATTAGTCCAGCGCGCGACGCCATCCGCTTTTTCAAACTAATGCGTCGTTATCGAAAGCAACTCACGAACACCTTCGAAGATTGATTCAGCGGCTCAGCTAGGAGTAGTCACGGTTTTTTTGCCGGCAGAGGTTTTGTGCTTTTGAGGATTTCCGATTCTGACGTGAGCTTGGCCGGCTTGCCGCTAAAGATCAGGCGATTCGGTTTTTCAGCCAGCGATTCTACAAGCGCCTTCGCGTGGGTGGTAACTACTTTCAAATTCAGGAGAACCACGTGCAACTGTTTTAACTGTTCCTGAAGCTGTTTGTCAGTCGTGCTGATGAATGTGCCTGCAGTGCCGAAGAACTTGTCGGCACCTTTGGCCACGCCATCGAGGTTCGTGATCACGTTCTGTAAATTATCCACGTCGATCTTTAGCGAATCGGCCAGCGGGCCGAGCTTTGGCATAAATTGGTCGAGATTTCCTTTCAAACCTGTGACCGTCCCATCGAGATTATCGAGCAGCTTGTTTGCGTTCTCGAATAACGGGCCGGCTGCCGCCGTGATCTGTTCGAGGCCATACGCCGGATGACCCTCGATCGCGGCATTGTTTGCGAGAGTGTCACCTCCGGGCGTTCCTGCGGATAACGCCACAAATTTTGGCGAAAGCATTGTGTCCGAGCTGAGTGTCGCAGTCACATCCGCAGGCAATGGCGGAATTTCGTCGTCGAGGGTGACCGTCACGCGCACCGCGTCCCTTTTGTTTGGGGACGCATCACGCTCTTTCGCTGTCAAGTGACGCATCGCAATCACGCGTCCGGCCGGCGCACCGGCATAGCGCACTTCGGAATGCACTTTAATGCCGGTCACATCTTCGTAATTGATCTGCAAAGTCCGGCTCGGTTTTTTCAGACGATAACCCGAAAGGGCGAAAGTAAGAGCGGCGAGCAGGACGAGGCTGCACAGGATGACTGAAATGGCTACGATGTAATCGGAAATGCTGCGCTTCATGAGGTTTTGCGAAAAAAGCGATGCCGCGCGCCTGCGAATGGCCGTGGCTTAACGCATTGATGATCTTCGTGCTTATCCTGCGAGAGGTTCAATGGGACCGGTCCGTCTGCTTCGCCGTTAATGAATTGGTGGACTTCCGGATTAGTGCTTGTGCGAATCTCTTCGGGCGTGCCTTGGGCCACGATCGAGCCGTGCCCGAGCATGATCATCCGCGTGGCGATGCGAAAAGCGCTCGTCATATCGTGCGAGACAATGACCGCCGTCATGTGGCTTCCGTGGGCCAGTTTGATTGTTAGTTGATCGACAACCGCCGTCATGATCGGGTCGAGCCCCGACGTTGGCTCATCGCTAAAAAGCAGTTCCGGATCCAGCGCGAGTGCGCGCGCCAGTCCAACTCGCTTCTTCATTCCACCGCTGATTTCATCCGGCTTGAGATCCTCAAAACCCGTCAAACCCACCATCTCGAGTTTTTGTTTCACGATTGCTTCGATTTGATCGGGAGACTTGTCCGTGTGTTGAAAAATTGGCAGCGCCACGTTTTCACCGACCGTGAGTGACGCGAGCAGTGCGCCGGACTGGAACAGCATTCCGAATCGTTGCCGGACACGCCCGATCTCACGTTCGTTCATAGCTGCGATGTCTTCGCCGAAGATTTTTACAGAACCGGAAGTCGGTTTCATCGAACCGATCATATGCCGAAGCAGCGTGCTTTTGCCACAACCACTTCCACCCATAATCACGAGTGTCTCGCCACGATGGACATTGAAGGAAATATCGTCGAGCACAGTGCGATCCCCAAATCTTCGGACAAGATCGACAACTTCGATGATCGGCGCTTCGTTCGAGTTCATGCAGCAAAAAAGAAGATTCCCGTAAGCACCGCATTCATGACCAACATTGCAAGCAAAGCTTGCACAACCGACGCCGTCGTCGCCTGGCCAACACCCTCCGCGCCACCTTCAACATTTAGACCGGCATTGCACGCGACCGTGATGACAATCCAGGCGAAGACGGCGCTCTTGATCACTCCTGAATACAAATCCCACGTCTCGGCGCTTTCCAACGCGCGCAAGATATATCCGGCGGTGTTAAAATCGAGTGCCAGGGTGCAGACGGCCCAGCCTCCGAGCACGCCGATATAGTTTCCGAAGATTGTGAGCGCCGGCAGCATCACCAGCATCGCCAGAAAGCGCGGGACCACCAGATATTGAATCGGGTTGATCGCCATCACCTCGAGCGCCTCGATCTCCTCGGAGACCTTCATCGTTCCCAATTCCGCGGCCACAGCCGAGCCGCTGCGTCCGATGACGATCACTGCGATCAAGACCGGTCCCATCTCGCGCAAAAGCGTCACCATCACCAGGTCGGGAATGTACATTTCCGCCCCAAGTTGCTCGAGAGAATGGGCGGCCTGCATGGCCAGCGTCACGCCTACGCTGAACGCTGTCAGCGCGACCATCGGTGCCGCGCGCACCCCAATGAACACCATTTGCCGGAAGATCGGCGCGATTTTGAAAAACTGCCCCCTAAACGGCGCAATTAAAATCCAGTAGAGCAGGCTGAGATTAAGTTGGAGGTAGTGTTTCAAAATAAGGCGAGTGCGGACGCGCAGAATGACAAGATGGCAGCACCGACGAAAGCTGAAATTTCAGCGCGCTGTCGTGACGTGAATCCCCGATCCGGGCAGCGCACAACTTGCCCCAAGCGCAGTCGAATGGGCGTTTCGCGCTGATGTAGCTGCGCCTCTGCTTGCCACGCCGCAGCGTTGCGAAGACGGGTCACACTTCTGGCGTTGAAGTGGCAAACACATCGGCGTTGCGCTTCGCATAGCAAAGCGGCTACAACAATCCGCGCTTACGGAAATCGCCGAGGTTTCCTCCGGCAGAGCGTTCGATCATGTCGATGGTGAATTTGAGCAGACAGACTTCCCAGGCGTCGTCCACGCCTTGGATGATGGCGCTGAGCGGTTCCTCCGCGTCTTCCACGCGGTGCTTTGTCCGCGCGATCACGGCGTCAAGCGAGTCGCGTATCGTCTCCTCCGCCACATTGGTTTTGCGAAATTGAAATCCGTAACGCAGCACCGCGATGTTACGCGCGTACTCCCGCAATCGATCGACATAGCGCTGCGCTTTATCACCAAATCCTTCCAGCAACAAATGGCTAAAATGTTCCGGAGTGAGGATTTGTGGACGCTCGGCGTGAATTTTTCCGTTCCGAATTCGGACCTGATCGACACGGTCCATCAACTCGGAGATGAGATAGAAGTGAAAGCTCGTTGTACCGAAGGTCGCGATCTGTTGTTCGGGCGCGAGGATCACCTGCGTATTTTCAATCGCGTAATCGAAATCGTCCTGTCGCATCATGTATGCACTAAATTACCGCTGTGAAGCGGACATCTCAAAAGCGAAGGCCCCCCATTAATTAGAATGACGAACGACAAATGAAATGGCAAAACGATCGCGAAGCGCGAATGACGAAGAAACGTTTGGCCGCAATTCTTTTCGTCCGCGCGTCGGGACGAGGACGCCGCGACTCGTTTTATTCCTGGCTTTGCGGCTTGCCTTCTGCGCCTGGCTGCTGAAAAAGCGCCAAGTATTCGCCGTACCCTTCTTCCTTCAGTTTTTCGACCGGAATAAAACGCATCGCAGCGGAGTTAACGCAGTAGCGTTGACCGGTCGGGGCGGGGCCATCGTCAAAGACATGGCCGAGATGGGAATCACTTTTGCTCGAAAGAACCTCCGTTCGCTCCATGCCGTGGGAAGAATCCCTTTTTTCCGTTACTTTGTCCTTTGCAATCGGCTTGGTGAAACTGGGCCAGCCCGTGCCACTATCGAATTTATCCAGCGAGCTGAAGAGCGGCTCACCGGTGATAATATCGACGTAGATTCCAGCCTTGTGATTGTCCCAATAGGCATTTTGAAACGCAGTCTCGGTGCCGCATTCGCGCGTCACGTGATACTGGTCTTTTGTCAACTGCCTTCGCAATTCGGCATCATTGGGGACTGCTTTCGTCGAATTCATTTTCTCGGCTTGTTTTTTCTGCCCTTGAGCATAGCCGAACAAGATCGAGCCAACAACCACAACAAGGGCCGAAATCAGAGCAATCCAGAGAGTTTTATGCGAACCGTGCTTATGCGGTAAGTGTCTGCTGTACATTTTCCCATCTCCAGCGCTTACATTTAGACCAGCCATCGCGCTCTGCCGTTCACGCCTTGGGAAAAGTTTCCCAGCTGGCCGGCCAGGCGTTACATCCATTTCCTTTAATTGGATTCGTAAACAAGCGGAAAACTGGCCGGGTGCGACTTCCTTCAAGCAGCGGCTAAACCACGAATGGACGTCAAGCCGGCGAATCGCGGATGATTCCTGCTCGTGCTTCCACATTTTGTGGCGATCCGCCGCAGACCGGGTAAGCACGCAGCGGCTACACGATCGATTTCAATCCTGCCGCCCGGCTTCTGGAATGCGGATGTAGCGACGAAAGACGACCAGTCCAATCGGCGCGACCGATGCGGCCAGAGCAAAGATGAGCCACATCGTCCCAGAGCGCCGCGGACCGTGTTCGGGACAAAACGCAGCCAGCAACCATCCGCCCGTTCCGACAAGGATCTTGCCAACGAGGAATGGAAGGTACGCGAGCGATCCGTACGATGCTTCCTGCCCTTTCGGTGCAATTGCGGCGGCATACTCATAGACTCGCGGCGAGTAGAAAGCCTCGCCGACAGAGAAGACGATCAGATACATCGCAACCATGATGTAATAGGGGTGAATGCTTCCGCGTACTCCGAGGTAGCCGTGCCCAAGCCACTGTCCAATGCCGCTCTCAGCGGCAAGCTGGAACCATTGCGTCGGCAACGCCATTATGAATACGCCAGCGGCACAGATCACTCCACCAATCACAACCATCCGATAGGCAGCAAACTTTTGTGTCAGCGCGCCTACTATCGGCGCCAGGAAAATGATGATAATCGCGTTGATTGCGGAAAGCTTGCCAACCGGAGCGTTTAGGCCGAGCTCGCGAATACCCCACTTCGGGAACACGTAGTCCATTTGGAGGAAAATGGCTTTGAGAAATCCGATGAAGAGGAAGAAAGCAAGCAGCCGGTAGAAGGCGGATTGGCCGAGCAGCCGCCGGAAAAGCTGCGCTGTATCGATTGCACTTTGCCGCACCGTCTGTCCGATGCCGGTCCAAAAAGCGGGCGCAGTCCGGCGATCACGGGATGGTTCATCTATCACGGGGCCTCCGTTGGTTGCCTCCGCTCCACGGCGAACAAAATAGATCACGGGAAACAGCACGATCTCGAACAGCAGGCTGACCATGAACAGCTGCTGGTATGTGCTTGGTTCAAATCCGAAGAGACTGACACGCAAGTTCAACTGGCGGAGATAATCGAATATGTACCCGGCGGCGACATAGCCGACGTTCATTACCGCGTAGATGATCGAGAATGAGATCGACCGCTGAGCTACCGTGGAGTAGCGCCGCGTTGCCGCCAACAGCACGGGCGTCCCGAGTGCTTCGCCGACTGCCAGCGGAAGAACGCCGCACGCGAGGGCCAACCACGGGATCGTGGTAATAACCATTACACTGCGAGCGACGGTGCAGATTGCGACGCCGACGAAGAAAGTGCGGCGCAATCCGATCGCATCCGTGAGTGACCCAGCAAGCAACGTGAAGACGGTCATTGCCGGTGCCCACGCCCAGCCGACCAATGCTCCCGCCGCTTGATCGCTAAAGCCGAGATCCTTCGACAGCCACAGTACCATCGTTTTGTTCGTGACCGAGTAAGCGGTGTAAATGAGGAACTTGATCAGGAAAGTCAGCCACAACTCGCGTTGAGCTCCCTTCAACACAGTGAATTTCGCGAGAAAACCGCGCATCCCTGTCAGCACAACCGGAGCGACGTTGTCATCGGGCACGAACGTTTCTTTGACTGTTTCTCCCATGGCGTTGGACTCGAGCTACAACATGTTCGCGATAAATTCGCGCGCGTCGAATGGCGCGAAATCGTCGATCTTTTCGCCGGTCCCCACAAAACGCGTTGGAATTCCCAGTTCATCCTGGATCGCGACCACGATGCCGCCCTTGCCGCTACCGTCGAGCTTCGTGACAATGAGACCGGTCAGTCCGATTGCGCTTTGGAATTCGCGGGCCTGACTGAGCGCATTGCTGCCAGTGGTAGCATCGACTACCAGCAGCGTCTCATGCGGCGCGTCCGAGTCCTGTTTGCCAAGAGTGCGTTTCACCTTTTGCAGCTCGGCCATCAGATTTGTTTTTGTGTGCATTCGGCCTGCCGTGTCGCACAAGAGAAATTGAATGCTCCGTTTCGTCCCCGCCTGATACGCTTCGTAGCAAAGGGCAGCCGGGTCGCTATTGTATTGGCCGCGGATCATTTCAACGCCGAGGCGTTCGGCCCAAACACCAAGCTGTTCGATCGCTGCGGCCCGAAACGTGTCTGCTGCCGCCAGCAATACGCCATGTCCGTCTTTCTGAAAGTAACGAGCCAACTTCGCTGTCGATGTCGTCTTTCCCGTGCCGTTTACTCCCAGGAGCAAAATCACCTTCGGCTTTGCGGGCAGTGGCTGAATGGGTGCCGGATTGGCTGGTAAAACGCGCGCGATTTCCTCGCGCACTACTTTCACAACGTCATTTATCCCCATGACCGACCAGACTTCACGATCTTGGAGGGTCTTGATGATTCGCATGGTCATTGGCACACCGAGATCGGCTCGGATGAGCGATTCCTCCAGCTCGTCCCAGTCGATCGGCCTGCCAGCAAAATGTTGGGCGAGAGATTGAAGAAAGTTCATTTAACCACAACGCGTGTCATGTTGAGCGGAGCGAAACATTTGTCACCGCCGAATGCTCTTGGGGTTAAGAGGTCCCTCGCTTTGCTCGGGATGACACGCTTTCTTAGCGCGGCTGATCTGGAGCTTCCTTTCGCACAGGTTCGCGCGCCGGCCGCGTAAGATCTTTTCGAACGCGATCAAGAATACCATTCACGAATCGGCCAGAATCCCCGCCGCCGAAAGCTTTTGCCAGATCGATCGCTTCATTAATTGAGACAACCGGCGGAATGTCGTCGCGATAAAGCATCTCGTAGATCGCAAGCCGGAGGATATTGCGATCGACTGCCGAAATACGACGAAATTCATAATTCTCGCAGTAACGTCGAATGCGTTCATCGATTTCCGGAAGATGCGCGACCATCCCTTCGATCAGCGGCTGCGCAAACTCGCGCACGCGCTGCGTAGCCGGGCAAAATTCCCAAAAGTCCTCGATGTGCTCGGGCCCTTCGCCATGCTGGAGATCGCGCCAGAAATGATATTGGATCGCCGCTTCGCGCGCTCGTCGCCGTTTCCCCATAACATCTATTTTCTGCGAAGCTCGGACATGACATTGGCAATTTCTACAACTGCCCGCGCAGCCTCGGTTCCGCGATTGATTTTATTCTCGAGGCAGCGCTCGCGTGCCTGAGTCTCGTTGTCGAAGCTGAGCACGACATTGATCACTGGCACACCGTAATCAACGGCAATGCGTTGAAGCGCATCGGTCACGGAGCGGCTTAGATTTTTGGCGTGGTTCGTTTCTCCTTGCATGATTACACCGCAGGCGATAATCGCGTCGGCTTTATCCAGAGACGCAAGCTCGCGCACAACCACAGGAATTTCGAAGGCCCCGGGCACTCGCTGGATGGAGATCGTCGCGTTCCGTGCAAGGGTATTTAGTTCTTTCTCGGCATGATCGACCAAACCCTGCACGTAGCGCGCATTAAATTTGCTCGCCACGATGATAAACCTGCGTTTTGACTCAGTCACGCGAGGACGACGCGGGGTGACTCTCGACATTTGAATTTCAGATTTGCAGTTTGACCGTGCCGGCATGCGCGACGGCTCTCATCCATCTGATCGCAATCCGCACTCCACAATCCCCAATCACAGCAGGTGTCCCATCTTTGATCTCTTGGTCTCGAGATATTTGGCGTTGTGCGGATTGGCTTCGCTGCGAATCGGCACTTGTTCCACCATCTCCAGGCCGTAACCTTCGAGTCCGACAACTTTCTTCGGATTGTTGGTCAGAAAACGGAACTGGCGGACGCCGAGATCGAAAAGGATTTGGGCGCCGAGACCGTAATCGCGCAAATCGCTTGGGTATCCAAGCCTGGCGTTTGCCTCCACCGTGTCGAGACCTTCCTCCTGCAATTTGTAGGCGTGAATTTTTGCTGCGAGCCCGATCCCGCGGCCTTCCTGCCGCATATAAACCAGAACGCCGCGGCCTTCCTCCTGGATGTGCCGGAGCGCCGCGTGCAGTTGGTTTCCACAGTCGCATCGGCGCGAGCCGAAAACGTCTCCGGTGAGACATTGGCTGTGGACGCGCACCAGCGTTGGTTTGTTCTTGTCGATCTCGCCTTTGACCAGCGCGAGGTGATGCTGGCCATCGAGCTTCGAGCGATAGAGGTGCAAATCGAAATCACCGTAATCAGTCGGCATTTTTACGATCTGTTCCAGTTCCACCAGTTTTTCGCGGACGCGGCGGTGTGCGATCAAGCTTTGGATGGTGCAAATGCGCAGGGCATGCTTCTTGCGGAACTCCATCAGCTCCGGCAATCGCGCCATTGTGCCATCGTCGTGCAGAATCTCGCAAAGCACTCCAGCCGGTTGCAGCCCGGCCATACGTGCAAGATCGACCGCCGCCTCGGTGTGTCCGGCGCGCCTCAGCACGCCACCATCCTTCGCGCGCAGTGGAAAAACGTGACCTGGTTGCGCAAGGTCTTCGGGCGATGATTTTGAATTGGCGATCGCCAGAATTGTCGTCGCCCGATCGTATGCGCTGATCCCGGTCGTCACTCCTCGGGCCGCGTCCACCGATACCGTAAAGTCGGTGCGATAGATTTCACGATTCTGCGCCACCATCCGTTGCAGGCCCAGTTGGTCTGCGCGTTCGTTCGAAACTGGCGCGCAAATTAAACCGCGGCCATGCATCGCCATGAAATTGATCGCTTCCGGCGTCACCTTCTCTGCCGCCATTACCAGATCGCCTTCGTTCTCGCGGTCGGCGTCGTCAGTCACGATAACGATGCGGCCCTTGGCGATTTCGCTTACCACATCGTCGATCGTGTCGAACTGAAATGTCTCCGCCGTCCTTGTAATCATCGGGATAATACCATTACGTCCAGCGCCCTAATGAGCAACTCCTACTCTCACTCCTGCTCCTGCCCGTAATCGTAATCGAAATATCGAGCAGCTCAGTACAAGTGAGAGCCTGTCCTGAGCGGAGTCGAACGCGTCAATCGCCACTGCCTGATGCCACAATCGCCTCCGCGCGATAGATATCGTAATTGCTTCCCTGGAACTCGGCTTTCAACTTCACCTTGAAATCGGAAAGATCGACAAGGTCCCAGCGCGTGAATTTCCAGCGTCCATTTTTCTCGCGCGGCTCGTGTTCGAACCCGACGATGAAATGCACTGCATCTTCGCGCACTTTGTTCGTCGCTTTTTTCGGTTCGAAATAAAATGTGCGGAAACTGCTGTTGCGGCTGCCAACCGCATAAAGCTTCGGGTCGAGGTAGAAGACGCGTTTGCGCGCACGATCCACAATCCGTAGATCGGGATAGCCGGAGCGTTGTGCCTTGCCCTCAATCGTGCGCGGGGAATCGCAGCTCAAACCAGAGGTTGAGCTGAGCAACTCACGCAAGGTGTCTTCGAAGTGACTGCTCACTTCGTTGATGCGCCCGACATTCTGGATCACGCTATCCGGCGCGTTCAATCGCTTCATCGTCTCGTCACACGCTGCGCTGATTTGTTTTACGACACGCCGATCCGCTTCGTTTTGCGGATCGAATGCTAGAACTCTCCTGCCGGTCGCGTCGAGAATCACTTCGCTGAACGGAATCCCGCGCAATTGTCGATCTTCATTCAACAGCCATGGAATGAGCTGATCGACCGGCGAGTTTGGAGAAACGGTAGCCGGGGCGGGCTTGTCTGCCGTAGCCTCGGCGAAGGCGGGCGCCCCCGGACGGGTCTCGCTTTCGCCGCCAACCGGAGAGGTTGCCCTACAAATCACTGGGGCGCCAAGAACGAAGAACGCGACCAGCCAGTGCATTCGCAAATTCAAAATCCGAGTTCACAATTGAACAAGAGCAAATGAATGGGGGTCCCACGGCAATCGGAAGTGGGGATTGCACAAAGGTGGAAAAAAGAAAATGCTACGTCGCCAACTGGCCACCTGATGATGGACAAGTCAGAGAAAATTTTTGTCGCCGGCCACCGCGGTCTTGTCGGCAGCGCTATAATCCGCTGCCTCGAGCGTGAAGGTTTCAATAATCTGCCGAAGCCCGACCGATCCGAGCTTGATTTGGCCGATGAAGGGGCCGTGCGCAATTTTTTCGCGCAGGAACAGCCGGCGATCGTAGTTTTTGCTGCCGCAAAGGTCGGTGGCATCAAGGCGAACAACGATTTTCCAGTCGAGTTCCTGCTCGATAATTTGCGGATCCAGAACAACGTAATTCAGGCAGCGCACAAATTCGGAGTGCGGAAACTGCTTTTTCTGGGAAGCTCGTGCATCTATCCCAAGTTCGCGCCGCAGCCGATTCCGGAGACGGCGTTGCTGAGCGGGCCGCTCGAGCCAACTAATGAAGCCTATGCAATCGCCAAGATTGCCGGCATCAAGCTTTGCCAGGCGTTTTCTCGCGAATACGGCGCAAACTTCATCTCGGCCATGCCGACAAATCTTTACGGTCCAAATGACAACTTCGATCTGGAGACATCACACGTGCTGGCCGCGCTGTTGCGCAAAGCGCATGAAGCGAAAACGCGGAAGGAGCGAAAGTTAGTCGTTTGGGGCTCTGGAAAACCGCGCCGCGAATTTTTGCATGTGGACGATCTGGCTTCAGCGTGCCTTTTTTTGCTGGAGAAATATGATTCTCCTGAAATCATTAATGTCGGATGCGGCGGGGACATCTCAATTCGCGAGTTGGCTGAGTTGATTTGTAATGTCGTCGGTTTTGATGGCGAATTCGCCTGGGACACGACCAAGCCTGACGGCACACCGCGAAAACTTCTCGATATCACCAAACTGCGTAACCTTGGCTGGCAGCCGGCGATTCCTCTTCGCGACGGTATCGCCCAAACCTATGATTGGTTTTTGAAAAATGTGGTCCGTTGAGGATATCTTATGTCGATAAAAAAACCGCGCGTTGGCGTTGTCGGCGTTGGCCATATCGGAAGCAACCACGCCCGGCTCTACAGGGAAATTTCGTCGGCCGAATTCACCGCGGTGTATGATGTCGATCTTGTAAGAGGCAATGCGATCGGACGAAAGTTTGACGCGGTCCCAACAAGATCGCTCGATGAGTTTATTGATATGGTTGACGCCGCTTCAGTGGCCACGCCGACCAATACGCACTACGAGATTGCACGGTCTCTGCTCGCGCGCGGGAAACATGTGTTGGTCGAGAAACCAATTACCGACAACACAGCGCATGCGACCGAACTAGCGGAATTGGCGGCGCACAAGAGCCTCATATTGCAAGTTGGCCACGTCGAACGTTTCAATCCTGTTCTAAGCGTGCTCGAAAAACACCTGACCCATCCGCGTTTTATCGAAGCCCATCGGCTCTCGCCTTACCCGGACCGTAGCACCGACATCGGTGTGGTTCTCGATCTGATGATTCACGACCTGGAAGTCATTTTACATTTTGTTCGCTCGTCCGTGCAGAGCATCGATGCAGTTGGCGTGCCGGTTTTGAGCCGCGGCGAGGACATCGCGAATGCGCGGCTGCGCTTCGGGAATGGTTGCGTGGCAAACATCACATCGAGCCGCATCAGTCCTGAGCGCATGCGCAAGATTCGCGTGTTTCAGGAGGACGCCTATCTCTCGCTCGATTATCAGAATCAGAGCGGCGAAATTTACCGGCGGGTGGGAGGCCGGATTACGCGGGACAAGGTCGAGATCGAGCGCGAAGAGCCGCTCAAACGTCAACTCACGTCGTTTATCGAATGCGCGAGCACCGGACGGCAGCCGCGCGTTTCGGGGTATCAGGCAACGGCAGCGCTGGAGTTGGCAGTTGAAATAACAAAGCGGATTTCACCGAGTGGCTAGGCCAATTTCATTCGGCAAGATCCACTGTAGAGGCAGGCGTGTCGCCTGCATCATAGTCGACTTTGCCGCCGGCACGGCTGCCGCCACAGAAGCATGACCCTCTATTTTGTTGCGGGCGAAACGAGCGCGGACAACCACGGGGCCGCGTTGATGTCTTCACTGCGGCGGCGCGATGTCGACCTTAATTTCATCGGGCGCGGCGGCCCGCAAATGCGAGCGATCGCCGGTGAGCGGTTCAAAGATTGGCTCGGTGATGCAGCCGTCCTCGGTTTGTGGGAAGTGATAAAGAAGTACGGCTATTTTCGGGAGCAGTTTCGCGAAACGCTCAAGGAAATTCAGGAGAGCAAAGCTGGCGCCGTTGTGTTGATCGATTATCCGGGTTTCAATTTGCGTCTGGCGCACGCATTGCGAAGGCAGTCGCGGCAATACAAGATAATTTACTACATCAGCCCACAAGTCTGGGCCTGGAATCGCGGACGCATCAAGAAGATGGCGCACTTTCTCGATCTCATGCTCTGTATCTTCCCTTTCGAAGCCGACCTCTATAACAAATCTGGGTTACACGCGATATTCGTCGGCCATCCAATGCTCGAAAGGCTCCGTTCTCAGAGGACCGACATTAAGCGGGATCCCAATCTAATCGGGCTTTTTCCAGGCAGCCGCTTGCCCGAAGTGCGAAAAATTTTCCCTGTGATGCTCGAGAGCGTGCCCGAACTTCGAAAACGAAACCGGAACATGCATTTCGAGGTAGCGGCCGCGTCGCAGGGGTTGGCTGTCGGAATGAGCGAAATACTGGATCGACATGTGCGAGATCCACAAGTCGTTCAAATCAAAGTCGGTGAGACGGCGGCAATCATGCAGCGCGCGTCCGCTGGGATTGTGGCGTCGGGAAGCGCGACGCTTGAAGCGGCTTATTTCCGACTGCCATTCGTTTTGGTTTACAAAGTGGCGTGGCCGACCTACTTGGCGGCGCGACTCGTTGTGAAGGTGAAATATCTTGGCATGCCCAACGTGCTAGCAGAGAGAGATGTAGTTCCCGAATTCATTCAGCATCGGGCGAAACCTGAGGCGATCGCCAAAGCCGCTTGGCAGTTAACGGAGGACACCGACGCTCGGGAGCAAATGATTTCTGAGTTTGATGCGATCGTCGGCAAACTCGGCGTAGGCGAAGCGAGCGAAAAGGCGGCGGCGGCGATTATTGAAGAGATTGGAAGATCGACATGAAACGAATTAACTGACCATGCGATGAAAATTTGGGATATTTCACGGACACTCTCGGAGGATCTGGCGGAATGGCCTGGCGATGAGCCGTTTCATTTTCGATTGACCAGAACGCTGGCCGAAGGCCAAAGCGTCAATCTAGGCGCAATCAGCATGAGCGTTCACAACGGCACGCATGCCGATGCTCAATTCCATTTTGATGGAAAAGGCGAATCAATTGAGAAAGCGCCACTCGAAATTTATTTGGGTCGCGCGGTTGTCGTCGATCTTACGGGGACTTTTTCGCGGTCGAAAGAGAAACACCTGATTACCATTGAAGATCTCCAGCCGCATGCTGAGGAAATTGCCGAAACCTCGCGGCTTCTCATAAAAACGGGTCGATGGAACAATTCGGCCCATTTTCCGGATCGCATTCCGGTGATTGCAGCGGACATCGCGGCGTGGCTGCAAAAAAATGGAGTCAAACTTCTGGGCCTGGATCTGCCGTCGGTGGATGAGATCGATTCAAAATCATTGCAAAACCATCACGCGCTGGCCCGTACCGGGATCGCGATCGTTGAATCGCTCGACCTGAGCCGCGTCGGACCCGGCGTTTACAATTTGGCGGCGTTGCCTCTAAAAATCGCTCGCGGCGATGGCGCGCCGCTGCGTGCCGTGCTTTGGCGAGACTGACGCGGCACAAAAACATGGAACTCTCCTGGCTGGAGAATTTTCTTCAGAGCAAGCGCACCCCTTGGGTTGTTGCCGGCCTGACGATTTTGCTTTTCACGATCGCCAATTTGCCGTGGCAGCTCGACGATTACGATCAGGCCAAGCAGGCCTTTACGTCCTTCGAGATGATCGAGGAGGGACACTGGTTTTATGAGCGCACGCCCCGCGAACACGTGGCAACGAAGCCGCCCCTCGTCGGCTGGATTTCAGCTGGCGTGTTTTCTTTAACGCGTTCATGGGACGTGGCATGGCGATTGCCGTCCCTTCTGGCGGCGATTGCGATCTCGGTTCTACTGTTCCGGGCTGCACGGCTGGCTTACGGAGCAATTGCCGGCCTGATTGCGCTCAGCGCGTTCGGATTGAATCTGTTGAGTCCACGCCTGGCAACGCTCGTGCGCACAGACATGCCGCTGGCGTTCGTGATTTTTCTGATCGGCTTATTGATCTGGCGAAAAATCCGAGAACAGGAAGCGTGGAAACCGCGAGACCGAATTTACATGTTTGCATTGCTCGCGTTCGCAATGTTGATCAAGGGACCGATTGTTTACGCGTTTTTGCTTCCTGGCATTGCGCTGTTTGAGTGGAGATGCAGGCGACACGCCTGCCGCTACAGCGCGTGGTGCGGCTGGTGGCCATGGCTCGCTTCGCTCAGTATCTTTCTTCTGTGGGTGATCGGCGGGATTCTGTCTCAACCCGGCTTCTTCGATGAGGTCGTCATGCGCGAATTCATAGGGCGCTTTGGCGAAACGATCCATAGGTCGCAGCCACTTTATTTTTACCTGCCGCATCTGTTGCACAAATTTGCTCCCTGGAGCGTATTGATGATCGCGCTCGCGCTTGCCGATCTTCATTCGCGAAAATGGCAGCTGCGCTCAGTTTTTCGCAAGATGTCGCCGGAAACTTTCTGGCTGCTTTGCTGGAGCATGGGTGGCCTGATCGTGATGTCACTGATTCCATCTAAACGCGTCGACAGGATTTTTCCGATTGTTCCGCCGCTTTGTCTGCTTTTGGCCGCGCAGACCGGAAATATTTTCGCTAATGAGCAATTACGCACGCGTGTCCGTCGTTGGAGCGCAATCGCGCTCATCTTCTCGATCATATTCGCCGGCGGCTACGCTATTTCGAAAGTCGTTTCCGGATATCGCGGTCATCGTGACGCCCTTGTTCTTTTCGGCCGCGCGGTTCGGCATGAAGCAGAGGCGCATCGCTTGCGTTACGAAGTCGTTTCCGCGAAAGATGAAGGGCTGCTCCTGTATCTGCGGAGAACGCATTTTATTGAGCCGGATCGCGCCATCGCAGAATGGAACCGGGGGAATCTTGATGCGTTGGTTGCGCCAGCCGAAACGTCGCCGGCTTTAATGCGCGAGCTTCACGATGCTGCGCTCTCTCAATTAAGATCAAATGAGAGGAAAGAGGGGCAGGGGAGAGGTTACGTTTTGATTACACGCTGATTTGTCGAGGACTCGACGGCTCTCACGGCAAGGCGTACACCTCATACCGCGGAGTCGCGGTCAATGAGTGCTTCTTAAGGAACTCCCACGCGCGAGCGTTGATTGAATCGGCCAGAGCGTAATAGCGGTGGTCGTGCCAGTCCATGATAAAGCTCTCAGCTGGGATTCCCGCGGCCTGCATGGCTGCGACCGTGGACTTGACGGAGGCGGGCGGAAAGATCGGGTCTCGATCGCCGGAGATGATAAGCACCGGCAGCTTCCGTCGCGCCATCTGAACCGTCGCGAAGTCGGCCGAGCTTCGGAAGGAGCCCGCGTGGACCGCAACGGCCGCGAAGTACTGGGACTCGAGGAGCCCGAGCCGCAACGCGAAGACAGCACCCGCGGACTGTCCAAACAAGTAGATCCTTGAGGAGTCAATCGGCAGCTTCGCGACTAGAATCTCCCTCAACTTACGTACGAGATCTGGCCCGTCTGCGGGGATGGTCCAATTCCATCGATCAAGTGACTTGAGCGCCGCGACAAAGAAGCGCTCCTTGTGCGCAAGCTTGGCCCAGCTGTCGACCATCATCGCGCCGTCACCGCCTGAACCATGGAAGGCGATAACAAGGGGACACTTCTCGCCGGGGGCCAGGTCTTTCGGCCCTGACACATAGTAAGTCCGTGTGTTACCGTGATCCTCCAACAACTGCTTCCTGAAGTTAGGCGCAGCGCTTGCCACACCTGCGCAAGCGCAAAAAAGCGCTGCAGCGACTACTCGTCTCATGCCTTCATGTACTTTGGTGTGATTCATGCACGCCTAACGAGAAAGAGCTCAGCCACCGCTCCGGCAGGCGTAAACTGGATCACGACCGGGGAGCCGCTAGGCCGCGCAGTCATACGACATCACTACAACATCTGCTCCCCGGTAGTTGGTGCGTTCGACAACCGACCAGCCGTGCCGAGAATAAAACTGCTCCACGCCAGGAGTGTAAAGGTAAAGCCGACACACGCCAAGGGCGCTTGCATCCTGGACGACTCGTCGCACCAACTCGATACCGATGCCCTGCCGCCGGTAATCGGGCGCAACGAAAACCCCGGCGAGCCACGGCGACCACTCCATGCGCGTATCCATGTCGTGCACGATGAGCATCGCCGAACCGAGCAGCATGGAATCTGCAAACGCGATTACGACTGTCGGGATCTCTCTGTGCCCGCAGGCAGCTCGAAGTCGCTTCACCCGTGTCTCGAATGAATCGCCCGGCCGCAGATACGCCCATTCTTCGTGATGCCAGCGCGCAAGCGTGGGAATAAACTCTTGATGATCTGCAAGGTATCCGATTTTCATGCGGTCCTAATGAAAAAAGCTCAAGTCACGGCCCATTACTTCTGCTCGGTCACTATGGCATGAGTGACCTTCCCCCGGCGCGCATCCGCATTGGGCTACCGTCAAAGTTCTCCGGTGCAGCTTTACTTTTTCGCGAATCGAGTTAGCTGCGTAAATACGCACTGCCAGCGATCGGCTTGCTTCACAAAAATATCTGTCGCCCGTTCACACGAGGCGAAATCCTGCCCCATGAATTTCCCTTTGGTGGTCGTGAGTCCTGTCACCACAGCGGTGTTTCCGTAGAGACGGACTTTAAGGTCTGTGGACTCCATCGACTCATGGGACAACGCGCCAGATTTGATGACTTCCAGGAAACGCGCCTTATCGATGATGCTTCCATTGGGGTCAACGATGATCCAGTCGTCGGCGAGGAGTCCATCGAGCGCGTCCGCGTCATTATTGGCGACCGCTCGCGCAAATTCGTTTTCCAATTTAACCACTTCTTCTTGCATCGTATTTTCGAGGAAAAATCCAAGCTCCTACCGAGACGGAACTCAGCCACCGCTGACGGGAGCGAGCTGTGTCGCGAATTTCAATGTTGAAGTTGTCATGTGCAAATTTTCTCGCCGGTCAGCGGTTGGCTGCAGGGCTTGGTTAGGCCGGGTTAAATGCACTAACCGTGACATAATAACCATCTGGGTCCCGAAGCGAGAACTCCATTGCCCGAGTATTCGGATTGAGTCGAGGTTCTTCGGCGAGTTGCGCGGCAAGAGTGCGCGCACTTTTCAAGGTTGAATCAAAGTCGCTCACGCAAAAAAATAGAAGCAGACCGTTGCCTGGTGTTCCGATCTGAGGGCTCATCAGCGAAGGATGACCGTGATCGCCCCAGTGATGAAGACAGAGAAGAATCGTACCATCCTCGTCCAACACTTGAGCGAAAGTCGAATCCCCGGGATGATTATTGGCGGCGTTCAGCAGGGTCTGATACCATTTGGAACTGACCTGCACATCAGAAACCGCGATAATTGGCCACGTTCGTTTCATAGTGATGTCTTCATCGCCTAACGAGAATAAGATCAGCGACGGCTACCGGGAGCGAGCGCCAATCGAAGTGTAATTGTTTTAATCATCGAAAGCGTTGTCGTACACTGGGCAGCCGTTCGCTGTAGCGCATGGTTAGGCGTTGCGGCTGAGCCAGTCCGCGAAACGCGTCGGACCGAGGCGTGGATTGTCGCCGGGCATGAGGCTTTGGTCGTTCACTGATATGCCGTAGTAGAGAGCCTTGGAATCGGTGATTACCGTCCGTGCGTCCCTGGTTGCGTTCAGGAACTGCCGCACGAGGTCGTCTTGACGGATCGGTTCGGGACCGGCCAGATCGACCGTGCCGTTCAATGGCTCCGCGAGGGCCGCATCGGCCATGACAGCAGCGACGTCATCCGCCGCAATGGGCTGCATCAGAACCGGTGGAAGCCGAACGGTTGGCCCTTCAGTCGCCGATTGAGCGATGCCGCCCACGAACTCGAAGAACTGCGTAGCACGCACGATCGTGTAAGGAATCCGGGAAGCCTTGATTAGTTTTTCCTGAGCCATCTTTGCGCGGAAGTAACCACTCGCAAGCAGGCGGTCGGTGCCGACGACCGACAATGCCACGTGATGGCCGACGCCCGCGGCGACTTCCGCGGCGAGGAGGTTCCGACCTGATGTCTCGAAGAACGCCAGGACTGCATTGTCCTCCCACGAGGGCGCATTCGCGACATCGACGACCACCTGATCGCCGGCGAGCGCTTGCGCCAGCCCCTCACCAGTGACCGTGTTGACACCTGATGAGGGTGATGCCGGCACCACCTCATGGCCGTGCTGACGAAGGTTCGTCACGACCTTTTTCCCGATGAGTCCGCTTCCACCGATGACAACGATTTTCAAGTTTGAATCTCCTGTTTCGCCCATCGCGGGCGCTCAAAAAGGCTACTTGCGTTACTTGGCCGGAAGCAATGCTGGAACACCCTGGTTTTTCACCAGAAACACGACGAATTTCGCCGGTTTGCTGTCGCTCGCGTTGCGGCCGACGATGTGAACGTCATTCGGGCCTTCATAGAATCCTTCTCCGGTTTTAAGCGTGACGGCCTCGGCGCCTCGCAACTGCATCACGATCGAACCCTCGAGCACGTAGACGAAGGCGTGCGCATCGTGTCGATGGATTTCGTCAGCGCCGCTAGGCGGGTAGGTGACCGTAAGGACGAGACCTTCTTTGCCGGGAATGTCCGTGAGGGGTTTGGACATGATTTCTTTTACCTCGGGAGGTGGAGCAGCCGGCGCGAATTGCGCGGTGAGCGTACAAGCAGCGATTGCGATGGGCAGGATGATCTTCTTCATGGCGATTCCCAGTGGTTTAGCTCAGATTTGCTTTTCTTTCAAAGCCTAACGAGACACAAGCTCAGCGACCGCGAGACCTGAGGACCGGTCAACGCAGCGAACGGGTGGATGGCAAACACTCATGAAGTGGATCGTAGGCTATCTCGCGGTTCGCTGCATCGCCTGGTTAGGCGACGCGCCCACTTCGTTGAGGGCGAAGTCTTGAGCGAGAAGCGCGAAGACGTGGAAGTCCTTCGGCAGCCCGCGTGCGATGCGGTACTGCCGCAGCGTGCCCTCGCGAGTGAACCCGCAGCGCTTGAGCAGCTGTATGGATCGAGCGTTGGTGGTCATGACGAAGGCGTGGACGCGGTTCAGACTCAGGTCTGAGAAACCCCAGCGAAGCAGCGCGAGGACTGCCGCGCGCATGTAGCCACGGCCCCAGTAATCCGGAGCAAGTTCGTATGCAAGCTCCGCGTGACGGTGCACCGAGGACCAGGTATTGAATCCGCAAATGCCAATAAGGCGATCGTCGGACGACGCGAGTGCAAGCCGAAAGGACGAGCCCTCGCGATACGCAGTCATGTCGCGCGCGACGGCCGCTGCCACTGATTCAGGAGTGGCGATTGGAATGCTCGTGTGCTCGATCACTCTGGGATCGGACAAATAGGCAAGCAGTGCCGGAGCATCGCTCGTGCGCAGTGGCCTGAGGCGAACGTCGCCAAGCTCTAGGATTGGCGGCTTCTTCTGCTCTTCGCTGACGGTCGGCATGTTCACACGTAGTTTCCGCGTCGCCTAACGAGACAGAGATGAGCCACTGCTGGCGGCAGCGAGCATTGCTTTCACCTTATCCTTCATAATTTTTCCTTCAGCCTTTCAGTACGGCGGCCAGCGGTGGGCTCCAGCGATTGGTTAGGTGAATTATGTCTGCTTCTCACCTGATTTCAGAGGAAAAAATGGACGCAGCGAAAACTCGACAGCGCAGACTCCGATGGCCAATGCACTGTCGAAGACCCCGAAGAACACTCCTGCTCGTTCCGACACTGTCGAGAACTGCTTGTCCAGAAAAAGCGTGACCATGATAACCAGAATAATCGGCAGCGACCAAAGGGACTTCGGCAAAAACCTGCGAGCGAGGCGATAAAGGATTGGCAGAAAGGCGCCGAGTACTAAGCATGAGCCTACAAAACCGGCTGGCGGCGAGAAGAAGTTCCACAGGAGAACGAGCGCAACTGCCCGCGGCGGCAAGAAAAATGATGTCGCCGAGGGAAACGCGCTTATTCATCTAACTACGATTAGGTGCTTCGGCCATTCGCGCAAGACGTTGAGCGACGAGAGGCCAAAAGCCGAAATGCTCAATTAGCGTCGGCATCCCCTTCACCTTCAATCAAGGCTTTCAGAACGCTCTCCAAGGCAACGCTTCCCTTCTGCGAGCCTGCCTCCCCGTTCTCGAACTCGATCCAGCCTTCGTTAAAGCCATCCAGCATCTGCATGCGAGGCAGCGGGTTCTTCGTGCCCTGCGACTTGAAGAGACCCTCCCAGGATTCGCGCGGCACGGCCTCCATGCGTACCGGACGACCAAGGAGCTTCGCGAAAGTGCTGGCGATCTCGTTCGGCGCCACGCGTTGCGGTCCTTCCAGTTCAACAACGCGGCGACCGCTCCATTTTCCCTGAAGCAGCCCGGCTGCGACCCTCCCAATGTCCGCCGTGGCCACCATCGGCACCGGTTTGTCGAGCGGTTGCAGGAAGCTTGGGATCACGCCCTGCTCGCGCGCCGGAGCTACGTCCCAACGAGAGTTCTCCATGAACCAGGCTGGGCGCAGGAATGTTATGGGCATCGGCAATTCGCCGATGGCCCGCTCCATGATCGTGTGCTGAGTGAGCAGGTTAAGTTGACGGGCCTGCGCCCCAATCGTGGAAAGATAAACCATTCGCGCCGGACGCGCTGCCCCCAGCGCGGACCGCAGAGCCACGCCGATTGCTCGCGCCTCAGGAAACTCCGGCGCGGGGTCAAAGTTCGGTGGCACGAGCACGAAAACGGCTTCCGCTCCACGAAATGCGGCCGTGAGGGCCGCCGCATTCTCAATACTAGCCAGCGCGACGTCGCACCCACGATCCGCCCACGCTTGACCTTTGGCAGCGTCCCGGACAACCGCGCAGACCGGTTGCCTTGCGGCAAGAAGGGTGCGCGCGACGACACCTCCGATCTGACCAGTGACTCCCATGATTGCATACATAAATCGTATTTCTTTCGCTGGTTCGGAGCGTGATGATTGAAATCGCTTTCGATTGCTCGCCTAACGAGACACAAGATCAGCCACCGCTGGCGAGGGCGAGTGCGGTTTGCAATGGACATGTTTTCATAAACTGAGCGAGGCATCGGAGCGGCCAGCGGTTGGCTGCATCGCCTGGTTAGGCTGGCTCCCGTTCGCGGAAGGCGGTGGCGCCGCTTTCTTTCCCGAATCGTCGCTGAACATCTTACCGGTAGTGATGTCCAGCGAAATAGTCTCAATGCCATCCCCTTTCTCGGTGGTTTTCTCAATTACGAACACGTAGTGATTTGTACCCGGCACCTGCTGAATCCCATGGACCATAAACTGTCCCCGCTGCCGATAAACGAGCGTCCTGACTTTCTGTTTCAAGCCCATTTCCTCCAATTCTTTACCGGTGTAGGCCATGATCTCCTTTCCGCCCATGTAAAATGCCAGGCGAGACACCTTGCCTAGCTTCTTGACGTCATTGTTGCTTGTTATTCGTTCTGGCTCCAAATGGACGAGGCACCATTTTCCCGCATCCCAGCCCAAGTAAAGTTCTCCCCGCATGTAAACAGGGTATTCATCTACAAGCTCGTCACCGTTGCTCCTTACTTTGAATACTTGGGTTTTCCCATCAGTTCCATAGTCACTGCTGGGAACGCTGCGCACATAATAGGTTCCACCAAAGGCTGACTGAACGGTTGGCCGATTCTCTCCCCGACCCGCTATTTTGAAGCCCGTTGTCAAAAAAACGCAAGCAGTCGCAGTAGTCAGGAAAAGAAACGTTTTCAATATGTGGCCTAACGAGACTCAAGATCAGCGACCGCGCGAACTACGAGGGACTTCATGAAAGAGTCAAAGCCAGGCATATGGACGGTGCGCGGTTCGCTGCATCGCATGGTTAGACTTCCGGTTCCTCCACGAGCTCAAGCTGCATGCCATGTTCCTTGAACCAACGTAGAAAGAAACGGCTAAACTCCGTGTGGAGGTCATGGGCCCACTGCATCGCGGGACCGCTCATGAAGTCCCTAAAGCGTTTATCGAAGTAGTCGCGCTGATAGTGCAGCGCCCCGTTTCGGAATCGTCGGAGCACTTCGACGTGCGGCGATGTAAGCATGGCGTCGATTGCGGGATCGGATAGCCCGAGGTCACGGTATCCCTCCACGACAACAAATAGCAGGGAGAACCAAAGGCACATATACATAAAAGGTCTGATGAGCCAGAGACGTTTCTCTTCGGGATCCTTTGGCGGAGCGCCTTGGGCCTTGCCCATCTCACGGAAATGATCGCGCATGTGCAGCGACCAGATGAAGTACCGATGAAGTGCGCCGACTTGCAGATCTGATGCGGACATTCAGGGGCTAACTACGATTAGACGAAGGTCCGGATAAAAGGAAAACACGAATTCTTCATTATCCGGGCCGGGCCAAGCGAACAAGCCGAAATCATCTCCATCGATCGGCTGAAAGCGTTCGCGAGCAAAGAGGCGATCCTGCGCAAACCAAGAAAAACGGACACGGAGATAGCAGTGAGAGATTCCTCGACTCCGCTCGGAATGACAACAGGAGCGGATAGAAATGCTGGCTCGACTTTCCTGCGCATGATTTTACTCTCGCCAAACGGGAAGCTAACAGCTTCCCCTACAGAAAAACCAATCTTAAATGTCGATGGAATTTCCGAAAAAAGAATTGGAAACGCTTTGGTGCCCGTGGCGCGTCGAATATTTCGAGAAGGAAAAACCGAACGCGGATTTTCTCGAGGCGGCGGCTCGTGCGAGCGATGACGCCGCGCATTTAGTGATCACGCGGCGCAAAAACGCGTTCCTGATGATGAACCGTTATCCGTACTCGGTTGGCCATTTGATGGCGGTCCCGTATCGGAAAACGGCGGACCTTTCGTTGCTTGGCGAAAATGAAATTGTCGAGCTCTGGAATTTGGTCGCACATGCGCAAGCGCTTTTGCGCGTCGCGACAAAAGCGCAGGGTTTCAATGTCGGCATTAACCTTGGCGAATGCGCGGGGGCGGGCGTTGTCGATTATCTGCATATTCACATCGTGCCGCGCTGGAGCGGTGACACTAATTTCATGCCGATCCTCAGCGCCACGCGCATGCTTTCGGAAGCGTTGCGCGCGCTCTACGATAAATTGATTGATGCGCAATCGAAGATCGACGCGGAACCCCACCGGAGCACATGAACGGGTGGGTTGAGGCGCCGCCGCCAAGACGAGGATTGGGCTGTTTCGCCCGCGGCTGCCTTATTCTTGTCGTTTTTGGAGTAGTGCTGGCCCTCGCCTGTTTGGGCGGTCTGTACTGGGGCCTTCAGCGGCATTCGGCAATCGTGCACGGTATTTTTTGGCTGGCGAAAACGCATTCGATTTCGGAAGCGCCGGCGCCGGTTCCCGAATTTGCCGCTTCAGACGAACAAGTCCAAGCGACCCAGGAACGGTTGCGGGATTTCAAACAGAAGGCTCGCGCAGGGCAACCGGCCGAAATCGAACTGACGGCGGACGATATTAATACTTTGATCGCTGCGAATCGGGACGCGCGCCGGAAAGCTTTTGTATCGATCGCGGGAAATCGGCTGCGCATCCAGGCCAGCGTTCCGCTTGGGGAATTTTTGGGCCGATCTGGTTATTACTTCAACGGCGATATCACGGCGCAATTGAATGGTTCACAATCTCTGGAACATCCGCAATTGAGCCGGATCGTTGTGAATAATGAGCCGGTGCCGAAGGATTTTTTGAGTTGGAAATACCATTCGAGGCGATTGCAAGATTACCTCGCTGACTACCGGGACAGTTACGACGTCGGCACAATCGAGATTCGTGACGGTAAATTGATTTTGCGATCGCGAACCGATTAATTGGCTGCAGGATCGCTGGAGAAAAGCGAATCAGGATTTTCATTGATGTTTTGCGGATTTTCTTTGTTTAAACCATTGGAGTTGCGCGCGAGCTATTCAAGCGCTAAACGATGGACTGCTCATGAGTACATTTACCCGTTACATCCTGATTCCATTTGTATTTGCAACAGCCGGCCTACTTGCTCTTCCAGCAAGCGCACAAGATATCGTAGTCGGCGAGTTCGCGTCGCTCACCGGCAGCGAAGCGACTTTCGGTGTCAACTCGAGTAACGGCGTCGAGCTGGCCAAAGAGGAAATTAATAACGCCGGTGGGCTGCTGGGCGGACGCAAGATCAAGATCGTTTTGGAGGATGACCAATCCAAGCCTGGTCAACCCTCCGCCGCGGTCAAAAAGTTAGTCGCCAGCGACAAAGCGATTGCGATCATCGGCGAAATCGCCAGCTCACGCTCGCTCGAAGCCGCCCCAATTTGCCAGAACGCGAAAATTCCGATGGTTTCGCCGGGATCGACAAATCCTTCCGTCACGGAAAAAGGAGATTACATCTTTCGTGTCTGCTTCATCGATCCCTTTCAAGGGACGGTGATGGCGAAATTCGCGCTAGACCACCTGCATGCGAAGAAAGTCGCGATTTTGCAGGATGTGAAGAGCGATTACTCAAAGGGCCTCGCACAGTTTTTTAAGGAATACTTTACGAGTCATGGCGGACAAATCATAACCGACCTGTCTTATAGTGGTGGCGGCACGGACAAAGATTTTCGGGCGCAGCTCACCAAAATCAAAACCGGGCAGCCGGACGCGATCTTTATTCCCGGTTATTACACCGAGGCAGGATTGATTGCGAAACAGGCTCGCTCCTTAGGCATTAAAGTCCCGCTGCTCGGTGGCGACGGCTGGGATTCGCCGAAATTGACGGAGATTGGGGGCGTCGCGTTGGACGGCTGCTATTTTTCAACGCATTTCTCGGTGCAGGACAAAAACCCGAAGGTACAGGATTTCGTGAAAAAATATCAGGCGAAATTTCACGCTCTGCCCGATGGCATGGCGCCGCTGGGTTACGACGCCATGATGATCCTCGGTCAAGCGATCAACACAGCGGGCTCAACTGACGGAACAAAGATTCGCGACGCGCTCGCAAGCGTGAAAGATTATCCTGGAGTTACGGGGAACATCACGATTGACGAGAAGCGGAATGCAAAAAAAGCCGCGGTTGTTCTCGAGGTGAAGGGAAACAAAGCTAATTTCGTCGCGACCGTTCCTCCTTGAAGGTTGATTGTTGAATGGTCAATCGGGACAGACTCGCGGAATGTTCGCTTTCAAAAGGCGGTGGATGCCTGGGGCCGGGGCCTAGATTTCCAAGCGTGGGTTATGAACAGATGCGATTTCCTTTTGATGAGCGTTTTGGCCTGACGAATCAGATGCGCCGGCGGCGGTCTCGGGAACCGTAGTGTCGACAGAGTCCTTTTCGGCCAACCATCGTTCACCAACAATCGACTTTATCGTGTCCTCGACCGAATTCATTCAGCAGCTCATCAATGGGCTCTCATTAGGCGCGTTCTATGCGCTCATCGCGCTCGGTTACACAATGGTCTACGGCGTGTTGCGCTTCATCAACTTCGCCCATGGAGACGTCTTTATGATCGGCGCTTTTTGCGGTTACTACCTGAGCCCACGGGTCCTGCCATACTTTACCGGGGGACTTACACCACTCGGACCAGTCGCAGTGTTGATCCTGACAATGCTAGCTTGCGCTTTGCTTGGAATCGCTATTGAGAAACTCGCTTATCGCCCTTTGCGCAGTCGGCCAAAACTTACCGTGCTCATTACTGCAATTGGCGTCTCGTTATTCCTCGAGTACGGCGGCCAGTTTGTCTTCGGGGCGGACCCGAAGTCATTTCCCGAATTAATGCCGGATCGCGCGCTTGAGGGAACGGGCGCGCTGACAATCACGACGACGCAGCTAGCAGCATTCATCGTCACAATTATTTTGCTGGTTGCGCTAACTTTCATCGTTAAGCGCACAAGACTTGGAATGGCGATGCGCGCGCTCTCCAATAACCCCACGGCGGCGGCGCTCATGGGCGTTAACATCGACACCGTGATTTCGTTCACATTCGGTCTCGGGAGCGCGCTTGCGGGCGCGGCTGGAATTTTGTTTGCGCTCAGTTATCCATCAATCGATCCGCTCATGGGGCTCTTGCCCGGAATCAAAGCGTTTGTCGCAGCTGTGCTCGGCGGCATCGGAAACATTCCCGGCGCCGCTGTGGGTGGACTTATTCTTGGGGTGGTAGAAACATTTGTCGGCGGTTCAGTTTTTTCGACATATCGTGACGCAATCGCGTTCGCGCTTCTCATTGTGATTTTGCTCTTTCGTCCAGCTGGCATTTTTGGACGAACGCAGGTTGAAAAGGTTTAGGCACGGCATGTCCACGTCGCGAGCGCATCGATGAACTACCGACACATCAAGAAATGGCTGCTGCTCGCCGCCATTATCGTTAGTGCAGTCGCATCGCAATTTTCCGGCGCCATCAACGCGTATTATTTGCAGATTATCATCTTCATTGGAATTAACATCATCCTCGCGGTCGGTCTCAATCTAATCAATGGTTATACTGGGCAGTTTTCGCTGGGGCATGCTGGTTTCATGGCGATCGGCGCATATGTCTCGGCGTATCTTTCCACCGAACACGGTGCTGGTTTTTTCCGTGCGATCGGTGGCACAAATTTTTTTAGCATTAGCGTCCTTTTTACAGGCGTGTTGATTGCCGGCGGATTGGCTGCCGCGGTCGCGGGATTGATCGTCGGCGTGCCTTCGCTGCGATTAAAGGGCGATTACCTTGCGATCGTCACCCTTGGCTTCGGCGAAATCATCCGAGTGTTGATTCAAAACACGGATGCGGTGGGCGGCCCGCGTGGGTATAGCGGGATCGCAAGTTACACGACCCTGTTTTGGACCTACTCGATTGTCGCAATCACGATCTACGTTGTTGTGAGTTTGATCGATTCCACTTACGGCCGCGGCTTTCTCACGGTGCGCGACGACGAGATCGCGGCAGAAGCAGTTGGAATTAACACGACGCGTTACAAAGTCACCGCGTTCGTGCTCGGCGCTTTTTTTGCAGGCATTGCCGGTGGTCTTTACGCCCACAGCACAACCTACATCAATCCGAGTGGATTCGATTTCCAACGGTCCATCGAGATTGTGATCATGGTTATTCTCGGCGGGATGGGCAGCACAGCCGGTGTGACTTTCGCCGCAATTTTGCTGACGTTGCTGCTGGAATATCTGCGTTTTGTTTCGGGGTACGAATGGCTGCCGGAAATCATCCGGCGCATTGCGGCGAATCGCGTCATCATTTATTCCCTCGTCCTGATCGCGCTAATGCTACTGCGTCCGCAAGGGCTTTTTGGTCAGTTGCCGCGAAGGGGACTCCCAATCGGCAGCGCGAGGGTCAAGCGAACGAAATTGCCACCTCACGCCGCTTAGACCGACATGAACACCGCGCTTCTCAATCTCCAGCAATGCAGCGTGAAGTTCGGCGGACTCACCGCGGTCTCGGCGTTCGATTTGCAAATCGGAGCGCAAGATCTCGTCGGAATGATTGGTCCCAATGGCGCTGGTAAGACGACCGTGTTCAATATCATCACCGGAGTTTATCGGCCAACTGATGGCTCAATTACGTTCGAAAACGCGGCGATCGCTGGTCTGAAGCCAAGCGCCATCGCTGGACGCGGCATTGCGCGAACGTTTCAGAACATTCGTTTGTTTCCCACGCTCAGCGTGTTCGACAACGTTCGCGCAGGATTCAACCAGCGCTTGCGTCACGGGCTCGCACACGCGCTTTGGCGGATGGGCACATTTTACCGCGAAGAAAGCGAGGTCGAACGACATGTGGACGAACTCCTGGAGATTTTTGACCTCGGTAAATTTCGCGACGCGCTTTGCGGCAGTCTTTCCTATGGCGATCAGCGGCGCCTCGAAATTGTGCGCGCTCTGGCGACACAGCCGAAGCTCCTGCTGCTCGATGAACCTGCGGCAGGCATGAATCCACGTGAGAAAGAAAAGTTGATGGAGCTAATCCAGTTTGTGAAACAAAAGTTCGGGATCGCCGTGCTCCTTGTTGAGCACGACATGAAAGTGGTGATGGGAATTTGTCAGCGCGTAACGGTGCTCGATTACGGTATCAAGATCGCGGAGGGGACCCCAACGGAGGTGCAAAAAAACCCGAAGGTGATCGAGGCGTATCTGGGGGAAGAAAAGAAGAAAGCGTAAACTCAACATGTTGGAGCTGAAGGATCTCGCAGTTAATTACGGATCGATCACCGCGCTGCACGACGTTTCGCTGAACGTCGCCAAAGGCGACATCGTCACGTTGATCGGCGCAAACGGCGCGGGGAAATCGACCACGCTGCGGACGGTTTCGGGATTACTGAAGGCAAGGCACGGCAGCATTCTTTATGAGGGGGAAGAGATCAGCCATCTACCAGCCCATCGCATTGTCGAGCGCGGTATTTCACAAGTGCCGGAGGGGCGAATGATTTTCGCGAACCTGACCGTGCACGAGAATCTTTTGATGGGCGCCTACCTGCGCAAAGATCGAAATAAGCTCGGAAGTGATTTCGATTTTGTTTTCGGAATCTTTCCGCGGTTAAAAGAGCGAGCGAAACAAGTTGCCGGAACATTATCAGGTGGCGAACAGCAAATGCTGGCCATCAGCCGCGCGCTCATGGGCAAACCGCGTTGCCTGATGCTCGATGAGCCGTCGCTCGGCATCGCGCCGATCTTGGTGAAAACGATTTTCCAAAAAATTGTCGAGATCAATCAATCATTAGGAATCACGATTCTCCTTGTGGAACAAAACGCGAACCTCGCGCTGGAAGTTTCACATTACGGTTATGTCCTCGAGACCGGCCGAATCATGTTGCACGATCACTCAAGCGCGCTGCGTACGAACGAGCGCGTGAAGAGCGCCTACCTAGGGGGCAACTGAGCGGACCGCTGCCACCAACCCGTTTTCGAATTCTTGCATGAAGCTCCTTTCAAAAAGGGATACAACTGCAGAATTACGTCGGCAAAGGCGAGAGAAAATACGACGGCATAAATTTTCGGACCTTTGACGTTCCGTTGCCGGTTTTCGAAGAGCGCAAATCCTATCCGCGAACCGACTACTGCGGCTGCATTATTTCACGCACGAAGACGTTGAGTTGTCCGTCTTCCTGTTTGCGTACTTCGGTGATTTCGAAGGGCCGCATCTCATCCCGACTGACAACCGCGCCTTGCTGGGGAGGAGTGTAGCCGGCCGGAAATTCAACAATAATGCGTGCCGATGATCCCCCGCCAAAATGAAGCACTTTGTCTGTCAATTTTGTGCGCGGACGGAGCACGGCCCGATTGGCATCGGAAAAATTCACGACGAACTGACCTCTTAGATACACGCGTTCACCAGCAAGCCCACGCTCGGCGACATCCCGCAAATCACTCGTCCCGATAAGGCGACCGAGCGGCATTTTCCCCGCTGGAAATGTCTTCCAACTGCCGCCGCCCGCGTTTGAAGCCAGAGTTCCGGCGGAAGTATCAGCAGGGACTGGCTGCGCGGGCAAAACTGGAACCGGCGTTGCAGTTGTCGCAGGTGGGGCTTGAGCGGTAGCAATAGTAGGCGCGGGCGCAGCAACCGGAATTTTTGGCGTCGATGCCGATGCGACTGCGATCGGTGTCGACGTTGGCGCAGGCGAATTCTGGGCAATCACCGGCTGAGCAGGAGTAGCTGCAGGGGCCGGAGATTCGAGCTTCGGCTTCTTGGCCCCTTTACGGCCTTTTGACGATGGAGTGGCTTCAGCGAGCTTTCCGCCTTTTGCCAGAATCGGCGTTAGCGCCGGTGTGGAAACCGGTCTGGCCTGCTCGACACGCACGAGTTGATTGTCGGCAGGCGGGGGCGTCGCGCTGGGACTCAATCCAGGTATCGGAACCGTACCTTGCGCTGCTGCCATTTTTTGGCGGGCCTCTGTGATACGTTGCTCGATTGTCACGCGTTCTTCCGCCTTAAATAGCGGCCAGCCTGCGGCCAGGTTGAGACTGAGCGGCGGCTCAAGGCGAAAAGTCCCGAGGCCGCGCGTCACCGTATAACTCCCGTAGAGCAATGGGACAGCAGTAATCATGACGCGGCCATCCAGCAATCGCTCCGCATGAATCACGGCAGAAAGATCATGAGTGCGCTCCAGTTTGACTTCCAAACCGACGTTAAGCGTTTGCTTCATCAGCGGAAGGGATTCCGGGTTCGCCGGATAGAGATGCTCCATGAGCAATTCGCCACTATCCGCGGCGTTCGCCAAGACGACCATGCCCGAAGTAAATACATCGTCGGGACCGAGTTCCCGGGCCGCTACGATCGTGTATCTGCCTACTACGTAAGGCACCAAGCCACGCACCAACTGATAATTTCGGATATAATTGCGCGCGAGTTCGGCATTGGCCCTGGCCAGTTCGGCGCTGCCCATCCCGATGTAGCGATCATACAACTGTTTCGCGCTCAGGAATTCGCCGGCCGGTGCGGCGGTAAGCTGAAAACGCTTCGGTTGATCAATTTTGTGCAGTCTTTGTAAAATCCGGTAGCTGTCGGGACGCTCCGGTTGATCGAAAATGTAAAAACTGCCCAGCCATGCTGCGAGAGCGAAGCCAGTCAAGAGCAGAATGACAATTGTCCAGGCAAAATAATTCGTCCCTCGCCGTGGACGGGCGTAGGGCTCGTCGTATGGAGAAACACCATAGTCCATCAGGTGAACGCGAGAAGGTTCTCCCGTTTCAAGCTGGTCGCGAAGTTTCGAACGAGGAGCCGCATCCGCAGGTCCGCGACGCATTTGGATTGACGATCTGAAAACCGGCGCCGGTTAAACCATCGTGAAAATCCAAGGTAGCATCACGCAAGTATGGGATACTCTCGCCATCGATAAGAAATTGCATCCCATCCCGTTCCACCACGGCGTCGCCCTCCTTTTCGTGATCAAGCGCCATCTCGTATTGCAGACCCGAACAGCCGCCTTTTGCGATCTGAACGCGCAGACCCTTCCGGGAATTTCCCGGCCCCGCTGCGAGTAAACTTCGGAGCTGCCGAACTGCGTTGTCCGTGACGTTAATCATCTCGATAGAAAATACGGCACCGGCGTCAGCAAGTCAAAAGGCTGCAAACACAGCAGATTCCATTTTTCTTCGCAATTCGTAAGCCAAAAACTAAGATTCAAAATCGCATGAACCGGATCCGTTTGCTGCCAGATACTGTCGCCAGCCAGGTCGCGGCGGGCGAAGTGGTGGAGCGCCCTGCCTCCGTAGTGAAGGAACTAATCGAAAACAGCATCGACGCCGGACCGCGCAAGATCGAGGTCATGATTCGCCGGGGAGGAATTTCGCTCGTTCGCGTGATTGACGACGGATGCGGAATGGATCGTGATGACGCGCTCCTTTCGCTTGAGCGTCATGCTACGAGCAAGATTCGGTCGGCCAAGGATCTTCAAGCCATCGGGACACTGGGTTTTCGCGGCGAAGCATTACCGAGCATCGCGAGTGTTTCGCGATTTCGATTAACGACGCGCGAGTCTGGTGCGATTGCCGGAACGGAGATCATTATCAACGGCGGCAAGATCGACATCGTGCGCGAAAGCGGTGAAGCGCCGGGAACGCAGGTCGAAGTGCGCTCGCTTTTTTATAACCTGCCGGCGCGCCGGAAATTTCTTCGCTCCGAAAACACGGAAAGTCGCAACATCGAGCATCAGATCCACCTCCAGGCGATTGGCCATCCGCAGATCGCCTTTACCTTGCTGCGAGACGATCGCCTTGTGTTTCAATTACCAGCAACGGCAACGCTTCGCGATCGCATCCGGGATTTATATGGTGTCGAACTATTGGAGCGTCTGATTGAATTACACGATACCGGTTCGCCGAAAATTAAGATCAGCGGCTTCATCGGGCAGGCGGGGTTGAGCCGGCAAACGCGTGCCCAACAACTCATTTTTGTAAACGGCCGCGCTATCGAAAGCGGCCTCATTACAAACGCTGTCCGCGAAGGCTATCACACCGCGCTCATGAAAGGGCAGTACCCGGTCACGTTCCTTTTTGTCGATCTCGACCCAGCCGCAGTCGACGTAAACGTTCACCCGGCAAAACGTGAGGTACGTTTTCGCGATCCAAACGGAGTGCATGAAGCAATCATTCGGTGCGTTCAAGAAACATTGGAACGCAGCCGGACGGAGTGGCAGCAAAAATTTCGCGCACCAGCAACGCCGCCGTCTCCGATTCCGGAAAAGGCAACTGTCGATCTAAAATTGCGACCCGAAATAACTTTTCCAGAGGTGTCAGATCGCGAGTTGCCGCATCTTGGTCGTGCTGTAGCCGGGGTCGTTGACTCCGGCAGAGCTGTCAAACCCGATGAGGCGCTTTCCCCGCAATCGAGCGGAGGCGATGGCAACGAGCACCGATTCCAAATTATTGGCGTGCTCGGCAGGCTTTATATCCTGATGGAAAACGAAAACGGGCTTGTCCTGGTCGATCAGCACGCCGCGCACGAGCGTATTCTTTTCGAAGAGTTACGGCGAAAAATGGAAGAGCAGGGAGTTCCAACACAAAAGCTGCTACTCCCTCAGACTTTTGATCTGCCGCCGCGCGATGCGGATTGGATCGAGCGCAACTTACCGACCTTGGAAAAAATGGGGATCGGAATCGAGAGCTTCGGGCCAAACACATTCAAGATCGACAGCCTTCCGTCCTTTTTGAACCTGTTAGATCCAGCGCAGTTTATGAGCAAAGTGATCGATGATCTCAGAAGCGTCAGCAACAGCAGCTCGGCGATGCGAATGGGTGAAGAGATGATCGCCAAAACGGTTTGCCGGCATGCCGTCAAAGCCAATGATCCGTTGGGTTATCTCGAAGTTGAGAAACTGATTCGGGATTTGCTCGATTGCGACCTGCCTTACTGCTGTCCACACGGGCGGCCGACGATGATTCAGATTTCGCTTGCCGAGCTGGAGAAAAAATTCGGACGCAAAATCTGACAATCCAGGCCGCTTGTCGAGCTGTAGAGGCAGCCGTGTCGGCTGCGACAAGAAAAGACAGGAGGACAATCCCCACGTTCATCGCCTGAGCCCGGAGTGTGCGCTGCCTGCTCGCGATTCCTCGGAATCCTCACTAACAAATCACGACATGCTCACGCGCGGCAAATCCGCCGAGGACGATGGACGCTACGCAATCCGCAGGAAGCGGTTCTTGCCATTTGCGGCGCGAGTTCTACTCTTGGCGCAATGAAAAAAATCGAGGCGGTCGTCAAGCCCTTTAGAACCGAGCCGGTGAAAGAGGCGCTTATGGCAGTTGGCGTGGAAGGAATGAGCCTTAGCGAGGTAAAGGGTTTTGGTCGCCAAAAAGGGCACAGCGAAATTTATCGTGGCACAGAGTACACGGTCGATTTTCTTCCGAAAGTAAAATTCGAGATGGTTGTTTCCGACGATCAGGCGCAGCGTGCCGTCGAAGCGATTTTGCGTGCAGCCAAGACTGGCAAGATCGGTGATGGAAAAATCTTCGTTGAGCAAGTGGAGGAAGCGGTGCGGATCCGAACAGGCGACCGCGGGACGGAAGCGCTGTGAGCGCGAAGCGCTCACGCGTTAGATGGTTAAAGAGTTACAAAGTTACAAAAGTCAGCCCATTTGCCATCAAGAACCAATAACTGCACATGTCGTGCCGTTGTAACGACGTAACCCTGTAACGATTTAACGATTCAACTCATGAACGAATATCTCTTGTCGATCTTTCTCGGAATCGTCGAAGGTCTCACGGAATTTCTTCCCGTGAGTTCAACCGCGCATCTGCGCATCTGCGAAGCGTTACTGCACATCGATCT
>Ga0193727_1000018_pt1 | contig 44163 bp, 64 predicted proteins | sample H2c2metaG_FD_143051 | JGI IMG/M metagenome (GOLD analysis project Ga0193727, IMG submission 143051) | Soil microbial communities from a riparian zone of the East river system, Colorado, United States - H2c2 | ecosystem: Environmental > Terrestrial > Soil > Riparian zone | place: USA: East River...
CCGTGTTCTGTCCGCACCTAAACGGCCGGTACTTTATAGGTGCGGTACCAGAAGATTCCATTTGGCCCAATGGTGATTTAGAGATTCTCTCACGCTGTGACGCAATTTACATGGGGCCTGGTTGGAGTGGTTCTCCTGGGGCTCATGTGGAATTGACTATCGCAATGAAACTGGGCTTGCGTTGCTTTTACCATGATGACATTGAATCCCTTAAGGAGTGGGTACGTGAATGACACACAAGGACTTCAAGGAGTTAGCCCACTACATGGGAGCCGACATCATCTTTCAGACTGCCCCATGTGCGGTATTCGTGAATGCTGCGTACACTGTTACACTGGACATCTCTACCGACGAGCTAGAAAACCTAGCACCCCTGGAAGCAGCAGACCTGTTGGCTCAGGCAGCAATGATGACGGACAAGGAATTCCGGGGTAAGGATCCATCATGATTTGGGTAGTGCTAGAGACAAACGGCACAGATTTTATCAGGTGTGAAAATGAAACACACGCTGCAAAAACGGCACGAAATCTTGCAGAGCGGGTTGGTACTGCATCCTATTATAAGGTGATTGAAGTGGGCACCTTTGATCGTGTAATTACGAAACGGACTACTGATGGCCTGGAAGTGGCTACAGAAGCCAAGTGAGTGGGCTGCGGTAGCAGAAGCAATACGGACCCAAGGCATCATGGGCTGTGATACAGAAACGTTTGGACACAATGTCAAGACCTCAACCCCTGCGTTCCGAGCTAGTATTGATGTATGGTCGTTGGCCTTACGAACCGTCGACCTGCATCCCTACGGATATCATATCGCCCGAGCCTGTGTACTGCCTGCCGCCGCAGCGGAGTATCCTGCCCTCAAGTCAATTCTTGAGGACCCCCGTATACTCAAGGTATTTCACAACGCTCACCACGACGAGCACGCCTTCGCCAACCATGGGATCCACCTGGCGGGGGTGTATGATACGCTGGAGACTATACGACTATACTACCCCGAGAGAGCCGGTGTGGGTGCTGGTGGGTATCGACTCAAGCCATTACGCTTTGCCCTGCTTGGCAAGCCAGAGCGTGAGGGGTTCAAAGAACTAACCTCACCACAGGAAGAGTCGTATGAAGTCCAAAAGGAAGTCGGCTGCTGTGTCTGTGGTGTCCCCAAGTGTAAGAAACGCAAGGAACCCCACGGAAGGACTGTACGTATTGATACACATATCAAGGTCCGCAAGATCCCTTGCCCCATTGAAGGAATTATACCGGGTCATCCCCGTTGGGAGCGGAAACTGGACTACGCAGGTGATGATGCGGCCGATGCCCTAGAGCTGTACGAGATGTGTACTCAGCGCGGGATAATGCTGGAGTCTAAGTTACCCGAATTGCCCTGGGAGTCTTCTCACGAAAATACGATCTTACGCGGAAAGGCTACAGCGGCTTAACGGTGTGGTCTTCAAGATGGAGCGGCATGGTGTTCCAATTGACCTAGAAGTCTGTGCTGACATCCGTAACCAGGCTCGAGCCGATGAAGCCGCTACCTTAGAAAAGCTTAATGCCTTTGCAGGGGAACACGGGTTTACGGATACCAACTGGAACTATGCCCAATGGCTTGTGGGGTTTCTACATTCTCCACAGGGCCTGCACCTGCCGCCCAGCCCCTACTGGTCCAAGGGTAAAGTAAAACTGTGGCAAGGCGAGAAAAAAGTCGATGGCACAGCCCTGGACTGGATGGCCTCGATCCACCATGAATACCGAGAAATCCTTAACCTTATACGAAAATACCGACAACAGCATAGAATGGGTACCTATGCCGAGTCATGGATTACGCTTGCTGTCAAACATCCCGACGGTTCATTCAGACTCCACCCATCTTTTGGCATGGCGGATGACTCTGATAGTCGACCAGGCGCTAAGACCGGTAGGTTTGGAATTAAAAACCCCGCCCTACAGCAGGTACCAATTGATAAGAAAAAAGACCCGTACAGGTTGCGACGTGCGTTTATTGCCACCCCAGGACACAGGATTGTAGTTGCCGATTACACACAGCTTGAAATTGTTATCCTGGCTCATATTTGTCATCGGCTGTTTGGTGCTACAGGCTTGCGTGACAGGCTACTCCCTGGCCAGCCAGATATGCACAGCGCTACTGCTAAGTATGTGTTTGGTGACGTGTTGGGCACGCCCGAGGTTCTGGCTTGCACGGATCTAACGCTGTTCAAGAGCGATGATATACTCAAACGATTCAGGGATCTAGTCAAAAGAATCCGTTACGGCTTGGCCTACGGTAAGGGCGATTATGGCTTTGGAAATACTCTATTTGAGCTGGACAGCGCTGGTGATATTGTTGGTCCTCCGATGGGCGAGGAAAGAGCGGGAGTATTACGAAACGCACTGCTCGACATGGACCCGGAGTTGCGCTGGTACCAAGAATGGGTGTGGGAGTATGGTAGAGCTACCCAGATGTTCCCAAGCCTTGAAGGCAGATGGAATCCAGGTAGAGACATCCTCAGCTCAGAAACCTGGGTTGCCAACCGACGTTACCGACAATGGCTCAATTGGCCTATGCAAACCGGTGGTCAAGAGATTGTCATAGCCGCCATGCTGGCCCTAGACGAGCTTGGAGAAACCATGAGCTTGCAGGTGCATGATGAGTTGCACTTTATGGTTCCCGAAGACCGAGACGACTTTAGTGCCATCCAACACGCGATGGAGCATACAACACAGCTAGATGCACCACTGCGGGCTGACCCCCATGTGGGATCTACCTGGGAAGAAACCAAATGATTGTGAAATCTGGATCAAAGTATTACGTGTACTCAGAAGACAAGTCCAAACGCCTGGGTGGGCCGTATGACAGTATGGAAGAGGCCAAAAAGCGCTTGGCTCAGATAGAGTACTTCAAGCACACCAAACCAGGTGGGACGTATGGTGGCAAGGGGGATTAGTGAGGGGCGACTATGATTACATTAGGGGGTGGAACGCCGGATGGCAATACGCTACTGACGGAGCTAACCACCGACGATTGGTGCACGCCACGGGGGCTAGCTCAGGCCCTGGGGATGTTCGACCTGGATCCTTGCAGCAACCCACGGAGTCATGTCCAAGCGAGGGTGCGGTATGCCCTCCCCCAGAATGGTCTCCAATTGCCATGGATGGGAAGGGTCTTCCTGAACCCGCCGTATTCCGATGTTCTACCCTGGGCCACGCGTGCGGTAGAACACACCCCGCCTGGTACCGTTGTTGCACTTGTAAAACTGGATCCGACTACTAAGTGGTGGGCTAAGTTTATGGAATTGCGCGGTGTAAACTGGGCGCCATTCAAACATAGGATCAAGTTTGAGCGACCGGACAAACCCCCATTTACTGCGAACTTTCCTAGCGCACTAATCTGGGGCGGTGCTGCATTCCTGGGTGAAGACCCACGAGACCTTGGTGTTGATATTTGGGAGCCTAATGACAGATACGACCACAACGGAGACTGAGTTTCAGAAGTTTGCTAAGATCCCTCGGCTTTACCGGGCTTGCTGCGTGACGGAGAAAATTGACGGGTCTAATGCCCAGATTGTAATACCGGAAGACGACGGCCCCATGCTGGTGGGGTCTAGAAATCGCTGGATTACCCCTGGCAAAGGAACTGATAACTTTGGCTTTGCAGACTGGGCCTACCAGAACGAAGCAAGCTTGCGTAGGCTTGGGCCAGGACGGCACTATGGTGAATGGTGGGGGGCTGGGATTGGACGTCGCTACGGGCTTGCTACACGTCGGTGGAGTTTGTTTAATGTGTTACGCTGGAAACAATGCCTCCCTGACCCGCTGCCCGAGCTTGGTGTGGCTTTGGTACCTATCATATATCAAGGCGAATTCGACACCCTTAACATTGCCGCAGCCTGTAAACTACTGCAATCAGGGGGTTCGATGGCTGAACCGGGTTTCATGCAACCGGAAGGCATAGTCGTCAAACACTTTGCATCTGGTCCGCTCTTCAAATTTACATTCAATGGGGATGCTAAAGATGCCCCAAGTCCAGAGGAACAGTGATCGACGTAACCTGTAACGCACAAGAGGCGGTTACTCGTGGACTCAGTATTGTTGGCCATGGCGGCATGTATCTGCTTGGTACTGGCGACTTTCATCCCCGTATTGATCCTAGGTTTGGCCTTGTTGATGTCCCATGGACAGACGGAGGACGTCAAGGAGCATCGGTCTTCGGAAGTGACTGCGCAGGGTTTGCCATCACATGGGCCTGGAAAGTCAAGCGACACCGGCCAGGGTACAACCACGGAAACTGGAGTACCGTAGAGGACGATATTAATTGTAACTCTCTAATAGAAGACGCAAACCACAAACAAGAGCTTGCTACAGAAGTAGACACGCCACAACCGGGAGACTTGCTTGCCTACCCCACGTTTAACCTTCGTACTCAGGATGGGGCTGATCATAGATTTATTGGTCATGTTGGTTTGGTGTCTAGTGCTCCTGCCACCTGGGATCTCAAACACCGCCGTTATGATTTGTGTAGTGTGGTTCAGTGCCACGGTCCTAATGGCTTTAAGCCTGGAGTAGTAGCGACTGATGGTAGCATCTGGTTGCATCATGACGTCATGTGGCCAAAGCCCGAGCACCGTACCCACATCATTCGCATGAAAGAACGCAAATGAGGAAATACGTCACAGGAACGCGCTGGTGCTTGTGGCGCTGGACTACCGTAGACTCGGAATACATTACCCGGCTGCATGTCCTGAAAACACCGTGGTTTGCCGTGTGTCTTCATTGGCTGAACAAGCCAGACCCCGAGCCCTACCTGCATGACCATCCTGTGACGTTCTTGTCCTTGATTCTGCGTGGTGGATACCGTGAAGTACGTAAGGACGGGTGGGTTTACACACACAACCACTACAACTGGTTGCGGGCCTGCCCAGAAGACCAGCACACGATCACCACGGTAAAGCCAGGAACCGTAACACTATGCCTGATGGGACCTAAACGCCGCGAATGGGGATTTCATACTCCAACTGGCTGGGTCTATTGGCGAGATTACTACAAAGCCCAAAGGAAATCATGAGCAAGTTTGATGAAGCGGAAACCGCGTGGATTAATGTGTGCAAGGCCTGGGACTCCGTAGATCTGCCAGAGGAGCCCGACTGGTCAGAACCAGATGGTAATATCCTGTTGGCCAACCTGGAACACTACTGTGACAAGCTCCGTAAGCAGTATACGGAAGTGGTTAAGCAGTGCAACATTAACGAGACTGCAGCACAAAAAGCCAGCTCGAACAATGTGGCGCTTCAGGCTGAACTGTCACAGCTCCGTACTAAGGTGCAGAATATGCAAAATATTATCCGGATTGCCCTTGACATGGGCCGAGTCCATGATTAGACTGGATGCAAGTGACGGTATTTAAAGGATATGGCGAAGGAACACCATACCTTCCTGGTGAGAATTACAAAGCGGGGGCCTGGAAAGCGCCGCAATATACCCGCCGCGCTGATGCTATGTCCGCAGACGCACTAGACGTTCTTCATGACAACCAGCTTGCCTACCTCATTGACAAGATCCAAGCGGAAGTTAAACGCCGAGTCAAGCCAGTACAGCAGGCGCACTATGATGCCTTCAGTAATTTCCTGTTGGGTGTGGCACATGCCATGGCTTGCCGATACGCCTTACGCTGGTTGCGTGGCCATAATCCGATAGGTAAGACTGCAACCGCTGGCGAGATGTGGACAGCGTTTGACGGGTCTGAGCTTGAACGGCGAGTTGAGGTTGGTGTTGGTCCTATTGTCCGTACTAAAGGCTCGCATCGCTTATTGTCCAACCCACTGACCTGGACCACCCGTGGTGATCTTGAGAAGTGGCTAAATAAAAATCACCTTGTTGGCCCTATGCTCTGACAACTGAATAGCGTTTGATCGTTTTGAACCTGTAGCGCAGCAGAACAAATAACTAGGGCTTTGAGTCCCTAGCGGCCATCAAGCGGGGCTGTGTCAGGTTCTCTGGAGAGTTGCACGAGATGGACTAAGTGAACGCGTCTCGCAAAGGCGCGTAGGGCATGCCTCCCGCAGTGGGGGACACAGCCTTCCTAGGTTCGAATCCTAGACTCTCCGCAAAAGGAAAGCCCCCAAGGAGCTGCTACTCCAAGGGGGCTGAATTATATCTAAGCTAGTTAGTGGTAGTATTACTTAGCAGGGTCAACCGGCGCACCCTTTGCAGCCGCGGCCGGGATGAGCTTCACCAGGACACTCACAACGACATCCTCGAACCAACGCAGGGCTGCGAGGGCCTTGTTATCCAGGTCGGAACTGGTAATTGGAGCAATGACCGCCAGGGCCGCAATGAGGGCCGAGACGACGTAGGGCAAGTAGCCCAAGATCTGATAGACAATAGCAAGCATGGTTATTCCTTAAGGGTTGAGTGTTTCGCTAACATCGCCAGAGCTTCGCGACGGTCTCCAGCTTCCATAATCATTCGTTGTACGGTGGCGGCAGGTTCTGTTTGGGCCTGCATGTTGGTGCAGCGAACCACGACCCAGCCCTGTGTTTCTAGCCGCTTCGTACGATCTCGATCTGCCTTTTGTTGAGCCGGGGAGTTGTGATTCTTCCCGTCAACCTCAAAAATAATTCGCGGGTTAAGCAAGGCAAAGTCAACGATGGCATGGCATGAGAACACAGGGTGTTGGGCGCGATAGGGCATACCCAATGCAGCGACGTATGGTTCAATAGCCTGCTCGCTTGGGGTTGGCTTGGTATAGAGAGCAGCCCAGTTCTGCAAAAAGCCGTCATTACGGGGATTCCAACGCTGGCCCATTAGCCGAGTCCTTGTGTGGGTTGATAGTCTGGCAATGAATCAGGTTGCGGTGTATAGTCGATATTGCCCTCAATCAAGAACTTAACCAGCGTGGCAAGCGGTACAAACCGGAAGCCTGGGTGTTCTTGTGGATCTAGGCAGGCCGTGCGATCGACATCCGTACGACACGCCACCAAAACACCAAAGACCCCTTCCGCGTCAAACACTGCTGAGCCTGAGGCACCATGATCAGACGGCGCGCTGTCCTCGTTGTTACCCAGATAAGCGCCTTTATACACCCCAAAGACGCCATCAGGATAACCCGCGTAACCAGACGCTGTTCCCATAGCGGGCATGCGGCCAGCAATAACCAGGGGTGCCGCCAATGGGCCGTCAGAAGCCAAGACACAGACATCTGTATCATGGTCCATCTGCCAGTACAGTGCGTGTGCAATCGACTTGCGCCCACCCATAGAGGTAAGGGTAAAATCGCCAGTGGTTGACCATTCACACATGTGGCCCGCTGTGACAAGTTGGTGATCATTGACCACCCATGCCGTGCCGCCCATGCTGCTAAATCCATGTTCAGTGGTAATCAAATATGTGCTGGCTGTGGCGACTTCAGGTGTAACTGGATACTGTACGGTATAACAGCTAGTTAGCAGCGCCAGTAAGATTAGGAGGGTCTTCATGTTCATCCAAACAAATAAGTGCCATGTCATGCCATCGATGCTCGGCGCGCATCCAAAGCCCCAGCGCTTTTGCCTCAGCTGGAGTGAGAGTTACTTTATCCCCTGCCGAATCCGGTAACAACTGTGGTTCGCTTGGCACGTCGGGTAAGGGGCACGGAACACGCGGAATAGCTACCAGGTCTGGTCGACTCCCGCAGGAAATTAGCAGCAGACTCAGCAGAATCCACCTTGGCAGCTTGTGCATTGTCGCTAGCAGCTTCATCAGCATCCAAGTCATGGAGCTTCTTTAGGGCCCCAGTTAATTCGCCCTGTGTTTGTATAACAACCGCACCTAGCTCTTGGGCATGTGCCGCCACGGCCTTGGCAACCTCACCATTGGAGATCGCCATTGTTCTGTAGTACCATGCAGCCCCAAAACCGACAAGGGTAAGAATGCCCGTAACCACCAATGGCCACATTATTTCACACGTTTCCGGCGTTCAAGTTTGGCAATTCTGACCCCATGTGTTGCCTGGATTGCCACAACGTTTTTAAGAATCTCACCCTGCCGACGATACAGTACCAAAGCAATTCCGCCCAACCCGATATCAGCAAGGGTCTGAATTGTGCTCCACTCCATGGGTTCTAGTGGATATCGTCCACGCGCGCGAATGCACGAATGGTTGCCGCTCCAGAGGTGTGAGTGTACTTGATGCGCCACCATTCCGGGATAACAATAATACTGGCGGTTGGGCCAAGCACGGTAATGGCTGCGGCACCAGCATAGGCCAGTGCGCCCGAGACGATGACGGGGGTGGCAACTGTAAACCAATCAGCATCGGTAGTAAGCTCAGGACAAGGTTCAAACGTGCCCTGCAGAGAAAATGTACCCGTAATGCCTGCAGTAACATTTAACTCAATAGTTAGACCACCATAGGCTTCACCGGCATATAGTGGATTTGAATAGCTGGTGGCACTAAGCGCAGGAAAGGTATCAGACGTGTCATCCTTATCCATGCCTGGCCAGATTCGGATGCTGCGAGCGTTGCGTTGACGAGGAATACGAGCCATAAGATCTCCTAGTGAGGAATAACGAGAAGTTGAACAGGGGTTGGTTGCGTGCCAGATTTAAGGGCCGCGGCACCTTGTGCGGCTTGCTGTTTTTGGGCAGCTTGATTGCGTGCTGCCTCGTAAGGCTCTTGCATGCGCAACACAAATTGTGGGTCAGCCTCAGGAACAATGGGTGCGTCCAGAAGCTTTGATAGCGCCAGTTGGGTCCGCTGAGGGGAATCCATTACTTCATCCTGGTGATCCATGACGTACTGTCGAAGCTCAGACAACCACTCGGGATGCTGCTCCTGCATGGCTTCTTTCACAGATTCTGGCATTACACCGGCTTTAAGATATTGGAAGATCAGATCGTGGTTGTGTGTAACTGCTTCATAGGCATGCCAATCATCCATAGCACCAGGGCCTGGTTTCATAGTCTTTTGGAAGGCACTGATACTGGTGTTGATTGGCAGGTGATTAGCCAGGTTCTGCAGACGTGAAAATGCGGAATCCACTGCGCTAGCATGCGCGATTGGGTCGATACCTTTGATATCCACCATATTTTCGCCAATATGCCGCTTAACAAAATCCGGCGCTTGAACCACGGCACGAAGTTGTTTGGCTTTGGTTTCATAGTCTGTGGTTGGCTCCTCGCCAGGCATATAAGTTGTGCTTACGCTTCGCATGACACCAGCCATGGTAAAAGCCCTGCGACCCGTGGGAGACAGCACCTTGGCCATGCCCACAATAGCAGCCCTGTGAGCCCGTCCAGCAATGGCCGTCAATCCAGCGGCACCCTGCAATGCTGCGCCCGCTACAGTCCTGATAGCACCTGAACCAAATCGACCAGCCATGCTGTAACCTACACCACCAATCGATGACACAACGCCGTGCTTTAGGGCAGCGGCAAGCACATCTGACTTGGCAGCCCGAGCCTTGGGTGCAAACTTACCAAGGGCTTCGGACATGCGATGTAACGACCACAGATCGGCAAGCTTCTGTGATACTGGCCCAGACATTTTTTGCATGTTCATCCCAAGCTTGCGTGCCAGCTCTCTACCTTCCGCCGTACCAAGCTTTCCACCTGTGGCCTGGGTAAGTTGGTCAATAGCAGACTGGATCTGTCCACCAAGCTCCGTTGGACGCATGGGATGTGGAACCTCGGCAGCGCCGGATAGAATACGCTTGGCTCGGAACGCCCCAGCCATCTCTGGATAGTGTGCTTCTAGATCCGCTAGCGAAGTTGGAAGGCCTGGCTTTGGTTGTGCACCAGGGGCTTCACCGAGCGGGCCAGCAGGCTCACCAACAGGCTTGCGAATATCCGCCGTAGCCCGAGACACCGGCTCAGCCCGCATACCTGGAATTTCACGGGTGTTATTCGACACCGGTTCCTCAACCTTACGAACCTTTCCACCACCGGTCTTGGCTTCTGGTGGTGCAGAGGTTTCTGCCTCATGGGTACCCGCCTCGCGAGTTGGTGCTGCTTCAGGGCCTGCATGCGCAGAGGCTTCCTGCTCCTCATAGCGCTTAATGAACGCGTTTACCTCGTCTGCAGGTGTGCCATTTTGGATCATCTGCTCAATGCGTTGGAACGGATGATCAGAAGCCGCCATGGGCTCCTCTGCCAAGTCACCCACAATGTCGCCTAGATGAGCGTGATCGATCGTACTGGGCCGCATAGCATCGTCCAGTGCCGAAATCTTAGTACCAAATGTATCAAAGGCTGAGTACAGCTTCTCAACCTCCTTTGCCTTGCCATTGGCTGCCAGATCTGCAATACGTGCCGCCACACCAGCAGGATCTTCAGTACCCGCCACCGTATGAAGCTTCTTGGCAGCGGTATTGGCTTCTTGGAGTGCAGCAGACCGCGCCGATAGCCATTCTTCGCCAGGCATCGAAGCATCCAGCATCCCGGAGTCAACCAGGTCTGATAGGGCCTTCATGCGCTTGGTGTTCATAGCCAGCGACTCGTGCCAGGCATTGGAGACCTGTCCGATAGCCCCCTGGATAGCCGTAGCATTCTCTTCAAACCGTGCTGCTGCAGCAACCTCTTCCCGACCTGAAACCACCTTCTCGGCCGCTTTGCCAATGGCGCCTCCGACCAGCCCTAGGCTCGTACCCAACAGAGCACCCAGCCCGACATCGTCTACAATGCTCGACCCGCTTACAGGATGCCCTTGGACAGCTTGGGAGACAGCATGGGCACTAGAGAGCACCCCCGCAGCAGCAGCCCCGCCTAGGCCCTCTGACGCAGCCGTGGAGAGTATGCCCCCACCCAGCCTGGCCTTGGCAGCACCGGATACGCCCGAGAAAACCTCGTTGGCTACCCCCAGCGGAGAAGCCTTGATAATGGCACTCTCTGGGGCCACGAAGGTTGCCGCAAGTGCTGCAATTTCACCAAGGTCTTTATAGCCCGAGTTTACCTGACCACGGAGGGCTCGTGCCTCTTCCTGGAGTTTGGTCCCGGGTCCCGCTAATGGTACGCCATCAACGATACCGCCAGAAAACGTGCCTACCACACCATCAGCAAAGGCCAGCGCTTTATCGCCTGCGTTGTCAAAGGAGTCAAGTTGTGCCTGCTTACGTGCAGCAAGACTTCGCTGTGCCCCAGACTCAGTACGTACTGCCCCACCAGCAAGTGCTGCAGCAGCCTGGCTAGGCGACATGGCCCCCTCACCACCAATGCCTGCCTTCACCGTAACAGCAGAGCCGGCATACTCCTTGTAGGCCCCGCTAGCTAGAGCACCAGGAACGCGGTCAAGCGTCATCCATTCTGGTTGCTGTGTTTGCAGGTTCCAAAGCGGTGTTCCTTGTGGTTCCTCCGCGGCAACGGATGAAACGGCCTGTGGGTCAGGCGGAGTAGTGGTAGCAGGATCTGGCATACATTCTTTCGATAGGGTCTTGACAGTTTCCGTAAGAGACTTAAATTGGGTGAGGGCCACCCCGAGTCCTGGTAGGGTTTGCCTACTTAGGACTGTTACTCGGGTGGAAGCCCTGCATTCGCTCTCATCTCGTTCACTGTGGCTTTGTTGGCTTGAAGCCACTTAGCAAAGCCGGGTGGGTTCTTTTCCTCAAGATCAGGGAAGATATTCCCCTTGTTGCGTTCAAACTCTTGAACTAGCTGGGTATTAATGTCCTGCTCCTTGTCGATGGCAGACTTAATAGCCGCATGGGCCTCAAGCTCGATCTCGGCTTTGGCTTCTGATCCAAGGCCCTTTTTAGCGAGATAGATCTTTGACAAACGTATGATTTCCTCAGACCCCTGCTTGGCAAAGTCAGATGTGGCGGAGTTTACTGCCTTTTCATCCTTGTCACCAAGTACAGGCAACCCGCCAGGTGCGCCACGTGGGGATTCCTTGGCTGCTTCATACGCTTTGAAATCATAGGGGTTGGCCTTGTTCTTGATAAATGAGGTAGCCGGAGTTGCAGTTGGAAGGGGAGCATTAGGGTTTTCTCCACCCCCCGCTACACGAGCCTCGGCCTGTGTCTCGGTTTCACCACCTTCATCTGGGGCCTGGACATGTGTGCCCTGTGGATTGAACTGGATGTTGAACTTCTGTTTGTCTGCCTCATTAACATAAGGCAATAGGTTGTTCGTAGTCTCCGTACTGATGTTACGAAGGTTCTGATCGATCGCGTCTTTAATGCCCTGCTTTAGTGGGCCAACGTTCTTTTCAGACGCCATCCCTACCTTAAACGCACTCTGCTGGCCAGTGATATCAAAACCAAATTGACTTTGAATGTAGCGCTGGGCCTCTTCGGGCGTAACTGCGCTACCGGAGATCTTTTTCAGTTCTCCTACGGCGTAGCTCATGATCTTCTGTTTGAAGGTCGGTGTACCACCCCGCACCAGGTCAACAGGACTCATCGTATTGATGTCCTTACGAACCTCGTTTAGCATGGTGGCTTTGGCATTGGCGCCCGATAACAGATTCTTGGCGTCGATCTCTTCCTTGGAACCGGGCTTTGTATTAAGACGGATAGACCCGTGAACAGGGTTATTGTTCTTGTCTGTTAGTGATAAGCCTAGACCAGTATCAGTAGCAATCTCAGAAACACCCTGAGATTTCTTTTCAAGTCCAATTCGGTTAGCATCTTCTTGCTGCTTCAATGCAGACTTTAGGCGCTCAAGATGTTCTTGGAAAGACTCCTTTTTACGGTCTTCCGCTGCCTTGACAGACTGGTCTTGCACAACCATCTGGTTCTTGAGTAGTTCTTTATTGATAGTGTCACGAGCCTGTAGCAATCCCACAGCCTTGGCTGCAGGTAGCCCCATCTCTGCAATCTTAGCATCCAGGGCCTTGCCATACGCGCCCAGACGAAGATTGACAGCGGCGTATTTGGCTTCTACACCCTTGAGATCCGTGGTGTACATCTCCTGGTTAACGATACGGCCCTCGTCCAAGCCCTTACGCACATTTTCGATATTGGACTTTTGTGCGTTGATATCGTTCTCGGCAAGTTGGTTGAGCGCTTTAGCCACCCCTTCAACCTGTGCCCCACCTTGCATACCAGCACCAATGAAGGCCAACGACCACATACCCTTGGATAGGTTGCTGCGGTCATTAAACGCGTGATTAGGGTCCACCACCATCGCGATGGCCTTGTCGTTGCGTTGCTGCCAGTCCTTGTAGCGTTGCTGTGCCGCCTGCTCTATGCGATCTTCGTCGTGTTGCTGTGCGTTGGCAGCCTGAATGGTAAGGCCTGCCATTTTGATGGAGTTTTGATTCTTCTCATGCTGCATGTCGAATGTAGCATCAGAAAGAGCCTTGGCGGTTTCCATCTCATGAAGAGACTGCCCACCCGCTGCAGCCGCAAGATCTGAACCTGTATCTATCGTACCACCTGCAGCAGAATAGTCAGCCAGGTCATTGCGCTCTGCTGCTAGCTTGGCTTGTCGACCCTGTTCTGAGGCACGTGCAATCTGAACAGCCGGGGGTGCGGGGATGATCTTGCCTAGGTTAATGTCTGGGGGTTGGCCGGGACCCGACGGTGGTAGTGAGGGGCCTGGCTCTGCGGAACTTGGCAGAACTGAGGGTGTAGGTTGTGGTGCAGGCATACCTGGAATAGGTAGCCCTGCCATACCCGGCACACTACCCTCGGGCGTAGCTGGGCCCTGGTCTGCTGGAGCACCACCCATAGGCATGTAGTACTTATTGCCGTCTTCGTCAACGACGGTATTTTGATCAAGTTGAGTAAATCCCACGGTACACCTTAAAGGGCAGCGCCGGCTTGACCAATACCTTGGAGTAGCCCACCGAGCTGATCCATGTTGGTCTTTTGGCCCATTTGCGTTTTGGTAAGTCCAAGTTGCTGTGCTAGCATATCAAGCCAAGCCTGTTGATTTGCGTGGCCGTATTGGAAGTTTTGGTTAGACGCAGCGTTTAGCACACCACCAAGACCTTGCTGTGCTGCCGTCTCTTCACCGGTACGCGCTGATGCTAGCCCCTGTGCCATGCCCTGTCCAATATTCCCCATGTTCTGGGCTGCCTGGCGCCCTGCCCCAGCCGAGGCACCACCAACCGACATAGCCATTTGCTGTGCCATGTTATTCTGTGACGCGGCATTATAGGCATTCTGTGCCACGCTTGGACCACGACCTGCAGCCTGATCTTGTAGCTGTTTGATAAGGCTACCAAAGTCACCTTGATAGGGGTTACCTTGCATATATGGCGAACCACCTGCCATCTGATTCTGTAGCATCTGGCGATCTTGGTCTGGGTGTGCGCCCGGATGGCCTGTTAGCCAATTCCAAAAGTCAACCGTGTCACCAGGACCAGTATCGCCACGTCCACCACCAGCAGGATCGAATAAGCCGCCCATGTTATTGCCTAAAGTTAATTGGGGCTTGACGGTTCAAAGGCAATACGTTAATTCTCAATGCCGACCAGGCCCCAGTGGCTGGAGTAGCAGTGAGAGTAACTTGAAGTTGAGAACACTTCTGGTTTGGCAGCCGCCATTCAGGAGCGTAACGATCACTAGGCCAGGTTTGTGTACCTAGCGCGGTAGAGGTAAGATTAAACGGCCGAGACGTATATGTAATCAGCTGATCTTGTGTAACAGACATGGTTAGTGTGTGTGTTGCCAGCTCACCCAGGACGGTAAGGCCCTTAATACGTGCCCAGCCCAGCCCAGATTCCCCATCAGCATATAGATGGTCAGTAACCACAGTCATAGCGTATGCTACCGGGCCGGACCCAGTGTCATCAAAGCCGGGTGCCGCGTCATAGGACCCAGGACCAGTAGAAGAAACAGCCCATAAAACACCAGCTGCTTCACAGACTGACAGCGGCCCATTGCCGTTGGGTGGCGTCCATACGTTCCACTTATTGGTGCGCATGTCCAACAGCACAATTTCACTAATATTTGGAACACATGCAATCAGCAGTTGTCGTTCAGGAATAAATGTAAGATCGGCTGGACTAGCGATAAATCGTGTTTCTGCCTGCAAGGAAATCTGCGTAAGCCCAAGCCCGCGATCCAGTAGCCAGAGTCCGCCTTCGGATACATCTCCCCCGGCATTGGTATTGCTGGCATGGAAGACTACGCCTTTGTCTGTTGCAACAGCGCTCCGAGGTCCAGCACACCCTAAGTCAGAAACCCGTACTGGATATAGGAAATCGTTCCCTGCCCCAGTGTCGTCAGGACCGTCACCCTGGGTAATGAAAATACCGCGCTCACACAGAATGACAAGCTTGTCATCCAGGGCTTCAAGAGCAATCACACGGCCAGCAGTGACAGGCATCGTAACCTGCAGCTGACCAGTGTCGTTCCAGGCCGGTGCAGCCTTGGTACCGCGTAGAAGCTTAGATGAGTAGCAGAATACACCATCAGACAACCAGATGCGGCGACCCACAGTGGCACAGCCGCCGTCTGCCTGAACTGGTGCGTTAGCAAACACTACCCCAGCCACGGTGTATAGCACTTCTCCCGTAGTAATTGTGAAGGCCGTGCCGCCCAAGGCCGCAGATGTTGCAGCATTACCAGGGGCTTGTGTGGACGTTACCATAAGGTATTTGACAGAGTTTGCGGTTGGATTGGTATCTGTCATGTAGACCTCAATCATAACCTCACCCTGTAAACGCTCGGTAAGCTGGCAGTTTAGGACCGTCCAGTCTACGGCTTGATGGGTGCCATCTGTAGTTACGGTAATAGGCAGGCTGGGGCCAGATCGGTGTATTTGTCCAGCGGAATCTGTCCACTTCCACAGGGCTTGAAATGTATAAGAACCATTGGAAAAGAAGCCAGCAGACAACCTTGGGGAAGCGTAAATTTCTGGGGAACCAAGGAATGGAAAACCAACCTCAGTACAATGGCCACGTGCTAGCATGTGAGGCACGGATCCACCAATGACGGTCTCTTCTCCGGCCTGTGCAACCTGTGGTGCCATGACCGAGACCCTGTTAAGGCCCCAGGACGGGTTTTCACCACCAAGAGCATCGAAGGTCTGGAAGTCCACCGTTGGGAAGCGCCAGGCCAGGGCACCAGTCTCTAGTATTGCCGCCTGGGGCGTGTAAGCAAACGTGGAGCCATTTAGTGGTCCGCGGGCCAAAATACCAGCGTAGGTCAAGCCGCCGTTTTGTGGCTGTGCGATAACATAGTCTGTAAGGTCGATATCGTACCAGGTATGGCCGTTGTATCCGCCACCAGTACCGGGCGCAGATCCCGCCATGAGGCCCAGGATGGCACGGCCTGAGTTGGTTAGTACGGGCTGGTGCGTAATACCCCAATTGAGTGCTGGAGAATTGTTACCCAGGTAGTGTGCAATAGTAGTAATCACACCAGCGGTAGTGTAGTAGCCTACAACCACATCTTGGGGATCACCAGCGCCACCTGGAGAACCATTAGTAAAGGTGGCATATGCAACCCAAGCCGCGGTACCTGCAAGAATGGCCTGCCCACAAACTACGGGGCCTGCCGGGAACTTTCCTGCAACGGAATCGAATTGTGCATCAACAGCCTGGTCGACCAGAGCACCTGCGCTTAAGGTGCGGCACTTCACACCTTTGACTGCGGCTTGTGTAACTGTGACAATAACCTTGTTGGCACTGGTGTTAGACGTAACCCAAATGCCGTTTAGGCCAGTTAGTGTGCCAGACGTGTAAGTTGTAAGAATGGTACCATTGCTTGGATCTACCCGCAAAACCTTGAAGGAGTTGCCCGCAATAAGAATATATGCAACGTACAAAACCGTAGCGCCAGAATCAGAACAACAGACAGGGACATCACCACGACCCGTGGGAGAAAAGCAATCCGAGGCTAGTGTGCCATAGGCATTGATGGCGAAATCATCATCCTTACGAACCTGCAATTGAAGAAAATTGTTGGCCTGGCCGTCGTTGCCAATTACACAGTGAAAGTTTGACCCGCCAACAGAAGCAATCGCGCCATTACCAAAGACAGTCTGCCCTGGTAGGTACATCTCAATGGAAGGATTGGTAATTCCAAGAATGGGACTCTTGCCTAGGCCACCAATAACCGGCCCAATTGGTGCGAATGTGTCACAAGTCCCTGTGCGGTTGGTAGCCACTGAGGTTGGATAGCCCAACAGTTCAATTAGGCGGTCTACTCGTGCAGCGCCACACCACAAATGGTCAGTAAATCTTGAACTAGCCGCAGAAAGCCCAAGCTCCCATACAAAGACTCTTCCATCCATTACGATCCCTGGTCGCTCACCAGAAGAATCCCGGTAACGAAACATGGCTCGTGGGGTGTAGTTGCCCTTGGAGAACATGGTACCCGCGCCTTGGTCCACAGGGTTGGATGCTAGTTGGCGCAGACCAAACTTGTTGCGGTCGGTGTGTCCTGGCCTACCACGAACCTCACCCAGTCTCGAAAAATCTACGTTGGACGCGTACGTCATGCCTGTTCCAACCAACGGCGTCTTGTTGTCATCAAGGCCGTCAGTCAGCGGAAGCGTGATATTCTTGAAACGAGTAGACATAGTGTCCTAATAGAAAATAGCGCGTTGCGTTACAGATTCAGACGCATTAAGTATCCAGAACTTTCCATCTGCGGAAAGCCCTTTGTCATAAACGACACTGGCGCTTTTGGTCAATGTGACAGTCCTGCCACGCGGCCTTGGAAACGGTGGTACAATTTGATTATCACCGGGGGACAAATCATACTCGATCTCTTTGCCCCACACACCTGGCCAAAGCTCCATGAAAAAGCGTAGGGCCTGCTCAAAATTACGATTGATGGCCGAGTCTAGGATGTGGCCAAACAGAATCCGTTTGCCAGCAGACTTAACCACGCGCTGTGGTGCCTGGAATGCCATTTAATACCAGCCCTCAGTTGCGTTGTAGTTGAATGGGTTGGTAAAGGCGCTGGCTTGAACATCTCGAACGTCTCTAACGGTCTGCTGTCCCTGGCCATCCTGCCACTGTGCTGACTCAATAACGTCTGCCCAGCGTTCACCCAGCTTAGACCTCAAAGCGGAAGAATCATCGTCTTCCTTATCCTTAGCATCCGCGGCAACAGTTAGGATGATTAGCTCGTCTGAACCCGCAGGACCATACCAGTTGTCGGTATCCGCTACAAACCCAGCAAACTGTGGAATGTATCGAACCTCGTACAGGCCCTGCGTTGGTGTAGGGAAAAATTCAATAGCAGAAGCAGTAGTTGCGCCACCCGTAATCTGATAGGCCGAGCTAGGCCCACCCTGGGAGGAAACGTTCATAAAGTCCGCAAACTCTTCTAGCTTAAGCCGTCGGAGGGGGACTCGGGAAGTGGTACCGTCAATTCTCTGTACAGAGAGGACGGTTTGAACATCTGTGCCGAGCGTATAGGACAGCGCCCCATTCGCGGTAATTGACACAGTAGTTCGGTTAGGGACCCAGCCTGAAGCAACCAAGCGCCGATAGACTGCCGACGCAGCACGATCGAGTAGGTCATTGTATGACTCATCGGTCGGATAGTCAGAGTTTTCCTGGTCTGCAGCAATGCGGGACGAGGTTCGTAGTTGCGCTCGATTACTCATGGTTGGTCCGTGTTAGTGGTTAGATCTTGTGCTTTTGGAAGGTAACGCGAACACCAACAAAGCCTTGGGCTTGGTCAGCCGCGGCAGGGGTGGCGTTGGTATTACCAGTAACAACCGTAAGCACCGTAGTACTTCCTCCGGAAGCAGTCGGTGCACCAGTACCCAGGCCAACGGCCGTGATATTGGTAACGATGCTTCGAGGCGTGGCGTCACGATAGGTACCCATTGCGCTCATAGTCTTCTGGAAATTGCCAGGGACCGTAAGCGAATAAGTACCGGCGCCGGTACGGACTGCAACAAACAAAGGCTCCGACGTAGTGTTTCCACTCGCGTCAGGAACAATTGCCCCAGCAGCCGTAATGTTCCACTCGCAGTGGATATGCCACAGGTCGGAGGATTCTGAATATTGCTGATTAGTAGCCATTGTAGCTCCTAGGGAGAAAAGGGGAGGGCCCACATTGAGCCCAACCCCGAATTACTCTAGCTTACAGGCTGCAAGAGAAGGTACCGTTGGCACCCGGCTTGTAGCAAACCAGCTGAGCGTAATAGCGTGCACGGATCTCGATTTGGTCAAGAGCCTGGCGACGCAGAGCGCGAACACCATCATCCATCACGATATGAGGCAGGTCAAGCAAGTGCTTAAGACGCCACGTATCCGTCTGAACGATATAACCACGAATATCCGGGCAATCAGGGTCCGGGGTGAGCTTCAGGGCGCCCACAGACGTATGAATGTTGACCGTGCTGAAACTAAACTCAGCCTGGCCACCAGCATTCTCGTACTCAACCTTTGCATTGAGCCGCTTGGCAATCTTGGAGAACTGCCGAGGCGACACAAACACGCGGTCTGGCCGTGCACCACGTTCACACATGATCTCAGCCAGTTCAACGATGGTATCCTCTGCAGGAACCGAAGGCTGATCAAGACGAGAGCCAGCAAGACGCGTAGGATGGACCGTACGGTTGATGTTATTGAACAGGGTTGCAGATGGAGAGGCCAGCGGAACCCAGGCATCAAGGCCCTGGAGCTTCAGGTTGGTATCGCCAGCAGCCGCAAACCAGTCAAGGTTGGTAGTACCGGTAACCGAGTTAAGGGCCGCGGTAAAGGTGATAATACCTTGGTCCTCATCGACGGACAGCACCGTATTGACAGCACCACCGTTACGGAGGGCACCACCAGGCGTTGGACCAGTCTGTGACTCATACTGCCCACCAACCACGAAGAACTTCGCATCACTACGAGTAGTCAGTGTGGCAATGGCAGTCGCAACGTTGGTACCCGCAGAAATCTGTCCGCAAGCACCAGTACCATCACGGAAGAGCGCATGCGCCATGGAGTTACCGAGCTGGGTGATAAGCCCGTCGATTTCCATCTTGCGTGCCTCAACAAAAGCCCCCCGATCATTGGCCGTCTTGTAGACAGTCAACATGTTAAGCCACGTGGCCGCGTAATCGCTCGCCAGGAAGCAAAGGAACTTCACATGCTTCGATGGGCCGATTGGACCAGACGCACCGAGCACAGTACCAATACCAGCAGACCGACCCGGAGGCAGGTCATAAATCACAGGAATAACCATGTGATCGCCAGTTGCATTATCATCCTTGGGCACAAGCGACATGAAAGGATGGTTACGGAGCATCATATCCGTGGGAAGGCCCGGCGGATAAAGCTCCTTCAAAAGCGCGTTCCATTGAACGTCGCCAACTACAGTAGCCATAAATTATTACCTAGTCCTGCGGAGGACCGAATGCCACAGCAGCCGCTCGGGCAATTAATTGCTTGTCCGTAAGCTTCGACTGAGGCTTTTTGTTAAGTGTAACGATCTTGAACGGGTCATCTCCGCTATCATCTGCGGGCGCAGTCTGCTTGGTAACTCGGCTAGGAGTTGGTTTGGCTTGCTCGGCCGGTGGTGCAGTCTTGGGAGCCTTGCGGTTTTCCAGGACTTTGGCAACGTTGATAGGACTCAGGTCTGCCTGTGTTCCCGCACGTGTAGCTGCCGTTGCAATTTCACGTGCTGTGGCGAACAGCGCCGCCGCGTAACTTTCATGGTCCTTGCCGAACCACGCTTGGGACATTGGATAAGTCCCAGGTTTGAATTCTGCCACGCCCGCTTTGAGCGATGCAGTATATTGATTTTCTAATTCTTTACCACGAGTGGCCTGTGCCGCCGTTTGGGACTTCTGGGCCTTCTCTTCGCGCTCACGGTCGCGATTTTCGTTGGCCTCTCGGTCACGCATCATCTGCGCCTCTACGAGATTGGCACGGTGGTCAGGTGGCATCTTGTCTGGCACGAGGGAATACATGATTCCCTGGGCAGTAAGCGCCAACTCCTTTTCGGAATAGCCTAGCTTCCTAAGCCAACCCGCAGGATCAAGAATACGATTGGCCTTAGCCTTCTCGTTGTCTGCAATCTTGGCTTCAGCCTCTTCAGCACGCTTCTTATAGGAATCTCGTTCCTGTGCGTCCTTCAGGGCTTGCTCCCTGTCCTGGCGATCCTTGTTGATAGCGTCAAGAAGGGCCTTGCCGTCCACTAGGGCGGGCTTATCTGTGACAGGTGGGGTCTTGGAAGGGTCCTCCGACTGACCGTCCTGTGGGGCTTCTAGCGCGTTAGCAATGTCCAGGTTTTCAGGGGCTGCAGTGGGTTCCGGCGAAACCGCACCAGTGTCATCGGCAATGACTGTACTAGGGGAGAATAACATAGGTCCTTATTGGTAACGAGAGTTACATATTCTGACGTGACATGCCGTTACCCATTGGCGCTAGGCCTTGTGCAGCAGCAAGTGACAATCCGGGGGCTGGAGCTTGCTGGATCCCGGCAGGCTGGACCCCGGAGGGTAGCCCTCCTGGTCCTGCAGCACCCGGCATCATCGGGGTTGGAGGATGCATCATTGCATCACATTCACTCATAAACCGGCGTTGGAGCTTGAGAACCTTCTCTGGGGCTCCACCCATTTCTGCATTAAGGTAGTCTGCTTTGACAGTATCTAATTGTGCTTGTAGATCCCCGTATTCACACGGAGGGTTGTAGCGTAGATTCATTAGCTCACAGGAGATCCACTCGGCATACTCTAATGCCGCGTTGTACTTTTTGTCGGTGCGCTCAATGTCGGGATGCTCAATTAGACGTCGGCCCTCCTCGGGAGGAATCCAACCAGTCTGAGACAATTCGATTGCCGCCTGAAGTCGGCCACTTGGAGACAGGTCGCTAAGGCTGGAGGCCTCAACACGAATCTCGTATTGTTCGGTCTCTAGCTCCACCTCATCCCAAGGAATCTGCATAACTAGCTTCTTGCTAGACCACTTGACGGAAGGTGAAACCTCCGTGTTCTTGTAGTGTGCCTTGTAGAGGGCTAGGGCCTTGGTGGCCGTCTCACGCCCAACAGCGGCTTCCCAACGCTGAGACACTGGGGCAAAGCGCTGTCCCTCTTTGAACGTATACTCTCGCTGCGCAGGAGCAGACTCAATCCCAGGTGGGAGTTGGTTATTCGCGGACATCTGCGAAATACCCTCGTCCTCAAACCCACCAGACTCTAGTTGATCAAGCCACTTATAGATCTCTTGGCCTACGGCTTGTGGAGTTTGGAATACCGGCGGTCGGCCGTGCACCCCAACGATCTCACCAATTTCATTAGAGACCTGGATCTTGAGGGGGCCATTAGTGGCGTCGACCCAGACGCGTGGAACTGCAATTAAGTCTTGACAGCGCTGGACCCATCGATATAGATAATTGATCCGCTTTTGTCGACCATACTGCCGGTATGCCACTCCATCGCCATAGAATCCGGATACGGGAGGAGACCAGTAAAGCACCACAATTGGTGCCCATGGGTGCTTCCAGGGGCCAGACTCCAACTCCAACCCATCACAGGCGAATATGTGTAGTCCATCGTCAGTGTCTCGGTCAACGTGCCAGGCTTCCACGATAACCACGTGGTCGCGGGGAACGTTTCGCTGTCCGGGCCAGGCGCCAGGTGACTTTCCACTTGCGGCAATAATGGCATCGATAATCTCCGGGTTTTCTTTGCCCCAACGAGCGACGGCCTTATAGACTGGCATCGTGTGGCGCAGGTAGTAGTTTTCAGGCTGTGGAATCTCAGAGCACTCTTGTTCATCCACAATGAGGTCATCCATTAGGATTCGCTCAGCATAGACATGATAATCTGGCTTGGTACGCTCGCGTAGAACGTAGGCGCCAGTACCAAAAATGGTGCTATCTCGAAACGCGGTCTGTGCCGCTTCGTAGATGTGTCCGCGGTTGTAGACACCCACGAGGAACTTGTCTAGAAGCGAAGCCTTGCGCTGGAGGTCCCAATCACCGCCATCTGTCACAATCCGGGGCCGAGGCAGGTTCTTACCAATCAAGGCTGTAGCAGTGTCACAGACTGACCGAACCACGTTACGTGTGGCCTGAACCAGGGGCCGGGAATAGCCAGTTGGGCTAGCCCAAGAAAACCCCACAGGAAGGTAAGATGCGTAAATCTCGGCATGACGCCGATTACCCGAAGCAATGCTAGACTGCCGGAAATCCACATGGCGAAGAGTCTGCATCAACACGCGTGCGCGCTCTAGGCCCTCGGTTTCTTGAAACCACAGGGTATCCGGTTGCTTGACGGTCTGGCCGTTACCTAGGATAATAGTTTCCATTACTCGTCGTCTGACTCTAGGTCAGCCTTTCGTTTCCAGTCGCCTTGCGCAGACGGTGCCAGCTCAGGTTCCGGGAAGGTGGGGTCAGGGGGCATAAACTGGACAGCCAAGTCACCTAGACGAAACGCCACAACGGCATGTGCCTCGGCAACAGTAAGAAGCTCGTCAAATTCCGCCGCGGTCAAACGTGGAGTCTTGAGATCCTGCCCACCAGTCGTGGTCAAGTCTTGAATCATCCGGTTGTTTAGTTCTGAGATATTCTTTGACGGCATCTGCCATTTCCTTAGCTTGTTTCTTGATCCACCAGTCGGCCGAACCCTGTAGAGGTTGCCTGTCTGGGGGTTGGGCTCGTCGGTGGTCACACCATCGCCAGCCGTAAAGGTGAGCGTCGCATAGGTCGTTAGGGGTCCGAGGATCCTCTTTGCGCTTAGGAGTCCCTAGGCTCTTTTCTAGCCACCGATTGGTTATCAGTTCCTTGCTAAGCTCAGTCCCTGCCAGGATGTGAATCCGGCCGGCATCGTATTCGCCGTTAAGAATCTCGATAAAATCGTTCTTCTCTTTTTTCTCGGCGGGTTCAAACGGCAAGCCATGAACACTGGCTAGCTCACTCAAAACTTTGGTAGCAAGACCACCAGAATCGGCAGTCATCACGTCGGGGAGATTGTCACAGAAGGTGTCACGGACCTGATGAATCCAACCGGCTAGATTCGTGATATTAAGCTTGGGTTTCTTCTCTGCGTAAACTGTGAAGATATCAAAGCTAGTGGTAGCGTATGCCCATACAACGATGGCGTCTGCGTCGTGATAACCAATATCCAGGGCAAGAACCTTACGCCAGACATGGCCTACAGGTAACTCACCGTCATATTCATGAATGCTGGGAACGAAACGATATACCAGCTTGTCTTTGCTAGCAACCCACTGGCCCAAGTACTCTCGTCGCCAAGTCGGGTGATTGTCTGTCCATCGCCGCAAGGCTTTGGTTTTGAGTGCTGCCTCCCATAGGTGGGGCACTTCGGTATTGTCTCTAAGGGTCCACGTGTGAAAGGACCATACAAACGGCACGTCGGCGGGTTCACCAAATCGGTGATTAGTGGCGTGGCGGTCTTCATCGGGGCCAAAGTATACCGGCGGTTCACATGTGGCTTCATAAAAAGGCCCAGCAAGAATGTCACCAGGCGTGCCAACCAGGATTAGACTACCGTGTCTATCCAGCAGTGCTGGCTCAATAACGTCTTGAACTAGTTCGGTAAAAACCACCGGACTAAACGACTTGCACTCATCAACGATTACGCCATCGTATTGGCCACCACGAAGCTTTTCAATCTCACTACGGGATTCAGCACCGCGATAGAGAATTACGCTGCCATTAGGGAAGTTGGCGGAAAGCTCAACCTCCTTGAAGAACACCCCAAGCTCAAGATCCTGTGACAGGCGCTTAGTTAGGGTCCAGAAAATTTGTTGTACCGAAGGCCTTGTCAAGCCGACGATTACCCAGACGGAACCTGGTTTACGTAGGCAGGCCTCTAGTGCAACAGACAGAACAAACCATGACTTGCCTGCACGTCGGGGACATCTGACAGACTTCCGTATGGAGGGGTCTGAAGCCGCCACAGCCTGGACCGGCATGCGAGACCCAGCTATGAAGTCTGCGCGCTCCAGGTCGGTAGTGGGCTTGGATTTCTCTATCCTGGCTTTGACCTGGGAAAAGAGATGACCAAGTAGATGGTCCCGACTGGCCACGGTCTAGGCCTCGTAGGAAACTACGGTCCCGGATGGCATGGGCAGCAACACAAACAACTCTGGTGTAGGAAGACCCACAGGAGTGTGTGCGTTGGCAAAATGAACCTCGATTAGGTATGCACCAAGACGGACGTGAACTTCGATGGCGGCAGGATCCAATAGACGTGGGCGGGAGTATTTTCCTGGCTCTTCAACGGCACGTAGATCCCATGACCGTTCGACAACTGAACCCCCAGGAACAGGGCACACTTGATCACGACCAAAGTCCACCATGAGACGTGTAACAGGGACACCATTGACAACTAGCTTTCGGCCAGCTGGTACCGCGACTGTAGCTGCCGGGACCGACGGCGGTTTTTGAGCTTCATCCTGGCATCCGAGGTTGACCACGTGGCTGGACTTGCTAGTGACTGACTTGCTTCGAGCAGGCGTCGACAAAGACCCTTGCCGCGAAACTTCGGCTTTATTTGTATCCAATGGAGTATCTCTCCGGCCTCGGCTACGACGTAACCTAGGATGTCTTTGGGTGCATCGACTGGGCAGGCAATGACAACCATTACCTTGGGGTCGGAAAGCACACGGTTGATGTATTCCCGATGCGCGGGAAACCAGATGTCGTCTGGAAGGGCTGAGGAATCTGCATGACGCAAATCCCGTAGCCAGGTTGAATAAACAAACTTTAGGTCTTCAGGCAGCCCAGGGCGAAGCTTTGCAACCTCATCTAGGCTAATGGATTGACTCATGAGGCAGCTCCTCTACAGGCCCTGGCTTCTCAGCCTGGGTAATCATGGAATCTATAAGCCGCCGACGATAGGGACCAGGCAAGGACCTAGTCCACTCTAGAAACAGCGCGGCTTTCTCTTGAAACGACATGGCATCCACGGCGTCTGCTCCGTCTTGGATAACCTTGCGAGCGGAATCGATAAGCTTGGCCAGCACATTGGCAATAGACCGGGCTTCTTGAGCAATGATAGGATCGAAGGTTACCGCGGCTTTGTTAGCGTTGCGGGCCTTGGTAAGCTGACTCCGCAAAAGCCCCACAGCCTCAGAAGCCACGGTAGCCAGTGGTACCGAATCATCATCAGCTTCAGCCGTGACAATCAGGTGCTTCTTGACAGGCAAGCACAACGAACACCCAGCCTCAGACGTCAGAGGATGGCGACAACCACGACATGTAAGTGTTTCCATCATTAGAGGAAATTAACCACATCTTTAATGCGCATCTGGGTTGGGGCATACACGTAGTACCGCGTACCGTCCGTGAAGCCAGCAACTATATCCATCCAGTAAATACCGGCAACCACAGCGGTAAAGTCTGCCGGGTTAAATGTAATGGTAAACTGACCCAGAGTAACGCCAGACTGTGTAAGAATGGTAACACCCGACCCAATGGCCTTGTGCAGGATGCCAGGATCCGCAACCCCTGGACGAGTCTTAACCTCAAACTCCAGCAAGTTACAGCCGCCATGAAACGTGGTGAGGTTCATGGGGGTGTTGTTATTATTTGGGTCCAAGACCGTGCCAGTAATGACGCGACTCTCAAAACGTAGCAATATAAGCGGAACTTGAATCATACATTACCAGGGGATTGTAAAGCCCATGCCCTGCAGCAACAGGCGGAGGTTGGTCTTAGTAATCTCACCATTGGCGCCAGACCACATGATGCCCATCACACATTCGGTAGCACAGGACGTTCCGCCGTTGGCACCCCAGCCCTTGAGGCCATCGTTGGTCGCTGCGGAATAGGTACCCACAATCTCTTCCACGAGGGTATACATGCGGTCAGAGGCGTTGGTACGGTCATGAACAATGCAGATTGGTGAAATATTCAAGGCTATAGGATTAACAGTACCTTGCGTCGTAACGCCATCGATCTGAATGATCGCATGTGGCACATTGTTGGCACCGATTTCAAATGCGTGTGTACCATTACTCAATCCAGCACAGAATCGTGCCGCTGCGGGTGTCCCAATAAATTGACCAAGCCATACCCAGGTCTGTGAGGTAGTACCCGGGTTAGGACCAGTGCCCGATGCCATGGCAAATCGTGTGGCCTGGCCAGCAGGGATAACTACGGCTTTGCGCGTCCAAGCCGTGCCTGTGACAGTATTCTGGTATGTGGGTGTACCAGCGGCAGTGAGTGTCAATGCTCCCACAGAATCCGCCAAGTTACCAGAAGCCTCTTGCATCTGCCAACAGGAATTGGGTGTGGCCACCGGGTTACCAATTGCGTTCAGAAAGGTTACCCACTCAGAGCTATTGGCTGGGGTATAAATTCCTGAGGCTGCATCGCGAGTAACACCGCCGATAGAAGCAAAGACTGTAATCGGTACGGTCTTGGTATCCGTAGCACCGAGGTTGTCAGTAACGGTCAACGCGATGTTGTAAGTGCCCGCTCCACCAAATGTATGAACGGGGTTTTGAGCGGAAGACGTTGTGTTATCACCAAAGTCCCAATGCCAGGCTGCAATAGACCCATCATAATCTACCGACGTATCTGTGCAGGTAACCACCAGGTTGTTGGCAGCCAATGTGAACGTAGACACAGGACGAAGGTTCATGCCAAGCGCCTGTGCCACCCCAACAGCAATTTTCTTACCAACTGCCACGTGCCCGTTGGCGTTATAGTGAATGTTATCTGTATCCAGCGCAATACCGTCTTCAATAACTAGACGAGAGTTGGCGTCACTAGTCACATAGTTGGCTTGTGCTGTACGTACTGTGGCTAGGAACGGGCAAACCGCGGGGTCTGTGGCAGAATTGATTTTACAGACAACCACGGGAACATTACCAAATCCAGCCGCCGCAAACTGTGTGCGCCAATAGCTGTAGAGATTCGTGATATTAGTTTGATATGCGTTGGCAGTACCAGAGTTACCGGCATCTGATGTCCCGTGAGCATGGATAATAACGATGCGGTTGGCTGCCATCTGGCTAGCCGCGGATAGCATGTAGGCTGCCCACTGACCGGCTAGGTTGGGTATCTGTCCAGTTGGGTACGTACCGTTGTACAGCCAGTTGGCTGCTACTGTAGTGTCATCCAGAGCCATCTTGGCCACGCCCCACTGTAGTGGCACGGAGTAGTCAAGAACCTCAGCCGCAGACATCTCGTGACCAAAACGCACAGCAGAACCTGGCACGGGGTAGATTACCGGCGACAGGTTCTGGATAGTGTACTCGGTCCATACCGGCGGATCATTGTTGCCATCGCACTTCATAACGTATTTGACGTTAGGATAGGCGTTGCCATACACCGCGTTGGGCACTGATAAGCCGGCTGGATCACCCGTTCCACGTGTCTGTGACTGACCCGCAAAAGCAAGCAACACCTTAGGAGTCACTACTCCCTCGATGTAGGTGCTTAGGCCGTTCCCGGACAACCGGGGCACAGATGATGGTGAGAACGTAATAATCACGCGCTGCCTTTAGCCCGCGGCGTCTCACAGCAACCACCATGGTCACGGTACGCACTTGCAGGCCCTAGAAATTGGCTGCCGTTGAGGTAATGATCCACTCCCTGGTATGTGGCCCCACGGTGTAACTTGGGCCGGGCTTCTCGTCTAAGCTCTGGGGATCGCACCCAGCATCTGATGGTTCCAAACCACCCGAGTCCCTATTGACTCTTCGCCTAGAAAGCTCCGCGTTATCGAAGCACGGGACCCGCTCTACTCCACTGCTGAACGCATGGCCGAGGTCCTAGTCTCTTATATACACCCCAACAGCATCCCTGTCAAGCGGTATGTGTATCAATCGTGCCGGGGCAAGTATTTCTTGACAGCCCGTACTTGGTAGCCGCTTTGAATATCGGTAACCTTGCTGCCCTGACGCGTCTTCCGGTTCGTCTGTCGACTCACCCCGACTTGTCACAGGAACAGGCAAGACCCTCAGCAACTATACTGCTAGGTCCCAACTTTGTCAAATTTTTTAGTTGTAACATCTTGGGGAGGGTTAACAGGGTACCCGGTAATTAAACCCAGTGACGCTCAGCAATACGCCACAGCTTAATTACCTCGCGTGTTTTGGAACCTGTGATAGGCACGAATTAACCGGGGTATTTAAGGTATAACCTGGAAGGCTGATCGCGCGTAGCAAATATCGTGCCAAAAGGGGGAAGCACCCCCGGGGGTAGTGTGCCAGGGTGTACAGCCCCCACTACCCGTAGTGTGTGGGGTCTACAGCCCCCAACTGAATAATACCGCTAGGGTCTGCAGACCCCAGGCCGCTCCCGACGTGTAGGCAATTGCACCCAATGCAATCATTCTTGTGACAGACGGCCAACCGGGCCTGCGTGACTGCCGCAGAACGGTTAGAAACTGTCACAATTCCAGTAGAATACAGCAGGAATAACGGGTTTAGTGTGCATGATCCTCGTACACGCCTCGTCAAGGGTCTCACAGGCCTCACCAAGCCCGTCACAAGCTGCAACTCAAATCATTGGCACAGTCGTTCAGGTGACAGTCATGTCAAGCGTTCAGGTGACAGTCATGTCAAGCCCGATGCAATGGCATAGAACTTGCTAACACGGTCATAACTGCTCCCACTGTGAAAAGTTTGCGTAGTCAGGCTACGGATCGCGACACAGATGTCAGAGTTTTGAAGCAGCAATCTAGCCAACATGCTGTAATCATTGGTTGGCAAGGCCCTTGCACCTTGTTGGATCGTCCGAAGCCCACAACCCCTGGAGACCCCATGACCCACGAAGACATCGCCGCTCTTACCCTTGTCAACATCCTCAACCACCTCACCACGTCCGAGCGCTTCTACCCCACACTGCGACACGCCCTACTCATGCATGACCCGTTCTACTGCCTTCCCCCGGGCTCATGCAACAGCGACTACCAACGGCTTTCCTACGCCAGCGAGTTGATGCTGGCGCTCGACCTGCCCTGTATCCTCATGGTAGTAGGCTCCGACAGCACCCCGGACTATGAGGCTGTTATCGTTTGTGAAGTGACGTGATGGTAATCGATATCAACCCATGGCTTGCCGCGTTTATCATGCTGGCATGCGTCTACATCGTCCACATCCTCACACACAAGGAGCGCTAACATGTCTGACAACATCGAAATCGAGCTAGACTCCACACCCAGCGACCCACGCTTCACCGAGCGCAAGACCCCACCTGCTACGCCAATTGCAATTGTACGGGCTGCAGTGGCGTCACAGGAGGCGGATCTCACCCTTGGCCAGTGCAAGGGTATCACGCGCATGTTCGTTAACATGGCAGCATGGTTCACGGCACGTGCCACCGAACGAGAGACTCAGCAAGCCAATGAGGCAGCACGCGAGGCTGAATCCGCACGGGCTTGGCAAGCTAATCATGCAGCCCAAATGGCAGCAATCACAGCCCCTGTGGTAGTCGTGCAAGAGCCTACACGAGCCCCACTGATCAGCCGTCGGGACATCGTGCTCGGTGCTGCGACCGTGAACAGTGGCGTGGTCACGGGCTGGAACGGCCAGGGTGAGCTAACCCACGCACAAACTGTGGAGCTACTGACTACCAATGGCTTCCCTGTTGATTGGGCACCCTCTCCCAAGTCGGCTCTTGCGCATGCAGGCTTCGCACTGAGCCTTCTGAACGCCTCGGGTAGTGTGGTACGTGCGGACCGTGGCGGACGTCGTCGGGGCCAGCGTCTCATGTCCAATGATGGCAGGGTGCGACAGTTCTCGGGCCGTTGGATCGTTGGTACCGCAGCTGCGGGGACTGGAGAGGTGGGAGAGGGCTTTGGTCGCATTGTGGTGACGGCAGTACTATTCATGGACGGGCGCTTGGAGTGTGCGGGTGACCCTGACATCTGTGCCCGCGTGACTGCAGATTACCAGCGCCGGGTTGACGAGGAAATCTTCCCAGCTGCAGAGATCACCATGTGGTTGCGTGACCTACTGCAGTACCGATTCCGGGCTGTGAGAATGGGGGGCGTTTGGTATATCCCTCACAAGTTTGCGGCGGATGCCACTAGGCTCGTTGCAGCCGTGGCCACCGTGTGGGGCCTTGACTGGCTGAGTCCTCCACTGCCGATGTCGACCAGCGAACAGCTCATGGCCGGCTTGGCACAGGGCCTGATCCGTGAGGCACGCATCGTGCTAGAGTCGCTGGAAACCCAACGCGCTGCAGCCCGTGAGAAGGGGGCTTCTGAGATCGGTACGCGTGCCGCCTCTACCATCTACGAGCGTCTACAGACCGTTGCAGAGCGTGCCAAGGGCTATGCGGACCTGCTCGGAGCCCACTACGTTGACCAGATCCGTACAGAGCTGCAGACTGCGATGGATCTGGTACAGCCGCTCTGTGACGATGTGTCACTCCGTTACGCCGCGATGGATTTGTAAGGCCATGCATGGCATTGTACAAGCATCGATCTGGCAAGCCCGTGAGATGACCGGAACTGAACATAGCCTAGCTTGGCTGTGGGAACATCACACGCTAGCCGCGGTACACTGGGATCGCGATCAACCTGGGGATTTTGCTGAGGGTTTGGCTCCTAGGGTTTATGCTCTAGAGGCGTGCGAGGCTGCGTTTGTTATATACCCTGCCAACTATGGTGACGTGGCCTACGCGTACGTAGAGGACCCCGTGCCGCACTGGGAAGAAATCTAGGACCCCAGACCGATCGAGCCGGCTCTTGACACTCGATCGACCGATGGTTACGTAGATTTTCGAGAGACAACCTCAACAAAGGAAACGACAATGGCAGACAAGCAAGACTCAACGCGCCGCACTTACGAAATGATGGACCCCCACGCGATCACGATCGTGGGCCTCGATACACAGGATGGTCCCTCACACCCACTGTACGATGACCGCTTCAACGCACCACTGGACCCCGCCCTCATGGAGAATATCAAACGCTTTGGCGTGCTTAAGCCAGCGTTCGTGCAGCGGGATGGTGACGTGGTGAACGCGGTAGACGGTCGACGCCGTATCCTCCATGCCCGTGCACTCAACCTCACGGGCCTGGATATCAAGGTGCCAGTCATCTTCAAGCGTGCAGGCGAAGCAGACATGTATGCCATTGCCAGGAGTGCCAATCGCTTCCAGCTGGACGAGTCACCGATCAACAATGCCAAACAGGCACAACGCATGCTTGACCTGGGTGGCAACATGTCCGACGTCGCAGTCACGTTCGGTGTGAGTCCCCAGACTGTGGAAGATTGGACCAAGCTCCTTGATTTGGAGCCCGCAGTGCAGTCACAGATCCACACGGGGGAAGTCTCGGTCAACGCGGGCCTTGCCCTGGCCGAGCTTCCCAAGGCACTCCAAGGGGCAACGTTGGACAGCATCCGCGCCACGGGACAGAAGCCATCAGCCGAGAAGGTTGTCGCTGCTGTTCGCGCTGCCAAGGGTAAGCAAGCGCCCCAGACCCCCAAGATTCGCCTTGGGAAGATTGAGGACTATCTCATCAAGCTCAGCAAGCTTGGGGCCGATCCCAGCAAAGAGGCCGTGGTGGAAACGCTCTCCAAGATCTGTGTTACGGTTACTGGCAAGAATTTTGCCCGCTACGTGGCGTCTCTTCAGCCCAAGGAGGACTAGTGGCAGAAGTGTAGTAGCACGTAGCTTGCACAGGCTTGCGTAATGCGAGCCGATGGAGGTTATATGCACCCCTATCGAGACGACGAAATCACCTGGACCACAAACCTGAAACTCATGGCATTCAATCACAACCTCAGCAACGCGTTGTTTTGCGCAATGCGTTACCCACGTGTGGCTGTGACATGTGCACGTCGGGCACTGCGACTAGCTCGTGAGCTTCGCAACCCGGCGTTGATGTACTTGGCCAACGAAACCCTGGGGGTCCTGTGAAACTCCTCGCTCAAGCCGTCCTAGCGCTCTGTGGGGCCTGTGGGGAGGACACTGCCGTCACGGATACAGTGGTGGATGCGGCCTTGGCTGACTCCAATTCAGGTTGGCACACATCTCCAGACGCTGCAGACTGTGACGCCTGTGCCTACTTTGAAGGCGTACTATCCCAGGAGAGTAACACGGTGTGCATAGCCCGCTGGACAGGCCCCGAGATGGGGTTCCCCTGGGGTGTGACCATACCAAGCAAGATCTCTGGTGATGGTACAGGACATGCGTTTGCTGTACCTACCTGGACAGACCCACAGGGCCACAAGGGTGTGCTGCTGATCAAGCCTGGCGGCTGTTTTTGGGACCTGTGTACCAACATGGTGGGAGAGTGACAGTCCGAATCATAGCCCCGCATTTTGTGGCGGGGGTCATCCGTCTACAAAAGCCGAGCCTCAGCGTTACATTACACGGGTTGCGCAACCGCGGTTAAAATCCGCGTTACACTGGAGATTCTACCTTGAGAGATACACTATTCACCCTTGCGAATGCGTACACGGCATTCCTGGCTGCAGTAGAAAGCAAGAACGGCTTTGCGGCATGGGCCTTGCAAGAGCAATGTCAGAGGATCGACCGCAGAAGAGCTAGCAGACCGAACCATCCGATCCTCCTGGCACTAGAAATGAGCGAACCATAATGGGACTGGGACTGGGACTGGAAATGTATGCTAGGGTCATGGAGCAATGGAAGCCAGGTGACGGCATTGAAAGCGATGCATCATTTTACGCGCGTGTGTTCTACGTTTGTGGAAACGATTTAACTGGCACAGTCAAAGCCGTTTTAGCAGCCGCCGAGCAATGCGGGCTTAGACGCCTAGGAATGGAGGATACGTGGCCAAAGACTACTCAATCACAGGGCTGGAGTCTGTACTTCGTGCCTATCATCCCGACCACTACACCATAACCTTCGCGTTGCTAGACGTGTGGGATATGCCGTGGTCTAGCCGACGTGCACGGTTCGCGGTGTGGGCACTATTCAAGGGGGAGCTGTGCTTGCAAGGATTGGGCCACTTTATCCTAAATGAGGAGCCCCTCCCGGAAGTACACCAGAAAGACTAGTGTGCGCGCATACTTATAACTATTTTAATGTGCGCCGTTGACACAGTGAGATGCACGATCTACAGTCTTTTTTGCTCGGATGCGATTCTTGCTGTCAGCGTTCCCTCCCGACGTGCGTTTGGCGCGATACTTGCATTCGAGCACTGTTTCTGCTCCTACCGTAGGGCTTGCAGGTCCACTCGTGAGAGGTCGCCATGTGGACTGGCAATCGAGGCAAACTACCACAGCAACCTTGGTGCGATTGCAGTGTATAGGCCTTGGTTCTAGCGGGCTGTCTACCGCAGATCATGACTGAGTAGGAGCACGGAGGTAACTATGGGAATGCGTACGTCAAAGAAGGCTCAGCACGATCGAGCCAAACAGATCGTGGCCAAACGAATCAGTGAACGTGCTATCCGAGCCAAGGGCAAGATGGCAGGGCTCGCTGCGGAAACCCTGGGATCGCAACACTATGACGATCCTGAAGACGTTCCGGATCCACTTGATGAAGTCTTGAGCGATGTTGCTCAAGCTATGACAGAACCTGAAGAGAAAGAAACACCATGACTGCTGAAATTGTGACTCTGTGCACCACTGACGAAATGGCCCAAGAAAACTGGCTGGTCAATTGGGAATGCCAAGCCTTGCCAACCCCACGCGTGTTCCATGGCCGTCGTGAAGCCTTCGATGCCGCCCTCCAGGGTATCGACTGCAAACTCTTGCCTCGCTCTCGTGAGCTTGCAAAGGACTGGATCGAGGGCAAAAACGCTGCCCCCCAGGGCCACATGATCACCCTTGAGGGTGACAAGGGCGGTTACGTGACGCTGCAGCGCGTATACGTGCCCAACGAAGCTGGCTGGGCACTGTAGCTCAGAGATCGGCGTGACAAGGCCTTACATTGTCAGCCTAGAGATGGTACAGGAGCCTGAGTAGTGTCAGGACATTGGTAGTACAACGGCAGGTCGGTCTTAAGCCAGCAGGAAATCACTAATCCTGTGCCCTAACGCAACCGCCGAAGATGATGGGTTCAAATCTCTGCCTAGGCCCATGAGCAATAACGCTCAGTTGATAGGAACACACCATGTCGAACAATGTGACAGACCCATCCCCCACGAACCCCACTGAAACCCTCGGGCAAACCGAGGAGCGCCTGGCTGGAGAAATCAAGCAAGAGGTTGGTGATAACGACACCATGACTCTCAACACGGCCATCGAAGCAACGAGGATTTACGTCGATACGGGCTTGGACCCGGCCGTTGATGCCAAGTTTCAAGCGGCATTCGAGGCGGGCAAGGAGATCCATGCCGAGGCCCTTGGTGCTGCTGAAGACGACGATGAGCCTGGCGACGACCTGTAGGGCAACCAAGTGGGAGCGGGCATAGTCCTCCGTAAATGGGCTGCAGCGTATGCGTACTAAAGGACACTCTACACTCATTTGTGTAAGGTTCGAAACGGTGGATTCTCATGGCTGGTGTAGTTCAATTACCGGTAGTGAGGATCCCTCCCCGTCAGACGCATCTGGTGTTGTCTGGCAAGTTGAAACTCAGTGCATTCCAAGATGGTAATATCCTTAGGGCCGTGGAAGATGGGCGACAGCTCGCATTCCTACGGCCTGATGGTGTTTGGTCTAGGCCTGTGAAAGATTCTAAGGCCAAGCCACCCAAGGCATGGGACCTAATTAAAGCCATTTACCCTGCAAAGGAGGTGATCCTTGAAAAAGGACGATACTATTAAGGTTAAGAATCACGTAATGGTTAAATTACCTATTACCCAACTACAGCTCAAGGATGCTTGTAATAGCGGCCTGTCCGTGGCCAAAAAAGTAAAGGCTGTATCCACTGACCCAGAAATTAACATGGTGCTCTTGTTGGGCGTGTTGTCACCATACCAATACGAATACGCTACTGAGGAAAATTTGGTGTCTTATACCTGGTGGTTTATGATTAGTCAAGGGTACGGCCCCGAAGCAGGATACCTTAGTCAAGGGTACGGCCCCGAAGAAGAATACCCATACCCATACCTATCACCATCAAACTCCACCCTGTGGTTGTGTGCACAGGTACTTGCTATCTGGGCTGACAGAGTTGCCACATCGGAGGGCCGATGACGTGGTGGATTCTTGCTCTTGCAATACTTTGGTTAGCCTTGACATGTTATCTGCTTCTGACCTGGAAGAAACCGAAAGACGATTACGATTCCAATCGCTACGGAGGCCCGGACAATCAGGGTTACTACGGCCTGGACAATGACCAGAGGGTACGGGCGGATCCCAAACATGAAGAACCCGGGCAGCTCTAAGGAGTAACCGTGTGGCTAGACCTGCTAGCAAGTCTGAGTTTTGGCGCACTGTTCGTGATCGTGCTAGCCTTCGTGCTCGCTTTGGTCATGTTGTTGGAACTAGTCTCATCCAGCGTACGATACCTAAGAAGAAAACAATGACACTTCATGATCTTTGGAAAAATGCCTGCAAAGACCTGGTAATTAGGCACCCAGATCCAGATGTAAAACCGGTATTAACTTGGAGGGATAATTGTGGTTTTCTTGGCTGTGACTGCCAAAATTGTCGGGTCGCTATGTCAATTGTGTTTGATGTTAAAGATACTCGAAATCAGTCACTTATACTAAAGGATTTTTGTGTACCTGCAAGCTTTGACTGTTGGCCTGGCGCAGTGTTGGCCAGGGAGCTGGTTTTGTGTGTGTGGCTTGGTTATATAATGCACGAAACAATGGAGCTTGTCACAACGGGGTCACCATCACCAAACTTGTCCTCGGCTTGGGACAATGACCATACAAAAGCTCGTGTGGTCTGTCCACATACGGCAATGGATACTCGCATATATTGTGTTATTAACCGCAATAATACATTGGGCTACCTTAGCATGCTGTATCCAGACGATGTAGCCAAAAGCAAACTGGACAAGGCCGTCCTAGACCACGCATCGGAATCACCCTGGGTTAGGAAATACATGGTTGATGAGGCTAAGAGGTAACGATGAACAACGATATCTGGAACTTTCTTCACGGCACGGGGGCAGGGTGTGCCAGTATCGTAGCCTGGGAGGCGTTACATGCAGCGTGTACCGGTACGGTATTGCTACTGGTCTACTCCGGCGTGACGGTGGTGATTATTGGTGTGGTAAAATACCATAGGCGGGCCCTAAATGCGCGGGTTATCGTCATTCACAAGGGAAAACCCCGTGGCCACAAGTGAGTATGTTGCGTTGGCCCTTGCTGGTTGGGCCGTTAATGGTCGTTGCGGGGGTTTACATTTGGACTGGCGCTGTAATTTGGCTAGAGAAGGACACCAATGCCACAGTTTTCACGAGCAGTAAAGAACCACATGATGCTGGTACACTGTCCGAAGACCAATCAGACTGAGCTGGCCAATTCGACCAAGACAGACAACATGTATCGCTGTTGTCGTTGTGGTGAGCTGCACCGTGGTAAGCGTGGAGATCATGAACCCGACTAGTCTGATCCTGTGTTTCATTGCAGGGGTCGCAGCAGACATTGGCTGGGCACGCTACATCAGCAGCATTGCATCAGGACGAAGGCTATCGGCAAGCTGTTGGTCTGCAGCACTCACCGTATTGGGCTTGGTTGTGGCCTACTGGGCCGTTAACAACCCTGTGACTATCCTGGCCTCGGCGGCTGGTGCTTTTGTGGGAACGTATTTTGGCACGGAGGATGATGATGATACCACCACCTAAACCCTTATTAGAGGGGGATCTGTGTCCTTTGAACGTGGGTCACAAAATAACCAGCATTAATCACAACGCATGGTACTGTGAATCATCTCATATAAGGCTTGTACACGCACGCATTGGTCCACCATATCCGTTACCCAGGATATTTAGTTTTAGCCCCTTAGATGGCATTGCTGTGGTTTATTCGCTGGACATGGAGCCTTGGTGTAATTACATGCGTGTGCAGTTGGCGCGGGTATGGCGCACATCGTTTTGGCCTTGTGTCTTGGGGGCAACTACTATAGCCATGTTTAAAAACCAGGTTTTTAACGCGTGGAATGGGTTTGGAGAGCAGTTCGCGGGTGTGGACTTCAAGGCACTGTGTGTAACGTTTAGGGTACCACCCGAGGCGTTTACGTGGTATCTCGATAGCCCATTCAAGGATCCTAAAGATTCTAAGTATCCAAGTATCTGTCAAGCCTGCAATAGTCCTGCTTATATTAGCAATCAATTTATAGAGTGTAGTAATTCTGCCTGTAAGTGGGCAGGCAAGTAGCTCGTCGGGGCCCGTTCGCCCAATTTAAGTCTCTTATTGAAGTTGTCAAGGCCTTAGGGCCAGAAAGCTGTATGTATGTTAATTGATGCTGATGTTATCCACGGTGTGATTGCGCGACTCCTAGCGCATCCTTTTGTAGAGGCCAAGACACCTGAATCCCTCAAAGAAGACGTATTAGCGGGCCTGCAGGACTTTGCAGAGCGCGAACTGAGGCTCGAAGTACAATACATCACAATGATGGCGCTGGCCTGCAAAGCGATGGGTGGAACCGGAGTGACCGTGAAATGTGTAACCAATGGCCAGATGGTAACGATCTTCGTTGCCCACGGTGATCTACTAGTCGAAGTGGGAGACATTACACGGCACAACAAGGAAGAAGAAGGCAAGGGCTTTCACTTTGGTGTGCAAATGAATCTTACGCACGAAGCCATCAACGCCATGGATATAAAGTTTTTCAAGTGTCCGATTCATGCTGACGCCTCAACAGCTCCGACAGATTCGTGAAGCGGCCGGTAACCAGGTGCTGCCTGGTATATGGCGGCCCGGTGTTACATTGCCGTACTGTGTGGCTATGGATATTTACACACTGGCCACCCAAATAGAACACGACATAATTCGCTTGACATTGTATAAATAGTGTTTAAATTAGGTCAACATTGATTTCCAGCACATCGCTGGTGTCGCTTGCTAAAGCTCTGTCCTGTGCGCAGGGTGAGCTTCATGAGGCGGCCAAGTCTTCGTTTAACCCCGGTTTCAAGTCCAAATACGCTGATCTAGCAGAGGTCTTGCAGGTGATTCGCCCGGTGGCTGTAAAGCACGGGCTGAGCTACGTACAAGGCGTGGGGTACTCTGATGGGTTGGCCACGGTTACGACGCGGATTCTGCATGCCTCAGGTGAATACCTAGAGGACGTGGTTACGATCCCGGTGACCAAAAAAGACGCACAAGGTGTGGGCTCAGCCTTTACCTATGGGCGACGCTACGCCTTGGCAGCCATGTTCGGAATCTCACAGGATGATGATGATGGCAATGCTGCGGTGACCAAGACGAAGGTGCACACGGGCACTGTAGCAGTTACCGTGGCGTCGTTGAAAGCAGAGTTTGACAAGGCCACTGACAAGGCAGACCTTGACAAGTTGGCCACCAAGTTTGCTCAACTAACGCCCGATGAACAGACCGCCATCCTGCCAATTGCCAAGGCTGCACGTGCTCGGGTAGAAGCTTCTGCCATGGGCTAGCCCTGCGAACCTAGACCGCGCTATAGCCTGCCCAGCCTCTTGCGTGCTTCCACGTCAGAAGACTCCGCCGGGACCTAGTGCAATCTGGGGTAAAGAAGTACACGCTTGGAAGGAAGGTAAGGAACCAACCAAGCGCATAGCCAAGTGGTTTGCTGAGACAGGCCTAGCAAAGGATACACTTACACAGTTCTGGCCTGGTGGTGAACACGAGACCCTGTTTTTGGAACACGAGGGTTTGATTACGCGGTTGCAAGACTGGCCAGTAGAGAAGGTCTCACATTGGGATATGTTCTTTATCATGGACTGGATCAACCTAGACTTCCTACCGTGGGTTGATGATTTGAAGACAGGGCGCTTCCTTCCCGAGACTGATACACAGCTGCGTTCCTATTCTTGGCTACTACAAAAAGTCACTCATGCCAGAAGTGTAATGGGTACCTACACACACTGGCCGCGTTACCCAAAAACTGCAGGACCCAAACGAACCGAAGGCAAGATTTATGCAAGTGGCGAATTACGCGAATGGTACGACGGAAGTGTTATCCCAGCCAAGCGGCTTGCGGCCAGGGATGCTGCTTACCTTGACACCCGACCAGGAGAGCACTGTCGGTGGTGCCCCAGCAAAGCTGCATGTCCAGAGTGGCGAGACGATCCGGGTTACCGAGGTTACACGAAACACAGCGGGGGGTCGCTTCACCTATGCGATTTACCAGGGGCGGACACTCCGCCGGCCACTCCGCAAGGGCCGCCCGTCTTATGAGATTGTGCATCCCATCGTCTTGACCAACGGTGACCGCCAGAAGATTCACGAAGTCAATGTCAACTCTCAACTCGGCCGTGCACTGCTGGCTGAAACCCTCCACACCTAAGGATTACTGTGAACATTTCTACAATTCTTGATGCCCGCGTTGTTTCTGAGAAGCCCTTTGTTCGTAAGACCAAGGAGTCTGGTTCGATTACCAAGGTTCGCCTGGCAGACAACCCATCACGCAAGAACGACCGCAATCCTTGTCGCTTTATGAACGGCGAGGCCTGGGGCAAGCTCGGTGAACAACTAGCCAAGCTTTCCAAGGGTGACGTTATCTCCTGTACAGGCGAACTGAAGATCGACAAGTACGTGGACAAGGATGGGGTTGACCGTCAGGATGACCTCCTTACTATCACGGCCTTCCGGGTGCAAAAGTCAGACTCGTTCTTTGACAAGGGTGAGGAGACTGCTACCCCGCCACCCGCGGATAATGTGCCGTTCTGAGACTTGCCAAGGCGGAGTTACAGGCTCTCATTTCTGCCACAGAGTACTTTGAGGGTGAGGGGTTGCCGCTGGCAAAAGCCCTCAGGAGCCTACTAACCAAACTTACCGCCCCAAAAGAGGAGTCTCACGGGGTTGCGGCTGGGGCCGTAGAACGCGCCCTGGTGACCTCAGCCAAGGGTAAGGTAGTACCCATCCAAACCTCAGACCATGTCTTTTGGATTCGGCTAACGGCAGCTTGTGCACGCGTGGGGGCCACTATTGAAGATGCGGCCATTATTGGGGAGTGGATGTCCCACTGGGGGAGTAACTTCAAGATGACGATTGACCAAGTTGTGAACAAGTGGCCTAGCTACCTAGCCAAGGCTAAGGCTTCTCAACCAGAGGCGCCAGCAAATGAGCGCAGGGAGTTTGAAGGCGAATGAGCTTACACTCGCTGACTGGGTCAACGCCCGGGGTACAGAACTTGCGGAACAGTATGCCCAGGTCGCGGCGGGAGCTACAATCGTTACGCACTGCCCAACCGGGTTGGCACGACTCGACGATGCGGGGCTACTTGAACTTGGCGTCTGCACAGTCGTCCTTGGGCACGAGGGGGATGGGAAGTCAGCTCTCGGTCTTCAGTTTCTCGAAGGTGCAGCAAGAGCCGGGTTCGAGTGTCAAGGATACTGGCCGGAAGACCCTAGACGATTTATTGCGGACCGAATCTTGGGATCCGCAACTGGAGAAAGTGCGTCAAAGCTTAGACGCTTTAAGGTCTCTGGGAATGTCCCTGATAGACTGCGACTTGCTATGGCGGGCGCTGAGAACTGGGCACGACGTATCCGTGTCGATGATCGCAGACTCGAATCCAGAGAGCTGGTTGAAGGCATCAAGGCACGATGGACTCCCACCACTCGTTTGGTCGTTGTCGATTATGCCCAGGTCTTGAGCAGTGAAACGGATGAAACGTCTGTTGAACGCGTTATCACCAAGGTTGTGTGGGAACTGAATGAGCTTGCTAAGGAACGAAACGCCAGCATTGTACTTTTGTCACAGGTGAGGACGCAGGTTAAAGAACGTGGGCGCAGGGTCTTTGACTCATGGCGACAACGTAACCCCTCTGGGGCCATTGCGATTGAATCTGTCGAAGGCTACAGGCCGTTGGCTGGTGATGGACAGTGGGCTCCAAACGCCCTTGGGCAAAAAGCTCGTGCAGTACTATCTTGGTTCCGGCCTAGGAGCTGGATGAAGATGCACGGTGCGGACGTGAAAGACGACCTAGCACAGCTCTTGTTACTTAAATCAAATTATGGGCCAGCAATGGAAACACTGTCTTTGCACTGGCATGGCCCTACAACCAGGATATCAGATCCTAAGGCTGTAACCTCTGATTCTAAAATTGCAACCGGTGGGGCCGTCAAAGAGTCCCCCTGCCCCTTCTGAGACTGAACCTACCGATGATGAACTACTGGCGATTGCCAAGGATCTTGATGAAACGACTCCTGACCTTGCACCAGGACCAACAGAAGCCGAATCTCCCTACCCCGACTGGTCTCCTGCCACTTCCCGAGTTATCTCAGGACCACTTGGCACTAGGGCTACCTATCCAGGGGTTCGATACCTTAACTGGCGAGACGCAGAAGCCGCAATGCGAGAGGCATACCGAGTCATCAAATTCTGGTGTTTTGCCAACCGATGGTATGCCAGGGTGTGGAGGACACAATGACGTTTAAAGAAGCTCAAGCCTTGGTGAGGGAAGAGTATATTGCGGCCAAGCGTTGGCCGGACATGCACTCAGCACATGAGGGGTTTGCTGTTCTTAACGAAGAGGTTGATGAATTGTGGGACGAGGTTAAGATAAACCAAAAGGCCCGTGTGCTAAGTGACCTAACCCGAGAGGCCGTACAGGTTGCGGCTATGGCCTTGCGTTTCTTGACCGATGTATGCAATGAACCCACCTGTCGACGCTGAGGCTTAGATGTACCCTGATCCTAAACCACTTCCATCGTCTGTGGAAGAACCCGAACATTATACTCGCCTAAAACCTCAGCCTATCGATGTCATCCTTGCGTGGGGTCTGAATTATCCCTTGGGATCTGCCGTGAAGTATCTAGCACGTGCAGGATACAAGCCCGGGTCCTTGGCGACGGATGATCTACGCAAGGCTATTAGCTTTATAAACAAAGAGATTGCTCGACTTGAGAGCCATCCAGGGGTGAGCTTACCGGCGGCAAAACCGGGTAGCATGCCTAAGGCAAGTGACCAGTGATTTCTACGGCAGTATTCGATCTAGAGACCTCGGCGCTTGAGGGTGACAAGGGAATTATCCTTTGTGCATGCATCAAATCGTCTGAGGCCAAGGGTATTCAGATCATCCGTACTGATGAAACGTCCTCGGGCTGGGCCAAAGGCCTACGTGGGGATGATAAGGAAACCTGCAAACAGGTTGCTGCGGAGTTGTCCAAGCATGATGTTATCGTTGCGCACAATGGTTCTCGTTTCGATGTGCCCTTCCTGCGGACGAGGCTTCTACGCTGGCGGCTTCCACGTCTGCCGGATATCAAGTTGGTGGATCCTTGCAGCATCTCTTATCGTAAGCTTAGACTGCGTAATAACAGCCTTAACGTGGTCCTAGATCACCTTGGGTTGAAAGACCGCAAGACACCACTGGACATGTCAGTCTGGGCTGATGCTGTGCAAAACGGGTCTAAGAAGGCCATGGACCTAATCGTGGAACATTGTATTATGGATGTTAAGGTCCTAGATGGTGTGCTCAACGTGATGAAACCCTACATTAAGATCCTCGATGATCGCGGTAGTAGTCTGTGAAAGCTAGTGATACATCCCGGGTCCTGGGCCTGGCAGACGTTTTCTTTGAAGATGTGGCTATGGCTTCAGGCGTAGAGCAACAGATGCTTGGTTCGGAATTTCATGATCTGTGTGAGGCAATGGCCCTTGTGTTCTTTGCATCAGGTGATGTGGAACGTAAAGCTACCGTGGGCGCCTTGGTGTACTGTGCTTCGAGGCTGCCATGACCTCCGAAGAGCTTGGATTAATCTATGAGGATGCAAGACACTCAAGCAAATTGCGGCCCCACGGCGATGTCAAATGCCCTGGCCTCGATGGGGATAGCCCTGCCAGTTTTGGCATGCGAGAAGTTGTGCAATACCTCTGCGACAAATGGAACACAACCGCGGTCCTTATTGAAGGGCCTTTTGGGAGTAACTGGATGTTCACCGTTTCGTTTGAAGGAACGGCGGCCCGGGGTGGCTTTGCTGCTATTAAACTCTTTCCTAGGCAAGGGAAGACCGGTGATTCTCCTGGTGGACGCCAATAGTCATTGGGTTGCTGCAGTGGGCCGCTTAGGGGATCGTATCCTTGTGGCTGACTCTGCTGACAACGATCTCGTATTGTCATACTCGGCGGAACAGTTGGTAGACCGTTGGGCAGGGCCGGCATTCTTTGGGATTGTGCTATGAAGCTTATTTATGTAGCAGGACCATTTCGTGGCCCAACCACATGGGATATTGAACAAAATGTCCGGGTTGCTGAGGTTGAAGCCCTTAAACTGTGGCAACTTGGCATTGCCGTGTTCTGTCCGCACCTAAACGGCCGGTACTTTATAGGTGCGGTACCAGAAGATTCCATTTGGCCCAATGGTGATTTAGAGATTCTCTCACGCTGTGACGCAATTTACATGGGGCCTGGTTGGAG
>Ga0193727_1000019_pt1 | contig 43956 bp, 28 predicted proteins | sample H2c2metaG_FD_143051 | JGI IMG/M metagenome (GOLD analysis project Ga0193727, IMG submission 143051) | Soil microbial communities from a riparian zone of the East river system, Colorado, United States - H2c2 | ecosystem: Environmental > Terrestrial > Soil > Riparian zone | place: USA: East River...
CAATTCCAAAACCAGGAATAATTAAAATATAACAAAATTTTTGATTAATCGAATAGTCATTATAAAATTAATAATCTATTCCAATTAATACTCAAGAACTTAACATCCTTGTTAGGACTTTATCTTAAATTGGTGAACACATAATAATTTTATATCTTAATTTTTAAATATATATTATTTATACTAGTATTTTTTAATTTAATAATTTTTTCAATACCAGAATTATTTAAATGATCTTTATTCTGAATAATTATATATGTTTTTCTCCATTTTAAATAATTAATATATTTACTAGATAATAAATGATATTGATCAAAATAATTTATAACTTTTTTAGCTGAACCAAAACTAGTGGATCCGTAATAATAAGTATCTTGACTATGTCTATATCCTATATTACCGCCTAAAAAATCCTTAATTAATATTAAAATTTGATCTTTTTTTTGATCGATTTGGAAATTTAATCGTATTTCTATCTTATTTTTACGATTAATAGTTTTAATTTGGAAACTTCCATCAGCATCAGTAAATCCAGCTAACCAATGATTTTCTAAATTTTTATCTAAACAACAATTGAAACTAATTGTTTTACTAAATTCACTAAATTTTTCATGATTTAGTATATTTTTAGTTATTTGATTAACTTTATTTTCTGTTCTAATTTTTCCATTTATTAAATTAATGACTTTTTCCATACCATTTTTAGCAGCTATAATTAATAATATAGCATTTTTATTTTTAACTTTTCGAATACTACCATAGCCTAGTCTATTTTTAATATAATAAGCTAAAGAAACATCTAAAGAATTAAATACAATTACTAATTGTTGTTTACTACTAAAATGACCATCTCCATCTATTAGACCAGCTAAATAATAACCAAATTCTATATCATTAGCTGGTTTCAAATGAGTAGGTACATGAACAGAGACATTTTTTATTATTTCTGTGATTTCACCAATTTCGTTGCGTAAAGTCTCTGAAGTTCCAGTTTTATTAAAATTAATATATAATAAACTGTTACTTGCTGATTTACTTCATCGTTTTAACTTTTTTACTATATCATTTAAGATGGAGTATTTAAAACTAAATATCGAAGTAGTCCCAGCATATAGCAACGTTAAGAAGCCAATATTTATAACCTCTGGATGACCGAAGAACCAGAATAAGTGTTGATACAAAATAGGATCACCACCACCTGCAGGGTCATAGAAACTAGTATTAAAGTTTCTATCTGTTAATAACATTGTTATAGCCATTTGACTTATTTTATTATTATAGGGTGAATTATTAAATAATGTAATATATAGGCCATAAAGCATTGTAATGCTAAAATAATAAAACTTACAACAAAAATATCTATTCTTGTTGTAAATGCAACATATTTGACATACATTAACACATATTTATTTTTAACTTTATTTAAAAAGTAATCCTTATTAAATAAAATTATTAAGTTAATATATAAAAAAATAGTTATCATTATTAAAGAAATAACCATTACAAATAAACCAAGATGCATAACTAAATGAATATTTATTAAAGTTCCTAATGGTATAGAATGATCTACTGGTGATAAAAATTCTTTGATAAAATCAAAGTTACTTGTAAAATTAGAAGTATCTCCTAAACCATTTGAGTTTCCAGTACCTCCTTGATTATCAAAAGGATTAGTTCCTCTTTCAAAAGGACCAGTTCCATCTTGTCCACCTCTTAATCTTCCATTTCTCATAAAAAAATTATATTGATCAATCCAATAATTAGCTTTTTCTTCACTAGATAAAACATCAGCCACAATATTACCAGCATTTGCTATAGTTAAACCTATGGCTCTAGTCATAGGTCTTTGAATACTCAAAGCAGCTATATTAGTAGAAAGATATCTAATTAATCTAGGAAAATCAGGATTATCTCTATTTCTAGGAATATTATCATTAGTATTAGTATTAGTATTAGTATTAGTATTAGTATTAGGATTAGGATTAGTATTATTGTTATCATTCATCCATAATTTAAAGTCTGATATACTACTATAATAGGTAAAACTGTTAATAAATATTTCAATCAAGTTAGCAACTTGATATATTAAAGAGACTGTTAATAAAAATTCAAAAATTGTTACTTTATTATTAAATCTTATTATATGTAATATGTAATAAATTACACCTACCATAAATGGTTTAAATAATATAGTTGTGACTGGAGTAATAATCATTAAATAGGAACCAGTCGGTGTTAAATAAATTATAGTCAAAACTTATTAATAAACCTTATTAAAATAAGTTTTGTTGATCTACAAAGGCAAAGCTTTATGACTTATAAAGTCTCAAGAAGCAATTAACTTCTAGGTAGATACTCTACCTTTCACAAGGTAGTTCGGACTATATCTTAATTATCTAAGTTGTAAAATTGATTTAAATGATCCCAAGTAAAAACAGTTCTGTTATCATTCATATAAGATTTAATTAAATGAATTTTTTCAATATTAGGTTTATATTTAAATTGATCAGATTTAAAAAGATCTAAAACTTTAGCCCAATCTTTATAATCTAAATATTTACTACCAAATAATGGGAAAGTATCTAAATAGTTAATTAATATTAAATTTCCTTTTAAATTAGTAGTTCTAATTCTATAATGAGGTTTAGGTTTATCAACTTTAATAGATTTAACTGAAGAAAGTAAAAAATTAGCAAGAATTTCTAGAAATTCTAAATTATTTCTACCTTTATGATCTTTTTGTATTTTACTTAATTCTAACTTACATTCAACTTTAAATTTTGTAGAAGTAGAAGTAGTTCTTACAGAAAAAATACCCTCAGCTTCTATAAAACCAGCTAACCATGCATTAGAATCTAATGGATTATTATTTAAAGGTTTCTTAGAAATAAAAATTTCTTCAAAATTTGAATTTAACCAATCAATTAAATTATATAGAGCATAAATTTTAGGGGTTCTCATATTACCATTAATTATTGAAGTTAATAACAATAATCCTTCATAATTATTAATAGTTAAAATATAAGCATTTACTCCTTTTTTTCTAGATAGTGAACCATTTTTTAATTCTTTTTGAATCATTAAAGCTAAAGGCAAATCTTTCAAATGAAAAACAATTTGTATTGAAGGAAAGTTAATTTTATCTTTAACTGATCTTTCAGTTTTAGGTACTATAATAGTACTTTCTCCTTCAATAATACCTGTCAAATAAGAACTAAAATTTAAATCAGATAAATCTTTATACTCTATAGTTTTGTTTGTTTTTACTTGAGATAAAGGTAATATATTACAACAGATAAATTCCGGCGTATAGTCTCTGAGGATCCCTATAAGATTCAAATCGAAAAGGTTTCCTGCTGATAATGTTCACTTAATTAAAGGGAACGGTTCCCAGCATATAGCCGAATTTAAAGCAGGCACTAATATTATACCAGCTAATACAGGTAAAGATAATAATAATAATATAGCTGTTACAAAAATAGCCCATACGAATAGAGGTAATTTATGTAAAGACATACCATTAGTTCTCATATTTAGAGTAGTAGTTATAAAATTAATAGCTCCTAATAGAGAAGAAACTCCAGCAAGGTGTAAACTGAAGATAGCTAAATCTACAGAACCACCAGAGTGTGATTGAATTCCAGATAAAGGAGGATATCATTTAATTGTAGGTAATCTCATTAATCTTATTTAAAATTTAACTATCATTACTCGCTTTAGTTTTAACTAAAGATCGGACTATATCTTCAACCTTCTAACTAATAATATAAACTATTTTTTTGCTACTCTCAAAAATACTATACTGACTTACGTCGTATTAATAATTTAATTTATTTTTTAAACTGTTAAATCCTTTAGAATTATAATTTAGTATAGTTGTACCTAGTTTTCTACTTCTAATATTATTTCTAATTTCGTGAAGTTTATAAAAATCACCTTTGTGTTTTACATAACATCTAGCCCAAACTCTAAATTCAAAGGATTTAATTCCTTTCATAGTTTTATTGTAGTATTTTATAATATTTTCAATACTTCTTGAGTTTGTAGTTACAACCGTATGGTATGTTTTTTTAGATCTAGTATTAATACCTAGAATATATCCTATAGCAGATAATACTATTAAATCTATTTTTTTAGTGATTTCAAAACCATGAACTATTCTATCTGTAGACTTATTAACAAGATAGAAACTACCTTCTGCTTCAGTAAAACCAATTAACCAAGATTTAGACATTACCAAGTTAGCTTCATTAGTATTAAATACTTTGTAGTTAATTATTTCCCAAGCAGGAGAAATATAACCTTCAAAAGGAACTCTATTAACCAAATTAAACATTAATTCATCTTTTTTAATTTTAGTTAAATTAGTATCTTCTAAAATTCTATAAGCTTCCTTAAATTTTAAGTAATTAAATTGTTTAGATGTTAATAAAGGGTATTTATCAAAAATAGGAAATATGAATTCTGCTAGTTTTCTTCTATCTCTTATTCTATAATTAAACATATTTGTCTTAATTTCTTTGTTAATATTACCTACGCCTAATAGTTCTTTAATAAAATATAATAATCTACTATTATATTCATGTTGAGATAACTTAAAGGTTAAAGACCATTTTCCATTTTGATAAGCAATAGAAAATGTACCATCTCCATCAGTAAACCCAACTAACCATTGATAGAATAATTCTTTATTTTGATTTAAAGTTTGTCTAGTAAAATTGATATTATTAGTTAATTTAGAAGGATGCTCTACATTTAGTCTCTGATGGGCAATTAAAATTACCCAGGCGAATTGTCCCCATGAAAATAACATTTTTACCACTCTATTTAAATTATAGAATAGGTAGTTACTTACGTAGAGGATTTTAATTTTCAAAAAAGATATTTTATATAAAAAATAAGTAATAGTTTTATTACTAAAATTAAATCTACAATTTAACATAGTATTTGAATATTTAGTATTTAAACCTAAAAATAAAATATAATTTTTACTAATACTTTTTATATGATTATATACTAGAACATAATCATCTGTATTATTATTTAATTCTGCACAAATATAAATAATTCCTAATTTAAAAATTAATAATATAAAACTAATTAAAATAATCATAATAGTAGTAAACTTAGTATTATACTCAACACTTTTTTTAAAATAAATTGAATACCAAGATATAAAATTATTAGGCATATATTTATTAACTAATTTATAGATAATTTCTATATTATATTTAAAAATATATTTATTAAATATTACTAATATTAAAATTATAATTAAGTATAACTCTAAAACTTCCAATGAAAATAATATTTGTAATAATTCCTCTAATGGACTTACAATTTCATTTTTTTCTAAGGGATTATTTACTATAAATGAATTATCTTGATTAAATATTAAGTCTACTTCTGGATTACTATGTTTATTTGTTATATTAGAATTATTAGATTCATTACTATTATTATTATTTATACTAAACTTTATTGAATAATTTAAACCTAAACTTTCTCGCATCAAGTAGAGTTTATTTTTTATTACATTACTGTAATAAGACAGCTTATCCTTAACCGTCCATCCTGTACCAGCTCCATTTTCTACTAATGAACTTAGAAGTAATAAAATTAATGAAGGAGGTAATAACCAGAATGAAATATTATTTAATCTAGGGAAAGCCATATCAGGACTTCCACAGTGGATAGGTAGGAAGTAGTTCCCAAATCCACCTACTAGACCAGGCATTACCATAAAGAATATCATAATGAAAGCGTGAGCTGTAATTATTACGTTAAATAATTGATGATCTCCTTGTAAAAATTGAACCCCAGGAGAAGATAATTCTAATCTAATAAGAACAGAAAATGCTGTTCCTATCATTCCTGCAAAAACTGCAAAAATTAAATAAAGGGTACCTATTTCTTTAGCGTTGGTAGAATTTAACCAGTTCAAAATTAAAAATTAATCATTGATTAATTTTTATCATCCATATTAGCTTACTTTTGTTTTGTTTTATTACTTACTTTTATTTAAAAAGTAATTTAATTTAAATTTTTATACGGAATAGAGGTGATTCGAACACCTAAGGGCTGCTAACCCGAACAATTAGCAATTGTCTTATCTTACCGATGAACACTATTCCTAATTTCAACTTCTTTTAAAAAGATTTAACTACACCTTCCTATTTATGTTGATAAACTTTAAATTATACATTCCACGCTATATAGGATAAATGGAAACTAAAATTTAACACTGAAAAGGTATAGTATATTGTGAGGAGGGGATATAGCTGATTAATTATTAGACTAATTAAATTTAACAATTTTGGATGTTAGATAAATCTAATGTAGTTCGATAGCATCTTTTAAGTAAGAACATACTAATAATGTAAATACAAAAGCTTGAATTAAAGATACTGCAAGTTCTAATCCTACTAAAGCTAAGAAGATAGCAAAAGGAATTAAAGTAATTACAGCTACAATTAAGCTTCCTGTAAATAATTGATATAAATATGTTGATAAAATTTTTAATAAAGTGTGACCTGCTACAATATTAGCGAATAATCTAACTCCTAATGAAACAGCTCTAGCTAAATATGATACTAATTCTATTAAAACTAATAGAGGTACTAAACCTAATGGTGTTCCTGCTGGTACAAAGAATGAGAAGAATTTAATACCGTGAATATAAAAAGCTAATATAGTTACCCCTATAAAAATAGTTAAACTTAAACCTAGAGAAACTACCCCACTTGCAGTTACAGCAAATGAATAAGGAACATTAGAGATTAAATTACCTACTAAGATAAAGAAGAATAAAGAATAAATGAAAGGTAAGTATACTTCATTATGAGATCCTATTTGTTCTCTAACCATTGAACTTAAACTTGCATAAGAAGATTCTAAAGAGATTGACCATTTATTTGGTATTAATTTTGAATCATTATTTCCATAAAAATGTAAACCTAGAACAATCAATAAGATAAAACAAGCATATAAAGCTAAATTAGTTAAAGTAATATTTAAATGACCTAAAATTGGAACGTTTAAACCTATTAAACTAGTCACTTCAAATTGACTTAAAGGAGATAAAACAAAAAAGTGTTTCATTTTTTATTGAAATTTTTTTACTGTATTTTTATTGTTTATTTGGATATTTTTCAAAATATCGTATTTATAATTTATATTTTTATTTGTTTTTTGTTTATCCTAGCAAAGAAAAGACCTTAACTTAAAACAAATTTCCATTTTCACTACTTACTCCACCCACCATCCTATATCTTACTTAAATGTAGAGGTATATAACAGTGTGGAAAAAGATTAACAATTTTTTAAGAAGATAAAAAATAAGAAATTTTACTTAGATATTAAACTCTTATTTTTATAAATATTATTTCTTTTAAACTTAAAAAGTTAAGAACGAAACAACTTTACCCTAATATAAAAAGTGATTTAGATTTATTTTAAATCTAATTGTTTAATTAGTAATATTTGGTTTGTTAAATTATCAATTATATATATATATTTTTTTTTTGACATTATAATTCTTTCAATTAAAATTTCAGTTTTATCTAATTTAGGAATTGAAATTAATCTATCTTTAAATTTATATATTACTATTGAATGATACTCTTGTAACGTTAATAAAACTTCTACTTCAAATGAATTTATTTGTTTAATAATAAGTTTGTATTTATAATTAGGATCTGAATCAGATACATTATTATTAAGTTTAAAAAAATCATCGTGAAATTGATATGAACCAGCATATGACAGCGGTAATTTAAATAATTTAAGTGGATCCATATATTTTATTCTATTTACCGAATCTTCTTTATAATTTATATGATCTTTACTATCCGAAGTAATAGCCTTATTTTCATTGAATAATAAATCATTATCTATATCACTAATAATATATTCTGGTGAATATACATTATATGAGAAGATAATTGATATTACTTTATTTTCTTCTGAACTATAATATTCAGATCTGATATTGATCATATGTTTAAATAAATTTAAAAATTATAATTTAGATTTTATAGATCCTTTTTTATATGTACTTAAAGATTTAATTGAACCATTAATAAATTTAACTTTTAATAAGATACCTATTATTTGTGTATCACTAATTTTATATTGAGACTCTAATTTATTAAAAAATGCACTTAGAGCTTTATTAAGGTTATTTCTTGATAGAAATTTTAAAGTTGAAGGTGTGTCTTGAAGGGAATAAGTTAATTCTTTAAGGAAATTTGTGTTTATGATATTTTTCATACTAATATAATTTTAATTTAATATAGATTATTTTTAATTTATTCATTAAATAATCGAAAATGAATTATATTCTTCTTAAATAAGAATATTTTATGAATGATAGGTTATTATAATTGTATTAAAGTAAAAACTTTAATATTTAAGACATCTTATCGGAGTTGAACCAATATTCTTTTGTTTCGAAGACAACTGCTGTACCTATTCAGCTAAAGATGTAGAATATAAATATTTATTTTATTAAAAAAAGATAATTAACTATATTGAAATATAATAATCAAAGGTAAATTAAAATACAGAATATAATTACAAAAATAATTATGTTATAAAATGTATGTTAATTTAATTAACAAGAATTTGAACTTATTATAATATAAATTTAGAAGTAGCTAAAACTTAAATTACAATAGAATCTAAGTTATTTTAACAAATATTAAAATATTTGTTTATAATTATAAATGAAAATAGGGTTATTTGTGTATATTTATAAATTTAAGTATAGAAAGATAAATGGGGGTTTTTAATAATTTAAATTAAATAATAAATAATTTAATTATTTTAATTAAAGTAAATAATTCTAATAAAATTTAAATTATTTAGAAGGAGATAAAACTAAAATTAATGAAGCAAAATATATAATAATTAATCTGATTTCACTAATCAAAGTTGTATCTATTAATACAGGTGCAAATACTAAGAATAATAAAGATAATAATCCTATTGTAATATAAAGTGAGTAAGTAGTTATAATACCAGTATCTAATTTAGAAATATTTATTCCTGTATTAGTTATTGTTTTAGCTAAACCATATGGTCCTAATAATTCAATACTTCCTCTATCTATTTGTTTTGATATTGTATAACCCAGTTTTAATCCTGCAGAAACAATATAATGGTTATAAATTACATCGAAATAATATTTACCATTTAAGAAACTATAAATTTTTCTTCCTAAAGAAGTATCAGTTAAACCTATAATAAATTCTGGTGATTTATGATATAACAGTATAGCTAAAGTAGCTCCAGTTAAACTTAATATTGCAGGTAATAATTTAATTACAGGATTAATAGAGAATTCAGCTTCAATAATAGAAATATTATTAGGATGAGTGAATAAAGAATTACCAAAGAAATCAGATCCTACACCAACAAATAAGTCAGAGAGAACATAACCGAAGAAAATACTAAATAAAGCTAAAATAAGTAATGGAATAATAACAGTTATATTAGATTCATGAGAATTTAAATAAGTTTGTTTTGATCCATTAGGTGTAGTTAAGAAAACTAAACTAATTAATCTAAAACTATAGAAAGCTGTTATACCTGCTGTTATTGAACCTAAAATAAATGCATACATACCACTAAAACTATATTGTCCATAAGCTAATTCTAATATTAAATCTTTACTATAAAATCCAGTAAGATAAGGTGTAGCTAATAAACTTAAAGATCCTACTAACATAACTGAATAGGTGAAAGGTAAGAATTTAATTAATCCTCCCATTCTTCTAACATCTTGTTGATCTGCAAAGGAATGAATTACTGCTCCAGCACCTAAGAATAATAATGCTTTAAAGAAAGCATGATTTACTGTATGCAATAAAGCTACATTATATTGACTTATACCTATAGCCATCATCATATATCCTAATTGAGATATGGTACTAAAGGCTATTATTCTTTTTAAATCATTTTGTAATAATCCACATGTAGCAGCAAAGAATGCTGTAGTAGAACCTATTAAAGTTATTACTAATAAAACTGTAGGACTAAATTCTAATATAGGTGAACTTCTTAATAATAAATATATACCAGCTGTTACTAGAGTAGCTGCATGTAGTAAAGCACTGACAGGTGTAGGTGCTTCCATACTTCCAGGTAACCAAGAATGAAGAGGTATATTAGCACTTTTTGCTAAAGCACCACCTAATAGTAATAGACCTACTATACTTATTGCTGTTTCATTTATATAAGGAACTATTGAGAATATAATTGAATAATTTAAAGATCCAAATAATGCAAAAATTGCAAAAAATCCTATACTCATTAACATATCTCCTCCTCTATTCATAGTAAAGGCTAATATAGCTGCTTTATTTGCTTGTATTCTAGTAAAATAATAATTAATTAATAAATAAGATACTACTCCAATTGCTTCCCAACCTACAAACATTACAAAATAATTACCTCCGCATATTAATAGTAACATACCAGCTGTAAAGGCAGATAAATATGAGAAAAATCTTTGATTATGAGGATCAGATGATAAATAATCAATACTATATATATGAATTAAACTTGAACAATATAATACAGCTAATCCTAAAGATACTGTTAATTGATCAAAATAGAATTCCCAAGATATTGACATTAACTCTGATTCTATCCAACTACCTAAATTGATATGAACTGGTGATCCACTTAAACCTACTTCATAAAATGCGATAGTCATTAATAAAGAAGATAATATTAGACAAGTACAAGTTATAAAATGTGAACCTGTAACTCCTACTTTTCTTCCTAGAAATCCTGATACTAGGGAACCTAATAAAGGTAAAATTATAATTGAAAGATACATTATGTTCTAAGTGATATAGTTCCTCTTAATCTATAGTAGGCAACTAGAATACTTAAACCAATAACTGATTCTGCACCAGCAATTGAAATTATATAGATACTAAAGGTTTGTCCTACATTATCATCAAAACCATAAGAACTTATTAATACTAATAGCGTTACAGCAAGTAGCATTATTTCTATAGCTATGATCATAAGTATTATATTTTTTCTATTTAAGATAAAACCTAATATACCTATTAAAAATAATATTATTGATAGATTCATAGTTTATATTTTTTTTTGTTTATTTTTCATTTTAGATACAATTAATAAATGCATTAAGAAATTTTAATTTCTTAATTTTCGTTAATTAATTTTCATTATTTTATTAATTAATAATGAAGTTTAATTTTGCTCAGATAAAATGTAATTATGAACTACTAAATTTTTATACTATTTTTAAATTTTGTTTTTATGTTCATATCCTTTTTTATCATCTTTTAATTTTTGTTTGTTTTTTAATAACATTTTTATCCTAACATTTTTAACGCTCTGTTAAAATCTTTGTTTTTAAGATCAAAAACATTTATTCCCCTGATCGGGATTTAATATCTTTATTTTCAACTTTTAATAATAAAAAAAATTATTTATTATTTATTATAAATGCTCTATGAAAATTATAGACACTTTTTAATAAGACTGGAAGGGGTTGTTTATTTATAAATTAATAAAATTTAAAGGAAATCCACCACTCGGTAGAGGAGAAAATTATCTCTTAACTTTATTTAGGTTAACAATATCTATTTAAAAATTTTACAAATATGAACTTATATAACCTATTTGTATAAATTAATGGTGGATATTATAAATTATCAATATAATGAGAATTAATTATTATATATTAATTTTTTTTACTTAATTTAGTAATATAAATTCTAATTACTTGTTGTAATGTAAATTGAGGTAATATGTATTTAGATACAATAAAGATTATAGAAAATAATACTATAAATGCAATTACTATTTGATTAAAGAAATAAAATGGTATTAATTGTGGCATTAATTTATATCTATTTTTGTTTTTGCTGCTATTTTTAAAGCAACTATCTCTGCTTACTATTTTTTCTCTCTATGTTACAATTTACTCTTACCTGATTAATATTATATCAGATTATAAGTATAATGATTATAGCAGACTAAGAATAAAAAGTAAGCTTTTATAGTATGTACACTATATATTACTATAATATAAATGAGATATTGAGGGTATCTTAAATCAGACATATAAAGACTGACTAAGAATTTATTGTTTAAATTTTAATTACGATCCTTATCAGAATTGAACTGATACTTGCTTCTTGAAGGGGAGCTGTACGAACCACTATACGAAAGGATCTTATTACAATCTTATTTCTTTTATTAAATAATTTCATAAATAATAAAAATTTCTCTACTAATTATATATTCACTTTAAAATTAAATAATGATTTACAACCTATTTCCTTTTCACAAATTAAATTATATTGGCTTAAAGAAGCTATCAATAAATTCTATAACGACATTTTAATTAATTTAGATGATAACCAATTAGTTGGTATTATCTTAAAATTAAGATTAACTGATGATAGTGTAATCTCAATTGCTCCTTTAATCAGAACAACTAAAAATGAAAAAGCTATTAAAAATCTAATTGAATTATGTAAAATTAATTTAGATATTAGAGCTAATAATTATGAATTAACTAAAGCTACTCATATTATATTAACTTATCATATATTTGATTTAAATTATAATAAACTAATAGAGGATAAAGATCCATTTGAAATTAATTTAGCTGATAAATTAAATAAAGAAGAACTAGAAAAATATTATAAACAAATACAATCTATCTCTATTCAGGTAATTAAAAATATTAATTTTATTCTATATGCTGGATTTAAATTACCATTAAACTATGATAATATGGAAAGAGATTTCTTAAAATTAAATCCTAGATTTTTAATAGATAAAGATTACCATAACGAATTCTTATGTGAACATCTTAATGATTCTAAATGGAGTTATAAAATAGTTCATAAATTATCCAATAAAATTAAATTAGCTTGGACTGATGAAAAATTAGATAATAATTTAATGAAGAGAACTATAGCTAAAAAAGTAGAATTAATTATTGATTTAAAAACAAATAAAATTAAAATGGAAACTATAATTGATTTACTACCTAGAGATTCTAATTATATAAAACCTATTAAAAAAGATATCAAATTTGAAAATAAATTTATAACTTTAGATTTAGAATGTTATGGTATTAAAAATGATAATGAAACTAAATTAATTCCCTTTTTAGTTGGTATATTTAATCCTATTGTAAAATTACAAAAATGTACTAATCTAGAAAATATTCAACTATATGATTTCATAAATTTAGAATTATTAAATTATAAATATTCTGGTTATATAATCTATGCTCATAACTTATCTTCTTTTGATGGAGTTTATATTCTGAATCACTTAGTTAAACTAAGTGAAATAATTAATATTAGAATCGAACCTTTATTTAGAGATAGAAAATTAATACAAATCAAAGTATATTATGGTTATATTAAATCTATAAATAAGTATAGATATTCAATTATTTTTAGAGATTCAATGTTAATTTTATTAAGTTCTTTAGACAAACTAAGTAAAACTTTCTTAAATGATCATCCTGAATTACAAAAAGATTCTAAATCAGGTAAAGATTTAATTAATAAAATAATTAATAAATCTAAAATTGAAATAGATACATTATTAAAGGATAATAATTTCATAAATGATTTTAAAAAATATTGTATCCAAGATTGTATTAGTTTATGGTACATCCTAGATAAATTTAATAATTTAATATATAATAAATATCAATTAAATATTCATAATTACCCTACTCTGTCTTCACTAGCTTTTGCTATATTTAGAACTCATTATTTAATTAATATTAAAATTCCTAAAATAACCGGGGATATATTCTCCGAAATAAAACATAGCTATACAGGTGGTCATTGCGACGTTTATCATCTATATTCAAATAAAGAAACTAGATTATATGATTTCGTAAGTCTTTACCCTTCAGTTATGTTGGATAATAAATTTCCTATAGGATTAGTTAATAAATTTATAGGTAATCCATTAAACAATGGATTAACTATAGAATATTTATATAATGACAATATATTATCATTTATAAAATGTGATATATTTGTAGATAAATCAATTGATAGACCTGTATTTCAAACTCATTTATCATTACCAGGAAATAATAGTATTAGAACTATAGCTGGTACAGGTATATTTAAAGATCAATGGATATTTTTACCGGAATTAATTGAATATCAAAGATTAACTAATAATAAAATTAGAATAATTGAAGAAACAATTAAAGAAGGTTATCTATTTGAATCTGGTATTATATTTAAAGGTTATGTATCTGATTTATTTAAAATTAAACAATCTGTAACTAAAAATAATCCTTGGTATTTAATATCTAAAATATTAATGAATAGTTTATATGGTAGATTTGGTCTAAAAAATAAAATGCAAGAATATATTTTATTGGATAGAGAAGAAATTGAAAATTTCTTACATTATTCAAATAAAGAGAATTGTGATGATATTATAGAATTCGAAGACAGTAATAAATCATTCATAATATTTAATAAAATAGTTAATGATTTAAATTCTTCAATACCAATAGCAGCAGCAATTACTGCTTATGCTAGAATGAAAATGGCACCAATATTACTAGATGACTCAATTAAAGTATTATATACAGATACAGATTCTTTTGTAATAGAAGGAGATTTACTAACTTTAGAAAATGGTAAATATTCATATTTATTACATAATGAACTTGGAGGTCTAAAATTAGAGCAAATTTTCACTGAATTCATAGCTTTAGCTCCTAAATTATATGGTGGAATCTTAGAAGATAATACAGAATTTAAAGTTAAAGTGAAAGGTTTTAGAGATAGGGTAGAATTTGATATATTAAAAACTTGTTATTTAATCATGAAAAATCAATTTTATTAAATCAAGAAAAATGGTTTAAATCAATTAATAAAGGTGAAATAATTATTAAAAATCATCCATATACTTTAGAATTAAATGAAAACAAAAGAAGATTAGATTTCACTAATTTAAGAACTTTACCTTATCATTTCCCTAAGGAGTAACTTCTTTTAAGAAAAATAAGGCATATATATATATAATTTATTATAATAAAATTTTTAAATTAACAATAACTATAGCTAATAAAATTGAAATTATAAAAATAAAATTAAGAATAAAATAATAATGTTGAAACATTTTTCTTATTTTCGATATTCTACTTAATTTAGGATATTTTTCTTCTATTTTTAAATAATTTATTAAAAAATCTGAATAAACTATAGAAATAACTGTAGATAAACAAAAAAATATTGTTAAAGCTGATAATATATGTGCAAATGCACCTAATTGTTCAATAGTTAAATTAGAAAGTATATTATACCATTTATCCATTAACAGGTTAATATCCTGAAACCAACTTCCATTATCTATAAATTTATCTTTATCTATAAATAAAGATAAAAATTCATCTATCAGATTCTGAGTTTTATCATTTTCTTTTAAAAAATTATTTACATGATATTCTATTTTATTTTTAAAATCTGTAGAGGTTGTATCCAAAGATTTTAAAAATTCTAATTCTCTATTGGAATTTTGATTAGATTCTTCTAAAGTAATTTTCAATAGTTCTACTTTATTTTTAATAATTTCATTCTGTAATTCTTCAATCTTATTATCATTTATTTGATTTTCTAAATTTGATATTTTATCTTGTAATTTTTTACCTTCAAGATGATTATGTAATGTAGCTAGTGACGCAAAAGTCCCAAGAGTGTTAAAAAAATTTATTAATATATTTTTATTCATTGTATTTATCTTGATTATTAAATATGTTAGCAGCATAATAAATAGAGGAATATGAATTTATTAAATATTTATAAAGTCCTGATCTAATAATTATTTAACTTTATAATATTTAATTCTCTTTTATTTATATTTAATAAAAAGGGGATGAAATATTGATTATTATATTAATGAAACTTTTTCTATAAACCCTTATTTTAGATATAAAACATTACACTGAATTACAAAATAAAAATATTAAAAAAAAGAATTTTGAGATTAGGTAAATATAAGAAAAATTAGTACAAATAAAGAGAAAGAGGGGATATAATTATATAAAATATTTTAGAATTAACATATATATGTTACACAGTATATATATTATTGTTAATATATATAATAAAACTATGTAAAAAATTAAATATCCTTTATTTAAATTTTGTTTAATTTTAATATATTTAGATAGTTTAGGAAATTTATTTTCAAGATTGAATTTATCAATTAAATAATCTCCAATTAATACTGTACTAATATTAAATATGGTTATTAAAACCATAATAAAACCAAAAATATTGAATAAAGCTACCAATTGTTCTAAATTTAAATGACTAATATTAGATTGATATTTTTCTATCATATCTGAAAGAAAAGTATAAATATCTGATTTATTTATATTATTATTAATTTTTTCTATAAGCTCATTAATATGAATATCTTTTTTATTAATTAAATTACTTAACTCATCAGAACAATATTTATGTTTATTATTTAAACTTTCTATATTCTCACCTATATTAAAAATTTTAGATTTTATTTGTAATTCAATATTATTTAATGATGATTTAACTTTAAATATTTCACTTCCCAATTCTTCAATTTTAGAAGAAGAATCTTCTAATGTTAATCTAAAGTCTAAATTAACAGTTTTCTCATTCCATAATTGCTTTTCTAATTCAATTAATTGTTCTTTATTCATATTTTTAATCTCAGTTAAGTCTTTATTAAGACTAATAACTTGTCTACTATAACTATTAATAGTAATTGCACCTAAAACACTTGGTGCTAAATATTTTTTAATTAAATCTAATAATTTCATTTTTAATTTTTGTAAAAAACTTACTTTATTTTTGTTGTTTAGTTATCTAAGAATTATTGTAAAAATACATAAAATAATTCCTAAGATACTCTTTTAAAATATTATATTTTAATATTATATATAAATATAAATAAAATAAATGGGGATATTAATAAAGATATAAGACAAAGCATATAAAACTAATATTGTTTAAAACCTCCACTCATTAACATTGTTTAAAAAGCTCCACTCACTTTAGCGTTGGAAGAAGTTGGAAAAGTTTAATAGTTGTATGTTTTAACCCCCTTTCCTTTTTCCAATGCGGCGCAATCTAACATATTAGAGCGTAATTACCCTTAGTTGGCATTGAATTAAGAGCATGAGCTTTAGCTTGTGTGACTTTCTTATTTAAGCTAATAGCTTAAAATTATAAATTAAAATAAAAACAAAAAAAAATGATAAAAATACTAATTAAACTGTTCTCAACTAAGTTGTATGATCTCGCAGTAGCATTAGCTGCGTTTCTTTCTTCTAATATATTAAAAAATATAGATAAAGTATCAGTTTTAGGAATTATAATTATGATCTTAAAACACTTTACTAAATCTAAACCTTTTCAATATATTATTATAATATTAAAGTTGTTATATGCAATCTTAAGCTCATATGCAATAATATTATATTTTTCACCTTTCTATTCACATATAGAAATTGTAGATTGTTCTATTAATTATATTACAGAAACAGTCTCTTATTATAAAAATAATTTAACGGAAGCTTATGATATATTAATGCATGGTAAAAAGCCAGAAGTAATCATAGAATCTGATGATACTAAAGATCCATTTAGTTATTATAATGATAAAATCAATTATAATTTAGGAGAGGAATCGGATAATAAAGCTTGGTATAATAGCGTCTATTTCAAAACTTTTTTAGGAATTAGTATAGGAGCTTTAACTGGTTATATATTATATTATCATGGACAAGATATTTATCAGTTTATATTATCTAATTTAACTAATAGAGATCCTGGTAATAATCCAGATGGATAAAATAATCAGACAATGCCTTCATCAAATGTAAATAGCGGAAATCTTCCTTCTCAATCGAAAATTATAACTTATTTTTCAGAAAGAGCAAAAAGACCAACTGCTTATGATTTTATGGGAACATTTCCTAATAATGCATCAGGAAAAAGACCTGATTTTACAAGTCTAGAAGGAGGTAGAGCAACAAGAAGTTATGATCTAAATTCTCCTGTTAGTTCAACAGGTTCAGATACACCTCCATTGACTGCAACACCAAAAGCTTCTACATCGAAATTACCAGAAACTTTCACAAGTGATGAAACTTTTAATCCTAATTTCGATTAACCCCCACTCTTAAATTAAATAATTAATCTTAATTTTAATAAGTTAATTCAACGAAAATTAAGAAATTAAAATCTTAATGCATATATTAAACGTATCTAAAATGATAAAATAAATAATTAAACAAAATGAAACATATAATATTTATATTTTTACTAACTATTTAATTATTACTAAGCAATAAATTTATTAATACCTTTGAATTCATAATAATTATATTTAAAATATTAAATCTTTTGAGAAAAGAATATATTTTAAGCAAAAATATTGTGTTAATTGGTTGGTTATATTTTATAAATGGGGGTTTAAATAAATTTTGTTTTAAAAATAATACAATTTTAAATAATTATTTGATAAATATACCAATAGAATATAAACATATTATTATTATTGTTATTAATATTATATAACCTATTATTAACTCAATTATTATAAAATATAAACTTGTTTTTTCATAATATTTTAGTATTTTTTTAAAAATAGGAAATTTAGATTCTAAAGAATATATTTTCATAAAATAAATAGTTAATAAATAAGCAATAGCATTTGTAAAACAAATAAGAGCAATAATAGTTAAAATAGAAATATTAAAACAAAAAGTAATAAATGGATCAGCATCATTAGAAATATCTTTACCTATTATATTAATTATAAAAGGCAATATACCACTGAATAAATAATTTTCTTTATTATTCTTATTTTTTAGCATTATCTTTTTTATTATCATCTTTATCTTTATTATTATCATCTTTATCATTATTTATATCTTTTTTATTTTTATCTTTATCTTGATTATTATCATCGTTTGTATTATCATTTGAAGAACTACTATTAGATTCATTGTTTTTAAATCTATCATATAAATTTAAAGTTGAATCTAATGCTCCAACACCCATTACAACAGCTGATCCAACATGTCCAATAGTTTTAAAAATTTCCTCAGATTTACTTGCAAAATAAATTATGGATATAGTTAAAACAGTTATAAAGAAAAATAGAGAATATTCTTTATAAGAACTTAAATATTCAATTAATATTAAGAGAAAATTAACCTCAATTAATTGATTAAAATAAAATATATTGTTTATTATCATCATTCTTTTATATAAACTAGGTTTTTTTAATTTAAAAGTTAAAAATATATTTAATTGAGAGTGATCAAAACAATCACTGACATTCCTGTATAAAGTGGTCATTTTATTTAATTAGCACAATTAAATTCTATATTTTACATAATTAATTAAAATTATCATGGTTTTTAATTTTAACTAATTATAATTATTAGCGAAATTAGGAATTGAACCCAAACTAACAGTTCATGAGACTGTTGTGCAAACCATTACACTATCTCGCTTGAGAGTTTTTATTAAAAATTTAAAAAGAAAATTTTAATAAAATACTAATGTAACTCTACCTTCCACTCTCAAAAAAAATCCTTTAACGAAAAACTAGGTACGACTTTAGTTGAGATTAGGAAAAGTAGAGGTGGACTAGAGAATTGCTGAGAAAAAAATAAAATTAACACTATCTTTGAAACACGGATACGAACAAAGAGACTCGAACTCTTAAGGAATCACTTCCACTCCTGCTTAAGAGGAGATTGTTTACCAAATTTCAACATGTTCGCTTTTTAATTTCCCTCCTCCCCACTTATAAAGATGGACAGAGGTGATTAAAATCTAAACCTTTAATATAAATCTAATTCTTCTTTTAAAGACAAAAATAAATAAAATTTTGTCCAGTCAAGAGCCCGAATATCTCTATTAAATATAGGTAATATTGAGCCTTAACCCAAAAATGGGGAGAAAGACTGATAATTTTATACTATTATTAATATTAAAATATCTATATTTAAATATATAAATATATAAAACAAAAAGTTAAATAGATTCATTTTACTTTTAATTTTATTTCTACAAATATTGTCAGGGCTTAAAGGGATTTGAACCCTTGTAAAAAGTATTAACAGTACTTCGCTTAAACCACTCAGCCATAAGACCTTAATTTTCACTATTTGACAATTATTATATATTTTAAGTTATTTTTATTAGTTTCGAAAACTAAAATTTTAATTTTTATACATTTTTTAATAAATTTATATTTTTATGGTAGGCGTGACTCGAACACGCTACATACTTCTTCCCAAAAAAAGCGACCAGCCAGTTTGTCTTCTACCATTGGATATAAAAATTTTTAATTATACTTATTTTTTATAATTTTGATTTGATAAAGGTTTTAAATTTTAACGGGCACTGTGAGATTCGAACTCACGACTTTTTTAGAAGTAATCGTTTTCAAGACGAACGCCATAAACCAGACTCGACCAAGTACCCTTATAATAAATTACATCAATGATGTTTGAACCGTCATATATATTTCATTTAAAAATGTTATTTGATAAAGGGTTTAAAGATAAAATATATAATATTTATATTATTTAAGTACCTTATTCGAATTATACAATCCTACTATTTATCTCCTATTATTATATTTCTACTGAGGGTAAATAGCCATTTTTGGGAGAGGGTAGAGGAGAAAGGTATGGCTCCGGTACCTGGCTTTATCTTAATAAATATTAAAGAGGAAAGCGTGAACAGTAATTATTACATTAATTAAGGATTTAATTAAAATTTTCATTTCAGATAATATCTTTCTCTTTTATTAATTATTTTATTGTTTTTTAGTCCAAATATTTTTCACTAGTACTCATTGAAAAGGAATAAAGGGTAATTAGTAAATTAGTTTAACTTTTATTTATAATTTTTTATAATTAAAGAATGTTATTGTTGTTTTATTTTACAAGTAAAAATTAATTACTAAAATTTTAGATATTTTATAAATTTAGCTTTCATTATTGGTTGATTGGACGGATACAATAAGACCTAAGGGATTTGAACCCTTATAATATCCATTATGAGCGAACTGCATTAACCGTTATGCTAAAGTCTTAAATCTAGTAATTAAAAAAAGAGGTAAAATTTAATTATTATTATTACTAACATATAAGTTATAATATTCAAAAAAGGTAATATCTTAAAATATATTAGATTAATTAGAGAATAATACCTATATTATTAAGAATACTAAAATTTGTAATTTATTATATCTATATTATTATATTTTTTAATTTATCTTTTTTTTAGATTTTTAGTATAATTATTGAGCAGTAAAGGAATCGAACCTTTTACGGCTGTTAACCAATTCTTTTACAGAGAACCACCATTACCAATCGGATCACCTGCCCTTATTATAAATTAATTTATTTTTTAATTTAATTTAACTATTAAATTTTTCTTACATAAATCTAAATTAAATTTTTATTTTTCCTAATTTTAAATTTTACACTCTGCTTTAGCAGAAGAATAGTAAATATATTTTATTATATAATTATTTTATTTTATTTTATTTTTAATCAACCTACTCCACTTTAAGTTTACTTTTTAATAATATAAATTTTTATTTGGGGAGACATACTACCTTTCCCTTGACTGACCTTATTAACAATTTAATATATATTGTAGAGGTAGTAGATAAGAGGTTTGGTAATTGACCCTTCCCAATATTTTAATCAATAAACCTAGCTTTATGTATTAGGAGAAAAGGTAAAAAAACCAATTATAGAAATAAAATATATTAATTTATATTATTATATTTAAATTGCTATTTAATAATACAAGTTAAATTTTTAATTTATGCTTCTTTATATTATAATTATAATCCTCTTTTAAAGATTTAAATTTTAAAAACTAAAAAACAACGTCTTTTTTTTTAAGAAAAAGATAGAGAGGTAAAGCCTTATAACAATTTGTATAAAGTGATCTAACCAAATTTTGTCAGGTTTTTTCATCTAAATATTTTTATAAAACTAAAAATTTTATAAATTAAAAACATAAATCTAAAACAGTAATATTTAAATTAAAAATTATATAAGGATTTTGAATAGTATTAAACAATTTTAGTTTATTATAAAGTTATTTCTTTCTAGATCCTTCTAATTTTTAAATAACTAAATTTTAAAGTAAACTTACAATATAAAATTTTACCAAGATAGAATAAATTAAATTATTCTTTTCTTATGATGAAAACACTTGGGCTTGAACCAAGACTTTCCCCTTAAAAGGGGGACACTCCACCATTCGAGTTCTGCTTTCTTAAAAAATTACAAAAGAAAAATAATAAATAGAAGTTATTAACCTTCTTACACAATCTTTTTGATTAATTAAGAATACAAAAATTTACTATTAATACTAATATACTTTCTCTTGTTAAAAATAATGATAATATTAAGATATATTTATATCAAATAATAGATATTAATTTATATTTTTAATTTTATTGTAGAAAACAAAACTGAGTTGACCAGATTCGAACTGATATTATACATTACCAAAAAATGGTGTTTTGCCAAATTAAACTACAACTCAAAATATAATATAATTTATATATCTCACCATTTTAAAAAAATGCTCCTGTTACCACAAGCTTTTACCATTTTAATTACTTTAGATATATATGATATGGAAGGTTAGGAAGAATAGTAAGGAAAAGCGTAGGTTTTACTTTATATTTAAAATAAATATTTACCTTTATTTAAAATAAGTAATTAATTTATTTTTCTGTAGATATTTTATATTAAGCCGAAAACTGGAATTGAACCAATATTTCAATCTTACAAGGATAACGTTTTAACCGTTTAAACTATTTCGGCTATTTTTTATACTTTTTTTTAATCATCACTTAATTTAAATTATTAAAGTAATTAATTAACTCATTTAGATAGAAATGAAAAAAGATTTTCATTGTTTGTTGGTTGCCTCGGGAGAGAATTGAACTCCCATATCTATATCTTCAGTATAGCGCTTTGACCACTAAGCAACCGAGGCTTTTATCATAATTGTATTAGATTTTATTAAAAATTTATTGTTAATTTATCTAATTAGATTAGTAATAGATATAAATCTTTCATCAATTAATATTAATTTAAAGATGATAAAAAAATAACTGTTTATTACCCAAATTAAAAATAAATTAGTATAAATAAAATACTCTTTGATTAAATATAAATTGTTATTAATAGGTGTTTGATTTTTTGGGGTGATTGAAATATTTTATCCAAGGATACCATTTTCTTAGACTCTTACACAATTGTAAAGGGAAAAAAGAGTTTAGGTTTGAAGAGGGTTTAAAATAGAGAATAAATATTTTAATCATAAAAATATTCATTTAATTTTCAATAAAAATATAAACAATTATTAATTTAATTAACAATTGTGATTTTTCATTAGCTTAATGGAGAAAGATAGATTTGAACTATCATATTTGTAATGCAAATACAACTGATTACCATTATCAGATTCCCCCTTATTTTTAATTAAGTAGTAAAGAATGTAGTTAATTTAACTACATTTTTGTAAAATTATTTAGTCTTTAAACTAATTAATTTATAATTATCGGTTTCTTTTATTATTATTGTTTTTATTTTTTTACAATTTATACAATAATATAAATTTACAAGATTATAATTTATTAAATTAAGTTATAATTTATTAACTATTACATATAAATTAAGAATAATTATTATTATATTTGATCATAAATAAATTTAAATATTATTTTAATTTTAAAAGAGAGGTATTTACTTCAACTTTAGTAATCAAGATAAACAGACAAATAATCATCCGCACCTACCCGACCCTATTAACCTTACCTTAATTACCCTCTGTAGTTTACTTTATATTTAGGAGAGGGAGAGAAAGGTAGTAATATGGTATCATAATTTCACTTTTACCTCTAATAGGAATGAGGATGAAATGGTAGGTAAGTGGATATTTATATTTTGTTTAACATTTCCTTTTTATAGTGATTTATCCTATTGATCGAACCACAAATCATAAAATATCAAAAAGGAAATGAGACCTTGATGTCAGTAATAATTATAAAGTTAAAGAATGAAAAATTATATAACTAAATTTCAATATTTTCCATTTCATTTAGTAACTCCATCTCCTTGGCCTATTTTAATGAGTTTTTCACTATTAAACTTAACAGTAGGTGCAGTTTTATATATGCATGGTTTCTTAAATGGTGGTATTGTTTTAACAATAGGTTTTATTTTAACTGCTTTTGGTATGACTTTATGGTTTAGAGATGTAATTACAGAAGGAACATATTTAGGTGACCATACTAAAGAAGTAAAACACGGTTTAATGCTTGGAGTTTTACTTTTCATTGTTAGTGAAGTATTTGCTTTCTTATCTGTATTCTGGGCTTTCTTCCATTCTAGTTTATCTCCAGCTGTTGAAATTGGAGGTTCATGGCCTCCAATGGGAATAACTCCTTTAGATCCTTTTGCAATTCCTTTACTTAATACTTTCTTATTATTATCAAGTGGTGCATTTATTACTTATGCTCATCATGCTTTAATAGCTGGTAATAGAAAAGCTGCTATCGATGGTGTATTTTTAACACTAGTTTTAGCTATTGCTTTCACTCTATTACAATATTATGAATATTCTGAAGCAGGATTCTCTATGTCAGATGGAGTATATGGATCAGCATTTTATGCCTCAACAGGTCTTCATGGATTACATGTTATTGTAGGAACAATCTTTATTTTAGTAGGATATATTAGATTAATTAATTATCAATTAACTAAAACTACTCATCAAGGATTTGAAGCAAGTATACTATATTGGCACTTCGTTGATGTAGTATGGTTATTCTTATTTGTTGCTGTATACTTCTGGGGCGGAGCCTAATTATTAAAAAGATATTATTTTTATTGTTATATCCCCTTTCTAAAATTTAAGTATTTTTAATTTTACAACCACTTCATTTCAACTACACTAAATTTTAATATTAAATTTACTAAAGAAAAAGATAAATCAATAAGCCGTTTATTTTATATTAAATTTAATATATTTATTTAAGATTTAGTAATAAAAGGAACAATATTACCTAATATTTTGTTTAATAGGCTATAATTAAAGATAATTTTCTTTATTTATTTATAAATAATCAAACTAAAAATAAAATATAAAGTAAAATATAATAAATAAAATAGAAAAGAGAGTGTTGTATTAATTGGTTAGTATGGTGATCTCCAAAATCACTGGTAGGTGTTCGAATCACCTCACTCTTGCAAATAAAATTAAAACTAATATAATTTCTATAAAAAATCTATATTTAATTAAAGTATACTAATAATTAAAATTAATAAATATTGTTTTAATATTTTATTTTTATTTATATTTAAATAATTTAAAGTAAATAGTCTGCCTCTTATATTCTTCTACTATCTAATTGATTTTTGTTTTTAAAAACCAATTGTTCTAAATTTTATTTTCAATCCTAATAAATTAATATTTATATTAATCTTTAAAATATTTTAAAAAGGATATAAATAAAAGAAGATGTTAATTCAATCTTAATAAATTAATATTTATATTATTATATTTTTTAATATATAATATATTTTTCTTGACCTGCTTAATTTGGAAAGTAAAATAGGAAATTGTGTATAGAAAAATTAGATTCTTTTTTTGTTTATATAACATTACAATTTTAAGTAAAAGGGCCCTTAGCTTAACAGGTAGAGTACTTAATTGTCAATTAGGGTGGTCCCAGTTCGAATCTGGAAGGGCTCGTATCTAACACCTCTAAACTTAATAATAAATATATTATACAAAATATTATATTTTTATTAATTTATAAATAAAAACTGAAATAACGAGTATAGTTAAGTGGTTATAACTCCTACCTTCCAAGTAGGAGTCATCAGTTCGAATCTGATTACTCGTAATTATTAAAATTATAAAATATAAAAATAAATTATAATTACTTAAGGTTACTTATACTTCCTTAATTAATATTACGAAAATAATATTAATATATTTACCTAGCTTACTTTGTTTTAAGAAAGTGAAACAGTATTAAAAGTGGTAATTTCAAACATTTTCATTGTTTGAAATATTTACCTTTAAATTTATTTGTAAACTACGGAGCAAAATCATTTAACGTTTTCATTTTATATTATTATATATTTATATAACGAAAATTTAGTTAATTAAAATTTTAATATTTATAAATATTATTTATTTTTAAACTAATAAAATTAATTCTTAAAGGAATTTTAATATCTAATTAAATAAAGAAATCAAGTTATACTAAAGAATATTTTAAGTAAATATTTAATTAAAGCCTATAATTTAACGGTTAGAATAATTTCTTGATGAGGAATCAGTAGAAGTTCAAATCTTCTTGGGCTTAAATTATAAAAAATAAAAATGACAGTAAAAATAATAATACAGAATAAAAGTCTGATTATACAGAAATTAATCAAAATACGGAATCTAATAAAAATTAATATTGAATTAAGTAATTCATCACTTATACCAGTAATTTTATTTAAATTAGATACACTAGCTTTAGAACTAAGCAATTTTTCTATAATTACATCTGAATTATCTTTATAAGTAAAAAGATTTGTTTCTTCTTTAATAAAGTATTTGATTAATTTTTTTAATGGTGATAATAACATTAATAAACTATCTTTAAATTCAATTTGATATAGAAACTGATCTTTTTTAAAATTATAACCATACTTTACTTTAATACATATTAATTTTCTATATCTGAATAAAGGTTCAATTTTGATTTGGATACTTTAACTAAGAACTACAAGATTTTTAATATATAAACACTATCAAATAAGCTTAGATTATGTGCATATATTTTATAACCATTATATTCTTTAGTTAAAAATTTTACTAAAACATTTCTAATTCATTTATTAGAATCATTTGTTAATAAAGTATAATAAGAGGTATGTTTAAAATAATCATAATAAGCAAATAAAATAGGCTGATTTATATAATAATTATCTGATTTTAATTTAATTGTTTCAAAATCTAATGTAATGAATTTATTTAAATCTTCTAATTTTAATTTTTTATCTTTTTTGATAGTTTTAATGTATCCACCCTTTCCTTAGAATAATTTATAATTTATTAAATATAAAAATTTATTGAGATTCATTTCGCATATTATTTTAAATTTTTGTTTTAAATTATAATAATTTTTGTATTTGAATTTACAACAATAGAAAAAGTCCCAAAATTATTTTGAATTAAAAAGAGTATTCATATTTTTTATTCTTAATATTTTAAGAAAATAAAAGAGTATTAAAAAACTAAAATAAACAATTAATTAAAATTTTTAATATGTTAGACGCTATCCTTTAGCTATTAATAAAATTAAATATGTTAGCAGCAGCAAAATACATTGGAGCTGGTTTAGCATGTTCAGGATTAATAGGAGCTGGAGCAGGAATTGGTACTGTATTCGGTTCTTTAATCTTAGCTACAGCTAGAAACCCACAACTTAGAGGTCAATTATTCTCTTATGCAATCTTAGGATTCGCTTTAGCAGAAGCTACAGGATTGTTCGCTTTAATGATGGGATTCTTATTACTTTACTCATAATTTATTTATAATTAAAAGTTTTAAATAAATTAAATTTAAAAATAAATCTATACTTTAACCCCCTTTTTTAAGAAAGCTTATTTCATATTTAATAAAAATATTTTTTTTAATTTAGATATTTTTATTTTAAATATAATCCTTTTTAAATTGTAAAATACATAATATAATATTGTTGTTACTATAGGATAATATTAATATAGAAATAAAATTTTATTTCTAAAGTTTTTAGTATGACAAATTAAATTAAAAATATATTACTTATTTTTATTAATTTTCTTATTGTTTCATTATTTTCTAAGTTTTAAGTAAAAAGGTAAATAGTTTAAATTTATAAGATCAAACTTATATTTCACTTTATATTTTTTATTTTAATATAAGAATAAAAAGATAATTTTATTTTATAACTATGTTTTTTTAAACAAATTATCACTTATAGGAAAAAATACAACAAAAAAACTAATAAATTAATAATTAATAATTAGTCAAATTAGAATAAATAGTGAATTATAACAATTATTTTTATTTTAAGAAAACTTAAAAAACTTAATCATTGTGAAAGCCGAGAGAAGGAATCGAACCTTCTTTTTACCGTCATGAATGGTATGTTTTAACCTTTTAAACTATATCAGCTTAATTTTATAAATTAAAATAAAGATATTGTTATTTTAAAAATATCTTTTGATTTTATAATGTTATCTTTTTAATAATCAATAATTGTGAATTAATAATAAATGAAGATAAGAAATACAAGGAACCTAATAATACTTAATGATACTTAATACTAATTTTATATATAAAGTTATTAAGGTTACCTTTATATTTATAAATAATAATAGGAATTAGATTCTTTCACCTCAAAATTTATTAAGTTGGGGTTGAATAAGTATTACTCCTGTTTTATATAAAATTAGAGTTAGAATATCTATAAAACTAATTAAGTAAATCTTTTTAATTTGTATAAAAAATTTAATAACAAAAATTTAATTTTATATTACATACTATAAATTAGCCTATAAAATCTTAAATTGTATTATATTTTTTTTAATATTAATAGAATATATTTATATTTATTGGTTATAAATATAAACCTCACCAATCACTATTTAGCCTTTTGGTATTTTTTGGTTGGTGTGCTTTCTCCTTAAGGAGGAAAGTAGTGTTTATACTGGATGATTCTAAATGTTAATAAGTTATGATATAGGAGTTATAATTTAAAAACTTTTTTTATTTTAAATAAATAATAACATACTTAAGTGTTAAATATATTTATTCTATTTCTATTTAAATTTGAAAATCTTTATTTTTTAAATAGAATTTAAAGTTAAAATCTTCTTTTCTAGATTCTTCTTTTCCACAAAATCATTTTTGTTCATGAGATATACCCTTAATTAACCTAGGACCTTCCTTAATTTTGTTTTTATATATAAATATAAACATTTTATAAATTATTTTATTATAATAATTTATAAACAAAAATTACAGATTTAGATATCTTAACTCTTTCTTTTAAATATTGAGAAATAACCTTTAGTAAATTTATTATATCTTAGATACTTATACTATCTCTTTCAAACTTAAAGATCAAATATCTTTCATTTTTCCTACATAATAATCTAGAATCCAATATCTAAAATTCTAATTATCTAAAGTGTAAGCATTCTTTAATTTTCAAACTAACTACATAATATAAAAATATTTATAAAAAACATTTAGTTAAATCTTGTAATGAAGTAATTAATAAATTATATGATAATAAACATTTATTAATTTTATGTAGATTACAATGAGATAAAGGATAATTAGCTACATTAGGAAATCATCATAGATTAAATAAAGAAGATAAAGAATATATTTATATTTATTTAGATATGATTCAATTAAAATCATTCTTTGTGTTTAAATCTTCAGAAAACTTTATGAAATTTAAAGTTATTATAAGTAATAAGTTATAATTAGATATAAGTAAATTTTAATTTTATATCTTATTGTAGGAGAAGTGTATAAAAACCAAGAAGGTAAATTTGAGTTAAAGTTTTATATAACTCTTAAATTAATATTACGAGTAAAGAGACTTGAACTCTTACAATTCAAAAATTATGAGTTCCTAAGACTCACCCGGCTACCAATTTCGGCATACTCGTATGTAATTTTATATTATATTTAAAATATAAAAATATATTAAATTATAATCTCTTTTAATGGGAATTGATTTATTTCATTTAAATTTAACAAAGGAAAAACCATAATTTCTATAAAAAAAATCGGATTTATGAGTAGAAGATTAAACATTATATAAAAATAATATAATCTGCAATCATTAAAATAAACTTAATAGTAGAATCTCCTATATATATGTTTATTATATGTTTCTTCTAGATTTGTTATAGCAAAAATAATTAAATATACTAATATTTAATTATTTTTTTATTTAAGGACTTCATTTGTTAATATAAAATAGTTAAGTTACTTTAAATCCAGCCAGTAAACTTTACTTAACTACAGCGTTAAGATCATTTTTAAGAAATAGACACAATTATGAACTAGAGGATAAACTAATATTTTTATATTATCTAGATAGTTAAATTTAGTTAAGTTTCAATTAGAGCTAATACTTTAAGTAGTTATTACAAAATTCTATTATACGACCTAACTACTATTCAAAGTCAATTTTTGGAATTAAAATTTAGATTATATAAAATAAATTATAATCTTATATTATAATTACATAGTAAAAATACTATTAAAGTATTAAAAATGGTAAATAAATTGTAGATAAATATATCCTTAGATAAAAATTTTAATATTCAATTTTCAATATTTATAAAAATAATTAATAAATTAAGGAGTAGAGTAATCGAAACTCTGTCTGTAAAGTGTAAATTTACTGCTAAACCACTCAGCTAACTCCTTTTATTTTAATATTATCCTCTTCCAAACCAATCCTAAGATTAATTTTTGGTAAATGTGGTTCCTTAATCCTTAACTCTTACCCTAGTCCACGAAATAAAAAGGTGGTCAACCTTACTTTATTTAAAGGTAGGGCTCGAGGTGAAGAGTGGCTTAAATGAGAGGGGGTTAAATTCCGATAATTTATTTTCCAGCAGCACTTTCCAGTACCACTACCCTGCTATGACTTTTGAAATGTTACTTAATTGGGTTAACAGATACTAATTAGCTTAACAAAGGTGTTTTTTTAATAAATGACTAACTTACAATATAAAAATATTATAAATAGCAAAGAAACTACACTTAATTTTAATCTTATTACAGATTAAAAAATTAATAATAAATTTGCAGTATATTATTAATTAGTGTATTCCTTTGTTTAAGATATAACCTCGTGGCAGTTTCCCCCAATTTAAGCTCCTTCCCAGTGACAGACAGTTAGTTCATCCCGAATTCCATCTTCACCGTTGCGTAGTGATCAACGATTACTCGAAATTCCTTCTTCATGTCACCGAATTACAGGCGACAATCCGTTTATAATTTAATTATTTAACTTTCTTTAATGATTAGCTAATCCTTATAACCCTATTATTTAATTTTAAATTAAATATTAACTTAAGTACAAGGGTATAGTTTTGCTTCATTTTGTAAAAGTTTTTGTAGCACGTCTATAGCCCAGTTCATGAGGATCATAACGACTTGTCTTAGCCCCAAATGAAAATATATAAAATTCATTAATTGTTAAGTATAAATTAACAACAGGGATTGCGTCCGTTAGCGGAGTTAACCTAACTTCTCAAAACACGGACTGACGACAGCCATGCAACACCTGTAAACGAATAATCTAATTTAAAGTTAGATTACTACTCATTCTGAGACTTAAATAAAATTTATAGTAACAGAATGGCTATGCAAGAACTGGTAAGGTTTTACGCGTACTATCGTATTAAATAACATGCTCCACTTCGTTTGCTTCGAGACCGACTAATTTTTTTGGTTTCAGTTTTGCAACCGTACTCGCAAGGCGGAATGGTTATCGCGTTAGCATCGTTATCAGTTTTTATTAAAACTAACAAACCACCATTCATCGTTGACAGTGAGAGGTATCTGGGTATCTAATCCTATTTCCTATTCTCACCTTCGTTTCTCAGCGTCAATCATTAGTAGATAAAAGCTTTCACCTTTAGTATTCCACTTAGTATCTAAGGATATCATCCCTACTCTAAGTATTATTCGGCTTATCCTCTATTTGATTCTAGCTTTTATTTTTTCCCTATTTAACTGATTTTATCAGAGCTTTTTTAAATAGAAGTATTAAAAGCAGCCTACAAACCCTTTACGCCTGATAAGGACGATTAACGTTTGCGTTTCTGGTCTTACCGAGTCTTCTGGCACCAGATTTGGACAACACTAATAGTAAGGTAACATCAGTTTTTTCCCTTACCTTATCACTTTTAACACATTTATGTCTTATGTGATTTCAGTTAGCTAGTTCACTCTTGCGAGCATTGACTAATATTCTCGACTGCTGGTAGTTTACACTACTTGGGGCATTTCATTCCCAATGTGGCCATTTGTTCTATCAAACTTGGCTTTTGATCGTAGGCTTGGTAGGCCTTTACCCTACCAACTACCATTAAACAAAATAAATCGAATCTTATAGCAGAAACTTTCCTTTCTTGATAAATAGCTAATTTATCTTTTTACTTTTCCTTATCTAAGAATAAACTACCTAGAGCTCTAAAGAGATTAATAATTTATAACTTTATAATAAGTATCCATCACCTTTCCTATACACTTAATCTACATTACCTTGAATAGATAAATAGAATAATAATTAGGACGGTTTACATCCATAAATAGTAAAAATGGAATCAGTCAAGAAGTAAAAATATATCCGAATTATGGATACTATAAGGTATCTGATTTACAATACTCACCTTTACACCTTATTCTTATTGGTATTATATCTAATTTAATTACTATTTGTTTTAAATATAAAACTTTAAGAACAACGATTCGCATGTCTCAAAACTACTGAAAAACGTTCAATCAGAACCAAAATTAAATTCATCCTGAAAATTTGGATAATAATTATTATCCTTATTTTATTTGCTTCACGCAATTTTTATTAACTCTTTTAAAGTTTAAATTTTAAATTTGTTACTATCTTTTTTAATATTATTAATATCTATTTCCAAAACTTCACAAATTTAAAATATAAATCCATTTGGAAACACGAAAAAAAGTATTATAATTTATAAAATATAAAAAGTACGAAATTAAATAAAGTAAGATTTAAAATTCATAGATAAAATAATTACAATTCCTAAATTATATAATAAAGGGATTTTAATTGAAAGGACAATTATGTCTAAATTTAATAAAATTTATTTAATTGATACTTTAAATAATCAAATTCTATTAATTAAATATACTAAAGTTAATGGGCAAGGGATAAAATCCTTTTTCTCACCGTTAAAATTAGATAATAAATTAAAAAAAGAAGATTTATCAAAGTTTATCACTATTGATATAGAGGCACTAATTAATTCTAAGGATATAGAAAATAATGGAGACTTCTCTAAATTCGAGCCATTGTTAATTTCAGCTTTTAACTTCTATAATAATAAAAAAACTTTCACTAATTTATCACCTTTAAGTCCTCTAACAATGGAACAGTTCCTTTTTAATTTCTTTGATAGAAGTTTACATAAATTTGTAATCTATGCTCACAATCTAACATCTTTTGATGGAATATTTATATTAAAATATCTTTTAAAAATAGGGGAAAAATATGATTATCTTATTGAACCCATATTTAGAGATAGTAAATTAATTATGATTAAATGTAGATTTGGTCAAGATAAAAATGGAAGATACAGATATTATATTGAATTTCATGATTCATTATTAATACTTAATTCTTCGCTTAAAAAATTAGGTGAAACATTTTTATCAGATTCTCCTGAACTAATGAAAATGGATAATGACGTAATTATGAGTTATATATTAAATCCAGCTAAGTTTTCTCTTCTTTCCACTCATGGAAAAATTGAAATAATGAATCAAATCAGAGAATATTGCATACAAGATTGTATAGCATTATCACATATTATACACAGATTCGCATTATTAATTTTCAAAGATTATAAAATTAATATTCATAAATATCCCACTATATCATCATTAGCTATGGGTATTTATTTAACTAAATATTTAAAATCAACATCCCTTATCCCCCTCGTTAGTGGAAAAATCTATAGAGATTTTAAAAAATCATATCATGGAGGTCATACTGATGTATATCAATTATATAGTAATGAAGATGTTCATTCATATGATTATAGTTCTATGTATCCAACTCAAATGTTAAAACATAAAATGCCAATAGGTAAAATTGATAAATTCGATGGTAATATATTAAACACTGACAATTTTCAAACTTTAATCGATAAATTAGCATTTGTAAAATGTTCTATATATGTAGATAAATCTCTAAATAGACCATTATATCAAACTAATATATTTTTAGATGGAGAGATTAGATCAATGTGTGCTACTGGTACATTCCATAATCAATGGGTATTTGTACCAGAATTAGCTTATTATAATAAATTAACTAATGGTAAAATTAAAATATTACCTGATTCAATAACTAAAGGTTATTTATTTAATTCTGACTATATTTTCAAAGATTATATTACTGATTTATATAAAATTAAAAATTCTGTTAATAAATCGGATCCTTGGTATTTAATAAGTAAACTATTAATGAATTGTTTATACGGAAGAATGGGTTTAAAACAAGAAATTGTTAACTATACATTCCTAACTAACAATGAAATTGAAAAAATTACTATGTTGGAAAACGATATTAAAGACGTTATAGACTTCGATTATTTTGATAAAAAATTAGTTATCTCCGAAAATAAATCTGATCAAGTTAGTTTAAAATCTTCTGTACCTATTGCAGCTGCCATTTCTGCTTATGCTAGAATGGAATTAGCTGAAATACTATCAGATTCTGAATTAGATATATTATATATTGATACAGATTCTTTCAAATGTTTACAAAAAATAACTGAGTTAGATAGATATAAACATCTTGATTTTTACGGATTAGGAGCTTTAAAATATGAAGGCTCATTCTCTGAATCAATATTTCTATTACCTAAAGTATATGGTGGAATCTATAAAGATTCAACATCAGAAATAACTAAGGTGAAAGGTTTTAAAAATAAAATAGAATTTAATCAACTTAAAGATTTATTATTTAAAAATAAAGAATTAAAATTAACTCAAAATAAATGGTTTAGAAATATGTTGAAATCTGAAATAAAAATTATGAAGACACCATATAATCTTGCTTTAAATGATAACAAAAGAGTTAACAATTTAAAAACATTTAAAACTAATCCTTATCATTTTGTTAACTATGATCCTGAATCAATTAAGTACTAATTATAACTATAATTAATCCCCCTCTCCTTAATTACTTCAGGTTCTTCTTTTATACTATTTAACCCCCATTAAAAATAATAATAATTAAATACTCATACTTCTTTTTACCAGTTAGGGTAGTAATTTGAAATAAATAAATACCCATTTAATATTTATTTTTATTAAATATTCCCCATTACCTAGACAGCATGATTATTCTATAAAAACCAAGTTTTGGCAGAAATCACCATTTTACATGATATTTTTCCTGTAGTAAGAAGCCTTATATCTCCCTTACTACTTGATTTTATTAAGGGTAAAATCAGAGAATCGAACTCTGAACATCGTCGCCACAAAACGTCATTTTACCATTAAACTAATTTTACCTCTTTTATATATTATATTTTGTTTTTTGTAATTTTAATTTTTAATCAAGCAAAGCTATATTTTAATTTTATTTAGTATAACGATTTCTAAAGCTAAAATTTTCAATATTAAATTAATTATAAATTTAAAGAAATTAAGGAAAAAGGGGTGTCTTCACACTTAGCTTGAAAACTTTTACAAGAGATACTTCAACTTTATGATTATATTAAAAATTTAAGAAGTGTGAAGAGTGGAGGGGGTTAAAATAAAAAAATTTTAATTGTCTAAAGCTGTATCAAATAATGTATTTTCAACTAATCCAATTAAAGGTACTATAATTAAGAACCAAGCAAAGTAGAAAGCTGTAGCTACTTGACCTATTTCTACATAAGGAGTTTCAGGATGTTGAGAACCTATCCACATTAAAATAATAAAATCAACTACAAAGAACCAGAAAGCTAATTTCATAGCCGGTCTAAATTGATTTCCTCTTATTCTAGAAACATCTGTCAATGGTAATACTAATAAAATTAATAATGAACCAAACATTGCAATTACTCCTAATAATTTATTAGGTATTGATCTTAAAATAGCATAGTACGGTAACAGATCAAATTAAATATATTATAATTTATTTTTATCAGAGTTTATTTTATATAAATATATAATATATACCCATTATTTTTCAATAATGGTTGGACTATATCTTCATCCTTTAATTATAGTTAACCCTAATTAAAGGAGCTTTACGTGTTGTCTCTGAGGTTCCTACTAAGCAACTTTATGCTGTTGGTTACCTGCTGATTGTCCATTGTTACATACTTAAAATTTTTACCATATTTAAAAATAGAGAATCATAGCTAATATTAAGCTTACATCCTCTGTAATACTAAAAAAATAAATTAGTATAAATATTTAGTTATTTATATCTATAAAATGTTTAGGTCATCATTTTAATATAGACATATTTTTGACTAATTGAATAACTTAAGTTAGTTATCTTCATTTTAGTTTGATACAGTAAGTTATAATTTTTATTTAAATTAAAACTAAATAATTATCTATACTTGAAATCTAACCAACTTCTTTATAACTTATAGGGGATAAAATTATTTATAAAATTAATAGTAAAACTCTAAAATCTATATAAATTAAAGTTATCAAAGTAATAAATATTAATAAGAAATTTAAAATTAGATAATAAGTTTGAAATTTTCTTCTTAATTGTAAGAATATTGATAATTTAGGAAATTTTATTTCTAATTCAAAATATTTAATTAAAAAATCACTCATTAACACAGATAAAATATTAAATAAGCAAACAATTATAAATATAGAAGTAGTTATGTGAGCTACTAAACCAACTTGTTCTAAATTTAATGAAGAAATAAAATCATTCCACTTATTAATAAATAATTTAAATTTTTCAATTAAGTTACTATCGCCAAAAAATTTGTTTGATATAGCATTAAAGATTTCTATTATTTCATTGATAGTTGAATTTATATTATCATCTTCTTTATTTATATTTTTTAAATGAGGTTCTAATAAATCATAATTGTTAGCTTCTAATTTATTAATTTGTTCAACTTCATTAGATATTTTATTATTACATATTTCTAAGCTTGATTTTAATGTTTCAACTTTACTTTTAGCTAATTCATTTTTCAGCTCATCCATTTTTAATTCATTAATTTGATTTCTTAATATTTCATTTTCTTTTTGTATTTTTACATAATTTTTCTTTAATGTCTCATCTGTATATTGACTATAATAGCCAGCTATAATTGCTGCACTAGCAACAGAAGTGAAAAGCGATAAACTTTTTGATAAGAAATTTTTTAGGGTCATAACATTTGATTTGAATTAACTGTATTTTTATTGTTTTATTGTTAGTAAATAACTTTGATAGTATAACCATCTGGAAGTTATTTACTGAATAATGCTTATAAAGGCACTATCCTTCTTTTAAGAAAGCATATAATTAAATATTAATTTAATATAAATTTATTATCTTAATACCCTTAAGGTTTTAATAGATCTTAATTGAACTCAGCGTAACAACTTAGAGAGCAAGGGGATAAACTATATAATTATATCCCATTTTATTTTTAAGAAGATTAACTTAGCAAAAATTGATGACCTAAACATTTAATTTAATTCTATAACTAATAGTTAGTTATGAAATACTAAATTATATTTTTATAATTTAAAACATATAGTATAATATGGTATTCAATCTTTTAGGAGTTTCCAGCATATAGTAAAGTGAATTATTCATAAGATTACTCTTAAGCGTGGCATCTGTAATACCACTCAGGAACAATTGAAGCTGGTGTTACCATAGGATCAGCTGGTATATAATTATCTGAATGTCCTAATAAATTTGGATAGAAGAATACTATAATAGATAAAGCTAAGAAGAATGCAAAGATAGTTACAAGATCCTTGAATATAAAGTAAGGATGGAATGCTAATCTATCTCCATTAGAAGATACTCCATTAGGATTATTTGAACCATGTTCATGTAAAGCTATTAAATGTCCTACAGCTAAAGCAGCTAATACAAAAGGTAATAGATAATGTAGAGAGAAGAATCTATTTAATGTAGCATTATTTACACTAAAACCTCCCCATACAAATTCTACTATATCTTGTCCAAATACAGGTATAGCTGATAATAAATTAGTAATTACAGTTGCACCCCATAGACTCATTTGACCATATGGTAGAACGTAACCTAAGAAACCTATAGCCATCATAAGGATAAGAATTATTACACCTATTGACCAAAGTAAAACTCTAGGTGATTTATATGAACTATAGTATAATCCTCTTGCTATATGCATATATACAAAAATGAAGAAGAATGAAGCTACATTAGCATGTGTATATCTTATAATCCATCCATTATTTACATCTCTCATGATATGTTCTACACTATTAAATGCAAAATCTACATGAGGTGTATAATGCATTGCTAAGAAGGCTCCTGTTAATATTTGTATTATTAAACAAATACCTAATAAAGAACCGAAATTCCATAAGTAAGAGATATTAGCTGGTTCAGGCGAATCTACTACGTAAGAATTTAACAATCTAAGTAATACGTGGGTTTTTAATAATCTCATATTTTAAATTTTTCTTTTTAAATTGTTCTTTTTAATTTATATTTCTCTTTTTTTTACATATAAATTTTATATATAATCCACTATTTTTAATTAAAAAAATGATAGAAAAAAAAACAAAACTCAATTTATATTTTTTATTTGAAATAAGTAAATAAAGTTTATTGAGGTAAATAAATTAAATTAGCTTTAGCTACTTTCTATAAAATAGAAAAGCTTCGATAAATATCGGTCTAATTTTTATTGCTCTTCAATACTAGAGTTTATGATAAATAATTTAGATTTTTATATAAAATTTTATAAAAAAGAATTATATTTTTATTTAATGTTTATATTATTTTAAAACTTTAAATTAAAAAATAGTTAATAAATTTTAATAACTATTTTACACTATGACGATTGTTTGATTTTTTATACACCTCTACCTCTAAAAAGGTAGATATTTATATGTAAATATCTATAATTTAAGCTTAAGAAGATTTGAACTTCTACTGATTCCTAATTATAAAAATTATTCTAACCATTAAATTATAGGCTTTAATTAAATATTTATGTTACATTGTATTTTGTATAACTTAACTTCTTTTAATAGTTTTACTAATTTAATTTACTATAAAATTAAGCTATACTGCTCTAATAGAAGCTACACTATATTTATTTGTTGTACTAAAAAGATTTATATTTTATTTTATATTAAAATTTTTTAACTTTATATATAACATAAACTTAAATTTAAGGCATTTAATATTATTCAAAAGCAAATATTATTTATTTGATTTATAATTAATCACACCACTATTTTATAGTTTTAAGTGAAGAATTTTCTTTTTAAAGAAATTAAAGTTTACAGAATAATATTTATAGTAAATGTTGTATATATTTTAAAATATATAAAAAAGTTTTTTCATCTCTCCTTCTACATAAGAAAAATAAATCAGATGGTAATAGGGTAAATGAGACCCTCACTACTTTCTTAAAAATATAAATAATATAAACAAACCTTATTTTCTTTCGAAGGTTAATATTATTGAAGGGGGGATAAAATTATATTAAATTTAATATGGTGAAATATCGAAAGCTACTAAAATACTTGGAACAAGTATAATAAATGCAACAGCTACTGGTAAAAGATTTAACCAACATAAATCTATTAATTGATCATATCTTAATCTAGGTAAAGTAGCTCTAAACCATACAAATAAGAAACAGAAAATACAAGTTTTTAAACCTAAAAATATAGATTGAAGGTTAATTAAAGATTCATTTACAAATAATTCAGGCATATTATATCCACCCAAGAAGAACATAGCAGTTATACAACTGAATAAAACAATAGAAGAATATTCTCCAAGGAAGAAGAATACAAATGGAACTGAAGAATGTTCAGTAAAGAATCCAGCAACTAATTCAGACTCAGCTTCTTGTAAATCAAAAGGTGTTCTTGAAGTTTCAGCTAGAATAGCAATGAAATAAAATATAAATACAGGTAATAAAGGCACAATAAACCAAATAGCTTGTTGACTTTCTATGATAGTTGTGAAATTTAATGAACCTGTTAATAAAATAATAATAAGTACGGCTGAACTTAAAATTAATTCATATGAAATCATAGCTGCAGTAGATCTAAGTGAACCTAAAAAGGCATATTTAGAATTAGCAGACCAACCGGCTAATAATATTCCATATACTCCTAATGAAGATAAAGCTAATGTATATAAAATACCTAATGAAAAATCAGATATAGATAATCCTTGTCCAAAAGGTATTATACCCCATCCTAATAAACTAAATACTAATGTAGAAACTGGTGCTAAATAAAATATTACTTTATTAGATTGAGAAGGAAATACAGTTTCTTTAAGAATTAATTTCAAAGCATCCGCAAAAGGTTGAAGAATTCCATAATATCCTACAGTATTTGGTCCTACTCTTCTTTGATGTGCAGCTAATTGTTTTCTATCTATAATAGTCATAAAAGCTATAGCCATCAAAACAGGTAGAATTACACATAAGACATCTATTAAATTAAGAATCACACCTATAAGCGTTGAGATTAAATTTTGAGTTATCATTTGTTAATTTTAATTTTTATATCTATTTTCATTATATTTTTATAATATTATTTATTTGATTTTTTATAATTAATAGTTTAATTATTAATGGATGTAAATATATATCTTTAATTTTTATATATTTAATTTAAATAGTAATGAAAATCACTGTACTTAAAGCTTATACAATCTTGAAATAAAATCAAGTTAATTTATTTAATAACAAATTAATATTTTTTTTTTTAATTAACTTAATAGTAAAACACCTTTATATATTTTTATTTTCAAAATAAAAACTTAAGTGATCTCTAAATAAAATTAATAAATTTTAATTTATTTTTATAATTTTTGTTTAATTTTTGGTTTTATATTGATATTTTTATTTAATATTTATTAATTATATAAGTATACATACAAAAAAAGTAGAAATACTATAACTATTTAAATAAATAATAAAAATATTTACACTATGACGATTGTTTGATTTTTTATATTCCTTCTTCTACCTTATAGTGGTAGTTATTTAGTTTATATAAATATTTATAATTTAAGTCCAAGAAGATTTGAACTTCTACTGATTCCTTACCAAGAAATTATTCTAACCATTAAATTATAAGCTTTAATTAAATATTTATATTACATTGTATTTTGTATAACTTAACTTCTTTTAATAGTTTTTAATTTAAAGAGATTAATCAGTATAAAGATAGTTCTCTTTTGGACTCGAACCAAAATTAACACTTTAGAAGAATGTAGTTCTAACCTATTGAACTAAGAGAACTTTTATAAAGTTAATGTAAAGTTAAAGATTAAAATCTTTAAGTAATTTCTATAGAGCAGATAAAACTAGTTTCACTAAAATTAGTTACTTTATTTAAAGAATTTATTAATTTAAAAAGTGAAGATTATGAAGCCGTTAAAGCTGATAAAATTATATTTTCAGATCATATTCTTAGTGAAAATTTTACTGATACTAAATTAAGAGAAGAAGAGAAAAAACATATTTTATCTACTAAAAATCCCTTTCTTGCTAATAAATAAGTTGATAATATACATTAGTCTTATTTTAATACTCCTTTTAAATTACCATTAGTATTTGCAGGAAACACAGAATTTAGTTTTTATATTAATAAATGAAATAAAAATATATCAATTTATGAAGATGAAAATTTACATTACAAAATTAATAATCTCAAGAATTGATAACAATAACTATGAAGCTAAAATTGTTTCTCAAGCTAATAACAATGTAATTAAATATAGAATTATAGATAAATTAATTTCTGTTCCTAAACTTAAAACCACTTAAGTTTTGGTTGAAAGAACAATTATGTCCAGAGATAATGAAATATATATTATTGATTTATTAAATTATCAAATACTTTTTCATAAAAAATTTAATGTTAACAAAAAGGGGTTTTTCAAAACCTTGAAATTAGATAATAAATTTAATGCTGAAAATTTAAATAAATTTATAACTTTTGACATTGAATCAATTACAGACTTAGATTCTTTAAATCACGAAGGTGACAAAGTTTACTTTGATCCTATATTGATTTAAGCGTTTGATTTTAATAATAAGCAAGTATTTACTAAAGAATTGAGAAGAGATCTTACTAAATCAGATTTAATACCTGTAATTGGTAAAACATTTATAGATAAACAGATGAGGTTTGAGAAAATTAAAAATCTTGGTGAATTCTTCTTACAATTTATTGATAAAAAATATAATAAATATGTTTTATATGCTCATAATTTAGCTAACTTTGATATGATATTTGTACTAGAAAGCTTAGTCTATCTAACCAATGAACATAATATTAAATTAGAACCTATTATGAGAAACAATAAGTTGATTAAATTAAGACTACATTATTTTATTTCTAATAATAAATATCACATTGATTTTCACGATTCTTATCAATTATTAAATAGTTCATTAGATAATTTAAGTAAAACATTTCTTAAAGATAACCCAGAACTTCATAAAATGAATAATAAAGAAATTCTTAATTTGTTATTATCTTAAAATGAAAGAATTAAATATAATAATGATAATAAACTATTTAAATATTATAGAGCTAAGAAGGAATTGAACCTTAAAGAGAAAGACTTTGCAGGTCTTCTACAGAACCATCTGTAAACTTAGCCCCTTTAATATAATACTATATAATTAAATATTAGTGAAATTCCAAAGAACACATACTATTATTATTCAGATAAATTTACACTTATTTTTATTTTATTTTTTACGCTAGTTTATTTACGAAAAAAATCATTAAATGAAAATTTTAATAGAGTAATAGATTTTTCTTTATTTAAATTTAACTATATTTTTATATTAAGAAAATTATTAGTTCTATACAGATTAAAATCTTTATAACAGTAAAGATTTTATGTATTTTAATATTTGCTGAAAAAACAATAATAGTTTAATTTTTAATTAATAATTAAATCATATAATAAATTTAATTTATTTGTATTAAAAAAAATTATAATAATAGGGAAAATTTTATAATACCTCCTACTTTTATATTAATTATATTTTATTTTCATTGATATAATTAGGTAAATTATATTTTAATTAGATTTAAATTTTGAATATTATTAGATTTCTTCTAATCTTTTATTATTATTATTCTTAAAACAAAAATATGATTAAAAAGTAATAATGTAATAAAACAAATTAAACTAATGAAAAAATAAAAATATTAATAATTGTAAAGATTTAAATACTATTATATTTTTTTATATTGTTTATTCTTAAAGAATAATTTATAGAAATTATTTTAATTTACAAATTACGTTTTTGCACCGTAAAACTTCCTTTTAAAAAAAGGAAGCATTAAAAAAAAGTTACAACCTTTAACATCAAGTTTCTTTATAAATTAGTACTGCTAAACTAAATACTTTACAATACGTACATTTGCAGCCTATCTAGAAATGTTCTATTTCTTAATTAATGATTTTAGACTTTATTCTAAAAACTATTATTTTTAGATAAAGATTCATTTGTTAGTATCTGGGGGTTAGATTCTTGCTTGAGAGACATTCAGCACTTATCTATTATGTTTGTGGCTACCCAACTATGCATTCCTATTTGTTACCTTTTTCTCATTTATTTGGAGTAAAAACTTTTTGCAAAAAAGCTAAAAAGGATTTTTCCAATACTTCTTTTTAAGAAAGTATTGGTCCCTTACAAAAAGTACAAACAATTGGTGCACTAGAGAAACACAGCCTATTGGTCCTTTCGTACTAGAAGGTCTGCCCCTTTTTACTACTTGTTCCTCCAGAAGATAGGGACCATACTGACTCACGTCGTATTAAACCCAACTCACG
>Ga0193727_1000020_pt1 | contig 43586 bp, 71 predicted proteins | sample H2c2metaG_FD_143051 | JGI IMG/M metagenome (GOLD analysis project Ga0193727, IMG submission 143051) | Soil microbial communities from a riparian zone of the East river system, Colorado, United States - H2c2 | ecosystem: Environmental > Terrestrial > Soil > Riparian zone | place: USA: East River...
TAGTCCACATAACCGAAGTCTAAGGGCTAATCAAGCTAATGCGCATAGGATTTGTCGGGAGCTCGTACACCGCCCGCTCCACCGCTCTCGCAGACGAAGACTGTATCAACTTCTTCGCCGAGACGGTGGAATCGCAGGGCGCGGTTGTGCCAGCAAAGGCGTACGGCGGCAGCAATGCGCAGAGCGTCAAGGGCTACTTCGGCACGCCGGGGTTGCTTACCTTTGCCACACTGCCAAGCAACCTGCGTGGCTCATGCGTAATCAATGGGCGCGTCTGGGCTGTTGGTGGCACGTCTCTATGCGAGGTCAACGCGGACGGTACCTTTGATGAGCGCGATACGGTTGCCAGCGATGGTAAACCGGCCTCGCTCGCCCCAAGCAGCATTGAAGTGCTCACCGTTTCAGGTGGCAATGCATACTGCCTCACGGTTGCAGATGCGACCGTCGTGGACGTTACAGTCATGCTTGCCGCGCAACCTATTAAGGTCGAATATGGCGACGGCTACTTTATCGTCATCTTCAAAGATAGCAATAAATTCCAGGTATCAGCCATTCTCGATGGCACCACATGGCCGGGCTTGCAGGTTAATGAAGTTTCTGTCTTCCCTGAAAATATCGTCTCCATCGTCGTCAACCATCGCGAACTATGGGTATTCGGAAACAGGCACACGCAGGTCTATCAAAACACCGGGAGCGATGAGATTTACGACGTCATCCCCAGCGGGCTAATCCAGCAGGGCTGCGCGGCGACGTTCTCGCCCTGCCTGATTGACAACTCAGTATTTTGGATCGGCGAAGACGACGGCGGCGGGCGGATCGCATGGCGCTCTAATGGCTACACTCCACAGCGCATCTCCACGCATGCGGTTGAATTCGATCTGAGTACATATGCGGACATTTCCGGCCTCGTGTCTTACACCTATCAGGACGAAGGCCATCTGTTCTGGGTGCTGTACATCCCCGGCTCGCAATGGTCATGGTGCTTTGACGTGGTTGAGAGCTTGTGGCACAAGCGGGCAGCATGGATCACCGAATCGGGATCGTGGGGTGCTCATCATAGCTGGAACCATGTCTATGCATTTGGCAAGCATCTGGTGGGCGACTGGGCGACCGGCAATCTTTATGAGATGAATCTGGACTTCCTCGATGATGACGGGGCAGTGCTGCGCAGCTTGCGTCGCGCTCCAACGATTGAGAATGAGATGGAGTGGATTTACCACACGATGCTCACGCTGGACTTCGAAGTCGGACTCGGACCTCAACCGCCCTTCCTTGACGGCAACGGCAATCCGAGACCGCCTCAAGCCATACTGCGTTGGAGCGATGATCGTGGCAAAACTTGGAGCAATGAGCACATCCTGGACCTTGGATTTGCAGGTGAATTCAGAAAGCGGGTCATTCAGCGCAGGCTAGGACGATCACGCTACAGGGTTTATGAGTTGGTCATCACGGACCCCATCAAGCGCGCACTCCTTGACGCCTATCTGAAGGTCGGCAATGGCGAATAACATCACCCCCTCACCCTTCCTTGCAGTTGTCCGAGCCGCCTTCGTCAATGCGGACAGGACGCTCACGCAGGTCGCGCTCCAACTGCTAGGCGATTGGGACCAACGGCTTACCAAGGGCCTAAACCTCATCGGCCAGTTCACGGGCAACATCGCATCTACTGCAACCATTGGAAATAGGCCCGAACCCATCGGAACCACAGTGGTAAATATCACCGCCACGGGCAAGCTCAACTCCCTCACCAATGTTGCGGCAGACGTAAACACGGATCACATCGCAGACGGCACAGGGAGCCCGCTTGCAGGCGGCAGGGCAGCGACGGCGGCATTTGTAGCGTCCACGACAGGGAAGCCGATGGTTTACCACCTCGTGGGCGGCTGGGGTCCGGGCGTTATCCCCTATAGCCAAGTCACCGGAGGGCCATCTGGACCGGGACCGGGATCTGCGCCAGCCGTCGCGCATCAGTGGATCGCAAGCTACGACGCCACCACGGGCGTCTATGCGCTATCGCAGCCTGCATTCACTGATATCAGCGGCCAGATTACAGGCGCTCAGCTTCCCGCTACGGGCTTGTCTGTGACCATCGTCACGGCGCAACTGACCGGCCCGGGGGCGCAGGGCAGCATGACTTTCACCAACGGCATTTTGACGGCTCAGACGCCGGCTACTTAGGAGCGAGTTGATGGATGCAGCGAAGGAATGGCCTCGCATTTTGGATTTTGGCACCGGGGCAACGATCACGGAGGATTTGGTCGAGTCGCGCTATCGCAAACTTGCCAAGAAATATCACCCTGACGCGGGCGGCAGCAATGAGGACATGCAGCAGTTGAACCTCGCCAAGCAGTTCGCGCTCCGATGGATAGCCAATGAGAAGCAACGGCGAGAAATAGAGAAGCAGAACGAAGCGCGCATTGCCGAACGCCTCGTAGAACTCAACCGGGCGCTGAGGCAACAAAGCGCATTCTCGGCGCAAGCCTACCAGCAGCAAGTGAATGAATTCTCGGCATGGCAGCAGCAATGGGCGAATCAATCGCTTGGCGGCATCGGCGGATTAGGCCAGCGGATGGCTAATGCGTATCGGCAGGAAAGCGCGCCAGCCGAAGCCCCCCAACCAGAAGCCCCTGTCGTGAACAAGCCGAAGAGCTGGCGCGAGAAGCTGACCGATTTCCTTAAACGCTAAATGCATACATACAAGCTACTCACCCAACAAGCCGACCTCGACGCGCACCTTGTGCCCATCCTTGAGCGCAACGGCAGCGAGATCCCTCCAGCAAGCTGTTATGCGGCTGCGGTGGAATTCGATGAGGCGGGGCAGATCATCGCCTATCAGATGCTGCAAAATGCGATCTTCCTCGAGGGCTTGTGGGCTGGGGATGGCTCGGCCCACCTTTTGAGGCTGTACCGCATGGCAGTCGAGCACGCCGAAAGCCTCGGAGCGAAGCGAATCATGACCATGACGCGAGATGACGAAGCGGGCAACAGAATCGGCAGAATCGCGGAGAAATTGGGCCTCACCAATATGCACTGGGACGTCTTCAGAAGGAGTCTTTAAATGCCCCTCATAGCACTCGCAGGATTAGGATTAGCGGGAAGTATTGGCGGGGCGCTCATCGGCTCTAGCGCTGCCGGTAGCGCAGCCGATACGCAGTCAGCGGCAGCGAACCATGCGGCCGACCTGCAATACAAGGCCTCGCAGGATGCGCTCAACTTCCAAAAGCAGCAATACGGGCAGACACAAACGAATTCGGCTCCATGGCTGCAATCCGGCGCGGGCGCTCTCGGCAATCTCGATTATCTGCTCGGCATCACGCCACCAAGCACGCAAGGCACCATGACCGGCGGGCCTCTGACGCCTTACGGTGGCACGCAGCAGCCGGGAGGTTCCGTGAGCCCACTCCAGCGCACCGGAGGCTCTGTGGGGCCAGTGGCGACCAATGGCGGGCCTGCCATGCCGACAGCGCGTGCGATGGGGCAACCGATGAGCGGAGCAGTCCCCAGCATCAACGGGCCTGCATCTATGGGCGGCGGGCTCAACATCCCGGCAAGGGCAACGCCTCAGCCCGCGCAGACTGGTCCCGCGCAAATTGGCGCCCCTGGCATCGGATATCCTCCTGCGATCGCAGGATCATCCAACTTCGGCGCAACCGCAGGCGGAACGGGTGGGCAACCCGCCCCCGGCGTGTCAGGCACCACTGATCTCGGATCTGTCGTCAATCCCAACAATGGCGGCTTCGGATCGCTCATGCAGGGATATGGCCAAACGTTTCAGGCGCCAACCGATATCACCATGCAGAATGACCCCGGCTATCAGGCGCGCCTGCAACTCGGCACTGATGCGCTTCAGAAGTCGGCCGCGGCAAGGGGTTCAGTGCTCACCGGGGGCACCGCCAAGGCGCTCGACAGCTATGCGCAGGACTATGCCTCGAACGAATACGGCAACGTCTACAACCGTGCGCTGACTGGATTCCAGACCGGTTACAACCAATACAACAATGACCAGACGAACCAATACAACCGGCTCGCGGCCCTCGCCGGTATCGGCCAGCAAACAGCTTCCCAACTCGGCAGCGCGGGGCAGGCGGCCAGCAACAACGTTTCGAGCAACCTGCTCAATACCGCGAACAACATGGGCAACTCTTACCAGAACGCAGCCGCGGCGAATGCGTCCGGCACGGTAGGCAGCGCGAATGCATGGAGCGGCGCGTTGGGTCAGAGCACAAACAACCTGCAGCAATTGATGCTGCTCGGCCAGCTCCAAGGCGGCAATCAACCTGACACGATCACCGGCAGCGGCAGCAATCAGTGGTTTGGGTACGGAGGAAATGGATAATGGGTGCCTATCAGCTAGCAGCTTTGCACGTAAATCCTCCGCAGCAGCAGGCCGATCCTACTGAGCAATACACGCGCCTCATGGCCCTCAAGCAGCAACAGCAGGATGCGCCACTGCGTCAGCAGGCATTGCAGCAACAGGTGCAGTCGGGGCAACTCGACATTCAGTCGAAGCAGCTTGAAATGAAGGATCAGCAGGCAATGCAGGCCGCAGTTCAGCAATGGGGCAAGCCTAAAGCAGCGCCTTCGGATGGCGCACCGGCTCCCGCCGCCAGCGCTACGCCGCAAAGTGGTACTGCGTCAATGCCAAGCTATGAAGACCTTTACGATCTAGCTAAGACAAACGGGGCATCTTACAAGACGCTCCAGGGCATTCAGAAGACAATTCTCGACACAAAAGAGAAGGCCGCAGCCATAGCCAAGGATGATGCACAAACCGGTCTCGATAACGCAGGCGCGCTCATTAAAAAGAATGGAGCCATTGTCGATGCGCTCACTGGAGTCATCAATGCTCCAGACAATGAACTCGTTCCACGTCTCACTCAGACGGCGCAGCAATTACAACAACAGGGGCTACTGGACCCTCAGCATATCCAATTGGCGCAGCAGTTGGTCCAGTCAGGCGATCCGGCAGCAATCCGGCAGCAGTTAGACTTTTACGCTAAGAGTCTCGGCGGATATAGCAAGATTCAGGAGCAGGCTAAGAAGGATTTGGAGCTTCAGCAGGAAAAGGGCAAGACTGATCCGAATGCGCCTAACTATGCGCCATCGGAGCAGGCGGTAGCGGCAGGAACGGCACCGCTAGCGGCTCAGATTAAGGCCGGAAAGGTAGCGCAGGGCGCTGCTCAGGCTGGAGCAGATGAACGGGCGCGCCTGCCCGGAGAAATGGCCCTGGCGAAGCAAAGGCAAGCGCTTTCGCAGGGTGACCCGGCGGCCGCGGGCCACTTGTTGGTCACTGGAGAGGCTACCCTCTCAGAATTAAAGGCGCGTGGCTCGACGCCGGAGTTTATCGCTAAAACGCTATATGCAGCCAGCAAAGAAAGCAGCGGTAAGTACAATGCGCAGGCGGCAGATGCGCAGTTCGCTGTAGCCAAGTCTCCCACTCAAGTGCAGTTCTTTGGCTCTGCCAAGTCGCTCACTGATAAGGGCGGCACGCTCGACCAACTGGCTGAAACGGCGAAGAACATCCCACAGCATCAGATGCCGATATTTAACTCGCTCGACGATTGGACAAAAGCAGCGGCGGGCAGCGGCCCATTAGCGGAATATGCCGCCCGGGTGCTTGGTGTAGCCGATGACTACGCGAAGGTGATGGGTGGCGGAACTGGTAGCGACGCGTCCAGACTTTCGGCAGCAAACCTAATCTCCGCTAAGTTGAGCAAGGAGGGAAGAGACGGAGCCATAAGCGGCATTCGCGGCTCCGTGGGTTCGCAAATCAAGTCACGCATAGGCAAAAACCCGACACTGCTGCGCATGTATGGCGATGATTTCCCGGACGCGGCGAGTGGTGGAAGCGCGACACCGGCTTCCTCTGATCCCTTCGCACAATTCGGCGGGAAGGCTCACTAATGTCCACGATGATCACCATGCTTGCGCCTGACGGCAGTTCGGGCGAAATCCCGATGGACAAGGTAGATGCTGCGAAGTCATCCGGCTTCAAGGTTGCAGTGCAGATGACCTCTCCTGATGGGAAGAATGGCTATATTCCCGCTGATCGCATGCACGAAGCGGCCGCAAGTGGCTTCAAGATGGTGCCTATCAATGTCCCCGATGCGGCTAAGGCCAGCTATTGGGACGCACTCACTAACCCGGTAGGCTCTGGCGGGCGTGAGCAGGGCATCTTAGGCGGCATTACACAGGTCGGCGGGCAGGCGATCAAGGCGCTCGCTAATACTGCGGCGCATCCTATTGATTCCGTAGTCGGAGCAGCCAAATTGGCAGGGAAAGCATTCACCGGAGATGCCTACGGCGCCGGTCAGGATATCGTTGCCCCGGTCATGCAGAAGTACCAGCAGGATAAAGCTCAGGGCGGAAATGCGCTCGCGCTCGAAAATCTTGGCGGTCAGGCAGTCGGAGCAGTTGAGGGCGGGAGAATGCTCGGTGCGGCTGGTGAGAAGGTAGCCCCGGCTGTATCTGACGCTACACAAGGCGTTGCGCAGAAGGTTCAGGCGTGGGCTCGGCCCGCATCCTCCCCTTCGGTTGTCCCCAGGACGGAAATGGCCGCGCGGAATCTCAGTGCGGCAGTATTGCCCGCGACTAAGGACTCATCCAGCTTCATTAAGGCCGCGCAACAGGAAGTGCCCAACGTCCTTGATTATGCAAAGCGCACCGGCAACCCGCTCAACACGCAGTTGGAGTTTTCAAAGGCGGCAGAAGGCCACGCACAAGAAGTACGGAATCTCTATGAAAAGGAGATTCTGGGGCCTGTCGAGACCAAGCTAGTGAAAACCACCGGAACGGGATTTGGAAGCCGGATGCAGGAAGGCCCGGATACATATGCAACCCTTGGAGATATCGATAAGCGCATCGTTGACCTGAATAAGCAACTCGATGCTCCGGCGCTCAATTCCGACGATGCCCGACGTGCTCTCGCCAGCAAGACGGAGCTTAAGGCAGAGGCCAATGGGCTGAAAGATATCCTCCATCAGAACTTGGCAGAATCATCCGGCCTCAAGCCGGAGCAGATTGCGGATGTAAGGCAGCGCGTCGGGCGCAGTTACGAGCTTGCGAATGATACCAACGCGGCCGTGACGGCCAGGATGCAGGCGGAAGGCAAAACGGACATGGGGCCAATTCACATGTCCCAGCTTCCCAGTCGTGCTCTGGAGTTCGCTCGCGGTGGGACCGTCAATATCGCAGATCGCGCATTCCAGAGGGCGATTGCGAACTTCCCCGGCCAAGCTAGTCGGCTGCCAGAGGTAAGCCAGCCCGCACCTATCCCAGCACCAGCGAGCCTTGACAGGTTAGAACAGCTTCTATCGACCGCAAGGAAGCAACAGCAAGGGGCGAGAAATGCGCAGTTCTATCCGCCAATAAGCCAGCCTTAAAACTTCTTACTCGCAAGCAGAATCACGCCTTCTATCAGAATCGCGCCTACAAAGACAACGGCGATGATCTCTAGCACAAGCGCCATAGGCTCAAAGTCTAGCACCCCCCAAAGGAAAGTAAATGACTAAGTTTTGGCCCCTCGCCATTGTTGCGCTGTTCTCTGCCTTGGCAGGGGCGCAGAAGACACCGATAATTCAGCCGCACCAGACTTTTGTCGACGACTCTGGAAGCCCTTGCGCGGGTTGCCTTTTGCATACCTATGCCGCAGGAACGACAACCCCTTTGGCGACTTACTCGGACCCCGCAGGCACCCCCAACCAGAACCCAGTCGTGCTCGATACGGCAGGCGGGGCAGTCATCTGGACCGGATCGGGCGCATACAAGTTTGAACTGGACTCTGCCGCCGGAAGCCTGATCTGGACGACCGATAACGTTCCCGGGTCACTCTTTGGCGGCGGCACATTCACCGGCGCAATCACGGCACCGCAGTTCAACGGACCTCTGGCGGGCGCGGTGACAGGCCATGCCAGCCTAGATTGCGCATTGACTGGATGCACCATGAGCGGGGCGATGGTGGGCAGCGTCACGGGCCACGCCTCGCTCGACCTGCCGCTAACGGGTGGGACCATGACCGGCCCGCTCAATGGCATCCCCATGCAGGGATACAACACCAATGCGCGCACTCCGCTCGCCGGGTTCCTGTTCAGCCGCAATGAGGCTTTCACGCAGCAGCCCATCAATATCGTGCTTCTGGGCGACTCGCAAACCATCTGCTACAACGCGCTTACAGCCTGTGCGACGGGTCCGGCTGTGGATTTCAACCGCTGGGCTGAGCAATTGCGTATCACGCTTCAGGGCATGTATGGGAGCCACGGAACGGGCATGGTGCCGCTGGTCGTGAACGTGACTAATCTGGCGGTCAATGCACAGTATTGGTCGATCTCCGGCAGCGTGACGACCTCCACCATTCTCGGCCCGTCGCAGGCCTCATCTATCGCAACGGGCGGCTCGCTGGTGCAGATGGCAAACGCGCAAGTGGCAACGTTCCATTCAGCGGCGCAATATACGACGCCTATACCGTTTGACCACTTCAACGTCTACTGCGCCACCAACGCTTCGTCGGGCTCCATCGCCGTCAACATCGATGGAACGGGCGTAGGCACGGCCTGCGGAACCCCTACAGGCTCCCCGACCGCGCATGTGGCGACGTTCACGGCTGCAAGCGGGCTCGGCAACCATACCGTGACTCTGACCTCTACCGGCACCTCCTATCTCTATGCAGGCGAAGGCACGGCTGGCACCGCTGGCATCAGCGTGCACAACCTGGGAACGGCATCGGCTGCGGCTGAATACTTCGGCACCACCGTGGCAACGCAGCTGGCCTTCTCTGACGTGATCCCCGGATCGACGCAGCTTGCCATTCTCGACCTCGGCACCAATGACGCCAACTCGCTCTTTGGATACTCGACCACCAGCTATTCGACCGCCATGCAAGCCATCATTACGCATGAGCTAACCGGTCTGGGCGCGTCTGTGCTCGTAGTCCAGCCACCCGTAAGCAACGTGACCAGTGGCGTCACCAACTGGCCCCTATTTACGGCAGCGCTGACCACCGTAGTCAATGCGAATGCGGTCTCCTACGTGAACCTTCAGAGCCGCTGGGGGACCACCTACAACAGCAATTACTACTGCGCTGACGGCATTCACCCCTGCGATTTCGGCTCACTCGATGAGGCATCAATGATCATCGCCAGCATTGTGGACCAGCGTCCTCCCCTTCCAATGTCGACGTCGACGCAGCAGATGAATGTGAGCGTCAATGGGGCCAACCCCGGGCCATCACCGGCGGGCACAGCAGCAGCCAATATCAGCAGCAGCGTAAGCCCCAGCATCGCGACAGCGGCTCTAAGCGTGCTTGGAGGCACTAATTACAGCCTTGCAGCCTTCGGAACCGGAACGTCGTCAGGGCTTCCGGCTACGGCGGGCTTCTATGACCCGAATACGCTGGTGTTTCCGTGGAATACCAACGTCACGGATGACATCTGTTTTGGCACCCCGCTCTCAGGTGCCAACGTTGCGGCCTGCGCGGGAACCGGCTTCCATTACCAGCCCGCGATTCAGACACTCACGGTCAATAACCTTACCGTGGGCGGCCTTTGCACCGGATGCAGCACCGGAGCGAATGCAACCTCGATTCAGAGCACTCCCGTATCCTCCACGCCTCCCACTACAGGGCAGATCATTGCCTTCAATGGAACCAGCTATGCGCCGGCAGCGGCGGCGGCAGGCGCTGGCAACGTCAATGCAGGCACCACTAGCCAGTTTGCCTATTATGGGGCCAATGGCACCACGGTCAGCGGCATCAATACGGTGCCATCAGGCGCTGTCGTGGGCGACACCGATACGCAGACGCTCACAGGCAAGACGCTGACCAATGATGACGCCAATACCCAGACGGCGGGCAACAATACCACCAAGCTTGCCACCACCGCATTCGTGCAGGCTGCTGTCGTGGGCGCCACCACAGGCGTATCGAGCATCGACACCCAGACCGGCGCATTCACGTTCGCCGGTACAGGCGTCTCGCATACCGGCAATGCATACACATTCACCAGTGCGGGCAGCGTCACCGATATCTCCATCTCAATCGCATCCTTCGCGATCCCGGCTAATTCCTGCTATGGGTCATCTGGCTCAGCGACCCCAGCCACCGCAACCATGACGGGCGTCACAACCTCGATGGCTGTTCTGCCTTCGTTCATCACCAACCCCACCGCGATCGTGGGCTGGGGCACAACGGGCGGGCTCAACCTGCTGGTATGGCCATCAGCCTCGAATACCGTGTCCTACTGCATCAACAACGCGACAAGCGGATCTATCACGGGCGGGGCTATCACGCTCAGACTGGCGGCACAATGAGAATCCTTTGCCTGCTCCTGCTCTGCTGCGCATGGGCTCACGCGCAAATCGGCGTAGCGCATACATCGGCTAAGGCCGCCGCTCCCTGCCTCTATTCGACCGGCAGTGACCTCGCGCTTACTAGTTGGACGCCTGACCCATGCGCAAACCCGTCGTGCGCTCCTGGGGGGACGGGCGTGCCTACAGGTGTACAGCACACGGTGGGCAATGTTATCAGCAGCCATTCGTCCATGCTGTTCGCGGAGACGGCGCAGGTATCGGCGCAGACGAACATCCTCTGGCCCTATGTGGCGGCTCATGCCTGCAATGGGACTAACAACTTCATCTCCCATTTCTTTGTTTACATCCCCACCAGTTGGCCGGGGAATGCGGGGTCAGGAGGCGCCGGTGCCTCGAGCTACGAGTTCGATATGTACGCATTCAACTGCGGCACGACTGCGGCAGGAGTAGCGATCCGGTGCATGTTTGGAATGCAACGCTGCCAGTCCGGGTCTGGGTGCCCATCAGGGGTGGTGGGCTGGGATATCGGCGGCAATAGCAATGTGCCATGGACCTATTCGGGCGTGAACACTGCGCTGCTCTTCGATGCATGGAATGAAATCACGGTGCAAAACCACGTCGTGCGCTCTGAGTTCACGACCATGCCCTGCTCCTATGTCTCAGGCGGCACAACGTTCACCGTGCCCTATCTCTATTACGACTCAATCACGGTGAATGGGGTCAAGTCGAACATCAACATGAAGTTTTGCACGAATCAGAACCCTACCGGCTGGTCAAGCGTCGGCAACCAATTCCAGATTGACATTGCCAGCCACGCCACCGCGCTCTCTGTGGGCTTTTACGTCTACGGGAACACTTACGAAATGGCTTACTAGGAGATTTATGTTTGCACCTATCGTAGATTCACAACTCGAACTTCTCCCTTGGCAGAAGCACCTACCCAACGATGGCTCGCAGATCGGCGGGACCATGCCGACCGCGGCGGATGTGGTGCCAGTCCCTGGCCCAACACCTGGGGTTATGGTCTTCGTAAAGGGTCCGGCTTACGCGACGGTTGAGGGCTATATTACCCGTCCCAACTTCGTGACGCGCGGCTTCCCCTATACGACATTCAATTACACCATCGTGGTCGATGACCGCACCGCTGGGCAGGCGCAAGTTATCGAAACTGACCTTATCCGCATCGTCAAGCACACCGACGGCAGCGTTTTCAAATATGACGGCAGTTTCCAGATCAACATCATGGAAGGCTGGATGCTGCAAGTGGATGGGCCTGCGCCGACTGCGGGCGCGCCCTCGTGGAAAGACACCGGCATCATCATCCCGGCGCTGGCGCCAAACGTTCCTCACACCGTCTCCATCAAGCACTTCTCCGACACTGTGAAGCGGGTCCATTCTGTGCTGTCGGCCACCATCGACGGCGTTGTGTACCCCATCCCGGCAGCGATGCAGAACATTCCGGCGACGCCTAGCACCTGGGCACCAGATACCGACCTGCCACAAGTACAACTCACGACCAACAAGGGCGGCGGCGGATATGCCGTCATACTTTCGCCTGTTTCTCTTGCCCATTCGGTGACTGCCTAAACCATGAAAAAACTGATCATTGCCGGAGTAGTAAGCCTCTCTGCGTATGCACTCGCGCAGTCGCGCTTTCCGCCCATCAATCTCTTTAACGGCGATCCGACTGGAACCGCCTGCACCGGCAACCTGATCCAGCAGAGCAGCACCACAGGGTTGCTCTATACCTGTCAGGCCAGCGTCATGAAGGTGCAAGGCAATCCGTCAAGTGGCAGTGTTATACCATCCCCGCAGTTCTCGCTCTTCTATCAGCCCAACTCCGGCACTCAAGCGGCAGCCCAAGGCGATCCCAACGTGACTACGGACGGCAGCGGCAATGTAACTGGCAAGACGATCAAGGCTAGCGTGAACAAAATTCTCATGGTCACCGCGCCGCCCTACAATGCATACTGCGATGCCGCGACACCATCCACGCTTACCCTCACATCGGGCAGCGCAGTCACGAGCGGCGTCACATTCACGAGCGCAGATGTGGGCAAGACATTCACCGCTGGCGGAGCCTCGAGCGGTACTACTTACCAGATGCAGGGCGCAATTCTCTCTGTGAGCAGTGGCAATGCAACGCTCTCTTTCAATGCGCCATTGTCGGTTGCGATACCCGTAGGCCACTGGTTCTATGGCCATGACGATCAGGCGGCAATTCAAGCCGCCTTTACCGATGCATTGATTGGCAGCAGCAACGCTCTCTGTACGATCACCGGCTGCTCGATTCAATATCCTGCGGGGAAATGCCTATCCAGCACCATCACCTATAATGGTCAGTCCTTCTTCGGCGCAGGTATCGGCGTCACTGAGTTGGTTGGGATGCCGGGACAGGATAATTTTCAATCGCCCGATTCTGCAATCACTATGGATAGCGCCTACATTCACGACCTTTTGATCGATATCGACACCTCAGTAAATAAGGCGGCGACCGCAGGCGGCGGTGACAACACATTCCCCAACAGGATCAGCGGCACGGCAGGCGGCACGACACCGCTAACAGTCCCGATCGCGATGGATGGATTTACGTTTGGCGCAGCCACGCCGCTCAATTGTTTCGGCTCGATGACCAGCGGTTCTGCGATCCTGACATTATGCAGCACTAGCTTTTTTACGAGCATACCGCCGTCGTTTCTTGTGGGCCAGCCGGTATCTGTATCGAACGCTGGCAGCGCAGGGGGAGGGCTCACCAGTACTGTGGCATCCGTCACCGACGTTAACCATGTCGTGCTTGCCAACACGGCATCCACAACGACAACCACCGCAACCGGATACATCGGCACACCCTCAACAGTGGTCACCAAGACGCCTTGGTACTTCGGCAATTGCGGAATCGCACTCCCTTCGAGCAGCGGAACGGCGCTTGCCGCATTCAACAATGCGACGATTAGCAATGTGCAATTTAGCCCTATCAATCGCGCCTATCCAACCGACAACCATACTTGCGCGATGTTCATGCAGGCGAATGAATACGACAACTCTTTCGAGAACATCAAGATCGTTTCCATGTTCGGCGGGCTGATTGAAGCGCCTCCAGCCTCGAATAACTCCAGCTATTTCGCATGGACACCGGACACGAACAATTACAAGAATGTGAACTTCTACCAGAACACTATCCCGATGGTCTGGTACAACGGCATCCACCGCACTGCGAACGGAATCAATATCTATTCGCTCGGCGCTGACTTCGGCGTGGGCTTGATGCAGATCGGCTCTCCGCTTGGAAGCAGCAATACCAATCAGCCATCGGCCACAATCACACGCTATTACAACGAATGCAACACCTGGAATGGCGGCGAGATTGCGCGGTTCTCAGGGCGAAACACGAACATCTCGGGCGGTTCGCTCGGTCAGTGCGCCTCAAAGGGGTACATCAACTGGATGGGCAACGAGAGCACCATTAACGCGCATATTGGCCCGTCGCTGCAAGTTGCCGGATACAATAACACGTTCCTCAACTCGCATCTGGGCGCAAGTTCGGTCACCGATACCGGATGGAACAATCGCGTCTATGGCGGTCCAAGCGATGCAGTATCAGGCAGGACAAGGGAAATCAATCGCGATCCGATCCCCGCCCTTCCACCGCTCAATGAGTTAAAGGGGGCGGCATTTGCGGCAGGTATCAGCGCGACGCCTGTCCCGAACATGGATGACCTCGTTACGACCTGCAACGACTATTACGTGGTCACGTCGGGGAGTTTCAGCGTCTCATGCGTCAACGACCCTACCGGCACGGAACTGACCAAAACATACATGGTCAAAACCGGAGCAGGCGGCTTCTTCACGCAAGGCAGCACCAACAATTATTCGCTCCTGGCCGCTGGACCGCGCTTCCCTCTGGCGCAGGTTTACGCCATCACGCAAGGCCAGCTCCCCGGCTGCGCATCAACCTGCACTGGCACGCTGGCGATTACCGACCTCACTGCGGTAACCACGCTCAAGTCGTGCTCCGTAACCTATACCGCAGCATGGGTAATCGACGGCGGCCCAAACTCGGCCCATCCGTGCCTCGTGGACTTCTCGACTGTCACCTATGGCGACCTGATCGGCTTCAACTGGACTAGCTTCTCAGGATCGCCCACGGAGACGCGCCTCGCATTCCTCGCCTATGAGCCCGTCAACGTGGACGTTGTGCAAGAGGTACTCACCAATACCAGCTTTGCCGTGAGCATCGCAGGGCAAATTCAGGCAACTACATCGGGAACACCCCCGCTCATCAATGCAAAGCAATGGTTGTGGACCTCGAACACTCCCGGCGTGCTGGACGCCACATCTCCGGTCGGATTCTCGACCGCGGTAACAAACGCGGGTACGGTTATCAGCGCCAACGGATCAACGAACCTCAACGCAGGCTATGGCGGCATCGTGCAGGCGGCTCCGAGTATCGTTACCGTGGCAGCGCAGAGCCCCACAGTGGTCAGCAACACGCTCAATGGGTCCATCCTCTCCACGGACACTTCAATCGTGATGAACTCCGCGTCGACCTCAGCCTATCCCGCCGCTGGCTGTTTCCTCATCGATCAGGAGGTAATCTGCTATTCGGGCACGCCTACGGTTGGCACGACCACATTCTCTCCAGTAACGCGCGGCCAGTGGGGGACTACGGCGCAAGCACACTCAAACGGAGCGGCTTCTCCGCTGGTTCCGATTGGGCGGCTGAATGTTATCTGTAACAGCATCACGCTCGGCAACGCTCAAATTATCTTCACGAATAATTGGACCTACTACAGCGCTTTCGTTCCGATGCAATACTGCTCGGGATATCCTGTCACGTTCCAGATAGGTTCGCTGACGAATGTCCCGACTGCGCAGATTACAAAAGTCGCTTCAATCTCAGTTGCTCAGGTTGGCGGAAACAATTCCGCAGCATCTCAGCTAGTGGCTACTCCTACGGCTGCAAACCAGATCCCCGTCTCTGCACAGATAGGAGCAGGGCCATTCAGCTACAACACGAATACGACTATGGCTGCGTTGCTTGCTTCCCCGCCCGCCATCGGGGGAACCGCACCCGCGGCTGTGGCGGCTACGACCGTGACTGCAAGCGGAGTTTCGACATTCATATCCGCCAGCACGAACGAGCGCGTCACGGTAGGAGCTCCATCGGCAAGCCTTGCGGAGTATCGCATCCAGGCTGGGGGGACCGACCTATGGAGTTATAGAAACACGGCAAGTAGCACTAACGGGTGCCCTGTATTCGACATGGTTGGCAACAAGTGCCTCTTCCTTGTGCCTAGCAATACCATGCCCGCAAGCTCTTACGGCGGCGGGGCAAATGGCGCAATCCTCGGTGGCACTTCCACGCAGATTCTTGGCACGCTGACGGTTGGGGCGACCAAGTTCACCACTTCCGGCTGCTCCATCTCCGCGACTGCGGGCAACGGCACGGCAGGAACCTTCACGCTCGGGGCCAATACTTGCACGGCAATCGTGACCCTAAACGGCGCAACCGGCATGACGGCAGCGACTGGATGGACGTGCCAAGCGCATGACCGCACCGCGCCTACAGTGCTGATCGGTGGGGAATCATCGAGCACGACAACGACGGCATCGTTCACGATCCCGGCCGGCGCGGGCGCTACGGATGTAATTAGTTTCGACTGTAGAGCGTTTTAAGCAAGGGCAGCGCGGCAGTAATGGCCGAACCGTTCGCTGGGGCGGATGGGCTGCAAAATACATCTAAGAATGGGGACACGTGACACAGAACATTGGGCACGGGGAGCGAATAGCGAAACTGGAGTCGCAAATGAAAGCTGTACAGGAAGGCGTTTCTAACTTCGTCAAATTCCAGTGCGATATGCGCGATTTTACGAAAGAATTTTGGACGCGCAAGGATGAAGAAGAGAAGCAGGCAAAAAAGGATAAGGAGCGGCAGGAAAAGAAGGACGCGCACCGCTCACGCATCCACTTCTGGCTGCTGGGAATATTGGCCAGCCTTATCGTTGCCCTGTTCGTTTTCATGCTCAATGCTATCAATAACCACCACATCAGCTCTACGCAGCAATCGCACACCACGATAAATCAACCAACGGACGCATCCAACTCAGCCGCATATGCCAACGCTCAGGGAGGTAAGCCATGAAGGAAGAGATTCGCCGCAAGCTGGACGGGCTCAAGAAGTGGATTCGCCCGCCCTCGGACCCGGGATCACCGCCCCGGCCTCAACCGCCACCGCCTGAGCCTGCCATCCATGCTCCGCTGCCTGACGATGTGCCGACAGAGGAAGAAGTCGCGGAGTACCGGCGGAAGCATGGGCTGCTGTGACTGACGTTGTGCTGGTAGCGCTCATCGCGGCGGTCCCGGCTACCCTTACGGCTGGGATTGCTGCCCTGCTTGGCGTCTTGAACCGCTCAAAGCTGGCTAACGTCGAGACAAAGGTGGACGGCACTCAGGCGGCAATCCTTGTCGAACTCCAACGCTTGACGGGCGAAAGTGCGAACCGTGGCGGGCAGCTTCAAGAGCGCGACAGAACGCAGGCGCGCGCTGACTATCTCGACGATAAAAAGGCAAGTCTAGCCGCGCGCGAAAATGAATCGCCGAAACCATAGAAAGTTCTTTGACCGCACTAATTAATCGACTAGTATCTGCGCAACACAGACACGGTTCAGGTCTTGTGTTAGACCACTAATCGCAACCGGAGTCATACTGAAAAACCAAGGCGGTCTGGCTCCGGTCTTTTTATGAGATGGATTATGACCGCATTTCTCGCATGGCTTAAGTCCAAAAACGTCACCTCGCACTCAATCGCCCTAGGCGCTTTTGCTCTAGCAGGGCTAATCACGAAGGATGCGCAGGTTATCGAAGCCACGCCAGATCCGCCACCCCCAACGCAGGCCGCTGTCGATGCGGCGAAACCCTCGAAGGAGACGCCTTGAAGCTTAAAGTTCTTGCACTCGTCACCGCACTTTGCATCAGTATCGGCACAATCGGATGCACTAATCAGGCCGCCATCTCCGCACTCGTCACCACCCTCGGCAATGCAACCGCTGCCGTCGCCACCATCGAAGGTGCAACGGATCTTGCAGCCAAGCTCAAGGTTGACACCGCTGCCGCCTCTGCTGCCGTGCTGGCGTGGAAGTCAGGCACTCCAGCGCAGAATATTGTGCAGGCGCTCGATATCGTGGAAGCTGACTTGAACCTGTTCCCGGTTGGCGGCAAGTATGAAGCGCTCATCGTGCTGGCCATCGGTACGGCTCAGAGCATCATCGAGATTGTGAACCCCGGCGCGGTGCCTGTAACGGCCAAGGTGAGCGCGTCTCGGCAGATTAGGCTCAGCACCCCTCCGAAGAATGCCGCGCAGCTTAAGAAGCAGTGGAACGCGATTGCGGTGGGCTCGCTGGCGGATGCAAGGATCAACTGATGCCCACTCTAAATTGGCGTTGCGTCGGCGGTGACGATCCGGTAGACAGGCTGATCAAGTATGTCTCTCGCGGCGTCGTGCACCATGTTGAATTCATCGACCCGGTAGCCAAGACGTGCACGGGCGCTCATGCTCAGGGCGGCGTTATGGTCAGGCCGATGATTCCCTATCCCTACGAATTGCACTTTTCGTGTCAGTGCACGGATGAGCAATATGGGGCAGCGTCTGCATTCCTCGCGGCTCAGATTGGCAAGCAGTACGACTTCATCGACATTGCCGCCATCGTGTTCGCGCGTAACTGGCATGACCCGAATCGCTGGATATGCTCGGAGCTTTGGGCGGCGACGATGGAGGCGGCCAAGTTGATCGGCCACATTGACGGATCAGTGAACTTATTCACCCCGCAGGATTCGCTGGTTGTTAGCTGCGCGATGTTTCCTCCCGGCATCAAATAGGAAGGCCCTCATGCCAAGCACAGAACAACAGATAGAGCACATCCTTGAGCGCATCCTCAAAGTCATTATCGAGCGGAGCGATGCGATCTATCAGCTTAACTGCGAACTGTTGCACGTCGCCAAAAAGTCGCTCGATGAACAAGAAGAAACCACCGCCGCCATCATCGCCAACGGGCGCATCCTGCAAGAGATTGCGGATGGGCTGAAGGCCGAACCACTAACCACTTCGATAGCCAACATCTTCACAGGAGATTCCCCCATGGCAAACAATGAACTCATCTTTAATGTCGGTCAGACCTCTACCGACACCATCACGCCATTTCTCGCAGATGGCGTCACCCCTTCAGGCGGCGCTGTTAGCAATGTCGTTGTGACCTTCAGCGACCCCTCAGCGACGTTCGTGGTTAACGGTGATAACACGGTGACCTTTACCGCCGTCGCAGCCTCTGCGGGCGCTGTGAGCGGGTCCACTGCGGCCACAATCACCGATACCGATGGCGCGGAGTCACAGTGGACTCAGCCGTTCACCGTGACCACCATTGACGTTACGCCGCCGCCTCCGGAGCAGCTTACGCAGTCGATCGCCAATGTGTTCTCCACACCGGTCTAGCTCCTCACGCTGTAATACTTAGCCGCCCTGCAATGGGGCGGCTGTTCTTTTTGTGGCATACTTTTCTTACGGGGTCTGTGGCGCACCGGTAGCGCAACTGGTTTAACCCAGGGTAGAGCGTTCAACTCGCTCCGACCCCCATAATAAGTCTATGTATGCGCGCCCTTACCAAACCCGTCGCCGTCAAGGTGCAGGTCATCCTGCACACGGCACCGCTGCCCATCTTTGCGGAGCGCAACGGGCGGCTGTGGATTGTAGGTTGGAACGTGGTGGAGAAGCTCTCAGCCTCCGTGAACAATGCCGAGAGCCAGAAGGCAAAATAGGATGAACAGCAATAGGCCAAGTCCACCGCCGGCGTACCGATAGCCGGGATTGGCATTGTTGAATCCGAAACCGCCGCAAAGCAAGATGAGCACGACTAGAAAGATAAGGATCATGGGGGAGCCTCCGCTTATTTAGATGCGGGATCGCGTCTCGCCCTTAACATCCAATCGGCTACCTTGTAGGACTTGGTCCCAAGTTTTATGTGATCGTCGCTGTCTTCGATCCCGCCTGGGTAGCTACTCAGATAGGCAAGCATTGCCACCATTGCGAACAGATCACGCAATTCCAACTCTTCGTTTTTCATTTTCTCTTCTCCCCCTTCGCCAGCAGGTTCCGCACTAGCACGTCGATCTGCTCCCGCGCCGTCTGCAATTCCGCCTCAAGCCATTTGATGCGCGCCTTGTATTCGGCCTCGGTCATGGCTCAGGCACCAAGGCCTGATTAGCCTCCACGGCCTCTACTGTCCATTCGTGGCAGATTTCGGGCGCGCCGCAATTGTCATACGCGCACTCGTCCCTTAATTGGTCAGCATCGTTAGCCACAAAGCAATGATCTATGATGCGATCGCTCATTGTCCCTCCCTCAAACTCTTAATCCACCCAACAAACACCGCCGCCACATCCTCATACTGCCCCTTCGAATTATTGCGGATCTTCAGTGCGGCCTCTGCAAATGCCTTGTTGCGTTCGGTGCGTCCATACTCAAGGCGTTCACGGCTCAGGTCGCGGTAAGCCTGCTCAAGCTTGGCGTATTCGCTATACAGCACCCCTGCCCCTTGACCGCATGATGCCATGATTCCGTATCTGCGTATTTCAGTCATGCTGCTCCTTTGCGCGCTCACTGATGATGGCGTTGAACGCTTCCGCGTATGCCTGCTTGTCGCCCTCGCAGTACCCCATGCCGTGCGCCATCAGATCGGCGGCGGTGATTGGGGCGGAAAGGCGGGCGAACTTGGCTTCTAGTCTGTCGAGGTCGTCAAGGAGCCTCAGCGCATCGGCGACGGTGTAAATTGTGCGTGTCGCCGTCACGGCTGCTCCTTGGCTCGGGCTGCGATGATAGCCTGCGGCTGTGCGAGGGCGGCATCGATCTCTTTCATTAGCGCCTCACGTCCGCATACGCAAGGCTTCTCGCCGTGCATGGAGAAGCACTCCGCATCATGCAGCCACACGACGCGGTGCATCTTGGCGCTCCCTAGTGCTTCCTTCATCCGCGCATTCTCGGCGCGCAGGGTGGCGAGTTCGGCTACTGTCGCATTCCTGCGGTTCCACATTTTGGCCGCTTCAAGGGGTGATGTGGAGTCTGATCCGCCATAGTATCCTCCCTGCGCATTACAGTTCTCACATGCAACAGCGCTGGTCTCATCTCCCAAATCAGCCAAATATGCCTTACCATTGCAAAATGGGCACGGTAGCAAATCCTTCGCGGTCACCAATTCATTCGCCATGATGCTCCTCTTTCAGTGCTGCGCGTGCCTGTTCAAACGCAGTTCTGCGAACCGTATAATCTGACCGCATAGAATCACGCAATAAGACCCGCAGCGCCTTCTCAAGCTCCGCGATGCGGGCATCCTTGGCTGCGAGGGCTGCGAGGTGTGCGGCATAAAGAATGAATGCGCCACCATTCCGCTCGAACTCCTTTAGGTCAATAGCCCCGAATCCATACTGCTGTATCTCGCTCATCTGCTCACTCCTTTCCATTGCGCGAACTCTAGGCGTTCTACTACTACTCTTAGCCGTTGTAGTTCTAACAACAATTCCGCCGTCTCGCAGGACGCCTGATAGACTTCGCGCATCCTCTCGTCACTCTCAAGCCGCTGGGCTTGCTGACCGTAGAACACAATCCAGCCTTCCAGATCGTGCAATGGATTTGCCTTGTCGTAGCTATTCTTGTACTCGCTCATCCGTTCTCTCCTTTGCGGGCCACATCGAGTGGCGTGGTGGTTAGGGCGACGGTGGCTAGACTTTTGGCTCTGTGCGCGTGTTCCAACGCTGCACAGCACGTTCCGGCAGGTAGTTGGCGATCTGCTGGACTTCGCAATCTTCGCAGCGCACGTAATAATCGTCAGGCTCAGTCAGGTGGTCTAATTCCACGTTCTCGCTCCCACAGAATGGGCAAGGGAGCAGAATTGGCTCCATCTCGTAGGGATTGGTCCGAAGATTGTCTGTTGCTGTGTTGTAGCCACTCATTTCATCCCTTTCTTGGCGCCATAGCGCTAGCGCCTATGTTTGCGGGCCACCGAAGCGACCCGCGTGTGGGTTGGTTAGTGTGCGTGGTTGAAGTGCCAGGCCACCATCGCCGGGATGATGCGCGCGATAATGACGGCTATTGCAATCAGCCAAAGCACCTTGCCCCAGGTGGGCAGCGACTTGAAGTGTTTGATCATTGCCCTAGCCTATTTCAAACCAGGGCGTGAACGAAACCATCCAGTAATGCTGGTAGCAGGCTTTCCCGTAGAACCATAGTGGGCCAATTACATCGACCTCCATCTGGCAGAACGTCCCCGGATCAGGCGTACTCCATGGATTGGGCGACGTGAGGTTAGCGATTGGATGGCTTGAACTTAACCCGCTTGGCGTCGTAACAATCGTGATGGTTCCGCCTGTGACGGCCCGCTTCCAGCCCTGACCACCGCCGCCCCTGCCGCCAGTGCTAAGCGTGTACTCGTAGGCAAAACTGATTTTTATCAAACCGTTGTAGCCTGACCCATGGAACGAAGCGGCGATGGACGTAACTTCGGACGCGGTGCGGCCCAGGCTCGTGACCATGGTTCTGGTGTCGATCTCATTGTCGATATATGCCTGACCCAAGGTGCTCAGGCTGCCCCCGAAGTAAACCCATTGCGCGAGCGGCCTCGGGTCCAGCGTGTGAATCTGAAAATATGCGGTTGCCTGCGTATCGCCTTGCAGCGTGACCGGGATAACGATACAGGACAGCGGGGTAAGGCCGGGACCGCAGGCGCGGGTGCCAATGGTGGCGGTGATTATGTCTTGTGAGTGCGCGGCGGTGGCGGTGAGGGCCAGGGCCAGACTTAACAACACGATGCGGGGTTTCATGGATTCCTTTCGGGTTACGGTTGAACTTGTGCGCCCCTAACTGCGGACACTATTTTCACGGCGGCCTCATCGAATGTATCGCCGCGCATGATCTTCTCATCGCGGAGAATCTTGCTTACGGCAGCGACGGCTGGATCTATCGGCTTCGCGGTCAGGCGAAGACGTCGACAAGTGAGTAGGTCGTTTAGGCTCCCTAGGCCGAGTAGATAAAGCGACACTTCTTTGCGATATTCTGCATGCCTACTCCACTCCTCATTCGTCACCGGCCCCAACATCGCATCCATCGCAACGCTGAGGGCTGCGGTCATGCGTTTGGTATCGAAGCCAGTCGGATACTCGTCGGGGTTGTAGGCATCGCACATCCGCTCCACCAACTCTTGATGCTTCACTTTCCCCTCCTCAAAACCACCATGCCCTGCGGCATCTTGTCCCTCAGTTGCATGTTGCCAATCACCGCCGGCGTCTCCAGCGAGATATCCACGGCATAAACCAGCTTGCTCCAGCGGTGATGCCCTCTGCGATCGAGCATCTGTGCAGCCTGATAGTTGAACGCAGGCACGAGCATGCTGTAGGCCCACTGGCGCGCTCCATGCTTCGAGATGAAGTCCGGCAGCACCTTCTCGCGATTGCAGGCACAGCGGGCCGCCCGTTGCGTGGAGTAGGCATCGAGGCTGCGAATGGTAACGTCTGCGGTGAGCAGCGACCATTTGGCAAAGTCGATGTGCGGTGCGGGCGTCTCGGCATATGCGGCCAGAGTGAGCAGGAGCAGGAGCGGGGCAAGGTATTTCATGCGGATTCTGCCCTTTCCGCGCTGATCTCTTTCCACGCCTCCGCTCCCCATAGGAGAGCCCCGAGAATATCGCGCTCATCTCCCGTTGCAGTCCTCTCCTTCCATTCGACCTCTGACCACGGCGCCTTGGGCGTGAGAGTAAAATTACCCACGAACGCATCAGTATGCCCTTCATCGAAATAGCGGTACTCAAACGGAAGTTTTGAGCTATTGAAGAGAGCACAGAGCCAACCGTAGGGCGCTCTCCATGCCGTCTTAAATCGCAGCACTAAGCGAGAGCCGTCAAAGTCCGCAAAGTGCTCCCCATATGCATTCCACTTCGTGCTCCAGTTAGCAGTGCACCAATCGAGGGCGTTGTCGGGGAACTTGTTTTTATGGTCAGCCCCAACGCTCCCCATCCAGCAATTAAGCGGGACGGGCAATAGGAGAGAGAAGTCAATCTGCATCGACTGATTCCGCACGAGGCCCAGCACGCGCTCTGCCTGCGCAGGGTAAACGGGTTCAAAGACGACTTCGTTAATTACATGATTTGGCATTACCGTAAGGCCTCCAAGCCTTCATCAATCGTTCTTGCAATCACATATTTGTGACCCAATGCCTCTACGCGCTCCCTGAATGCCGCCTGTGCCTCTTTGCGCGACTTGCGGGTAGCTCCGGCAGGGTCCTTCGTCTCCAGCCACGTCACGGGGCGATTACGCGGGAAGCAGAGGATGTCTGCGGTCCCTTCCGGGCATAGGTGAATCCAGTAAGGCCCCTTTTGCAGAGCGCCCGACTGCATGCGGAATGCTTCGACGCCCATCTGCTTGAGCATCTTGAGCAAGGGGCCGGTAAGATCCTTCGTCTCGCCCATTACGCCACCCTCCGCGACAACTCCAACATGCGTTCGATGGATTCGCTCTGCGGATCTTTGCGCTTGCCGACACACAAGCTGCGGTCATATTCGCGCAGCCAATTGCGCACTGCATCCGCATCTCTGTCGAGCAGCGCCGCCAACTCTTCGGCTGATACCCTCGCGCGGTTATTGAGAATTTGGCGCTTCTCATGCGCGTTGAATAGCTGGCTCACTTGGCCCTCTTATCGCGCCTGATCCGAGTGGCGCACTCCTCGCACAATGTCTCATAGCCCAAATCGCGAGGTTTACCGCACAAAACGCACAGGCCATTAGTCTTTCGTTGCGTCCTGCGAATCTGCGCATAATGCTTCATGCACAGACCCCTGCCCTCAACGGGCTTATCGCAGCCAATCTCACAACACGTGCTTACCGTCACTTGCTCACCTCGCGATTCTCTTTCGGCTCTGGCATGAATCCCCTTTTCCCGTGACAGCGGCAGGTGCATAATGTGCGCTCAGCGCCGTGGCCCTTAACGCCTGTGCATCTTTGGCATCTACCGTCCCTGCAGTAGGTGCCGGGATTGCTGCCGCGTGAGTACTGCCTCACTCCGCCCATGGTGCATATCCCCGCTTGATGACCACGAATCCAACCGCGAGGGCGGCGACGATGAGTGCGATGATGCCGAGTCCGATGGCGATCCCCATTAGCGGCCTCCGTTTGCTTTGGCGAGCGCCGCTCTGACAATCTCGGCGGGCCAAATGCACCCCTCGTGGCCTGCCAGCGTCTTGGCCTCGATGGATTCAAGTGCCGTTAATGCGACGTTGAGTGCCTCATACATCTCCGGCGCGGCGGCGATGAGTGCTCCGTTTGCTCTGGCGGGGAGGTCGTCTCCGGTCAGGATTGCCGCTGTCCATGCTGCGGCAATCGATTGATAACGACCGCTTACCTGGCCGGTAATTACTATGCTGTACTCGGACTCTTCTGCTTCCCACGGTCCCGGTGAGAATTTAGCCATCACTTACCTCCTACGAGTTGCCAGTACACGATTGCTGCGATAACTACGGCGACGATGACAGCGAAGCACACCACGGCGAACTTGCGATTCCAGCGCGCCTCGTCGCATTCGGTGCACTGGTACAGGTCGTGCGGGCAGCGGTGGGTCATGCGGTGGCCTCTTCCTCGAAACTGAATACTTCTTGGCTGAGGCGCTTGGCGGCGATCTCGCAATAGCGTTCTTCGATCTCGATGCCAATTGCCTTGCGGCCTAGATTCTTGGCGGCGACCAGCGTTGTGCCGGAGCCCATGAAGGGGTCGAGGATTATTCCTTCTGGCTTAGCCTTGGAGATGCACCATTCCATGACGGCAACGGGCTTCTGTGTCGGGTGCGAGACGGGCTCGGGCCGAAGGAAGCCCTGACTCGTGACCGCGTACAAATAGATTCCATAACCGCCCTTCATCCATGCGGCTTCGGCATCGGCGAGAAACGCCTTGCCGTTCTTGAATCGCTTATCCCACACCAGCCATGTACCCATAGGAAGCCTGCTTGAATAGCAATTAGCGCCCCACAGGACGACGCAACGGAACTGCATCCACGGCGATGGGTCGAACGGCTCAGAGTCTCCCCTAACGGGCTCGTAGGTGTTTCCCGGCGTGACGTCTATACCAGAGAACCTCGAGTAATCCGTATCAAAGTCAATCCCATATGGCGGATCGGTAATCACCGCATCGCACTTCGGCAGCCCCGGCAGAATCTCTCTGCAATCGCCGTGGAAGATGGTTATTCCGGCGTGCTCGTAGTAAGGCGTCATCGCGCATCGCTCCTGTGAATCTCGATACATGCCCCGCCGCAGATGCGACCAAAGGCGTGCAGCTTGCTCTTGGGTACGCCCTGGCAGCGGCGCGGCTTGAAGTCTGTGGGCTCGATATAGCCGGCGCATCCGACGTTGCACTCCATGCAGCGCCATGCGGCGAGCGTGGTGCGTGTCGTTAATACCGGCGCTTGCTGCTCCTGTTCACGCGGCGCTGTTCGCATCTGGGGCCTCCTGACGTTCGCGGATACATGCCGCAACATGCTCTGACCATTTGCGCTGGCGCTCGGCGCTTTCGCGGGCCTGGATGGTGTACTTCATGGCCTCGCGCTGGGCCTCGATCTCCTCGGCGACTTCATCGGGGCGGGGGAAGAATTTCTGCTCAGGGTCAATGCGTAAAGCCTCGATTGCCCGTTGCACTGCGGGGAGGGAGTATTTCAGGGCCAGCGCTTCGAAGTCCCTCATGTACTCCCCGATCGCGTCCGTCAAGTCCTGGCTCGGGTACCGGCGAATCAGGGTCTCCAGCAAAGCGAGTAGGGTCGATGAGTCCCCGCTGGATAGCGATTTCTGCAAGGGCGCGTCTTGCGCTGTCAACGCGCTTGTGAGTGTCGCTTTGTTTACTCGTTCCATTGCTTCCCTCCGTTGGCATTGGTTTGTTGAACCTGTCGATTGGCCCGCTTCCGTAGCTCGTGATCCAGCGAATCCACTGCGAGGGCCGGTCGCTGTGATTCACGTCTGACTTGAAACGCGCCCTCAGGAATCCGGTGAATTGCTCCAGCGTGATGTGCGGAGCTTCGCGGAGCCACATCCCAAGCTGCTTACCTTCCATCGGTCCCCACGGCATTTGAATGCCCGGATTCTTTGCTTCCCAGTAGCTGGCGATTGCGCTCTTGAAACTCATGTGACGGTCGTCTGAGGTGCGCTCGCGCTTGACGCGAGAAGGCTTTTGTATCTGTTCTGTATCTGCTTCTGAGTCTGTATCTGTATCTGGGGGTGTTACAGTAGCGTTTCCTTTCGTTTCAGTAACGTTACATACCGTTTCATGTAACGTTTCATCCTGTTTCAATGTGCTTCTGAAGCGGCGAACGCGGTCTGTACTGCTGTCAGATAGGAACTGTCTACGATTCCAATTGATCACTGTCCAGTCCTCCTCGATGAAACCCTTCGCAAGGAAAAGCGCCTTAGTCTCGGCAAGCTCTTGTTCGGAGATCCGCCAATGAAACGCGCGCTCTGTTTCATGTAACGTTTCCTCTTTGCACCGCTCGCAAAACAGCATGACGAGTCTCCTCTGCATGGCCTCTGGCAGCATCTGCACCTTAGGGTCATCCGCAAATTCCGAGTACAGCCGAAACCAACTATTTGCCAAGGCAGCTAATCCCCATTTTTCTGTATCCGCGTCTTTGCCGGATCAGGCCAAACCATCCACCCGATCACCACCACAATGCACAGCAAGAAAGTGTCCATACATCCCCCAGGTGTTACTGCGGGGCTTGACGTACCCCGCATGAAAGGTCAGCTTGGCCGGCTTCCCTTCACGCTCTGGCCGCAGGAGTGGCGGTGAGGTTAAGCTTCTACTGCGTTCTTGCTGTCGATCGCGGCGTTCAAGTCTGCGAGCATGTCTTGCGGGTTCATGCCTGCATGCTTGCCGAGATAGCCAGCTTGTTCTTCAGTTGTCCAATCCAAGATCCCGAATGCAGCGGTGATGCGTGGATCCAGCGTGCCCGCGATGCCATTGGTTGCGGCCTTGGCGGCCGTCTTATGCATGACCATCTCCAGAGCCTTCTTGCGCCCCTGTGGAACCGTGATCGGCATATCCTCCGCGAGGTCGGGGCTGCCCCAGATGCGAATGCAGTCCACGGTGTCGCGGCCGAACTTGGTGGTGGAGGGAAACAGTGTGATGCGCTTGCCTACCCACCCATGCGGATTGTTGCCGAACATGCGCCGCAGGCACTCGCCGTTAGTCTTCGGGACGACAAGCTCAAGCGGTCGCTCTACAAAAGAGGCGATTACCTTTGCGGCGGCCTTACCTGTTTCCCCGATAAGCTCTGCAACGTCGATGTCCTTGATGGTTAGGGTGACTTTCTTTCCTTTGAGCAGATCCGCTTTCAAGAATCTGCCAGGGTAAAGTTCTGAATATGTGTCAGGGAGTGCCATTACGAATCCATTTCCAGACCCTCAAGTGCAAGGTCTTCATCGTTGTCAGTCGAGGTGGCCCGTGTGGGCAGTTGCAAGTCTGATTCTTCGGGTTGATCAGCCGGCCAAGTGCCTGTCTTCTCGCACTCGACCAGCACCTTGATTACTTCGTCCAGTTCCTCTTTCCCTTGCAGTAGTACGTCCTTGGGGATGCGGTAGACGGCGCTCTCGTGCGGGGCCTTGGATTCGATAGCCCCCAGCTTCATGCTCGCGTCGGTGTCTAAAAGTGCCATGACGCCCATGTGCTGTATCGCCATCTTGATGTGATAGCCAAGCGCATACGACTGCGCCCCGAACTTGTATGCGCGACAATCGCGGGTAGTCTTGAGATCGAATACGGCTCTCATCGTTGGAATCCACTTATCGATCCGCGCCTTCATGCGCCTGCCGGTTACATGGTCGACCCAGAACAAGCTGACTTCAGTCGGTCCCTTGGCGTCGGCATACTTGCGAATAGGGAGGTTCTTGCGAGCGCCAACGGCCATACCGACCATTGCCGCGCATTCATCCTCAGTCACGATCATCTTGCTGGAATTGGCGCAACTGAAGGCATCCCATACCTTTCCTCGGCGAACCTTTTGGTCCTCTTCCAATCCCCACACCGCGAAATCGTCTACCTTGGTTGGTTCAAGGATCAGGCGGTGCGTTGCGATGCCTAATTTAAGCGCTGGCGTAGTTGGCTGCGGGTGGTCCTTCATGTAGCGGTAATGCATAGGCGACCGGCGCATGTGGACGATAGATGACCCGTTCAGTGCATCCTCGGCCGCATACTGCTCGAACGGGAGTTCGTAATAGATGCCGTATTTCATGCGATCACCGCCTTGTTGTGCTGTTCCAGCCACCAAGCCTCAGCAGCATCCTCACCGCGAACGGCGCAGATGGTGCAAAAGGTGCAAACGTCGCCCTTGGCATGGACCCTGAAGTCGCCGCATTCCTTGCAGTAGATGGGCTTGGCCGGCGGTGGTGCCACGGTGCAATGCATGTCGTACAGGCGGTCTAGTTCGGCTTTGCGTTCGGGCGTCATTGCGCAACCTGCTTTCTGCGCGCCCGGTAGCCGCTGTAGTCGCCCAGATGAAAAGCGGCGGCGATCGCGAGGCATACAGAGACAATCATCGGAGCAGCGCCGGTGGTGTAGTCGTGAACGATGGCCACGACCATGAACAATGCGGCTTGAGTGGTGATATCGATGAGGCTGCGCTTCATCGGCGGCCTGCTTTCGCGAGGGCTGCGTCAATCTGCTCAGTTATGCGCATAGCCTTGTTGGGGCCGCCATTGTCGTTAATGTCGGAATGGTCGTAGAACCACTCGCGAGCTTCTTCCAGCGCCTCGTACATATCCGGCGCTGCCGCGATGAGGGCTGCGTTTGCGCGCCCCTGTTCTGGGTTAGTAACGGATAGCGGGTTGAATTCGGCAATGATGATCTCGTCTGGTGAAAAGATCGAGTGATACGCCTTCCCATTGCCGTACATGCCGCTGTCGTGGTCCCACGGGCCCGGTGTGAACTTAGTCATTAGCGGCGTCCCTTCTGGCAGAAATCCAGCCACCAATCAGCGGCGCGATTAAGCTCCGGCGAGTAACGCGTGACGAGGAAGGCGCCAAGGATCAGCGCAACGGAAAGTGCAGCTATGAATGTGAGGAGGTCTAGCATTAGATCACCGCCTTGAGCGCGTCTAGGTCCTTCTGCATGTCGGCGATGTAATCCACCTTGCCCTCAATCTCGGCGATGGCGTGAGAGTGAATCCTGATCGCGTCGAGGGTGCTGTCGATGTGCACCTTGAGCATGGCGTCAGGCAGCACGCGCCACTCGTTGGTTTCCATGCGGTGCTTGGCGCGGGTAGCGTTGTAAATCAGGGTGTCGAGATCCATGGTCAAGATAGAGCGCATCTCGGTCTCATGGCAGCGCATCGTTTCAAGCTGCGCCTGCGCCTGCTCGATATCGGCGAGGATGATGCTCGCGGCTAGCTTGCCGGCCAGTTCGGATTTGGTAGGTGTGAGGGCTAATGCGGTTGGGATGTGCTTGTCGATCAGTTGATAGATTCGTCTGTGATTCATTTGCTTCCTCCATAACGGCGGCCACCGGGTTGGGGTGTGGTTTATGCGAGCGGGTGAACTTCCAAGGCTCCGCTGAAGCCCACGAAGGTCTTGTGGAAGTAGCGGCTTGAGGAGGTTCGTTCGAGGGTGATCGAGTCGAGAATGTATGCGCTTGAGAGCGACTTCTTCTCGTAGGCGGCAAGTGGTGGTCCCTGGGGGTCGCTGAGGAGTGATCCGCCTTCTGGAACCACAAACTTCTTTCCGATAGCTAACTTGGCGAATTTCATCCGTGCCTCCGGTGCGTTAAACTGAAAGCGTTACTTCTGCGTTTTCAGGTCACTTAAACCGGAGCAATTACGGAGAACGCTGCGATTTAAGTTCGAAACCAACATCTGACCTGAAATCCTAGACTTAACGCTTACTTTTGCGGGGTTGCTACGCTGCTTTTTTGCGGAATATTATCTCCCGCTCATAGCCAAGAAAGCTTGCCACCTTAGCGCCCATAGGTCTCTTGCCGCTCAGAATCTCTGAGATATAAACAAGGCTGACCCCGGCTTGCTTGGCAACGGCGGTCATGGTCGATTCCCGTGTCATCTTTCGAAGTTCCTCGACCATCGTGTCGTGCTTGCGAACTGTCTTAGGCATGTCGTTAAGTTAATGCAACCGCCTAACGCTGTCAATAGCTATTTTAATTATTTTCGCGCACGCGGATTTCGCGCTAAGATGGAGGCTTAGCGGGCCGAGGCAAATAGGTGGCATAGGAGCGAAAACCGCCTAGACGCTTCCTTCGGGAACGGCTGTGAAAATGCTTGCTCGATACTGAGGGGACTCGTGGGTAAATGCCTGCTCGGTATGGACGGCCCGCTTTACTTCTTCCCACCCGGCCATGAAATCAGCCTCGAGCTCGGCTCCTGATCCAAGCACAGCTTTGTAATCGCCACGGCTTTCTTCTCAATGCGCTGCTTGCTGTATCGATCGCGCGTCCTCGTATCGCTGTGGCCAAAGATCTCCTGAAACATCTGGTCTGAGACGTTTGGATCGCTCAGCAGTTTGGTCCCGAAATGCGAGCGCATGTCGTAGATGACAAAACCCTGCAGGCCGGCTTCTTTGAGGATCTTGCGCGCAGCCCCGTAGATGCCCTCCATTGGCCGGTTGAACTCGGGCTTAGATGGTGCTCTCTTGTCCACACGATGCGCGTAGTGAGGCAGGATGTAGTGCGTAGGCTCAGAGCCTCCCAGGTCCTCCCAGCGATGCAGCAGCCAACGCATGGAGCGCAGGGAGAGCCAATTGAGGGGAATGGTGCGGATGCGGAAATCGTTCTTGGTGCCCTCATTGACCGTGATGATGGGCGTGTCCTCATTCAGCAGCACATCCTCGCGTTTGAGGTGCCTCATCTCCCCAAAGCCCATGCCGGTGTTGGCCATCACGACCAGGCAGTGGCCGGCGAGCAGGCGTCGGGGCTTACTCGCATCCAGAGCAACCGCCAGCAGCCGGCGCTCCTCCTCTGGGCTCATGTTCTGCCTGACCTTCTTTTTCAGCGCAGGAAGCGGCCGGTAAACATCCTTGATGCGCTGCCAGACGTTGGCTTCTTTGAGGATGGGAGCGAGCACCGCCGACACCTCACCGTTGACCCTGACAGCGCAGCAAGCCTCACTGCGGTGGCGTTGGAAGGCCCGCACATGGCCGACGTGGAAATCTTTCAAGGTCAACTCCCCGAAGAACTCGGAGAGGGCTTTCGCATATTGCCGGTAGACACGCAAGGTTGAGGGTCGGATATACACGCTGTGATTTGTGATCCAAATTTGAGCGGCAACGGAAAAAGGCAACGAAGAATCAAGGGCCTGCATAGTTTCAAGATCGGTGCATGCTGAACAGTTTTCATGATTCAGCGTATGCTGACGACGGTCGCAATAGTCCATAACGAACGTACCTCCGCGCAAGTTACCTAGGTGGTATGAAGTGAACTCCAAGGGCTTGTGCGAGGACGATTAAAATAAGTGTACCCGGGCTTGAGGATGTGCCTGAAGCCTCGTTGTGGAACATAGCTTGCGGCTAAGTTATAAAAATGTCAATTAAATAATTAAACAGTGCTTGAAATAGCTTGGCCGCAAGGTATATTCTGTGGGTGTTGGGAGGGATGATGGACGCCAAAGAGATATATGAGGCAAAAGAACTGTGCGTGAACTTAGGTGAGTGTGCGGCGACATATTACCTCGTGCTCTTGATCAAGGAAGTAGAAGGCGAAAAGAAGACATTGAGGGAATATCGAAACGGTCATCGCGACCACGCTAATCTTTGTGTCAACGGTCGCGTCTATCCGGGCCTCGGGCCGATGGATGACCGCTGCGATACCTGCCAGGCTGCGGATGAGATGCTGAAGCCATGACCAAGAAAATCAGCGCAGCCTCTAAATTCGGTCGCAAGGGCGGCAAGGCGAGGGCGAAGGCGCTCACCAAGGCACAGCGAGTCGAGATTGCGCGTAAGGCTGGGATCGCGGGGGCGAAGAAGAGATGGGGGAAGAAATGCTAAATTGTGCCGATACCGAAGGCAAAGTCGTCGTTCTTTATAGGGAGTTGATCCGCGAAAGGGAAATGCTCGCACTCCGGATTTGGGAGATTGATAGAGCTATAGAGGCGATGAGGGTATTCATACGCGAACAGCCGGAGATTCAGACGGAGCCAAAAGAAGCGGAGGGGTGAACAGTGAGATACGTTATCAGGGTGGTTGATGGCAAAAGCGCGGATGCTAGCCAGCAAACGCCCCCGGTTGCCCCGCCCGCATAAATTATTTTGACTGCACTAATAAATCATGTACTATCTGCGTCGTTAGCTCCTCGGTAGTGCTTTACCTGATGCCGGACACAGGATAACGTCGGGCGCCAATTAAGGCCCTGCCCTTGGAGTCTCTAAAACCCCAATAAACCATGGCATCTAATACCAAAGTCACCAACTTAACAGGCGGACGCAGAATCAAGCGCAGTCAAGCAATTGGCCGCGTGGAGCACTGCGTTTCAGTCTGGGTTGAATACGGCATTTCCATCCGTGACCTGACGCTGGCTGAGTCGATAGCAGCAAGATCGGCGCAAACCAAACTCTATCCCTCTCCGCCATTTGCCGAGCAGCCTGGGCTGGTTTACCGCGTGCCGGATTATATGCAGGCCGCACACAGGCGCAGCCTGCAGCTTATCGGCGCGGCGAATCAGTTCTGGCCAAAGAAGCCGATTGTGCAGCCAGCATGAAACCTAGGGGGTAGGGGGTGAGGAAGCCAAATCAAGCGCATTTAACCGCAACGTTGCAACTCGGGAATAAGAAGGGAAACTGATGGCTGATGAAGCAAATATCGGAAGGCCATCAAGCTACACCGAAGCAACCGCTGAAGCTATATGCGAACGGCTTGCAAGTGGTGAGTCGCTCCGCAAGATATGTGCCTCTGAAGGAATGCCGTCTCAGCCTACAGTGTTCAAGTGGATCAAGGATGTTCCTGACTTCGCTAAGCAGTACGCGAGCGCGCGCGAAGCCCAGATGGAGCACATGGCTGAAGAGATTCTGGCTATCTCTGATGAGGCCAGCGGCGACACAATCGTAACCGAGACAGGCGCCAAGCCTGACAGCGAATGGATTCAACGCTCTAAGCTGCGTGTCGATACCCGCAAATGGCTCATGAGCAAGATGGCTCCCAAGAAGTACGGCGACAAGGTCGAGCAGTTCATCAGCGGGCCTGATGGCGGTCCAATCCAGCAGGCAATAACAGTTGAGTTTGTGAAGCCTGGAAATGTCAGCTAAAGTTCAATTCCTCGATAAGCTGTCCTTTCTGTTCGAGCATCATCCCTATAAGACGCTCTTTGGGGGGCGCGATGGGGTCAAGTCGTGGTCGATAGCTCAAGCGCTCCTGCTTTTAGGGACAGGCAGTATCCCGGGTTGGCCTGACCCGTTGCGTATCCTCTGTGGGCGCGAAACAATGGACTCAATTCGCGAGTCTGTCCATCAATTGCTCACCGACCAAATCGTTCGCTTGGGACTCGAGCAGTTTTATACCCCTCTCCAATCAGAGATAAGAGGGAAGAACGGAACAGAGTTTGTTTTCTGCGGTTTGCGGAAGCAGACGGTCAGTTCCATTAAGTCCTACGAGGCGATTGACATATTTTGGGGCGAGGAAGCCTCAACAGTCAGCCGGCGCTCACTCACTATTCTCCTGCCGACGATCAGAAAGCCCAGATCAGAGATTTGGTGGTCTCTTAATCCCGACCTGGAGACCGATCCGGTTTATCAGGATTTTGTCATTAACCCGCCGAAGGGTGCCGTTACCGTCAAGACCAGCTACCACGACAATAACTGGCTGAGCGAAGAGTCCAATCAGAAGATCCAAACACTAAAGGAACGCGATCCGGACACGTTCCACCACGTCTATGAAGGCGCTACGCGCTCCACGGTTGAAGGCGCGATCTACAAGCAGGAAATACAGGCATCAGAGCGTGATGGGCGCATTCGGTCAGTACCGTATGAGCCCACAATGCCGGTCGATACATTCTGGGATCTAGGCTTTGCCGATCGAGTGAGTATCTGGGCAGCGCAGCGCACGCCATTTGAGATTCGCATTCTCCGTTACTTCGAGGCTGATCACCAAGCAATCGATTATTACCTTCGCGAGATGCAGACCTGGGGATACGTGTTCGGGACGTGCTATTTGCCGTGGGATGGCGGCACACGCAACCTCGGCACGGGCAAGTCAATAGAAGAGTTAATGCGCATGAAGGGGTTCAATGTCAGAGTTAACCGCCAATTGAGTGTAGCTGATGGGATAAATGCGACGCGGACACTCTTTCCGCAGCTGTACTTCGATGCAGTCCTGTGTGCGGACGGGTTGCAATATCTGAGGCGCTACCAGTGGGGCCCACCGACGGCGCTGGGCGTTCCACGCAGCCAGCCATTGCATGACGATGCCAGCCACCCCGCAGACGCGCTCAGAACGCTGGCGATAGGGATCAAAGAGCAGGAGCGCAAGTATGATCCGCCTGCCCCGCAAACCTATTACGGCTCAGATGGATGGATGGCATAGGTTTCGGTGCAAGGCGAGAAACGGCCCCGTCCGCACGAATCTTGCATTAAACGAGGGAACAACGTCAGCCCCGCCGGAAGATACAAAGGAGGAAATCATGGATGAAGTAGTCAAGGCACCAGTTGCACCGAGCCTAACCCAAGCAAACGCACCAGCAACGGCTTTCCCGCGCCCCGTTCCGCCAGCGCAGCCTTCACCCGTTGCGCCGAAGGCGGTAGTGGCACCCGCGCCGCGGATCGCGCCTCCCTATGCGGGCAAGACGGTGACTTCAGTCAAGACCTCCCAGGTCGCGTCGATCTTCGTGGTCGACATCCTCTTCAGCGACAACACCCATTACTTCATCAAGAACCATCAGGGCGTCATCGAGGTTGGCGGTACCGCTGACATGAGCACCGGGACGAGGTTGAACTAGGGCGTGGAACCAATGGAGTCACTGATTCATGGCCAAAAGCACACCAGCACCGAAACCCGCGAAGCTGCCCAAGTCCGCTCCGAGGCTAAGCGCATCCACAGCCTCCTCTATCCGCGCGAAAGTTTCCAAGGCGATGGGCAAGTGTTGACTTTCGCCAACGGCTGCCCAGTGCTGAGCGAAGGCCCGCAGGTGGATGATCTGTGACCGTTGCAACCGCCGACGATATCGAACTCGATGCAAAGAAGGTGCTCGACTTCCTCGCCACTGCACGCAAGCGTTTTGCTGCGGCGGCCGAGGATGAGCGCGAACTGCGTGACAAGTTCAATGACGACTTGAGATTCGCATCGCCTGACGGCGAGGATCAGTGGGATGTGAAGCTAAAGCAAGAACGCGATGCGGCCAGGCGCCCAGCCCTGACATTCCCTCGCTGCCACATCTTCGTCCAGCAAGTCTCGAACGAAGCCCGCCAGAATAAGCCTCAAGTCAAGTATGCAGTGAGCGATGGAGGCGACAAAGACACCGCCGATGTGATGGAAGGGCTGGCGCGGTACATCCAGTACAGCTCAGATGCGCAGGTGGCATATGAGACGGCCGTCGAGTACTCTGCTGGCGGATCATTCGGCTATTACCGCTTCTTGACCGATTACTGCGATGATGACTCGGACGATTTAGACCTCAAGATTGTGCCAGTGCTCGATCCGACCACCATCTACGGGCGCCTTGTTCCCGCCATCTTCGGACGCCAGCCCAAATACTGGTTTGTGGTCGAGGATATTCCCAAGGATGAGTTCAAGCTCACATATCCCGATTCTGACTTGGCCTCTCTGACATGGTCTGAGGCAGAGGACGGCAGCCCCGGTTGGATAGGCTCCGAGACCGTCCGCATCGCCGAATACTGGTGGGTAGAAGAGAAGCGCACCAAGGGCAAGCGTCGCCCTGAAATCACCATTAAGATGTGCAAGACAAACGGCTTCGAGATCCTGCCCGGCAATGACGGAGAAACGTCAGAGACCACTTGGCCGGGCACCAAATGCAACATCATTCCTGTGCTCGGCAAGCAGATGATCCGCGAAGGCAAGCCGAAGTTGTCATCTGTCGTCCGCCCGCAAAAGAGCGCACAGCAGCTTATCAATTACAGCAAATCGCGCATTGCAGAGACGCTTGCGCAGTCGCCCGTGTCGCCTTGGATCGCGGTCGAGGGGCAGCTTGCAGGCTATGAGCAGCAGTGGATGGCGTCGAACACTAACCCTGTCGCCGCGCTTATGTACAAGGCCGTCGATGTAGCAGGCAGGCCCGCGCCGCCACCCCAACGGCAAGTCTATGAACCGCCGATTCAGTCGCTCTCTGGCTTCATCATGCAGGAAATCGACGACATGAAGGCGACCACAGGCATCTATGATGCCTCGCTCGGCAGTCAGGGCAATGAAACCAGCGGCAAGGGCATTCTCGCTCGCCAGCAACAGACAAACCTGTCCACCATGCACTTTATGGACAACCTTGAACGCTCATTCAAGCAGGCTGGCGAGGTCATGGGCGAGCTTATCCCCAAGATTTACGATGCAGCCCGCACCATCAAGATCCTCGGCCCCGATGAGGCGCAGAAAGTCGTCCAGATCAACCAGCAGCACAAGGACGAGAACGGCAAAGACAAGCACTATGACCTCGCAGGCACCAAGGGTAGCTGGGTAGTCACGATGGGCCGCTCGTATTCATCGAAGCGCATGGAATCCTTCGACATGATGCAGTCAGTATTGGCGAGCCAGCCCGGCTTGATCAATGTCATTGGTGACATCTTCTTTGGAAGCTCGGACCTGGCCGGTGCTGATCAGATGGCGGAGCGGTTTAAGAAGATGCTGCCGCCGAACTTGCAGGATCAGGGCGATGGCGAGCAGATTCCACCGCAGGCGCAGGCCGCAATACAGCAGCTACAGCAAGCCCATCAGGCCCTTAATGCTCATGCGCAGAACCTCGAGAAGCAGCTTGGCCAGATGCAGTTCGAGAAAACGGCGAAAACCGTCGAGCATCAAGGGAAGCTGGAAGAGATCGCAGCCAAGTATCAGGCAGACATGGCGCTCGAGGACAAGAAGCTGCTCGCGCAAATCACCATTGCCGAGATTGGAACGAAGGCGCAGATTGTGAGCGACAGAGAGGCTGATAGGCGTGCTCTAGAGGCTCAGTTCCATGATCAAGCACACGACGTCGCGCTGGCCGCTGTAGGCCACCAGCAGGCTCAGGACATGGCGGCGCAGCAGGCTGGCCATCAGCAGGATGCAGCGGCGCAACAGGCCGATGCGCAGAGCCAGCAGAGCGCTCAGGATGCGGCACAGAGCCAAGCTCAGCAGGAACAGGCCGCGCAGCAGCAACAGGATGGACAGTAGGTTGAGCCGTTTCATTTATTCAGCCGAAAGGGCGGGGCGGGCGGAATCCGTAGAGGTCTAGCTATGGACCAACGTGGCTTTAGCGCCACCAACCTACATGTTCACTTCGAAATCGGCACAGGCACAACAAGAAGGGGCAGCGCAATAACCTGCCCTACGCCTGAAAAGGAAAGGCTAGTTGTTGTCACCCCCGCAACGCGACTCCGGAGATGGGGACCTTCGCGTTAGCCCCGAACAACAACCAGCCCTGCACCCAAGTTTATCAGTTTATGGAATGCGGGAGCCTATGTCCCTCTCCCATTTATCAGCGCCTGGGAATGGGTCATCGATCAAATGCCCGCTCGCATCTCGTTTTGGGTACTCGGTCATGTGCGTATGATCGCCGCCAAAGTTGCTGCCCTCTCGGTTCCGGCCTTCCCATAGGGGGCATCCGCAGGTGATGCAGACGCCGTTAGATTCGCGTTGCCTCTCGTCGTCCCACATGCCATAAGTTTAGCAACATCTCGCTAGCCCGGCGTCAAGGGCATCAATAAAAGGCACAAATGAATGAGCAGCAGACGCAAGCGGCGTCGTCACCCGCAGAGCACGAAGATGTGTTTGGTGGTCAGCAGCCCACGTTTGGCGAGTACAGCCAATATCGCCAGACCGGGGAGCTTCCCGCAAGATTCAAGCCAGCAGAAACCGCAACAAATGACGCGCCGGAAGAGACGGTGGCCCCCGCAGGTGATGAGCCTGAAACTGCATTGGAATCGGACCCCGATGATGAAGCCCAGGAGCCACCGAAACCAGTTTCTCCCGCACAGAAGCGCATTCTCCAACTGCTCGCCGAAAACAAGGAATTAAGGCGCAAAGCTGAAGCAGCCGCCAAACCAGACGTAACACCGGGTTCGTCTCCCGCGCCGGCAGCACAGCAAACCGCTCAGCCGCCCCAGAATTACCAGGAATGGCGGAAAGACTTCAAGCCCTCCAAGTGGGTTGAGGATTACGGCAAGCAGAACCCTGAAGCGAGTTACGAAGACGCGACCGCAGCTATGGCCGATCATCTCGGCGAAGTGCGGGAACACTTCAAAACCGCTGAAGATGCGCGCAAAGCTCAGGCCAAAGAGATCGGTTCCAAGATCGCAGAGGCCAAAAGCCGGTATGAAGACTTTGATCAGGTAACCAAGCCCTTTGTGACTGCGCTCGTGTCCGACCCTACTGTTCAGCCAATAGTGAAGCAGATGGTCAATGACTCTGATGTGTTCGCCGATCTTGCTTTCACCCTTGCCGGTGACGACAAGTTTCTCGCGATCGCTAAGGGTGATCCGGGCAAAGCCATTCGCTATATAGCAAAGGTCGAAAGCCTGATCGAAGAAGAGTTACTGAAAACCGGCAAAACAGCGGAAGAAACTAACGGCAAGGCTCCTGAGAAGAAAGTCACCAGCGCCCCGAAACCTCCATCGCCTGTGAGCGGTGCGTCTTCGAGGGCCTTTGACGTGAGCGACGAAAGCCTTTCTGCCGATGAGTGGGCGCGCAAGCGTACCCAGCAACTCGCCAAAAAAGGTTGACGGTTCGCTCTAAGGAGCAATCGTGGCCAACACCCTTCTTTCACCCACAATCATCACGCGGGAAGCTCTCCGCATCCTGCACGCGAAGCTAAACTTCATCTCGAATTGCGATAAGCAGTACGACAACCAGTTTGCCAATTCGGGCGCATCCCCTTCAGGCAAAATCGGCCCTTCGCTCACCATCCGTATGCCGAACCAGTATACGGTTCGCACCGGATCGGTTCTGCAAGTGCAGGACACCGCAGAAACCATCCAGGTCATCACGGCCTCGACGCAGAAGGGCGTGGACACCAATTTCACGTCTCAGGATCTTACCCTCACCATTGACGAGTTCAGCAAGCGTTACCTTGACCCTGCTATGTCCGTTCTCGCCACCAGTGTCGAGAATGACGCGCTGTCGATGGTGAAGGACGTCTATAACGCGGTCGATGACAATGCGGCAACGTTCAGCTATCTGGACTTTGCCAAGGGCCGCAAGACGCTGAATCAGTACCTTGCTCCCGACACAGGCCGCGTGGGAGTTCTGCATTCGGATCACGTGGTCTCGTTCCTCGATGCCATCAAGGGCAACTTCAACCCGCAGGAATCGGTATCCCGCCCCTACCTTACCGGCAAGATCGGCAAAGTTCAGGGCCTGGACACCTTCGAAAACACCGTGCTTAACCCGTTCCAGAGCGGCACGGCAGCGGCAACCACCCTCTACACCGTCAATGGCGCTACCCAATCAGGCGCGACCATCACAGTGCAGACCGGCACCACCACATTCCTCAAGGGCGACATCGTGACCTTTGCGGGCGCCAACGCTGTCGATCCTGAAAGCAAGGCCGACAGGGGATTCCTGCAGAAGTTTGTCGTCACTGCGGATTCCGGAGCCAGTGCAACCTCTCTGGCCATCGATCCGCCCATCACCATATCCGGGGCGAAGCAGAACGTCACCGGCTACCCAACCAACACCGGAGCAGTGGTGAAGATTGGCGGCGGCGCATCTGCCCTCTATAAGCAGTCGATCCTGTTCCAATCGGAAGCATTTGCCTTTGTCACAGCCGATCTCATCGATGTGAGCAAGTTCGGCACATGGGGAGGCCGTCAGGTCATGGACAGCATCTCGATGCGCATTGCCCGTCAGTATGACATCGTCAACGACAAGATTCCGTGCAGAATCGACATACTCTACGGCTACAAGACCATCCGGCCGCAGTTGGCTGTTCGCGTCATCGCACAGTAACCGGAACCCAATCCAGAACAGGAGCAAATTCAATGGCAATCGGCAAACAGCTCAGTGATGCAAACGGTTCCGGCACGGCCCTCGGGCAGTCGGCAACCGACACGATCTCCTTCTACGGAGCCACCCCGGTAGCACAGCGCGCCGCATCGATTCAGGGCGCATCTGTGGTATCGGTCTCCTCAAACATCACCATTGCGGCCAGCCTCACGGCTTGGATGGTGGAAGTAACGGCCACGCTGGTTGGCTTGGGCTTGTGGAAAGGCGCCGCGTAATCAAACTGTCGTTCGTAGTTTCCACGTTCAACCGCCCGGGCATGTTGCCAATCGTGCTACATGCCCTGGCTGTGCAAACATGTGCAGACTTCGAGGTAATCGTAACCAATAATGGCCCTTTTCAGCACGAATGCCGCGAAGTTGTGGATGCAATGGATTCGCGCTTCTCGCACGTCGACACATCCCTGACCCAGAGCTGCTACGAATCGGCAGAGCTCGCGGTCGCAAATTGGGCAACGGGCGATTTCATCTGTTTTCCCTCCGACGATTCCTACTATGTCCCATGCTTCGCCGAGGTGATGCTCAAAGCGGCGGAAGAGAACCGCTGGGATCTGGTTTATTGCAACATGGTCTATGACGCTCGGTTCAACGGCCAGTGCTACGGGCTGGTAAACGTGCAGCCGATGGAAAACAGCATTGACAAGACTGGATTTATCCTGCGGCGAAGTCGGTTTGTCGATTTTCCCGGCAAGACGGCCGGTGGACCGTGCAACTCAGACGGACTGCTCATTGAAGCGCTACTTCGAAGCGGCATATCTCACGGCAAGGTGCCGGATGTTCTCATGGTGCACAACTAAATGAGCAAGAAAGTCGTTTTCTGTACGCCGAGTTTATCCGGTCCGACGGAGCCCTACATCAAGTCATTGGAAGACTCTCTGCCGCTGATCAAGGCCGCGGGCTGGGAAGAGGGTTACGCCCAGCAAGTAAATTGCCCCTACATTTCGGCGGCACGCGCCAACATGACCCGTGCCGCCCTCGACGCCAAGGCTGATGTGGTTGTCTATCTCGACTATGACGTTTCGTGGCAGCCGGGAGACTTATTGAAGCTGCTCGAAACTGAGGGCGATGTGGTCGCGGGAACCTACCGCTGCAAGACGGAAGACGGTCCAACAGCAGAGTTCTACATGGGCACCTGGGAGACGAATCCAGACTTTACCCCGAAGGTGAGAGCGTCGGACGGCGCAATCAGCGCCAAGCTGGTTCCTGCCGGCTTCCTCAAGGTCACCAAGGAGGCCATCGACAGCTTCATGGTCGCTTACCCGGAGTTGTGCTATGGGCCGATGTATCACCTGTCCATCGACCTGTTCAACCATGGCGCACAGGAGCGCATCTGGTGGGGCGAGGATTACTCATTCTCCCGGCGCTGGAAGGACAAATGCGGCGATATCTGGATTGTGCCTGATTTGAGCATCGATCATCACACCAAGGCCAGGGTTTACAAGGGCAATCTTCACCAATTCATGATCCGTCAACCCGGCGGAAGCGAGGCGCAATGACCAGCGAGCAGATCAGGAAAATGGAGCCGATGGGACTCAGCGAGCGGGAATGGCTAAAGCAGATCTGCCTGCAACTTGCGCTGCTCAATGAGAGCTGCCCCGTCGCGTCCAACATGCAACTGCCTTATCAAAGCCGTAGCAAAAAGGTTAACTGATGGCGCAGGGACTCATAGGAACAGACGCTCTCGGCAATCAATACTCGATACTCATCGTGCCCGACGTCAATGGTCCGACATTGTCGGTTACAGCGGTCCACAACGTCACGCCTTCGAACCCTGACGGCTCGATCACGCAGAAGGCCCTGGCGCTGATTGCAAGCTCTCTCAGGATCATCAAAGTACTGGCATCCGGCGAACCGGTCCCCATCGAGGAAGCTAACGATTCCCTGATGGTGCTGAATCAGATGCTGGACGCGTGGAACGCCGACCGGCTGGCGATTTACACCACGAACACTGCCGACTTCGCGCTCGTGTCAGGTCAGCAGGCTTACACGCTCGGCATTGGTGGCGATTTCAACACCACATGGCCTGCGCGCATCGACAGCATGAGCGCCATCTTGCTGAACAACCCCACCAACCCGATCGAAGTGCCTATGGATATGTATTCGGTGGAGGATTGGCAGACCAAGTTGCCGGTGAAGAACGTTCCCGGCTCATTCCCGCTGATTTGCTACGATGACGGCGGGTTTCCGCTCAGAACGCTAAGCATGTGGCCTATTCCGCAAGGGCAGGCCGTCAACGTTCGCGTCTATAGCTGGCAGGGTCTGGGGATGCCGGCCAACCTGCAGGCCAACATGAACTTCCCGCCCGGCTATGCGGAGGCGTTTCGCTACAACTTAGCCCTGCGACTGAACGGCGAATTTGATGGAAAAATGAGTCAGGCCGACATGGCGATCGCAGTTGAGTCACTGGCGCGCATCAAGTCAATGAATGCGCCCTCGCTCGAGCTCAGGTCTGATTATTGCCCATCTTCGGATGGGTCCAGATATCGCGCCGAAATGTTTGGGTTGGGCTACTAATGAAATTCCCTGTCAAGCTCATCCATCCCGACCATCCGCAGAATGACAACCCCGACCCAACCAGGGTCAAGGTGCTCACTGCCAAGAATCAGGCTGAATTAGATGGTCTGCTTCGGATTGGCTGGAAGGTTCGACCCGCATCTTGAGGTATAAGGGGCTACCAATCTTAGTCACGGGCAAGTCGTCATTCAGGAACGCGGCCACATATTCTTCATTGGCAAGGTTCGCCTTGAGGTCGCGCAGGCAATCTCCCATGGCCGCAGCCTCCACAGGCGATACCATGTGCCATCCGTGGCACCTATTCTCTCCGCAATTGCATGGGATAGGGACCCATCGGTAACCGTTGTCTGTCACGCCTGACGCATCGTCCTGTATTTCGCCCCCATATAGCCTACGGCGATTGGATGCGAAATATTCGATGAATTCCCTTTTAGTCCACATAACCGAAGTATAAGGGCTAATCAAGCTAATGCGCATAGGATTTGTCGGGAGCTCGTACACCGCCCGCTCCACCGCTCTCGCAGACGAAGACTGTATCAACTTCTTCGCCGAGACGGTGGAATCGCAGGGCGCGGATGTGCCAG